>Ga0137394_10005011_pt1 | contig 10074 bp, 8 predicted proteins | sample czobulk116metaG_FD_108278 | JGI IMG/M metagenome (GOLD analysis project Ga0137394, IMG submission 108278) | Vadose zone soil microbial communities from Angelo Coast Range Reserve, California, USA - czobulk1.16 metaG | ecosystem: Environmental > Terrestrial > Soil > Vadose zone | place: USA... | reverse complement strand
GGGATGATCGCCTGGACGATTGTGCCGATGCATTTGATGGAAAAATCAAAGAACGGTAAGACTACTGAAATGGACCTACGCTACACCGGGATATGGGAGAAGCGCGGCGCCAACTGGGTGATCGTGCACGACCATCTTTCGGCGCCGGCGGCCGAAAACTAGAGTCTTGACCACGAGGGCTGGGCGATTCGCCCATTGCGCAAGAATATGTTCAAGACAGTGCAGTATTACTGGAATGCAGCTCGCGGCTACAGATTCAACCCCTGGAAGAGTCCGTACATTCGCTGGCGCTTTGAGACGTTCCTCGGAAAAGAAGCTGCCAATCTGACTCCGAGCAAGTTCTTTCACCTTGCCTGGAAGTATCGCGACCACATGGAACGCTTTGTGGATTGGGCCGCGGAAAGGCAACGGTTCCAGCGCCGTCGCCACGCTTGAGTTTCGAACATATTCCCAGAACAAAAACTCGATGACTGGCGCACACCTCTCTGCCCAGCGGTATAATGTTGTTTGAGAGGAGGGTCCGTGGACGAGCTGAAGATCCTCCAGAAGACAGATCACTTGCACGAAGCGCGCTGGTGGGAAGCAGAGCCCGAAGGACGCGTCCACTGCTATCTCTGCCCGCGGCACTGCCACATCCACCCCGGTCAGGCGGGATTCTGCTTCATTCGCATCAATCAAGAGGGAAAACTCTATAGCCTGGGATACGGCGCGCCTGCCGCCCTGCAAGTGGATCCTATCGAAAAGAAGCCGCTGAATCATTTTCTACCGGGTACGCGCGTCTTCAGCATGGGCACGGCAGGCTGCAACATGGGCTGCTTCTTCTGTCAGAACTGGGACATTTCAAAATCGCGCTCCGACCAGGTGCATTCGCAGCACGTACCGCCGGAAGACGTGCCGCTGCTGGCTTTGAAATACGGTTGCCACTCCATCGCATTCACTTACAACGAGCCGACCATCTGGGGCGAATACATCATCGATATTTGCAAGGCCGCGAAGCAATACGGCTTGAAGACGGTGATGGTCACCAACGGCTATATCACCTACGACGCCTTCCACGAGATCTACGACCACATTGACGCGGCCAACGTGGACCTCAAGGCCTTCACTGAGAATTTCTACGGGAAGATCACGCTCACGCACCTTCAGCCGGTGCTCGAGACGCTCGAGTGGCTGAGCAAGGAAACGAAGGTCTGGTTTGAGATCACCAACCTGATGATTCCGACGTTGAATGACGATCCGGCGGAAACACGCAAGCTGGCCGAATGGATTCTGGGTCATCTGGGACCAGACGTGCCGCTGCATTTCACGGCGTTTCATCCGGACTTTAAGTTGCAGGACAAGCCGCGCACGCCGGCGGCAACGCTCGATCGTGCGCGGCACATCGCACTCGACGCGGGGCTGCGCTACGTCTACGAAGGGAATATCTACAGCGATGGCGCGAACACGTACTGTCCGCAGTGCACCGATCTGCTGATTCAGCGATCGTGGCACGACGTTCAGAAAAACCGCATAACGAACGGCGCTTGCCCCGGGTGCGGTTTTTCAGTTGCCGGCGTTTGGAACAACGGCGCGAAAGGGAATCGCGACCTCGGTAAACGGATAGCGTCCACGGCAAAATATGGCGGCTTGAATCTGTAGTTTGCGCGGTTAGCGCGGATGGAACGCGTAGAAACCCGGGCCAACTCGCAGGCCGTGATGCCACGCCACCGGAAACGCCCACCAGATCAAAGTGCCTAGAATGCCTTGCCCAACGGCGAGCGGAATAATATTGCGTTCACGCACGAAGAGCCATGCCATGGCGGTTCCACCGATGAACGTAAGCGGAACCAGCACGGGATTGGGCCAGTGCAGCGCGGCAAAAATGGTGCCGGCGAGCAGGGAAGCCGCGGCAGGACTGGTCGTTACTTCCAGCAACCGATTTGTCAGGTAGGAATTCAGGCCCGCCTGTTGGAGCAGACAAAACGCCATATACCCAACAAAATGCCTGGGGACGAAGAGGTGGTGCACTGGACGAAGGAGAGCACCCAGGAGGATTCCCACAACGCACAATCCGGCGATGCCGGGAGCGAAAACAAACGCACAGCGTTTTGCCGCCGGCCACAAGTTGTCGGCGTGCCATCCCATGGTTTTCGGAGTATCGCCGTGGCCCAGGAAGCTGGCCAGCATCCAAACGGGGAAGACCAGCCACGAAAAAAAGTGGCTAGCCTGGAGCTGCCAGATATACCAGGAAACAAAGGCAGAGAAGGCCAGCGTTTCAACGAGGCTCAGCCAACGAAGGGTTGACGATTTCATCGAAGGCTAATGCGCTTGTTGCCCCTCGTCCGGGTTACTGAGGTCAAGAAGTTGCAGCGCACTCTCGAACAGATGATCGATTTCCTTTTCACTCACTTCGTGCGGAGCCAGCAGTTGCTTCAGGTCGAAGTCCGGGAAGCCTCGATTCGTAACACGGGCGGGCAAAAGCTCGCGCAGACGGCGAGAATCCACCGAGCCCATATCGCGAATTTCCTCAAACACCACACGGTGCAACGGATCTTCAAACACGCCGGGGTCGAGCAACTTGCAGATCTCCAGCCGCGTCCCGCTCTTGATCAGCACCGAGCAAAGAAACCGCAGGGTATTTTTCTGAAGCTGGAATCTGGTATCCCCATCATGAACAAACATCCGGCTGCTCTCTCGTGCGCATCAAGCGCAAGAAACTCACAGTAAATGAGATGATACTAAGGATTGCGAGGTTGTTTTCGGAGGGGAAACGGATGGGAGAGAAGCATCGTGTCGTCATTCTCGGCGGCGGGTTCGGCGGACTGGCTGCGGCGCAAAAATTGAAGCGCGCGCCGGTCGAACTGACCTTGATTGACCGGCGAAATTTTCATCTTTTTCAACCACTGCTTTATCAGGTGGCCACCGGTTCGCTGTCTCCCGGGGAAATTGCAGCTCCGTTGCGTGGTGTTCTGAGCCGTCAGAAAAACACCTGCGTACTCATGGGCGAGGCCGCGGACGTCGACCCGCGCGCAAAACGGGTTATCTTGAGCGACGGTGCTGCGTTCGATTACGACTCTCTCATTGTGGCCACGGGAACCGAGACTTCCTACTACGGCAATGACTCCTGGCGCGAGTGGGCGCCGAGCCTGAAGTCCGTCGAAGAAGCGACCGCGATCCGCCACAAGATTCTGTATGCGTTCGAACGCGCCGAGCGGGCCGTCACGCCGGAAGAAGTGCGCGCCTGGCTCACGTTCGTCATTGTAGGGGCCGGCGCCACGGGGCTCGAACTTGCCGGAGCGCTTGGGGAAATCGCTCGCGAGACGCTGCGGCACGATTTTCGAAGAATTGATCCGCAAAAGGCGCGCATCATTTTGATGGAAGGCGCCCCAAGAGTCCTAACTCCGTTTCCCGAGGACCTGTCTGCCAAAGCAGAAGAGCTAGTTACGCGCCTGGGCGTGGAAGTCATCAAGGGCGTGATGGTAACCAACATCGACGCGAGCGGGGTAGTGTTCAAGCGCGGGGATTCAACGGAGAGGCTGGGAGCGAAGACCGTGCTCTGGGCCGGCGGCGTCACGGCCACGCCGTTTGGCAGAAAACTTGCCGAGCGCACCAAGTCCGAATCGGATCGCAACGGCCGCATCAAAGTAAATCGCGATCTGACCATCCCCGATTTCCCGGATATTTTCATTATTGGTGATCTGGCCCACGCCCTTGATGAGCAAGGAAATCCGCTCCCCGGCGTGGCGCAAGTCGCGATGCAGGGCGGAGCCTATGCTGCCAAAGTCATTCGTGCCCGCGTGGAAGGCAAGCCTGCGCCTCCACCATTCCATTATTTCAACAAAGGCGAGATGGCAGTCATTGGCCGCGCCGCCGCTGTAGCCAATATTTTTGGCATCCACGTTTCCGGTCTGCTCGCCTGGCTGATGTGGCTCTTCATCCACCTGATCTACATCGTCGAGTTTCAAAGCCGCGTCGTCGTTTTCATTCAGTGGGGATTCGAATATCTCACGTTCAGCCGCGGCGCCCGCCTGATCACCGGCGAAGCGGCAACCGACTCGCCCGGCCAAGCGGAATCGAAAGTCAAAAACAGCAGCGCGCTTCCGTAAATGCACCAACGACAAATGCACCAACGAGAATGCACCAACGACAGAATGCACCAACGAGAATTGACATCGCTACCCCGGTAATGGAAGATGTCGCGGGCTAGCGGATGATTTGAACTCTCCGTTCCGGCCCAGTCACTTTTCATGATTTCAGCGCTAAGTTAACAAACCAACTAAGCTGGAGGTTGTCCGTGTTCCTCATTCGCAACTGGAAGCTCTGTTTTGCTTCGATACTGGTCCTTGCGTGCGCGGTGGCGGGAAATGCACAGCAACCCGACGATGAGGAGGAGCAAAGCCAGTTTCGGTTCCGCTTCGTCGGTCCAAGAGTGGGGAATCGCATCGCGGCGGTCGCGGGCGTTCCGGGAGATCCAAGCACGTACTACGCCGGCGCGGCCTCTGGCGGCGTTTGGAAATCGACCGATGGCGGCAATCGTTGGACGCCAATATTTGACAAGCAGCCTGCGGCGGCTATCGGTTCCCTAGCCGTCGCGCCGTCTGACCCCAGTGTCGTGTGGGCGGGAACTGGTGAAGCGTGGGTAATTCGCGATAGCGACGTGATGGGCAACGGAATTTACAAGTCCACCGACGCGGGCAAGACCTGGACCAACATGGGACTGCCGGAGTCTGGACGAATCGGCCACATCGTCGTGCATCCAACAAATCCGGATATCGTTTTTGCCTGCGTGCTTGGCCGCGGCACTGGACCTCAACAGGACCGTGGAGTCTTTCGTACCACCGATGGCGGCTTGCATTGGGAGCGTGTCCTCTTTGCCGGAGAAAATGTAGGATGCTCCGGGCTTTCCATGGACGCGCACAACGCGCGCACGCTATTTGCCGGAATGTGGCAAGTGGAAATGCACACCTGGGGCGAATTCAGCGGCGGACCCGGCAGCGGAATCTACGTCTCTCGTGACGGCGGAACGAAGTGGACGCGCATTGAAGAGCACGGCTTACCACATGCGCCCGTTGGTAAGATTGACGTCGCCGTCGCCCCCACAAACTCGAAGCGCGTCTTCGCCTTGATTCAAACCAAGGATCAGGGCGCGGTCTGGAGGTCCGACGACGCCGGCGCACACTGGAAGGCGATCAATTTCCAGAGGGCTTTGATTGGACGCGCCGGTTATTACATTCGAATCGCAGTTTCGACAGGAACCGACAACGAAGTCTACGTCGCCAACAGCTCGTTCCATCAATCGCTCGATGGCGGGCAGAATTTCCAGGAAGTCCGCTGGGGCGGCGACACTCACGACATCTGGATCGATCCCGCCAATCCCGATCGCTTTGTAATCACCGATGACGCCGGCATGAACATCACCACCGTTCACGGCCGCGGGTTCCATCGTGTTACGCTGCCGATCGGCCAGATGTACCACGTCGACGTAGACAACCAGGTCCCCTACTATTTCTACAGCAACATGCAGGACGACGGAAACATGCGCGGTCCTAGCGTGCCCGTTGATTCGCAGGAGACTGGGTGGGATCGCCGCATGGGCGGTTGCGAATCCGGCTTCACCGTTCCCGATTTGGCCGATCCCAATGTCGTTTGGGCCACTTGCTACGGCAACAAGGTTACCCGTTGGGACGCTCGTCATAAACACGCGCGGTCCGTCAGCCCGTGGCTGCACACTCTGGATTCACCGCCAAACGCCATAAAATACCGGTGCCATTGGACGGCGCCGCTCGCCGTTGATCCCTTCGACCACAACACTGTCTATTACGGCTGCCAGGTCATTTTCAAAACGACAAACGCCGGTCAAAGCTGGGCGGTCACCAGTCCCGATTTGTCCACGCAAGATCCCAGCCACATTGTTCCCTCGGGAGGAATCGTCGGCGATAACCTCGGCCAATTTTATGGCGAAGTTGTGTTCGCCATCGCGCCTTCGAAAATTCAGAAGGGTTTGATCTGGGCAGGAACGAATGACGGTCAGGTCTGGTACACCAAGGATGGCGCTACGAATTGGACAAATGTAACGAAGAATATTTCCGGGCTGCCACCCCTGGGGACGATCACCAGTATCACTCCTTCGACTTTTGATCCCGCCACGGCCTACATCAGCGCGGATTTTCACCTCGTGGACAACCGCGATCCGTTCATCTACAAGACTACGGACTTTGGCAAATCCTGGAGACCGGTCGCGGGAAATCTTCCGAAACATCCGCTCTCCTATGTCCGCACCATCACGGAAGACCCCAACTGTCAGGGGCTACTCTTTGCCGGAACGGGAAACGGACTCTATTACTCGCTCGATGATGGCGCGCACTGGACGGCATTGGATTCCGGGCTGCCCCACGCTCCGGTCACCTGGGCCGTGGTTCAAAAAGAATTTCACGATTTGGTGATCTCCACCTATGGGCGGGGACTCTACATTCTTGACGACATCACCGCGCTTGAGCAACTCGCCAAAAGCCACTCCGATGCGGCCGCGGTTCTCTTCGCGCCACGTTCGGCCTACCGCTTTACTCGTGGCGGCCAGGCCCATTTGACCTTTTCTTTGAAATCGGCGCCCAAGGACCCCATTGAAATCGAAATCCTGAACGCCGACGGGAAAGTGATCCGCAAACTGAAGGCCAAGGCCCGCGCCGGAATGAACCGCGCAAAATGGGATTTGCGCTACGAGCCGCCCCGCTTGGTCGCGCTTCGTACCGCCGCCCCGGAAAACTCCCACATCTGGAACGAGCCGCGTTTCCGCGACTCCGACTCCCGTCCCATCACGCACTGGGGAGCGAAGCCCGCCGAAGTCGGCCCGATCGTCGCGCCTGGGGCCTATAGTGTGCGCCTCAAGGTTGAAGCACAGACCTACACCCAACCGATCACCGTTCTCCGCGATCCCCGATCGCCGGGTTCAGAGGCGGACATCACCGCGTCCGTAAAAACCCTGCTCCGGATTAGCGACGACATTACCAGAGTTTCCGCCACCGTAAACCAGATCGAGTGGCTGCGGAGGCAGCTTGAAGTCATCGAAACTATGCTGCGTCCGCCCAAAAAGAAGGAAAAAGAGAAGCCGCCCGTCATGGACGAGGAAGAGGACTTCCCGGAGCCGGAGCCGGCGGCAGAAGAAGCTCCGGACAGTCCCGAGGCAAAACGCAAAGCAGAGCTTCTCAAGACAGTGGAAGCGTTGGACAAAAAATTACAGGCCATCGAATACAAGCTGGTTTCACCGGCGCTCGTCAACAGCGATGACAAATACTTCGTCGAGCCTTACCGCGCCTATCTCAATCTGATTTGGCTCAATGCCGAAGTAGGAACGGGCGGCGGCGATATGGCCGGCGGCGCGGATTTTCCACCCACCGACACGGAGCTGGATACTCTTCGCGCAATCGAGACGGAGATGACCGACGCTACTGGGGAATTCCAGAAGCTCCTGAAGGACGATCTTCCCGCCTTCAACCGCGTTCTCGGCGATAACAATGTTTCGCTGGTAGTGGCCGCGACGGGCGTGGAGCCGGATCAACAGGGACGGAATTGAATGGCGGAAGGAAGACGAGTGAAGATGCGCGAAAACGCGATTACCTCACGAGGGCGACTGGCGAAACGTACTGCCCTTTCGGTGGCAGCCCTCTTTCTCCTCATTCCATGGAATCCCACGGCTAGTCCTCAATCCACTCCTCCAGACCCGGCAATCGAGCGTGGACACAAACAGTTCGGGCAATCTTGTGGCTTCTGTCACGGCCCCGACGCCACCGGCGCTCGGGGGCCGGACCTGGTCCGTTCGCCGCTGGTAGCGCATGACGTGAAGGGTGACAAAATCGGCGAAGTCATTCGTCTCGGCCGCCCCGATAAAGGCATGCCGGCGATGCCTCTCACCGACGAACAGATCCTCGACATTGCCGCGTTTCTGCACGCGCGAGCGGCCGAAGCGCTCCATTCGGCGCACGTCCCCAACGAATATCCTGTCGAAAAGCTTCTCACTGGCAATCCGGAAGCCGGGAAGGTTTTTTTCAATGGAGCCGGAGGCTGCCAAGGCTGTCATTCCGCCACGGGCGATCTGGCCGCAATCGCAACGAAATATTCCCCCATCGATCTTCAAGCGCGAATGCTTTATCCCGGAGGCAAGCACACCATCGTCGTCGTGACTCTCCCTTCCGGCGAGCAGATCAAGGGGCCGTTGGCGCATTCAGATGATTTTGTGATTGCCCTGCGCGACGCCTCTGGCTGGTATCGATCGTTCTCGCGCGATCGCGTGAAAGTCGAATTGCAGGATCCCCTGGCGGCACATCGCGACCTGCTTGAGAAAATCACCGCGGGAGATATGCACAACCTCTTTGCCTATTTGGAGACTTTCAAATAAGAAATCGAAGAGTTGCAAGATCGAAAGAATGGAGTGGGAATGTTTTCTCAGCTTCGTCAATGGATCGAAAGGAAGTCTGCTGGTAAGAATGGTTTGAAGGGAGCTCCGCGCTTTGCGCCGCGCAACCGAGTCGCCGCAGCCAGCTTGCTCCTATTCGCGCTTGGTCTGCTCGCACCGTTGGTCACCGCGCAAGGCCTCGACCCTGCAGCCTTGCTCAAGCCCGCGACCGATACCTGGCCGACCTACAACGGCGACTATTCCGGCAAGCGCTTCAGCCCACTCGACCAGATCAACGCCGGAAACGTCGGCTCACTTACGCTCGCCTGGGCTTTCCGCCCACACGCCTCCTCCATCAAAGCGACGCCTCTGGTAGTTAACGGCATCCTCTACTTCACGGCTCCGGACAACGTTTGGGCCGTCGATGCTCGCTTTGGCCGTGAGATTTGGCACTACCAGCGTGTTTCCGAAGGCGACCACATCGGCAATCGCGGCTTGGGCATGTACAGGAATTGGCTCTATTTCACTACGCCCGACTCACACTTGGTCTGCCTCGATGCCAAGGATGGCAGCGTTCGCTGGATTGTCGAGCTCGCTGATCCGAAGCTCGGTTATTTCTCAACGATGGCGCCGCTTGTTATACGCGACCACGTCGTTGTTGGAGTCTCCGGTGACGTGACCGACGTTCGTGGTTTCCTCGAGTCTCTGGATCCCGAGACTGGGAAGATCCAATGGCGTTGGTACACCGAGCCCGATCTCGGCCAACCCGGCTCTGAAACATGGCCCAAAGACCCCGACGCCCTCCTCCATGGCGGCGGCATGACTTGGATGACTGGCACCTACGATCCTGAGCTCAATCTGCTCTACTGGGGCACAGGCAATCCCAACCCCGTGCTCGCAGGCGAAGGGCGCCCCGGCGACAATCTTTACACCTGCTCCATCGTGGCCCTGAATCCGGAGACGGGAAAGCTCGCCTGGTATTTTCAGCCCTCGCCGCACGATGTGCACGACTGGGACGCCGTCGAGACACCGGTCTTGTTCGACGCCGAGTTCAAAAGCAAGCCCCGCAAACTTCTCGCCCAGGCCAGCCGCAACGGTTTTTTCTTCCTCCTTGATCGGACAAATGGAGAGCATCTGGTCACAGCTCCGTTCATTGACCAGACTTGGGCCAAGGGCATTGACTCTCGCGGCCGCCCGATCGCCAAGCCGGAATCCACTCCCAGCCCGGACGGGGCGCTGGTCGAGCCCGGCTCCGACGGCTCGACCAATTGGATGGCGCCCAGCTTCGATCCTCAGACGGGTCTCTTCTATGTCAATGCCCGCCGAATCTTCAGCATCTTTTACCTTACCGCGACTGGAAAGCCGGAGGGCTGGGCGGGCCGCGACCGCAACCTCTGGTCCAGTTCAACGCTGCGCGCGCTCGACTACCGCACTGGCAAACTCGTCTGGAACCATGAAATCGGGAATGGTGAAAGTATTGCGGGAATTCTTACCACTGCTGGACATCTTCTCTTCAGCGCCGATAATTCCGGCAATCTCCTGGCTCTCGACCCCGCCACCGGCAAGACTCTCTGGCACCTTAACGCGGGCGGAAGCCTGCAAGCCTCGCCGATGACCTACGAGCTCGACGGGCGCCAATACCTCATTCTCCCTGTGCAAGACGTGGTCTACGCCTTCGCGCTTCCGGCACGTTCTTCTAATTGAGC
>Ga0137394_10005010_pt1 | contig 10077 bp, 8 predicted proteins | sample czobulk116metaG_FD_108278 | JGI IMG/M metagenome (GOLD analysis project Ga0137394, IMG submission 108278) | Vadose zone soil microbial communities from Angelo Coast Range Reserve, California, USA - czobulk1.16 metaG | ecosystem: Environmental > Terrestrial > Soil > Vadose zone | place: USA... | reverse complement strand
CGGATAAGTGATTTCGACGAAACGCGCGCGATTTCCCAATGCGTCGCGAAATCCGCCGATTAGCGTCCAGTCACCGTGCAGGCCGGGAAGATAGATCACGGTGGGCCTGGCGTCAGGATTGTGGATGCGGATCTGTAACTCTTCGGGCATGAAACGTATTTCGTATTGCGTATCTGAGAGGGGAAATGTGGAAGCTGGAAGGTGATTCTAAACCGGGCAGTGGCTGAACGAGTGTCGCGTGTTGCGTGTGGTGGACAGTTTAAATTACTTTTTCGAGCTCGCGATGGTTGATTTTGCCGGTGCCCAGTCGTGGAATGTCGTGGACATGCTTGATTTCGCGCGGTGCAGCCAGATTACTGAGACCTCGAGCACGAATCGCGTCCCGGACCTGATCGAGGGAAAGCCTTGATTCGTTGCTGACGACGATCAGCTTTTCTCCTTTATGTTCATCCGGGCGCGCGACGACAGCAGCGGTAAATCTCAATCCATATTGCGGGAACGCGCCAGCCAGAGCGTCCTCGACGGCGGTGAGGCTGACCATTTCGCCGCTAATCTTGGCAAATCGCTTTAGCCGGCCCAGGATATGCAGAAAACCTTCTGCGTCCACTTTGACAATATCGCCGGTATCATACCAACCATCCAAGGCCTGAAATTTCTGATTGGCCTCGGGATTCAGGTAACCTTTCATCACGTTCGGGCCACGCACAAAAAGTCGTCCCACAGGTTCGGCATTTGCGGCGCTTACTCCCTCGACTGCCTCCAGCTTGTGAGCGATCCCTGGCAAAATATGCCCCGCAGAGCCGCTTTTGTGGCGCAAAGGCGTATTGGCGCTGACGCACGGACTGCATTCGGTGGCGCCATAACCCTCCAGAATTCGGACTCCGAATTTGCGCGCCCAGAGCGTCGCGGTCGCTTCCTGAAGTTTTTCGGCTCCGGCAAAAAGGTAGCGCAAGCTGCGGAAGTCGTACGGGTTCGCTTTGCGGGCATAGCCGCTCAGAAACGTGTTGGTGCCGAACAAGATCGTACAATCGAGATTATAGAATGCTGAGGGGACGACACGGTAATGCAGCGGCGAGACGTATAGAAAAACGAACACGCTGCGTATGAGCGGCAGCAAGAGGCCGACGGTGAGTCCGAAACTGTGAAACAGTGGCAGCGCGTTGAAGAAGCGGTCTGTCTCCCATAGGTCAATCACCGACAACATTTGCCGGATGTTGGCCAGAAGATTGCGATGCGTTAATTCGACACCTTTTGGATTTCCTTCCGAACCGCTGGTGAAGAGGATCACAGCCGTATCGGTGGGTTGCCAGACATGCGTGTTGTCCGGCAATCTCAGCAGTGCTCGAATAAACGCCGCGAACTTCTGTGGCGCAGAAATACCCTTCCTGACCTCTTCCAGATACAAGAACTCGATCCCTGCGGCTTTGAGCGGCTCCAAATCAAGCTTCAGATGCTGGAGAAAGTTCCGAGAGGTAACGATCTGCTTCAGACCGGCCAGTTGCGCGCAAGCCAGTAGAATCGCGCTTCCGGTCGAGTAATTCAAAATCGCCGGCACTTTTCCAGCCTTCCACAAACCAAGTAACACTGCCGGCATCGCATTGACGTTCGGGAGCAAAACACCGATTCGATTTTCGCTCGGGGCAACACACCTTTGCCATTGGCGGCTGAGAAGGTTCGATCCGATGCGGAGTTTTCGATACGTCAAACGTTGCATCGTTGCATCCTCGAGGATTCTTTTTCCAGGTTGTTCGGATGCGGCGGTCTCGATTGCCTCGGGGATGGACTTTTCTCCAAAGCGCATCTCGGTCTCGAACTGTTGTTCGACCATTTTGTCCAGGAGCCAATCGGTCAGCTTGCCCCTCGCTTCCGTGGCGCTAATGTTCGCGGTCGATGGCGGCGAGAGAATATTGCTGAAATGAATAGACAAGCGAGGAAAGCACCATTTGCGCCCGGGACTGGGCGACCAGGGCAGGCGATAAGCGCCGCGGATATACGCGGTGATTACCTTTGCATGCGTTTTAGAGATGAGAAAGCCGGTGCCGTCGTACAGCTTCATCAACGAACCTGTGCGCGAGAGCCGTCCTTCCGGAAACAGAACCAGCCGCCCGCCCTTTTGCAGGTACTCGGCCATGTGTTTGACGGCGTAAGCGGAATTGATATCCACCGGGAAAGTACGGCGATTGATCATGACCTTTTTATGAAACCAGCTCGTTTGAGCGCTTTCAGCGGAAGTGACGAACCGCCAGTCTTTTTCCAGGCAGATTCCAACGAGGAGCCAATCCCACCAGGACGTGTGATTGGGCAGCAGCAACACCGGGCCGGGCGTCTTGAGAACTTCAGGATTAGAAATGCCGAAGCGATAGAGCAGACGAAGCAGGAACTGGAGGAAAACGATCATTGCTCAGCAATCTTCTTCGCATCGAGCATTTCGCATGACCCGCCAGTTTTTACCGTGCCTTACCGACCGTGTAAAGCCATGGGGTAATGCACCGCAGTCTAAAAGCGCGCCAGATTGTGCAAAATACGTATTTCGTACGCAGTGAAAGCGACACTCTCAGAACTGGCCAGACGAACTGCGAAGGTATTACGTCCTATGATCGGTGGTGGCAAGAAGGTCACTTTGACACAACACCGTAGAGATTGCGCAGAAATCGTCCCGATTCCCAAGTAGACAGGAAAGCGGCGTGGCGTGCATTGATGGACATTGGGCCATCAACCCGTGGAACACCTGAGTGACGTGCAATGAATTCTCCCGGCTCTTGTTCCGCTTTTGCTCTCGACACCTGGCACTCGACATTTGACACTGATTCCGATGACAGTTTGGCTATTGGCCGTTTTGTTAATGGCGGCGCTGGCAGGCCTGGGATATCGCCAGGGCGGTGTGCGAGTTGCGTTTTCTCTCATCGGCATCTTTGCGGCTGCGCTCCTCGCTCGTCCGATTGGCAAACTCATCCGGATGCTCATGGTGATGCTGGGGGTCAAAAACATTATTCTGCTGGGCGTTCTGCCCCCCATAGTCGGTTTTATTCTTGTCTCGCTGTGCTTTAAGGCGGGCGCTCTTCCGGTCCATCATAGAATTGACGTCCATTTCAAGTACCATGCCGGTGACTTGCGCCTGGCCTTGTGGGAGCGGCTGCATCATCGGCTCGGGCTTTGTCTGGGCTTCTTCAATGGTTTCGCTTATTTCGTTGTCATTTCCTGGGTGATTTATGCGTTGAGTTATTGGACCGTTCAAATGGCCAATCCTTCGGGCGACCCATGGACGCTGAACCTTTTCAATCGTCTCGGCAAAGACATGTCGGCCAGCGGCTTTTCCAAAGTGGCTCGCGCAGTTGATCCTTTGCCGGAATCCTACTACGACACGGCGGATGTTGGTGGGCTCATTTATAACAACCCGTTGCTCGAGGCGCGCGTTGCACATTATCCGGCATTTCTGGGCCTTGCCGAACGTCCGGAATTTCAGGAACTGGGTAATGACAAGGCTTTCATTGATATGTGGCAACGCGGGGAGCCGATTCTCAACCTGATGAATCATCCTCCAGTAAAAAAGATTCTTGAGAATGCCGATCTTGTCTCGACGATTCGCGGGCTCGTGATTCCGAACCTCAAAGACCTTGAAGGCTACCTCACGACTGGCCGGTCCGAAAAATACGATCCAGAAAGAATATTGGGCAAATGGGATTTTGATCTGGCCTATACGATGGTGATGGTGCGTCGCGCGAAGCCGAACCTCACCGCCAACGACATGCTTCGCCAGCGCCATGAGAGAGCCAGGACCTATGCACAAACCAGCTTTGTTGCCACCCCAGAGCATCAGGCCATTTTGAAAGCCGCGCCTCAGGCGGGCCAGGGTGAATGGAAAGAGGACGGCGAGAACAAGTACCAGGTAACAATCTCAGGCAAACAGCTTACTGCCAGCATCGAAAGTGAGCGACTAACACTTCGGGGCGAAGGCATCGAATTAGCGTTCCTGCGCGAAGATTAGCCTCTTGAATCGGAAATGGCTCAGCGGAGACGGACGACCTAGTTACCCTGAGGCCGGAAATTGACCGGCTGAACTTGCCATTGCAATTGGCCGGGCGGCGCGAAAAGAGAAGGAAGTGTAGCCTGATTTGCAGGGGCGCGAACAAGGCCGGGAAAATCCGCCGAAACGATGGAGTGATCCAACGGCGTGCTGTTCGGCACGACCGCTGAAACTTTAGGCTCGTTCAGAGTTAACTCTTGAGCTGGCGGAATCTGGCGCGCGAGGTCCGGATTCGGCACGTCTCCGCTGCCCGAGATAAGCGACGCAGCGAAAAAGAACCCACAAAAAGCCAGGCCGACACCTCCCGCCAGGACCGGTCTGCGCTCGCAGGCTGCCCAAAGCCAATGGAGCCACGAGCCGTCGAAGGCCCACCACTTCGTCCCGGATTCGCCCAACTCGCCCGCTTTGATACGCACGATCACTTCGCGCGAGAAGGAATGGAAATAGCCCGGGGGCGGCTGTTCGTAGCGTTTCACCGCCAACAACCGCCGCAACTGCTCGAAGTTCTCGGAATCCTGAATCATACTCATTTCAAATAATCCGATAGATGCGCCTGCAATTGCTGGCGCGCATAGAAAAGACGGGAGCGAACTGTGCCGATGTTGCACCCCATGATTTTCGCAATTTCCTCATGTGAAAGCCCCTGAACGTCATGCAGCGTCACTACCAATCTATGAGGTTCAGACAGTTTCTGCATGGCTACGTTCAATTTTTCCTGGAGCTCGAGCAGGTCGATGTCGCGACGGGGAGTCTTGTCCGAAATCAGGGCCACGAGGTCAGGATCATGTTCTACATTAAAATCCAGATCGTCAAGGCTCATTTGCGCGCGATTCTTGCGCTGCTTGAGGAAGTTAATCGTCTTGTTCACCGCGATACGGTAAACCCACGTATAAAAACTCGATCCTCCTTTGAATGATTTGAGCGCGTGAAACGCTTTAATGAACGCTTCCTGCGCCAAATCGTTGGCATCCTCGTGATTTGCCGTCATGTGGTACACCGTCGCGTAGATTCGTTCCTGATAGCGGCGCACCAACTCGTCGTAGGCCGTCAAATCCCCCTGACGCGCTCGCGCGACCAGCTCTGTTTCCTGTGTCTCGACTGGCTTTTCGACCGGGGCCGCTTGCTCCTTTTGTCTGGGCGCTGTTTGCTCCGCCTGCCTGGGTGCCTTGCGCCGGGTTGGTTCGGTCATAATCATAGGCCGCTTCTCAACCGGCAACTCCTAACGCCTCCGCCTGGCGAGCCAAATAGCCAGTTAAGGCCCATAAACCGTCGCGACCGTGCGAATTTGGCAAAGCGTCCAAAATCTCGCGGCTGCGTTTCAGGTACTCTTCAATCACGCGCAAGGAGGAGCCCAGCGTATCATACTTGATGAGAAGGTGGCTCATCCGTCCGATGGCGCCATTCTGCCAGGTATCCACCAGAGCTTGCAGCGCACCGCGATCCGTCGCATCGGCGCGTTCCCACGCCAGCAGCACCGGCAGGGTCAATTTTCCCTTGGCCAAATCTGTGCCGAGAGATTTGCCGGCGGACATCTCCGAACCGAAAAGGTCCACACAATCGTCATAGACCTGATATGCGGTTCCGAATGCGAGGCCGAACTGCCGCAGCGCATTTCGTGTCTCAGCATCGCCGCCGCTGAGATATGCGCTTAACTCGCACGAAAGCGCAAATAATTCCGCCGTCTTCATTTCCAGCACTTTGAAGTATTTGCCGCGGGTGAACTGGAAATCGCGGCGATGCTGCGTTTGCAGAATTTCGCCGGAACAGACCGTATTGGTGGCCATTGCGACCGCGCGGCAGATTTCAGGGGTGGGGAAACTGGCAGCGAGCTTTAGCGCCTGGGCGAAAAGGCAATCTCCGAAGAGAACCGCGATTTCGTTCCCCCAATTTGCTGCCAGCGTTAAGCGCCCTCGCCGTATCTCAGCTTCATCCATCACATCGTCATGGACAAGCGTGGCCAGGTGCACCATCTCGATAATCACTGCTACCGTGACGTGGCTTTCCGTCGCTTTTCCAAGCGCCCCTGCGCTCAAGGCCACGAGTGCTGGCCGCAGATGCTTGCCGTTGCCGTTTAGGGCGTACTCTGCGTATGGCGCGAGATCGGGCTCGAAAGAAGTCACTTGCTTCATCAAACGCGTTCCGACTGTTTGGAGAAATGGCTCGACCGGCTCGATGATCTCCTTCCAGCTATAAGGCAATTCTGCCCGCAGGGAAGGAGAGAGGGGAGCGGAGGCTTCTTTGGAATCAGCCGCAAACATGTTGCTAAAACTTAAGGTTGCCACCCAGTCAAGTCAAACTTATCCCCATGCTTCGTGGCCGCCGCTGCGAGTAACCTCGTAGCCCCGAGGTAAGCAGGCGGAATGCCGTTTGGCCGAACCTGGCCGCTATGTTGGGCCGAGATCGGGACTCGCGGGAGCTGTTCCTTCCGATCAATGCGCTGGACTGGGCATGCCGATGTCGGCGCAGAGTTTGGCGGCGGCTTCGGGGCTGACCCAGCGGACCAGAGCGGTGAAGTTGAGCAGCGGGGGGTTATCGGGCCTGGCAGCGTACATCGTCTTAAGGCTGTTCACGACTTTCTGATACGTGGAAGCATACTTTTCGTGCATGAGCCGGGTGACGTAGGTTTCGATGACGGCGCGGGCGATGGGATCGGTGCTGCCGTTGGCGCGATATGGGACCTGGCAAAAGATTCGGATGAAGGAAATGGCATCGGCTTCGATCAAGGTTAGCCAGCTTTGGCGGACCTCATCAGAATCGTACTTCGCATTCAAACGATCACGAATAGCTGCGGCGACGGTGGCGGCGTCGGCGCGACCAGTGATCAGTTCCTTGATGCGGGTCCATGCGCGTTGGCTGTCGAGTTGCGCGGAATCAGCCCCCTGCGCTTTGAGTTTCTCCGGAAGTTTCAGGTTCAAGGCGGTCGCAGTCGCCTTGCCGAGCGCTTCCGCTTTGTCCCTGGTGATGCGATCGGTATCCATCAACGTTTGGATGACGCGAAGCTGCATGGCGGGCTTTACAAGGCTCAGAATTGCGGCGAGAGCAGCCGGCTCGGGAGGCTTTTGCGGCGGAATGAGATGCCTGACAAATTCCAAAAACAATTGCTCGGGATCGTTATCCGGAATTTTATCCAATCGCAACCGGAGCACGAACCTGAGCGTCCGAGCGGTCCCGCCGGCTTTGCCGAGATTATTGATGACCATCAAGCGATGTTCGGGATTGATGATCAAGCCGAGCAGATTCTCGGCGGGCAGAATTAGTTTTTCCTCGAGCGTGTCCTGCGCGCCGGTCAAAACGAGTTGTTCGATCAAGCTGGGAAGGCGCTGGGCGAAGATAGCGTCGGGCGCGGCGGTATTCTGATTTTCGTAATAATTGAGCAGCTCGATCAGGAAGGACATTCGCAGGAACGCGTTCTTCTGGACGCGAGCCTCTTCGGTGGACGCTTTGCTGGCCTGGACTTTTTGGTAAAGGGCAAGCAGCTCCTGACGTTTGTTGGCAACGAGCGATGAGCTTTGTTGAAGGATCGCTTCGAAATCCGGCTTGAACCCCAGGGCAATCTCCTCTGGTTTGGGGCGCGGATTCAACTTGGGATCGGTGGTGAGGTCGTTGAAGAGAGTGAGCACCTCCTCGCCGAACTCGCGCACGATGCGCTCGCGCGGGACACAGCCTTTGACAAAGCAACGGTTGGCGCGAGCGACGGGTGGTGAGAAGAAAAGCTCGGGTTTGGCGATGAGCGACTGCAGCATCTCGGTTTCGAGCGGAGTTTGGAGAGCGATCAATTCGTCGATGGCCACTTTGACGGAGGCAGCGAGGTCGCGTTTGGATTGCTCGAGAGACTTGAGCAGTTCCGGTTCGGGGAGTTGCGCATCGACCGTGCCTTTAATAAGCGCGGCGAGATATTGGGCGGTATTGTTGCTGTGCTCGACGAGGCGGGCCACGATGCCGCCGACCTCGTTGAGCGGCAGTTTTCCGACGAGCGTCGTAAGGATCAGGACCAGTTCGGCATGGGATTTTTGCCGATGCTCGATGACGCGCTCGAGCAGAGCGCGGAGGGTTTTGTTTTCCTTCTCGAGCGCAGCCTGTTCGGCCTCCATCTGACTGACCTTGAGGGTCAGTTCGGGCCACTGTTTTTGAATGTCTTCAACAACCGGCAGTGGCGGAGGCGCGATGGCTGTTTCAATCATCAGACTACGGCTTCTTTTCTTTCTCCTTTTTCTCCCTATCCTCCTGTTCCTTCTTCAACCGCTCGACATCTTCCGGCTTCAGCACTTGAATTTTCTCGCCTTTCTTTAATTCGTCGGCTGAGGGCACGCGGATAATATCGCTCGTGAGAGGCTGAGCAGGCTGAGCAGGAGGCGCGGGCGGAGGAGGAGGCTCGATACCGACCAATTCCATTTCGAAGATGAGCGTGGAGCCTGGGCCGATGTCGGGCCCGGCCGGGCGATCGGCATAGGCAAGGGCCGCAGGCAGGAAGATTTCCCATTTGGATCCGACGTTCATCATCTCAAGCGCTTCACTCCATCCTTTGATGACTCTGTTGACAGCGAGCTTCGAGGGTTCGGTTCCGTATTTGGCCGTGCTATCAAACTCTTTGCCGTTGATCAGCGTGCCGCGGTAAATGACGCGCACGGTGTCGTTGCTGTTTGGTGTTTCGCCCGTGCCTTCTTTAATGACCTTATATTGCAGCTCGCCCGTTTTGCCGTCGGGCAACGTGACCATTTTGGTTTTGATGCCGGATTTCTTTTTGTTTTCGGCAAGGAAGGCCTCTCCCTCTTTCTTGTTTTTTTCAGCCGCTTTGGTCATCTGATCACGCTGGTAATTGCCAATGGCTTCGCGGGCCTGGACCGCCGTGAGTTTCGTGGTCTTGCCGGCGAGCACCTCTTTCATGGCGGAAATGACGGTATCTACATCCACATCCATGTTGCCGCCTTTGATCTGGGTCCCAAAAATGACGCCGATGCCGTAGCTGGCTTTTTCCTTGTCATCCTTGAAATCGGCGGCGGGCTTATCGTCGGGCTGCGCAGGAGGCGGGGCGGCGAAAGTTAAAGCGCCTGGGGCCGCCAACAGGAACGCGATGGTAACGAGAGTTTTCATTGGTTAATATAGCATCACTTTGTTTTAGAGCAGTCCGATTTACAGTATGTTACAGAAAAGTCCAGTCTTTATGGGATTGATTCTGGCGTCCCTGACGCTGTCCGGTTGCGCGATGTGGCCATACAAGGAGAGGTATGTTATTGCGGTCCGGCCCGCGAGTAGCACCGATACGAACGTGACGGAGAGGCTGATTCAATCGGATACAGGTATCGCTTCCTGGGCGATGCTCAAGCCATGCTATGCGGGGCCGGAAGTGGATACGGCGCCGATTCACCGCAGTTATTTTTTCCGATCGAAATCCGGCAAGCGAACAGACCTTAGAGATCAGACGTTTTTGAAGGAGACTTATCATCCGGACTGGACGGGCAAAGTCAGTCTTTATGGCACATGGTATTGGAAGATTCGTCCGGTGATGGGAACCAATCTATGGGTGGCGATGGCGGAGAGTTCGTGGGGAACAAATGAGAGCCGCGCGAATGTGTATGTGTTCAATGCGAATGGAATTGTCATTCAGCGCGAGCTCAAAGGGCTGCCACAACAAGGTTTCAGGTTTGATGCAAATAATCAGGAGCTCACATACCGCACGGAGCGCGGCTATGAGATTTACAACCTTTTACGAGACTCGAGAGTTCCGATCACCGCTCCACCCTGAAAGACTTTTCGTCACTTCCGTTTATGAGCCAGGAACCATTCGTAAAGTTTGGGATTGTTGTAGGTGATGGTCCAGGAATCATGCTGCGCTTCGGGATACCTGGTAAAGCTCACATCGGTGCAGCCGATTTTTTTGAGAGCTTCGACCATTTTTTCGGATTTCACGATTGGCACGGTCGGGTCCTTCTCCCCGTGAAAAATCCAAATGCCGAGCGTTTTAACGGCGGCAAGTTTATCTGCGCTCAATTGCTCGATGACGCCTGGGTCGCCTCCGCCACAGATCGGAGCGATCGCCGCGAAGCGTTCGGGAT
>Ga0137394_10005009_pt1 | contig 10078 bp, 4 predicted proteins | sample czobulk116metaG_FD_108278 | JGI IMG/M metagenome (GOLD analysis project Ga0137394, IMG submission 108278) | Vadose zone soil microbial communities from Angelo Coast Range Reserve, California, USA - czobulk1.16 metaG | ecosystem: Environmental > Terrestrial > Soil > Vadose zone | place: USA... | reverse complement strand
TGCAGTTCGTCGGCCCATTGATCAATCTCATAATGCTGCCAAGCCTATTTCTTCGACTTGGGCGATTGTTTATCCGCTTCCGTCGGTATCATCACTTTTTCCAAAGCCGCCAGCCGTTCGTCAAGAGTCTTCTGGCTCCGACTAAAATCGTTGGACACTCTTGCGACGTCTGTCGATAACTTCTGCATTCCTTCGTTCATGCGGTTAAGTTGCTCTTTCGTTGACCCCTCGTCCTCTCTCACTGCACCTTTACAATCCTTGCTTCCAAACTTACCTTGCTTCACAACGAGTTGGTGCAGTGCCCAGCACAGTGCTTTAATCGGGTTATCGACCAATTCAGTAGCGGTTGGAGGCGTCATTGGCTGGCCCTCGACGTCGACGAAAATGTAGTCCTCGAATCCCGCAAAAACTCCGACAAGCATGTGTCGCAACAAATGCGGCGTTAAGACGTACTTCCGGCATTCGTTATTGCAAATCGTCAGTAACTTGCACTCTTTGTCGAGCGTGATTTGCCCAAGCACGACGAAACACGGCTTGTCGCAGGAACAGCATTCAGGGCAAGCTACCGACTGCTCACAAAACTCCTCGAGCGTCACACACAGGCACGCTTGTTTATCTTGATTATTACCGTACTGCGGATTGTTTGCGTCCTTCGAGTCAGAAGAGTTGAGGAACTCATCGCATATCCCGCAAATGCGCGTTGGCTTGTCGGGTTTGATGTTGTTTTCGCAGTCGCAGTATCCCTTGATGAGTCCGGGTTCCTCTGGTTCGGGACAACACTCTACGATCTCAACGCAAAAACCTTCCTTATATCTGGAGTTTTCGCACGTTCGTTCCTCGCAGTTGCCAGATGGCAAGTAGACTGATACGGGGTTGGTGGGCTTCTCGTCATAACGAATACCTATGTAATAGGTCTTCGGTTTCTCCGGATTCTCTTCATCAACACATTCCGCACCTGGTTTTCCTTTGCCTTTTGGCAACAGGGACGCAAGATCGATGTTCTGATTTTTAGGAACCCAGATTTCGTTGCCGGAACAGTCAAGCGCAAATCCTGAAGTGACTTCGATAAAACGCCCTTCCTTTTTTCCTCTGAGTTCTAAACCACACACGACACCGGATCCATGCAACATGCGATTGAGAAACCGGCGTTTGCCTGAGTGGTAGAGCTGCTCAGCCTGGAAATCTTTGTCGTCGAGCAACATCCCATGGAAATATCTCAGGCGTCTGAACTCGTTGTAATCGCATACGCTCTTATCCTTGTCGGCGCACGTTTGGCTATTGGCGCTCATGATCTTCTCCTTCAGTAGCTATTGCGGTTGTCTGATCCTGTTGCTTCATATCTGAGACATACATTCCCAGTGCTTAAGCCTCTCAACTAACGCGACTCGCACCTTTTAGAATTCATCTGCATAGGATTTTCCAGGGCCCTTCTTCTTCTCGCGGGGCATGACCCTTAACCAATCGATGAAATCTCCTCCTTGCGTGCCGTTTCCTGTAGGCAATTTGTCGGCGAGGAACTCTCCATCCAGGGCTTTGCCACTCTTACTCCAAATGCGGCTGCCCCTTAAGACGATCTCCACTACTACGCCCGGTTCATAACGCGTGTCCGCCAACAATTCCGAATTTGGCGAATCCAGTTCTTCCTTTATCCAATCCTCTCTTGCGTGCAATGTGGCCGTGTAGCAGTCGCCTTCTTGATCGTGCGTGACCTCACGTACTGGTATTTGTTTGCGGACGTATACGCCTGTCCCTGTCTCGCGATAGAGGTAAGAGACAAAAAAAGTATGGGGACTTAGCGAATAATCGGACATTGGCTGGTCGAAATAGACCTTCAAACCGTCCTTAATCATTTGCAGAAAGGCCTCGAACTCGATTTCTCGCTTCGCATAGTCCGCGGTGCGCCAGCTGAAGTCGACAATGTGAGGAAGATCGCCGTGGTAGCAATGAATAAGGTCATAAAGAAGTGAATTTTTGTAAACGAACTTGCGGTTGGTACACGAATCAAGATCGGGAGGTTGATAGTCTCCGTAGCCGCCCTGCTTCGGATCTTTGTAACCTCCGCCTTGCCTTGGATCGTTGTAACCTCCGCTTTGACTTGGATCGTTGTAACCCCCGCTTTGCCTTGGATCGTTGTAGCCTCCGCTTTGTTTCGGATCGTTATAACTCCCGCCTTGCGCCGGATCGTTGTACTCTCCCGGTTTTTGAGGACCTCCGTATGGGTCACCGTATCGAGGTGGTCCTGACGGGAAAGTTATTGTCGCGAGTATTACGCAGTCGCAATTCTTACATTCAGGACAATGTCTCAGCCTCTCACACAGATATGCATGTACGTTTGGGGTTGTGCAGTCTCGCGAATACGAGTCGTCTTTCGCATCGTGCTTATGACGATCGGGACACTCAACCTCGTCGCGCGGTTCTCTTGGGCAGGCCTCGTCCCACGGTTTCAACTGGAGCTTGAACGTTTCCCGGATGCGGTTGTGCTCCTTCTTTCCTTTCTCGTCACAACCCGCTGGCGGCAGATCAATTGGCTCCGAATAGCATTCGTCGTATTCAAGACATAAAACGAATTTACCTTCAGGCCGCTGATCCTCTTGAAAACAACAGTCTTCATCGTCCTTGTTAAAAGAAAGAACTTTCTTTTCGCATACAACTATTTCACGTCCGCAGCAGTCGAGCGCCATACCTGGTTCAACAACAATTCCTCGTTTATCAGAACTCAAATAGACATTCAGCCCACACACTACGCCCCAACCTAAAATCATCCGGTTGATGAGGTGACGCTTCTCGTTAAAGTACGACTGTTCCTGAACCAAATCGCGGACGGTAAACTGCTTGCCATAGAAGTAGTTGTTTCGCTCGAATTGAGGAGTCGCGCAAACACCGCATTTCGAATCACTGTGTGGCTTCTTCATAAACGAGTCCTTTCATCTTTCCATGCACGGGATCAAACCCGACCTGAACTGCCAATCCATGCCCCTCGCTCAAGCCGCAACGTATCCCCGCTCTTGCCGATTGCTGATCCAGCACCCAGCTGTGACAGTCCAACCCGATAAGGTTGACTTTCACTAACCTTGAGCGAGATACCCAAAACAGCCTTACCTACTGTTCTCTGTTCCGATATCGTGCGAATTGTGAAACCCGTGTGAGCAGGAGCCTGCTCGGCAATGATTCTTTGTAGCGTGGCCTTTCGTCTTTCCAACTCGGGGCGATCCATATCAATCGCAATATCAAAACGATGTGCGAGCGGTAGAAACGGCTCATCGGGGTCACTCACACGATCGCGAATTGCGGAGTATCCAACGACACTCGTATCGCCCACTCTCATCCCGCGAGGACCGCTTCCAAGCAATACGAGTCCACTTCCTAAAGTTGAGTTCTTCTCGCCGATGACCATCGGAGTTAGGCCGCGTAAGTATTCGGCGAGCTGAACGGTCTTGCCTGTATAGATCTCTAAGAATTCAACAAGCGCGCGTGCTGTTCCTTTTCTCCTGTAGAGACTCGCCGCACGTTGAATAAGAAGACGAATCCGATTCTCCGGGACGTCATCGTCCAACGCGAGATTGATCCAAGATGCGAGCCATGGGAGGAAATCTTTTGGCGTTAGTCGCGGATCGAAGTAGCGAAAGAGCAGATCAATCTCGTGTTCCAACGAACCAAAACTCGTTTCGAATATTGATAAAAACCTTTCGAGGAAAGCTGCGCTCACCGGATCCTCTCCATACGCCGGTGGCAAATATCTGAGGTATGAAAGTCTCGGGTAATACACCCGCACCGAATTAATTGACGGTCGGCTCTTTTGTTCAAATGTCGTCAATTTGAACTTTAGCCAAAGGTATCTGCCTTTATTCGGATTCAGGATTAGATCGGGGTTTTCGAGTACGTCCACGTCAGCGTCGCCAGGCTTCTCTTTCTGAGGCCTGGGTCGTTCGATACCTTTGAACACCTCCGGCCCAATCCAAAACGAATTCATAAAACTATCGATCCCTGCGCTTCGCTCTTCTATTGAACCGGACCGATTGAACGCGTCGTCGTAAGCAGCCTTAAACGCCGGGTCGTCGTTTGTGTAGTAGTAAACTTCGAGGCTTGACTTGGATGGAATTCGTCCTCGCAGTGCAATGCGATGCCAAAAGCTTTGGTCTTGTCCGTTGTCGAGTGTTTTTGAGTAGAACGAACCTGAATGGCCCACGGGACTCTTTGTTAACAACAGTTTCGCCAGACCGAGATCTGTTGCGAGGAGAACTCCTCCGCTTTGATCAAACCCAATCCCAGAGATGCTTGTTATGTTTGGTGGTAAATCCGCCGGGCCGAGGTACGAGCCGTCCTGATCGAACATCTGCAGACTCGCTGGATTACTGGATGCAAGAAATAACACTCCGCGCTCGTCGATCTGCATCGCGGTTGGTTTGAAACCCTCGAGGATTTTCTCCTGCGGGATACAAATGATTGACTCAATCTTTCGTTCCGGATCAAATCGAATGATTCGACCTCTTAGGGAGTCGAGCAAATAAACCAGTCCATCCTTACTCACAGCGACGGCGTCTGGATCAGTCGGAGTGTTTACGATGAAACACTTGGGTTTGCATGGGGTAACGGTCGAGTAACGACAGACGTGAGTTTGGCAATCATTCTTCTTGACTGCGTAGAAGTATCCTTGAGGTTGGAAATCGATATCGATGACATCATCAATTACAAATTCAAAGACGATTTGCCAGTTGTCTCGCGAGAGGGCCAACATCCGCCCTTTGCTAACCGCCTGCCCCTCCGAGTCCTCAGCGTGATCGAAAATCCACAGATAGTTTTCATCGAGCCACAGTTCCCGAGGATTGATCTCACTGCATCCTGCAAAGGTCAGCACCAATTCGATCTGGGCTGTTGTCGGATTATGACGGAACAGTTTCCATAATCCGTCTCCGGGCCCAATCTGTTGTTCGCGCGCGGTCCAGTAGGTTTGACCGCATTCATCAACAACGATGTCTCCGGGGAAGCCAAACCTTTCAGTGATGAGCCACGAATCAAAGACGGGGTTAAGAAAGAGCGAGAGCCCAGTGGAGTTGAAATCCAGACCACTCCACAAGCCGCTCTTCCATTGAGCGTCTGTCTCAATTACTTGAACTTTGAATTCGCTATCAGCCACAGTCTTTACTCGGTTTTGTTGAATCCGTCTCTTTTCCTCGCGCTTCGAATGTCACTGTTGTAATTGCGTGTTTACCAACCATTGGCAAACCGTTGTAAGGCATGCGCAAAGCCTTCCCAGGTTCGAGTCCGTTAATGGCTATCTTTGTCACGTAATCGACGCCCGCTACTTTCACGAGTTGTTGACTGATCTCAGAGGGAAAAATCGAACGCCCAAAAGGCCATCCTTTGCCTGCTTCTGGTCCGCCGAATACCGGGTCAAAGAACTCCGAAAGAGCGCGATTGATACTCTCGCGAACCTCAGCCTCTGAAGCCCGCTTCTTCAGAAACACTCGGCCCGATAAACTCACCTCAACATACTGTGGTCCAATTACATGAACGTTGGTTGTTACGACTCTCCGGCTCTCGACGGAGTTTTGTATTGTCGCCAGGAACCCGGAACTCGGTGGAGTCGGAGTCGCGTTTGGGAATGCCGCTCGGGGAGGAGGCTGAGCTTCAACGATCAATGTCAAATCTCCCGGCAGCTTTAGACACGGGAATTTCGGATTGAAGTTTGGAACTAGTTTGGCGCGCGCCACTCTGAGACCGGGTGTATCGAGGGCCAGAGTTTCATAGTCCGTTCCGGTTAAGACTGCTCGTTCCTTTCGGAATACTTCGCGAGTGCGGATCTTGGTGTCGTCGAGCGTCTCATGGCGACTGCCACCTGAAGCCGCCACGGAATTTACCCGATCTACAATTGGTGTTGAGGGGGGGACGCGATCAAGGACCCACTGATGCCCGGCTTTGATGTTTCCTTTTTCGTATTGTGAATAACGATAAAAACGGGCGCGAATAAATTCTGTTTTTTGGGGGACTCTCCCATTGAGATCGTTTCCGAATTGAACTGTTCCCGCCTCAGGATTAAGGACATAGTGGTAATCATCCGGGGCAGACTTCAGAAAATCGTCAACGCGCTGCCATGTCTTCCAGGTCTTTATCTCATCCTCTACTCGGTCAGCCGGGGTCCCAACTTGAATTTCGACCCGATCGCTCACGACAAGATCTGGAAAAACTAACTGAAGGAGAACTCGATTCAAACGGCGAGTCGTACTTTCATTACGACAACGACGACTTCGAAATTCTTCAGGAACGTTTAGGGGCTCGAAGACTTTGCGCTGATATAGATCAGGATCACTTATTAGACTGTCAAAAGCTTGGGCCAGCTCATATTCCTGACCTCTCTGGAGATCGCAGCAATCCGGAGTAGCAAATTCGACTAAGTCTTGATTGATGGCTCTCAGCTTTTCGACGAGATAGGTCACAATGGTTTTCAATGGAGCGTCGAGAGTTTCAACGTCCTTTAGTCGAGCAATGAGCGCTTGCCAATCGAGAACTTCACCGACCTGAAATGGGCCGTCATCTACTTCGTTGTTGATAAACAATGGGAACTTCTTGAGTCGTACTGATTGATCAGCAGTACCCAGACCCGGTCCAAGATCTTCATTTACGATTGTTTCGACTTGACGCGCCTGAACTGTGTTTGTGCGAATGGTGATAATGCGTGGTGGAATCTCGTATCGACCTTCAACTAAGAGCGCGCGAAGTTCCTTATGCTGATGAGCGGCAGTTCCAGTGGGGGAGACGAATATCACCTTGCCACTCTGCGAGAGCCCCAACGTTTCATCATGGATTACTTTCAGGTCGGTCCATTCCTCTTCTGAACCAGCTGCGTCGCTCCGGTATTGCCACTGAATCTTCGCTGAAGGTTCGAAAGCGTCAGTGTTTGTTGAGAGTGGCTTTCTGGACGGCAAATCCTCTTCAAACAACGTTACGTAGAGCTCAGCTCGTGGTTCTTCGAACCAATCCTGAAATTCGAGTCTGAGGAAATCACCAGCAACAGGCGCCGGTCCAAAAGCCTCGTAATGTCCGGCCTCACTTTTTTCGGCGGTTGTCTGAACAATCTGACTACCACCTGCGTTAGTGACGACGCGCTTCACCTTTGCCCTGGTCAAATACTGATCAGCTAAAGTTTCAAAAGGAATACCTTCGATTCCGATCGCGCGCATTGGTGTATTTGCTGGAATCAACAATCCTTGATTCAAAGGATTGAAGTCGAAAGCGACCGAAACTTTAGCAGCGTGGGCAGGCTCCGGGGTCACACCCATTAGAGAAAAGAACCGTTCATAACTGGCTGCCGACGTTCGATTGAGCCGGTAATGGGAAATCTCGGCGAGCCACGCAAAGAGTTCGACAAGCGTGATCCCGGGATCGTGGACGTTATGATCGGTCCATTCTGGTGCCGTGCTTGGAATCAATAGCCGCGCCTCGTCGACTATTTGCGCAAACGGCTTGTCATCCAGATTTGGTAGTATCAAAGCCACTCGTCTTAATCTCCGTTAGCAACACTCATCAGAATTCTGTGGGGACCACTGGCAATCAACTCGTCTGGTCCAACCTCAATCTGCTCTCCACCAGATCGTTCTCCCGAGAACAAGAGCACCGGTCCGACGTGATCAACCTCGTCAATTTCTTCAAGTAGGGCGTACAGATCCGAAGCGGCGAGATCGCGACCGAATTCCCAGCCTTCTTTCTCGGGGCCACCTTTCAATGGATGCAGAAATTCTTCGAGTCCTTTCTTGACACGTTGTTCAGCAGTGGCGACCAAATCAAGTGATTTCGCAAACACGGTTGTTTCAACTGTGACGGGCACATATGCCGGTGGGCCAATGACGATATGACTCTGGTCGACGATCGTCGCGTCCGCGCGATCAGACAGGTATCGCTGGACTGAACGACGAAGCTCAAGCGAGGGGATCGGCTGCGGATCGATTGAGTCCGGAACGATGTGGACAGTGGTCCACCCAAGTTCGTGGCGGCCATTCGCGTTAAGATTCGGCAAGCACCTCGCTTTTCGAACCTCTCGTGATGCTTCAAGAGCCAGCCGCTCGAAATCATCCGGAGTTACAGCACGGTCACGATGGCTGATTTGAGCCGGCCCGATTACCAGCATGTCGTCGTTGGTCGCTGCGTCCGATCCGCCGCCGGCGGGCGCGGGATTGATCACAGAATCGACACCTGCAACAGCGGTCACGGGAGCGTTGATCTCGCCGGCATTGACATTGCCCATAGCTCCGCCGCCGGCCTGGTAGGCAAACGCACGAACGTTGTCACCGCCGGCCGGTGGGATCCGACCATGTACTCCATCACCAAACTCGATTTCGCCAGTATGACGATCCAAACGGTAGTGACGGCTTTGACTATCGGAGTCAAAGAACTCCAACTGTTCGGTCCACCGGATCCATGTTTCGATCACTCGATCCTGCTGATCTCGAATCGCCAAGACGGCGTCTTCGCCCTGCGTCAGGACCAACTGTTCTCGCTCCTCTTCTGTCAGTGCCTCACGCACCCGAACTTCTTCGCCCTCGATGACAGGAGTTTGTTGGAAGCGAAACTTCTGATGCTCTACTCCGGTGCTCGACCCGAGTATTTCGTCACGAACAGTGCGGGCTTGCATCGCCTCGACCGTGTTTAAGAAGACTCCGTAAAATAAAGGAGATCCTTCCCATCCACCTTTGTTCAGCGTCGCGCGCAACCAGTACAGCGCCTTCCCAAACTCCTGAGCGTTTTGGATACCGTCCGGGACATTCAGCGAAACAAAGTCCGGCCTGGTGAATGCCTCAGTCCCGTCATCAGCCAGCAACTCTTTCCAATCATTCTCAAAAGCAAATTCCCAAAGGAGCTGCGGCTTGTTCGGCTCATCAACGGGCAACTCGTTTGCTGCGAAGTAGATCTTGATCGGCCCACCTTTGGGAGGACGATCAAAACCAAAGTAGAGAGCTTTGGCGTTGTCACTCAGGGGAATGTAGGGTTGGAAATTCTTGTTCTCTGTGACATTGGCAGCTGTCTGATCCAGATAGTTCAGATTGTTTAGCGTCAGACAGAACCGCGGATCTTGAAACTGGGTGACTTTGTAACCTATACCAAGCTTGTTAATACGAGGAGGACGAATGGGATCTTTCTCGATTTTTACTTGCCCAGTCGTGGGATCTACGGAGATCAACTCGCGGCCATAATCGCCACCAACGATGCGAGCGCGAATCCAGAAGTTTTCCTGTCCGGCAACCTCAGTCTTTTGAATGTCATCTGGCAGGGTGAAATTTATCGTGCCATCGACGAGAAGATTCCGCGTCTCGTCCTTATTTAATATGAGAGCCAACCATCCTTTTCCATTCCAGTATTCCCACGATAATTTCGGTCTTACATCGGGTTGACTCTTATCTTCATAGACGAACCAAGCCTGTCCCTCACTGGTGACGGTTATGACGAATGCTGAAGCTGAGGTCGGCGATTCAAGGAACGCAGACTGAAGGACAACGTTATTAGTATTGTTGAAATAGTCATTGATTCGTCGACCCACTGCACTCTCACCGGGTCCGCTTGTGATGCGGAGAAAATTCCCGTTGTAGAAATCGTCAGCTTGTTTAGGGCCAGGTAAGACAGCGCGAATGTTCGACTGTCTCGTAGCCTTGTCGTCGTGAGTCCCAGCATCAATTCTAAGAATTACATAGGTCGTTGAGGGCAGCGGAAGGTCCCAATTCGCGCTTACGTGCACATCATTGCCGACGGGCGCCTGGTCGATAGTTCGAAGCTGACCCTCAGTGAAAATACAATCACCAATTTGGATTCCAGCAACATCCGCCGCTTCAATTGTTAGAGTGTCGTTAGTGGCGCCCTGGACGTTACCAGAGGCTTCTTCTCGGAGCAGGTCATATTTAGTATCCGTGGTTGGAGGCGCGTCTAATAGTGGCAGGTCAAGCACGACAAACTTCTCGGTCGCATCTTGTATTCTCCTCACCGCGTCATTGTCCGAAGCTGATCCTGGACCATCAGTAATATGAATGTAATAAGTGCCAGCGGGGGTCGGGACTTCGTCGAGAAAGACTATGCTTCTTGGACCAGCAACAAT
>Ga0137394_10005007_pt1 | contig 10080 bp, 10 predicted proteins | sample czobulk116metaG_FD_108278 | JGI IMG/M metagenome (GOLD analysis project Ga0137394, IMG submission 108278) | Vadose zone soil microbial communities from Angelo Coast Range Reserve, California, USA - czobulk1.16 metaG | ecosystem: Environmental > Terrestrial > Soil > Vadose zone | place: USA... | reverse complement strand
GGCCCATCCTCTCCGTCTATCCCGGGCTCGACCAGGAGATGCTGCCCCTCGCTCTGGTCGTGGTCATCCTGGGAGGGAGCGGCAGCCTGCTCGGGTCGCTCGTGGGCAGCTTGATCGTGGGCTTCCTCTACAACTTCGGCCAGGCGATGTTTCCCGAGCTCGCCTACGTCGTGCTGTTCCTGCCCATGCTCATCGTGCTGGTGGTGCGGCCCCAGGGCCTGTTCGGACGGCAGGCGCTGTGAGGCGCCTCGCCGCCATCGTCGCCCTCGTCATCCTCGCCACGCTTCCCCTCTGGGTCAGCGGCACCTACTACGTCAACATCGCGAGCCAGGTCCTCTTCTACGCCATCTTCGCTCTCGGGGTGAACGTGCTCGCCGGGCATGCGGGGCTCGTCACCCTCGGCCACGCCGGGCTCTTCGGCATCGCCGCCTACGCCGCTGCCAAGATCATGAATGCCGGGTACGGGCACCTGTCCGTGGCCACGGGCGCCCTCGTGGTCACCCTCATGGCCGCGGGGATCTTTGCCGTGCTCGCCCTGCGCGGCACGGGGCTCGGCTTCGTCATGATCACGGTGGCCCTCGGCCAGATCGTGTGGGGCGTCGCCTATCGCTGGATCAGCCTCACCAACGGCGACAACGGGATCACCATTACCGGCCGCCCGAGCCCGCTCGGGCTGTCCCTGACCACACCGACGCGCTTCTACTGGGCGACGCTGATCGTCTTCGTGGTCGCCGTCGTCTCCATGGCCATCTTCGTCGCCTCGCCGTTCGGGGCGAGCGTGCGGGGCACCCGCGATCAGCCGCGGCGCATGAACGCCCTCGGCTACCACGTGTGGATGATTCGCTTTCTCGCCTTCCTCTTCTCCGCCTTCTGGAGCGGGGTGGCCGGACTGCTCTACCTCTACTACAACCAGTTCGTGAGCCCGCAGGCGGTGGCGTTGACGGCCTCGGCGGAGGCGCTCCTCATGGTCATCGCGGGCGGCTCGGCCACGCTCCTCGGGCCCATCGCGGGGGCGGGGCTGGTGGTGGTGATGAAGAACGTGGCGAGCGCCTACATCGAGCGCTGGAACTTCGTCCTGGGCGCGATCTTCGTGGCCATCGTGGTGTTCATGCCGGAAGGGCTGGTGCCGGGAGTGGCGCGGCTCGCGCGCCGGGCGCGCGGGCGATGACAGCCCTGGGTGTCCGCGGCCTCGAGAAGCGATTCGGTGGCCTCCGCGTCACCGCCGAGGTGAGCCTGAGCGTCGAGCCCGGCGAGCGCCGTCTCATCATCGGCCCGAACGGGGCGGGGAAGACGACGCTGTTCAACCTCATCACCGGCGAGCTGCGTCCGGATGGCGGCTCGGTCACGCTCTTCGACCGGGACATCACGGGCGTGGCCAGCCGCCGGCGCACCCACCTCGGCATCGCCCGCACCTACCAGATCATCACGCTGTTCCAGGGCGAGACGCTGCTGCGGAACATCACCCTGTCGTTGCTCGGCCTGTCCCCCCTTCGCTGGAACCCCTTTGTCCGGCTCGCCAAGCGGGACGGGCTGGTGGCCCAGGCCCGCGCCACCCTGGCCCGGGTGGGGCTGGACGATCTCGCCGATCGTCCGCTCGCTCAGACCTCCTACGGCGAGCGCCGCCGCGCCGAGATCGCCATGGCCCTCGCTCAGAATCCCAAGGTCCTGTTGCTCGACGAGCCCTTCGCGGGTCTCTCGATCGAGGAGCGCCGGGATGTCCTCCGACTCGTCAACGAAATACCGCGAAATGTCACCATCGTGATGATCGAGCACGACATGGACGTGGCCCTCGACTTCGCCGAGCGGATCACCGTCCTGCACTTCGGCAAGGTCGTGGTCGAGGGCACGCGTGGCGAGGTGGTGGCGCACCCGCGCACCAAGGAGATCTACCTTGGCGAGTGACGCGCTCATCCTCCACGAGATCGATGCGTTCTATGGCGACAGCCATGTGCTGCACCGCGTGTCGCTGCATCTGGGTGAAGGCCGTCTCCTCGGTCTCCTCGGCCGCAACGGGGCGGGCAAGTCGACCTCCATGAACGTGACGGTGGGCCTGCTCCCGCCGCGCCACGGTGCCGTGACCGTCTACGGCAGCGCGGTCACCGGTCGCACCCCGGAGGCCATCGCTGCGCACGGTGTCGCCCTGGTGCCGCAGGGGCGCCGTGTCTTTCGCAGCCTCACCGTCCGGGAGAACCTGGCCGTGGCCGGGCGCAAGCCACGGGGCCGCCTGCCCATGCTGTGGACCCTCGAGACCGTCTTCGCCCTCTTCCCGACCCTGCGCGAGCGCCACCAGCAGATCGCCGGCTCGCTCTCCGGCGGCGAGCAGCAGATGCTCGCCATCGGCCGCGCCCTCATGTCGAACCCCCGCGTGCTCCTGATGGACGAGCCGTCGGAAGGCCTCGCCCCGCAGATCGTGGCCGAGGTGATGTCGACCATCCGGCGTCTCAAGGAGCAGGGGCTCTCCATCGTGCTCGTGGAGCAGAACGCCAAGCTGGTCTTCGACGTGGCCGACGACATCGTCATCCTCAACAGCGGCCGCGTGGCCGTCGAGGGGCAAACCGCCGAGCTGCAGCGGCGCGGCCTCGACCTGCGCCAGCTCCTGGGGATCTACTGAGCGGTCAGATCTTCAGCAGGCGCTCCAGATTCTTCGAGAGGATGGCCTCTTTCTCGTCCAGGGACAGGCTCTTCATGCCGAGGATCCACGAGACGGGCCAGTCCAGCGCCATGTCGTAGGGCCAGTCCGTCCCGAACACCACGCGATCGATGCCCACGGTGTCGATGAGGAAGCGCAGGGCCTCCTCGGTGTAGACGATGCAATCGTAGTAGAAGCGGTTGAGGTAGGCGCTGGGCGGCGTGGTGATGTGGGCGCGCGCCTCGGACCGCACCTGCCAGCCGTGGTCCATGCGGCCGATGCCGTAGCACGTATAGCCGCCGCCGTGGCCGAGCACGATCTGGAGGTCGGGGCACTCGTCCATGACCCCGCCGTGGACGAGGGTGGCGAAGGTCACCGCGCGATCCACGAGGTTGCCGATGGTGTTCGGCAAGTGGTAGCGCTTGCTCCGCGGGCTCACCAGTGTCTCGCCGCCCTGGTGGAAGAAGACGAGGGCGTCCAGCTGCTCGGCGGCCCTCCAGAAGGGGCGGAACTCCGGCTCGTCGAAGGTGCGGCCCAGGACGTGATCGTTGATCTCCACGCCCTTGAGGCCGACCTGGGTCATGCACCGCTCCATCTCGGCGATGGCGGCCTTCACATCCTGCATGGGCAAGGTGCCGAGCCCGGCGAAGCGCTGGGGCCAGGTCCGGACCATGTCGCCGATCTCGTCGTTGGTGGCCTTCGACGTCGCCGTCGCGACCTTGGCGTCCAGATGATAGTTGTAGAAGCCGACGTAGGGCGAGACGACGTGGACGTCCACGCCCAGCGAGGCCATGTCGGCGAGGCGCTCTTCCGGTGTCCAACGGGCGCGCGGCGGGAGGACCTGCCGGTGGCCGCCCACCACCGCCGTCTCCGCCCCCCGCGCGTCCTTCTCGCGGGTGATGGTATGCCAGGCGCCGTCGTTCTCCGTCGCCCGCCAGAAGCATTGCGGAGTCAGATGGGCGTGGATGTCGATGCTGCGCATAGGTCTCCTTGGCTACGGGCAGACAGTCTTGAGGAACTTCTCCGGCGGCCGCTCTCCCCACTGCGACACGAGCCCCTCCTCGGCCGAGAGCAGGTTCGAGCCGTTCTTGACGTTCAGGCGATCGGTATCCGACCAGTGCTCGTGCACCCGCCCCCAGGGGTCGGCCCAGTAGTCGTAGATCTGGCTCCCGAGCAGGTGCCGTCCAATCCCCCACATGTGCTCGTACTTGCCCAGCTGCTTGAGGTACTCGTGGCCCATGAAGACGTCGTCGATGTCCTGGACCTCGAAGGACAGGTGGTTGAGACCCGCGCGCTCGTTTCTGACGCAGAAGAACACGTGGTGGTCGACGTACTCCTTGCCACGGTCGCAGCGATTGAAGGACCCGATGATGTTGTCCTTGCTCCCCGCGTACACGTCGTCCGAGCAGATGAAGCCCAGGGTCTCGCGGAACCACTGCGCCGTCTCCTTCACGTCGGGGACGGCCATGACCCCGTGGCCGATCCGCTTCACCCGCGAGGTGCCCTTGGGAAGCCGCATCAGCGTGCCCGCCCGCTTGAGCGAGTCATTGCCGAGATTGAGGGGCTGGCGCTTCACGGTGATGGCGGGGAGCCTCTTGATCCCGTAGACCACCTCGATCTGGTAGCCATGCGGCTCCCGCAGGCGGACGCGCTTGCCGCCGCCGGGCTCGTCGATGGCCTCCACGGGCGAGGCCCCGGGCGCCTTGGCCAGCCGCTTGAGGTCGTCGAGGCTGGCCGCGTAGTAGGCGAAGCCCACGAAGCCGGGATCACCCTTTTCCGTGACATGGAGGTGATGCGCGGGATCCGTCCCGCGCATGTAGAGCGCGTTCGCCGTCCTCGCCGCCTTCACCATGCCGAAATGGGTCAGGAACTCCTCCGCCACGTCGAGATCGGGTGCGCGCAGCCGTCCGTACGCGAGGTCTGTCACCTTGATCAGTGCCATGGTTCTCTCCACTGTCTTCCCGCGTGGTTGTTCATCTGGTTCGTCCCATCGGGCCGCTCAGAGGGCCCACCCCGTGGAACGTACCTCATCCTCCGGTTTTTGAACACGCCCCCTTCCGCGGCTCAGGGGGTCGCGGTGACCAGCACGATGAAGCCGAGAATGATCACGAGGACGAGCAGGAGCAGGACGACCGATCGTTCGAGCGCCGCTACCCGTCGGGGAAAGAGCTGGAAGACGAGCACGGCGGCCAGCACGATGACGCAGATGGCGAGCAGCCTGAAGGCCCTGACCTCAATCGGTACCATGCGAAACCTCCCCCGGCGCCATGGCCTCTAGGAAGTATCCCTCTCCCCTCAGGCGAGAGGGCCGCAGTTCGAGCCGAGACGCTCCCTTGGGCGACGAGGCGAGGGCTGAGTGGGTGGGGGGTGGGTTGACCCATGCGCAATACTGGGAGAGATGAGCCGCCGAGCCGTCCTTTTGCCCCTGTTCCTGATTACGGCGATCCTGCTCGCCTCCGGCATTGCCGCCGCCGATCCCACGCGCTTCCGCATCCAGGGCGAGGCCAGCGAGGCGCGCTTCAAGGGGACGTCGCGGCTGATGGACGCGGAGGGGGCGTTCTCGCGGCTCGCGGGCGAGGTGACGGTGGATCCCAGGGACCCCGCCACCGCGAAGGTCACCGTGACCATCGAGGCCGCCTCGATCGACACGGGCATTGGCATGCGGGACAATCACCTCCGGAGCGCGGATTTCCTCGATGTGGCGCGCTTTCCGACCATCAAGTTCGAGAGCCAGGGAGTGGAGATGACGGGGAAGAAAGCCGTGGTCACGGGCCAGCTCACCCTGCACGGGGTGACGCGGGAGATCGTGGTGCCGGTGGAGGTTCAGCTCTCCGAGGTCGCGCTCGTGGCCACGGGCGAGTTCGTCCTGAACCGTCGCGACTACGCGATCAACTACTCGTCCTTCGTGAATCCGATCGGCGACTCCGTCCGCATCACCTTCACGTTTCGCGCCCGCAGCTCCTGAGGGGCGGCCGGGGCCCGCGCCGCTAGACTCCATAGGTCGTGGGATTGATGATCCACCAGCCGCGCGCCTTCATGCAGTCCAGATAGGGACGAACGGCCTCATTCTCCGCCGGGGAGAGCTGCACACCGCCGAGCGTGCGCGTATCATCGGCGCCCACTCCCGTCTCTTGTCGGCACGCCTGGCGATCCTTCTTGAGCTCCCCTTGCGTTCCGCCCGCCTTGTCCCACGTCTTCTCGGAGTAGGAAGCGTAGCGAGAGCCGCTCGCGCACCCCGCCACGAGCGGGAGCACCAGGAGAAAGGGAAGAAGCCTGAGGTGGACCATGCATGCCTCCTTTCGTGAGAGCGACGTGACGGAGCCGCCGGATCTGCGTCAGGCGCGCTCAAGCCAAGTCTAGCAGAGTCGACGGCGTCCGCGTGTACCCGGCCGCCGAATCGTTCCCGGTAAGCCCGACGCGCTCGCCCGTCAGATCAGATGCGAGCGGCAGATTTCCACGGCGGGAGGCCCGATACGCGCGGGCACGCCTCTTGCCAGATCAACGGGACGACGGGAAGGTCACCACCCGTAGCCATCGAGACAACTCACAACTCACAGGAGACGTTTGCATGAACAAGGAACAGGGCGAGGAGAAGGGCATGAACGATCGGAAGGAAGACAAGGACCGCCAGGGCATGCGGGGCGGTCAGCAGGACGAGAAGGAGAGACGGCCCGGACAGGATGACAAGGAGAAGGACAAGGAGAAGAAGGATCAGTTCGGCCGCCGGCCTCAGCCCACCCCGCAGGGCGGGCAGCAGGACGAGGAAGGTCGCGGCAAGGACGACCAGCAGAGCGAGAACCAGGGTCGGGAGCGGCAGGGCGGCGACCGAGAGGGTGCGGGTCGTCGATAGCCGGGTGCGCGCCACGAGCGTCGGGTGTTCCCCGGCGCTCGTGGTGTCTCTTCAGCGCCCGAGCGCGGGGAGGACCTCGCGGCCGAACAGCTCCACCGTGCGCACGGGATCCGCGGCGAGGCTGACGGTGAACATGAGCTGCGTCGCGCCCGCTGCGGCGGCGGCGCGCGCCTGCCCTATGCAGTCCTCCGGAGTGCCCGCGATGGCCAGCCGGGCACGAAGGTAGTCGAAGAGCCCGAGCCGGTTGACGAGGGTAGGATCCATCTCCCGCCGGCGCGTCGTGTAGGTCCGGCGAAGCTCCTTCACGCCCGCGACCAGCCCGGGGGGAACGCCGCGCCCCTTGGGATCCGGTCCCAGGATATACGCGGCGACGAAGCCGAGGATGTTGCCGAGCTTCTCGAGGGCCGCTCCCCGTCGCTCGCTGACGTCGAGGCATGCGATGGACCACACGTCGACGTCGCTTGCCGGCCGCCCCGCTTCCTTGGCCCCCGCTTCGATCAATGTCCGCGCGTGCATCACGTGATCGCGCCCGAGGCCATAGTTCACGAAAGCGCCGTCGGCGACCGCGCCGGCCGCGCGGAGGGCCACGGGCCCCGAGGCCGCCGCGTAGACGGGCACGCGCTTCCGCACCCAGGGCAGATGCGCGCCCACGCCGCGCCACGTCGCCGGCTTGCCGCTCAGCAGCGTGCGGAGGAAGGCGATGCCTTCGCGCAAGGCCTCGGGACCCACGGGCACCCCGCCGATGTTGGCGACGCCGCTATGCCCCGCGCCGATGCCCAGAATGGTGCGGCCGCCCGAGGCGAGATCGGCGGAGGCCGCCGCGGAGGCGGTGATGGACGGATGGCGGGTGACCAGGTTCGTGACGCACGTGGCGAGCCGGACGCGGGTGGTGGCGGCGATGGCCAGCGTCATGGCCACCCACGGGTCCATGGCGTTGCCCGGGGTGTCGGCGATCCCGACGATGTCGAAGCCGTATTCGTCCCCAAGCTGCGCCATGCGCCTCGTGTACTCGGGCGAATAGGGCCAGAAGAAGAACCCGAATCGCATCGGCGCCGTCCCTCAGGGCTTGAGGGGTGGATACTCGCGCGAGTAGGGGGGGTTCTTCAGGAACTCCTCGGGCTTGTACGTCCAGAATTGCGAGACGAGCGGATAGGTGTGAACGATGGTGTTCACTAGCTTGCCGCCCTGCTTGTCCACGCGAACGATGTACACGTTTTCCGTCGGGTTGCCGTACTCGTCCAGCTTGATGGGGCCACGGGGATCGGGGGTGGCCTCGATGGCGCGGCGGATGGCCGCCACGAGCTTGTCCCGGTCCTCGACCTGGCCGTTCAGAGACCGCGCGGCCTCGGCGATCCAGCGCCCCGAGCTGTACATGACGGCGTGGAAGTAGGCGGGCGTTCTCCCGAACTTCGCCTCGGCCAGCTTCATGAACGTCTGGTTGGCGGGATTCTGCAGCGTGGGGCTCCAGAGGAGGGCGCCCACGATCCCGATGGCCTCGTCGCCCATGCCGCGCAGCGCGCTCTCATCGGTCATGACCCCCGTTCCGATGAGCGGCACCTTGCCCTTCAGGGGAGATTCCGCGTATTGCTTGACGAACCGCACGGCCTGGCCCGCCACGAAGACGGCGCACACGGCGTCGACATCAGGCTGGACCTGCGCCAGATACGGCGCGAAGTCGAGGGCATTCAGCGGCACCCAGAGCTTCTGCACGACTTTGCCCCCGCTGTCCTCGAAGACCCGCTGGAACCCGCCGATCTCCTCGTGCCCGAACGGATTGTCCATGGCGATGGTGGCCACGCGGCGGTACTTGAGGGTCTTCGCCGCGTAGTCGCCGAGCGGATGCATGATCTGGCTCGCCGCGAAGTTCGAGCGGAGGAGCCACTTGGCGATCTTGCGCTTGGTCAGGTCGTCGGGCGTGGTGAGGAAGAGCGTGGGGAGCTGGTCGCGCTCGATGAGAGGGACGAGGCTATTGCCCACGTTGGCGAGGAGGACGCCCGTGAGGACGTGGATCTTGTCGTGGCTGACGAGCTTCCGGTACTTCGCGATGGCCGTGGTCGAGTTGCCCTCCGTGTCCTCCTCGAACAGCTCGATCTTGCGGCCGCCCGCCTGGTAGCCGATCTGGTCCAGCGAGAGCTTGAGGCCGTCGAGCATGTCCTTGCCCGCCTGCGCGAAGATCCCCGTGAGCGGGCCGAGGAATCCAATGCGGATCGTCTCCGCGGCGGTCGAGGGACGAGGCGCTAAGGCGATCAAGGCGAGGGCCAGGGACGCGGCGGCGACGACGCGGGTGAGCTTCATGCGCTCCTCCTTGGGTCAGGCAGGGCGCTAGACTAGCACGTCGCGACTAGGCTAGGCTTCCCGCCATGTCTGTCGTGATCGTGGGCGGCGGCCTCATGGGCTTGAGCGCGGCCTTCCACCTCCGCCGCGCGGATCCGGGGCGGCCCGTGACCGTGCTCGAGCGCGCGCGTGTCGGCTCGGCCGCTTCCGGAGCGAGCGCGGCCGGGGTGCGGGTCATGGGCCGCGATCCGGCCGAGCGCCGGCTTGCTCTCGAGAGCCTCGCGCGCTGGCCCGGGCTCGATCGGGAGCTGGAAGCCGAGACCCGGTACCGGCGCGGCGGCGGACTCCGCGTGGCCCTCGACGACGGCGCCTGGCGCGCGGCGCGGCGCTGGGCCGAGGAGCAGCGAGCCGACGGCGTGCCGCTCGAGCTCGTCGACGCGGCGGGGGCGCGGCGTCTCGCGCCCGGCATATCCGCCGAGTGCCTCGGCGGCGTCTTCTCTCCCATCGACGGCCAGGCGGGAGCGATGGCCACCGTGCAGGCCTTCGCCACGGCCGCCCGGCGGCTCGGCGCCCGCATCGAAGAGGGCGTGGGCGCGCGAGCGCTGGTGGCCGAGCGCGGGCGCGTGGTGGCGGTCGAGCGACGGGACGGCGGAAGGCAGCCCTGCGACGTCGCCATCGTCGCGGCCGGCGCCTGGAGCATTCCCCTCCTGGCCGCGCTCGGTGTCCGCCTGCCCCTGGAGACTCGACCGCTCCAGATGCTCCTCACGGTGCCGGCGCCGAGCGCCCTGAATCCGGTCCTCGGCTGCTTCGAGAGAAAGCTGAGCCTCAAGCAGCTCATGGACGGCGCCTACCTCATCGGCGGCGGCTGGCCCGCCCGCATCGTCGATCATGCGACCAATCGCTGGGAAGTCCTCGAGGACAGCGTGAAGGCAAGCCTGGAGGTCGCATCGTCCGTCTATCCCGTGCTGAGCGAGTGCGCGCTGGCCGAGAGCTGGGCCGGCCTCGAGGCATTCACGCCGGACGAGTTGCCTATCCTGGGCCCCGTCCCCGGCATCGACGGGCTGCTCGTCGCCGCCGGCTTCTCGGGCCACGGGTTCGCCTTGAGCCCCGTGGTGGGCGACGTGCTCGCGCGACTGGCGCAGGGGCGCGACGCGCTCGAGCCGCTCTGGCGCGGCCTTCGCGTCGACCGGTCGGGTCTGGGGGGCGCGTGATCACGCTCGTGAGCTTCGACATCGATGGCACCCTCGAGCTGGGCGACCCTCCCGGCATCATCACGATCGAGATGCTGAGGAGTGTCAAGCGCCGGGGCTACCTGATGGGCAGCGGC
>Ga0137394_10005006_pt1 | contig 10080 bp, 7 predicted proteins | sample czobulk116metaG_FD_108278 | JGI IMG/M metagenome (GOLD analysis project Ga0137394, IMG submission 108278) | Vadose zone soil microbial communities from Angelo Coast Range Reserve, California, USA - czobulk1.16 metaG | ecosystem: Environmental > Terrestrial > Soil > Vadose zone | place: USA... | reverse complement strand
CGATGTTGTCCGGACGTTGGCGGCTCCGTCGGCGCAGGATACCGCGCCGTCGCGGAAGTCGACGTTAACGCGCCGCGAGCGCGAGGTGCTGACGCTCGTGGCGGCCGGTTACGCGAACAAGGAAATTGCGCGGACCTTCTCGATCAGCGAAGAGACGATCAAGCACCATCTCACCCGGATGTTCGACAAGGTCGGGGCAGCCAACCGCGTGGAGCTCGCGATGTTCGCGACCCGGCGCGGGCTCGTGTCCGATCTCTAATCCGTTCTCCCGTTTCATTTTTGACGGCTCAGGCGGCGTCCTCCGGGGGTGCTAGGACGGTTGGGCATCTCCGGGTGATTTCGCGCGTGTCGCCCGCGCCCTATAGATGGCCAACGCGATGATTCCTGTCCCTGGAACGAATACGATGCAAGAGGCACCCGTGGCGCCAGTCGCTGTCGAGGTTGGCGCCGCTGTTCGGTCAAGTCAGGGCAAGGATCTGCTGAGCTCGCTCAATCTGCGCGGCTTGCGGGTTCTCAAGTTCGGCGGATCGTCGGTCGCGACACCAGACCGCATCCGGGACGCCGGCCGTATCGTCCTGAATACGGCGAATGACAATCCGGTGGTCGTTGTCGTCTCCGCGTTCCAGGGCGTCACCAATGCGCTTCTCGACTGCGCCACGCGGGCGGAGCGTCGCGATGCTGAATACGTCCGGGTCTACGACGAGATCGCCGCCCGCCATCACGCGGCGATTGACAGTCTCCTGGGCGGCGACCAGGGAGACGCCACGCGCGTCCTGGTCGACGAGGGGCTCCGCGAGCTGCGCGATGCGCTGCACGGCATCTGCCTCCTCGGTCATTGTCCGCCCGCCGCTCTCGACGTCGCCGCCAGCTTCGGCGAGCGCCTCTCGGCGGTCGTCGTGGCGGCGTTTCTGAACCGCTTCCGCGGCGCCCGATTCGTCGACGCTCGTCAGTTCGTCACGACGGATGCGCAGTTCACCCGCGCCAACGTGAACATGCCGAAGACGACCCGCGCGGCGCGCGAGTTCTTTTCGGCCTTCTGGCGAGCATCGAGCCGATCGATTCCGGTCGTCACCGGATTCATCGGCGGCTCGGAGGATGGCAGAACAACGACGATCGGCAGGAACGGATCCGACTACACGGCCGCGATTGTCGGCGCCGCGCTGGATGCTTCGGCGATCGAGATCTGGACTGACGTCGACGGCGTCCTGAGCGCCGACCCCAAGGCCGTGTCGTCGGCATTCGTTCTGCCGCACATGACCTACGAAGAGGCGATGGAGATGTCGTATTTCGGCGCGAAAGTGCTCCACGCGGGCACGATCGCGCCGGCTGTCGCCAAATCGATCCCGATCATCATCAAGAACAGCTTCAATCCCGGAGCCCCGGGCACGTTGATTTCCCGGAAGCCGACGAACGGCTCGCGACTGGCCAAAGGGATCAGCTCGATCAGCGGCCTGACGCTCCTCACGCTGCGAGGGCGCGCGACACTTGGCGGCGTTCATGCCAGGGGGACGGCCGAGCGGCTGTTCCGCGCGCTGGCATCACGTGGCGTGAACGTCATTCTGATCTCGCAGGCCTCGTCGGAACACACGATTTGTTTCGCGGTCACGAAGGGTGATACGGCCGCGGCCGTGCAGGCCGTCGATCAGGAATTCCGGTTCGAGCGCCAGCATGGCCTGACAACCCTCGAACAGAAACCCGATCAGGCGATCATCGCCGTCATCGGCGACGGAATGAAGGGGCGGCCTGACGCCGTCGGGAAAGTGTTCGGCGCGCTGGGCCGCCACAAGGTCCACATCCGAGCCATCGCCCAGGGCGCGTCCGGACGCAACATCTCGTGCGTCGTCGATGTCTCGCAGCAGGCACGCGCCCTCAATGTCATCCACCAGCGGTTCTTCGAGCAGCGCAAGACGCTTGCGCTCGCCGTCGTGGGCGTCGGCAATATCGGCGGGACGCTGCTGCGACAGCTGCGCGAGCGCCAGGCGTACCTGCTGGAGCAGGGATTCGATGCGAAGGTGATCGCCGTTGCGAACAGCCGGCGGTTCGTGGTGATGCGTGACGGCATCGATCTGGACCGGTGGCGCGAGGAGCTCGACGCGTCAACACGACGGATGGATCCGCACGCCCTGGCGCGGGAAATCGCCGCGCTCGACCTGGCGGACGCGGTGCTCGTCGACTGCACGGCGGAGTTATCCATCGTCGACGCCTATCCGGAGTTCATCAAGGCAAACCTCCACATCATTACGCCGAGCAAGCGCGCGAATGTCCTGCCGTGGCGGCGGTACACGGCGCTCAGAGAGCTGCTGGCGGCTCACCAGAAGTATTTTCTGTACGAAACCAACGTCGGCGCCGGTCTGCCGATCATCTCGACGCTCCGGGATCTGATCGCCAGCGGTGATGAGATCACCAAAGTGGAGGGCATTTTCTCGGGGACACTCAGCTATCTCTTCAACACATTCGATGGGACGACCCCATTCAGCACGCTCGTGCGCGAAGCGCACCGTCTCGGGTATACCGAGGCGGACCCGCGCGAGGATCTGAGCGGTCAGGACGTCGCACGAAAGCTGCTGATCCTGGCGCGTCAAACCGGCTCGAAGATGGAGCTCGATGAAGTGTGCGTCGACAGTCTGGTTCCACGCGATCTGACTCACGGTCCCTTCTCGCCGGAATTCTTCTCCGCCTATGCGGCGTACGACGCCGACATGGAAGAGCGTCTGCGTCGCGTGCAGGCGGCGGGCGCCGTTCTGCGGTACGTGGGCACATTCGAGGGCGGCCGCGCTCGCGCGGAAATCCGGGAATTTCCGCGCGATCATCGATTCGCCGCGACGAAGGGGAGCGACAACATCATCGCGTTCACGACGCACCGGTACGCGAAGACGCCGCTCGTCGTGCAAGGGCCTGGCGCGGGCGCGGACGTGACCGCCATGGGCGTCTTCTCCGACATCCTCAAGCTTCTTCACTATCTGCCTCACTGATGCATCAGCGCCCAACACGATTGATGGAGTGCTCATATAAGCAGCTGATCGGTGGTGAGTGGTGCGAGGCGTCGAACGGCCGCACGAAGGCCATCGTCGATCCGGCCACGGAAATGTGCGTTCGCGAAGTGCCGTACGGTGGTGGCGCGGATTGTCACGCCGCGATCGAAGCCGCGCGGGAGGCCTTCCCATCGTGGGCCGGACGCACGCCGTACGACCGCGGCGCGATCCTGAAGAAGGCCGCTGACCTCGTTCGCGCGCAGCTCGATCGCCTGGCGCGGACGACCGTGCTCGAGAGCGGCAAGCCGATCGCGGAGGCCCGTGGCGAGTGGCTGGTGGCTGCCGATCTGTTCGAGTGGTTCGCCGAAGAGGGCAAACGCGCCTACGGCCGCGTCATTCCCTCGCGCGTCGGCACGAGGCGGCTCACCGCCCTGAAGCAGCCGATCGGCGTCGTCGGGATCATTACCGCGTGGAATTTTCCCGCTTACAACGTCGCCAGGGCCGCCGCCGCCGCGCTTGCGGCGGGGTGCGCAATTGTCGTGCATCCGTCGGAGTACACCCCGCTCACGGCGATGGAGATGATGAATATCCTCGTCGAGGCGGGCCTGCCCGGCGGCGTGGCGAACCTGATCGTCGGCGAGGCCGATCTGATCGGTCAGGAAATGCTCCGGCATCCGAGCTGCGCGAAAGTTCATCTGACGGGCAGCCTGGCGGTCGGGAAGCGACTGATGGACGGCGCGTCGAAGACCCTGACGCGACTGTCGCTCGAGCTCGGCGGCAACGCGCCGGTGCTCGTGTTCGCCGACGTCGATCTCGACGAGGTGGTCGCCGGCGCGATCGCCGCGAAGTTCCGCAACGGCGGCCAGGTGTGCATCGCGCCGCAACGGTTCCTCGTCGCGCGTGCCGTGGCCGACGAGTTCGTCGACCGCGTCGCAACGGCGGTCGCCGCGCTCCGTCTCGGGTCCGGGCTCGATCCTGACACGCAAGTCGGTCCCCTCATCAATGCCCGGCAGCGCGACCGCGTCGAAGGACTCGTGGCCTCAGCGCAGAGCGCCGGGGCGACCGTTCGCGTCGGCGGCGCGCGGCCGCCAGATCGCCCGCGTGGCTACTTCTACGAGCCGACGGTTGTCGCCGACGTGGATCCCTCGATGGCGGTGTACACAGAGGAGATCTTCGGGCCGGTCCTGCCGGTCGTCTCGTTCGACGACGCGGATGAAGCGATTGCGCTGGCGAACGGAACGCGCTACGGACTTGCCGCCTATGTCTGGACGCACCACCTTCACACGGCGGTCCGCATGGCGGAGCGACTGGAGTTCGGGATGATCGGCGTCAACGAGTGGTCGCCGCAGGCCGTCGAGGCGCCGTTCGTCGGCTGGAAGGAAAGCGGCCTCGGACGCGAAGCGGGCGCGGAGGGGCTCGACGAGTACATGGAAACGAAGCTCGTCGCGTACGGAGGATTCCAGGCGCGCGTTTGATTGTCGCGTCCGCCTTCCATCTTCGCTGAAGCGACGGTGGACCGTCGCAGCCGTGGCGAAGGCGGTCAGGCGGACCTCGGAGGAACAATGTCACCGACTGCAGCGGAGTTGATCAGGGCCGATCGGGAACATCTGATCCACCCCCTGCATCATCCGGTGGATAACGCAAATCCGATCATTTACGTCCGCGGACGCGGGGCGACCGTTCAGGACATCCACGGCAACGAGTACGTCGATGGACTCTCGGGGCTCTGGAACGTGAACGTCGGCCATGGCCGCGCCGAGCTGGCGGACGCGGCCGCGGCGCAGATGAAAGAGCTCGCCTATTGCTCCGGCTTCGTCGGATCGACGAACCTCCGATCGATCGAGCTCGCGAACCGTCTTGTCGAGATCGCCGGACAGGCGATGCAGGCGGTGTTCCTGACGTCGGGCGGCGCCGAGGCGAACGAGTCCGCCTTCAAGACGGCGCGTTTTTATTGGAAGGCGAAGGGCCGGCCCGACAAGGTGAAGATCATCGCTCGCGATCAGGCGTATCACGGCCTCACGCTCCAGACGATGAGCGCGACCGGTATGGGCCGCGGCTACTGGAAGATGTTCGAGCCGCGCGTCCCTGGGTTCGTTCACATCCAGACGTGCTACCCGTATCGCTACCAGGGAGCAAAGGCCGGCGAAGCGGTGGGCGCGGCCGCGGCGCGGGAGCTGGAAGAAGCGATCCTCCGCGAGGGACCCGAGACGGTCGCGGCGTTTGTCGGCGAGCCGATTCACGGCGCCGGCGGCATCTTTTATCCGACGGACGATTACTGGCCGCGCGTGCGCAAGATCTGCACGCACTATGACGTGCTGCTGATCGACGACGAGATCATCACGGGTTTCTGTCGAACGGGCCGGTGGCTTGGCCTGTCGCACTGGAACGTCACACCCGACATCCTGACCTTCGCCAAGGGGGTCACCTCCGGCTATCTGCCGCTCGGCGGGATCATGGTCACGAAACCGATCAAGGACGTCATGGATGCCGTCAGCCCCGACGATCGGTGGATGCACGCATATACCTACTCCGGTCATCCCGCTTGCTGTGCCGTCGCGCTCGAAAACCTCGCGATTATGGAACGCGAGCACCTCGCCGAGAACGCGGCGGCGATGGGTGAGCGGCTCGTCGCTGGTCTGCGATCGGTGTTCAGTGATCATCCGAACGTCGGCGATATCCGTGGCGGCAGAGGGCTGCTTGCAGCCGTGGAGTTCGTCGCGGACCGCGCGACGAAAGAAAACTTTGCCGGTCAGCTGAAGGTCGCTGCGAATCTCAAGCTCGAAATGATGAGGCGCGGCGTGATCACGCGGACGCGGCCCGCGGTCGGCGCGCATCCCGCGCCGGGCGACATCCTCTTCTTCGCGCCTCCGCTCGTCGTGACCGCGGCGGACATCGACCGGTTAGTCAGCGTCACACAGGACGCCGTCGGGGCCGTCTTGAGCGCCGTATGCTCGTGACGGATTTCAATGGCCGTGAAGATTGACCTGCAGCCAACCGCACCGTGCGATGCGGCTGCGCTCTCCGCCTTCCTGGGCCGGATGTTCCACGTGCGCCCGGGCGCTCCCTTTTTGGCCGAAGAGTACATGACGTGGAAGTATTGGTCGCACCGGCCCGATTGGATCGGCTCGCGCGGGTGTGCCGCGCGCCATGACGGCGCGATCGTCGGTCACGCGGCTGCGTGGCCGGTGCGGTTGCGGATTCCCGGACGCGTGATTCCGGCTGTTCACGTGATCGACTGGGCGGCCGATTCGAAGTACCCCGGCGCGGGCGTGTGGCTGCTGCGCGAGATTACGTCGAAAGTCGAGTCAGCGATCGCGACCGGCGGCAGCGACATCACACGGCGGCTTCTGCCTGCCATCGGTTTCCGTCCGCACAGCGAGATTGGCTGGTTCGCGCGTCCGGTGCGGCCGCTCGGTCAGGCGCTGACATCGTCGCGCAGAGACTGGACCGTTCCCGCGCGACTGCTGCGCAATGCGTGGTGGAGTCTGCTGCCGCTACGATGGCTTCCGCGGGGATGGTCGGCGGCGCCGCTGGCGCCGAGCGAGGTTCCCGAACAGTTGTGGCCACAGCCGTCTGCGGAGACAGCCGTCACCGCGCGCGACGCGGCCTTTTATCAGTTTTTCGTCGGTTCTCCGTCGGCGCGTCACGCGCTGTACGGCCTGCGGCGAGACGGCGGGCTGATCGGGTACTTCTGCCTCGCTTTCGCGCCGCATGTGGCGCGCATCGCCGATCTATGGCTGCCATCGGTGAGCGTCGCGGATTGGTGTGCCGGGTTCCGGACCGCGGCGGCCGTTGCCGCTCGCTTCGAGGACGTCTGTGAGGTCTCGGCGTGGGCCTCGACGGCTCTCGGCAAGGAAAGCCTGGTTCGCGCCGGCTTCAGGCTCCGCGACCGGCTGCCCGTCAGCTTCTTCGGCAATCCCGCGATCCTGGAGCGACGCGAGCTGCACGTGCAGATGCTCGACTGCGACGCCAGTTTCCTTTCCGTGGAGGATACGCCCTACCTGACGTGAGCTACTCGCCGGCACGCGTGAGCGCGAGCACGGCGTATGCCGTCGCCGCATCGCTCATGAACCGGCCGATGTTGGACGATGGATCGCGCCGCTTGTTGAGAGAGTACGCTCGCCACGCGCCTTCGGCGTCGTCCTGATTGCGTCGAAGCCACGACAGGCCCTTCTGGATGCGCGCATCGCTGCCCGGAGTGCCCGCCTCGAGCAGCACGAACACGACCAGGCCTGTGGCGTAGCCGTCGCTGCCGTGGTCGGCCGGCTCGTCCGGCCAAATCCACGATCGCACGGAGACCCGCACGCGCGAAGCGTTTCCCGTGCTCGCCAGCGAAAAGAGACTCCAACCGCCGTCCCCCCGTTGGTCACCCAGCGCTTCCTCGACGAGAGCCCTGCGCCGTTCCGGCGAAAGAAGGGCCGTCCATTTCGCCGACGCCCACAAGACGACGAGACGATTAGCCAACGACTGCTTCGAGTACTCGCGGTCCAAGTGCTCGCGCAACAGAGTCAGGCGACCTTGAAGCGCCGGCGTCCGCGCGTACTGTTGCGGCGCGGCGCCTACCGCAACCGCGGCAAGGGCTGCTCCGTAGTACGGAGAATCGCTGGCCTCCCACGGCTTCAAGCCGAATTGAAGCCAGGCCCACGCGCCGGCTCGATCGCCTTGCGTCTGTTGCAGCGCCCACATGTGGTCGAAGGCGTTCCGTGTCTCTTCGCTGAGCCGTTCCCGGCGCGCGTCGCGCAGCGCGAGGATCAAGGCGTTGAGGACCGCTTCGGTTCCGCGCGATTCAGCGATCTTGTCGCCGTCCTTCGTGTAGTAGGGCTCGACCTCCCTCCAAAGCCGCACGCGCGTGGCGACGTTGTCGACGAGCCGGCGCTCGATCTCCGACGGCCCGGCATCCGCCGACGAGCGAAGCGCGGCTCGTGCAAGCGCGTAGGGGAGCGCCGTGTGACAAGAAATGCAAAAGGTCTCGTGATCCCGCGCGGCGCCTTCCCATCCCATCCACCACTCGGTTCGTCGATCGAGGTACGCGGCTGCCGCCTTCGGATTCCAGGCGCCCGCAGCGGCCGCTTCATGATGGGAACACGCGGCGAGCAGTCCCGCGGCGAGGAACGCCGAGAGGCCGTAAATCGCCGCAACTTGCGCTTTCATGCGCTTAGCTTCTGTTTCCTTTCTCCGGCGAGATACAGGAGCCAATTCCGATACAGCTGTTGCGCCGTCGACTGCCACGTGTTCGTCACTTTGCTGACCGCCGCCGCGATCGGGAACTCCGCCAGGAGCTCCTCCCGCCGATCCGCCATCAACCGCTGCCGCAGCGCGGTCAGCGCCTCGACCATCTCGTCGTCGAAGTAGCCCTGCGGCATCGACGGATATGTCTCCCGCTCTCCGCGTAGAAAACGTCCGATATCGCGGCGATATTCGAGCAGCAGCGTCGACGCCTCGTATTCGGGATGACCCTGGAAGAACACGAACAGGCTGCCCTTGCGCTTCTTCACGAAGGCATCGACGCCCGCGTCATCGGAGCGCGTCAGCACGCGGTAGCCGCAGCGTCGCAGCGCTTCCTCGGGAATCTCGTTGAAGCGCGAATGCGGCATCTGCAGGCGCGCCGGCGCTTCGGCCGTCAACGGGTGATCCGAGACAGACACGCACTCGAAGACGCCGAACCGCTTGTCCCCGAGCGGCCGCCGTTCGATTCCGTCGAAGTGGAGAATGCCGGCGTGGGCGGCGAGGCACGAAAGGATCGTCGAGTAGGTGTGGCATTCAGCCCATTCGAGCACGCGCGTCAGACTCTCCCAGTACGGCTCGTCCTTGAGGTCGGCGGCATGCGGTTCGGTCCCCGTGACGATGAGCCCATCGTGATGACGGACCCACAGATCGTCGATGCTCGAGTACCGGCTCACCTGGCGGCGGCCGAAATCGGTGCGCGGGACTTCCGGCAGCGAATAGAGCGTCAGATGCATCGCGACGTCGTCAGCGGCCGCGCCGAGGAGCGCGCGGAACTGCCGCTCCGTGGCGTCGAGGGCCGCATCCGGCATGTTGTTGATGAGCCCGATATCCAGACACGTCGTCCGAGACGATTCGCGGAACCGCGTGGCGGCTCCATGCAGCCGGTTGGCCCGGCCCAGCGTCCCGAGACCGGGAGATTGCGCGTGGTGGGTGATCACCGGGGGTCTCCTTGCCTTACGAGTCCATCGCATCGAGCGCCTGATCGAGATCGCCGATGATGTCGTCGATGTGCTCGATGCCGACGCTGAGCCGGATCATCTCCGGCGTGACGCCTGCGTTGCGCTGCTCATCCGGAGACATCTGTCGGTGTGTGGTCGACGCGGGATGACACGCGAGCGTTTTGGCGTCGCCCAGGTTGACGAGCCGCTTGATCAAACGGAGGGCGTCGTAAAACCTCTTGCCGGCCTCGAATCCTCCTGTGACGCCGAAGGTCATCAGCGAACACGCCTGCCCGCACAGATACCTGCGCGCGAGCGCGTAACAGACGTTGTCCGCGAATCCGGCATAGTTGACCCACTCCACCCGTGGATCGTCGCGTAGAAACTCCGCCACGCGCTTTCCGTTCGCCACGTGGCGCTCGACGCGCAGCGCAACGGTCTCGATCCCCTGCAGCAGCAGAAACGCGCTGAGGGGCGAGAGCACCGCTCCGGTCGTCCGCTGGTAGACGCTGCGGCAACGCCCGATGTACGCCGCCTCCTTGTAGTGGTCCACGTACACCATGTCGTGGTACGAGGGATCCGGGCGGTTGAACATCGGGAAGCGTTCCTCGTGCTCTTTCCACGGAAATCTGCCGCTGTCGACAATGGCGCCGCCGAGCGTGGTGCCATGGCCGCCCAGGAATTTGGTGAGCGAATGCACAACGATGTCGGCGCCGTATTGGATAGGCCGCAGCAGAATCGGAGTGGCCACGGTGTTGTCGACGATCAGTGGAACGCCGTGCTTGTGGGCGACACGCGCAAGCGCCTCGATGTCACAGACGTTTCCCGCAGGATTGCCGACGCTTTCGCAATACACGGCCTGCTTCCTGTCGTCGATCAGCCCCTCGATTGCTGACGCCTAGCCCAACGCGGCGAAGCTGAGGTTGACCCCCTCACTCTGCAGG
>Ga0137394_10005003_pt1 | contig 10081 bp, 8 predicted proteins | sample czobulk116metaG_FD_108278 | JGI IMG/M metagenome (GOLD analysis project Ga0137394, IMG submission 108278) | Vadose zone soil microbial communities from Angelo Coast Range Reserve, California, USA - czobulk1.16 metaG | ecosystem: Environmental > Terrestrial > Soil > Vadose zone | place: USA... | reverse complement strand
TCCATCGCGAATCATCCTGCCGGTCATCCCAACGTCGCGGTCGACCAGTCGGTGAGCCAATTGAGTCGTTGAACACCTCGACGTCAGTATCGACTGCGTCGATCTCGCTGTCGCCATTGTGCACTATGCCGACAGCGGCCCTGAACTCGATTGTCGCGCCGTAAGCTGCGGAGACTTCGTGACTTCGTCGGCGATTTTCTCTTTTCCGCTAGTGTGGGATCGTCGCATCGTCCTTGGTCACTTCGGGTCGGGGCTCGGCCGGGCGAGCCGAGTTGTCGATGAGGTGCAGTGTAACGCTGCGGCGTGTACGAGTGTCACTCCCCCAAGGATTGCGACGCTTTGCATGTTCGGCACCTTCTCCGGATGTCCCAGATCAACTTCCCCGTCGCGCGATGCCCAACTTGGAACGGACGTCGACGCGCCCGCCTCACGCAAATCCTCCATCTTCTTGCGGAGGATAATCGGCTCAATGTTTATGCGGGTAAACTCGAAGTGCGCCCACCAGGTGCGCCCACCATTGGGCTGAACAGAGCGACTCCGCCGGGGTCCAGCAAGACGTGAGTTGACGTCGTTCGCGGGGGCCACGGGTTTCTACAGTCGCGGCAGGGCCAGATTCGTGCGCCGGCTTACAGGCCTGACGGGATTTGAACTTTATTTGCCAGACATCGTCTAGCATATCGCGATGTCAGATATGCAGGCGCTCGGCGACTTCGAGCAGCTCGTGCTGCTCGGAGTTCTGCAGAGCGGCCCCGACAGCTACGGTGTTCCGATTTGGCGTGAGCTCGAAAGCCGAACCGGCCGGCGGGTGTCGCTCGGTGCCGTTTACAAGACCCTCGACCGTTTGGAAGGCAAGGGTTTGCTGCGAAGCACTCACGGGCGACCGTCCGCCGAGCGGGGCGGCCGAAGCAAACGTGTCTACGAGATGACGGCATCCGGTCATCGCTTACTAAACGCAACGCTGGCCGCTCTGGCGCGCATGACCGACGGCCTCGAACTGGAGCTTGGCCGGCAGTGAGCGCGCCGAGACTTGCGCGTGCGCTCGTCGAATGGCTGATCGACCCGCGGCTGCGGGAAGCGATCGCCGGCGATCTCGAGGAGATCTTTGCGTCTGAACATCTGGCGCATCCCGTTCTGGCCCGCGTCGCCTATTGGAGACGCGCGATCGGTCTGGTAATACGGCCCGGGCCGGCACGATCGCGGCGAGCCGCTCGATGCACTCCGCTACAGCAGCCGAGAGATGCGGTAACCACCATGATTGTCAAAGACATGCGTCACGGCGCGCGGCTTTTCATCAAGCAGCCGGCATTTGCCCTGGCGGCGACCATCACCCTCGGCCTGGCGATTGGCGCCAACACGCTGATCTTCACGATGGCCAATGTGTTGGTGCTCAAACCCCTTCCGATCCGCGAACCCGATCGGCTCGGATGGATATTCGCCAGTGGGCCGGATGTGATCTCCTGGCGAGGTCCGATCTCGCTTCCCGAATACGCCACCTATCGTGACGGCGTCCCTGGCTATGCCAGTCTGGGCGCCTACCGGCGCCGAGCGGTCACCATGACCGCGGACGGGAATGCCGAACGCGTGTTGGCTCACGTCGTGGTCGGAGGCCTGCAGGGACTGTGGGGACTTGGTGCCATCGGCGGGCGGACGTTGACTGTCGCCGACGAACGTCCGGAGGCGCCGCCAGTCGCCGTGTTGAGCCATCGATTCTGGACCACACGATTCGGCGGCGCCACCGACATCATCGGTCGCACGTTTCGCCTCGACGGTGAGTACCGGTTCGTCGTCGGTGTCCTCGCACCTGATATCGAGCTGGGTAGCATGTCGGAGATCGATGTCTGGCTGCCTTTTCAGGGCGATCCCACGCAAGCGTCGCGAACCGATCGCTCGTGGCGAGCGGTCGGCCGGCTTACCGAGGGAACCACGATCGAATCGGTCAAGGCCCAGGTGAGCACGCTTGCCGCGCGAATGGCGTCGGAGCACCCCGACACCGATCGCGATCGCCGCGCCAGGGTGGGGCCGACCACCGATGCCCTCGCCGCTCCGAACACATGGATCGTGCTCTCCATGCTCATCACCGTTGTCGGTCTTCTGCTCCTTCTGGCATGCGCAAACGTCATGAACCTGCTGATCGCGCGCCTGATCGCACGACGCGGCGAACTGGCAGTGCGCCTCGCCCTTGGCGCCACGCGCGGACGCATCATGAGACAGCTGGTCGCGGAAGGCCTGGTTGTTGGTGTGGCGGGTGGCGCACTGGGTCTTGCCATCGCCGTGGTGGGTCTCCGCGTGGTGCGCGCTGTCGCGCATGAGCCGTTTTTTCGTCAGCTGGCATTCGACGTTCGGGTCATCGGCTTTGCCGTCGCGTTGGCGCTCATCGCACCCATCGTCTTTTCCATCCTGCCGGCGCGCCGAATGCTCCGCGCCGACGCTGCCGCCGCGCTCAACGATGCCACGGTCCGAAGCGTGGGGAATCGAAGCACCGCACGACGTCAGTCTGCGTCGGTCGTTTTACAGGTCACCCTGGCGGTCACCTTGCTCGTCGTGGCGACGCTGATCGTACGCTCGATGCAGGCTATCGTCCGAGTCGATCCTGGGTATGCCATCTCCGGCCTGCTCTCGACCCAGATTGAAATTCCACAATGGAAGGTCGGAGATGAGGGTGAGGCGCTTCGCATCCGCCAGGCGCTGTTGCAGAGGGCGACCACCATCCCCGGTGTAGAAGGCGCCACAACCGCCACCGAGCTTCCCGCCCTGCAACCAATGCAAATGGTGACGTTTTCATTGGGGAACCAGCCACGTGAGGATGCGGCTACTCGTCCCCGTGCGGGACTCACGGTCGCAAGCCCGGACTACTTCGCCGTCATGGGTATTCCGATCGCGCGAGGACGCGCATTCACGGCGCAGGATGCGGCGAGTCCTACGCCGGTCGTCATTGTCTCCCGTGCCATGGCCCTTCGGTATTGGGGCAATGAGAGCCGTGCGATTGGGGCGCAGATCGTGCTCGAGCCCCTCTCGGCCGGCGATCGCCCGCCCTCCACGGTTATCGGCGTGTCGTCCGATGTGGCCAACAGTGGCCTCGACCAGGCGCCCAGGCCGCAGATGTACGGACTGGACTCGCATCGGCCGACGCGCAGCTTCTATCTGATCGTGCGAGCACGTTCGCCGGAGACGCTCGAGTCTGAGCTTCGCGCGGCGGTTCGCAGGATTGATCCCGACCTGCCCACCTATCAGCTTCGTACTGTTGAAGCGGCTTTCGCCGACGAAGCATCCTCCAATCGACTCTTGAGCGGGATGTTTGCGGCCTTCGCGATAGTGGCGCTACTCCTGGCAACCAGTGGTCTCTACGGCGTGATGTCCTACGCCGTCAGCCAGCGGAACTCGGAGATTGCCATTCGCATCGCGCTCGGCGCGTCGCCGCCTGACGTGGCGTGGGCCATCTTTGGTCGCACGCTCTCGCTCACGGGAGTTGGCACGGTGCTGGGTCTTGCCGGGGCCCTCGGCCTCGCGCAGGCGATGCGATCGACGCTGTACGGCGTCGGGCCTGCGGATCCAGTCACCTATCTGTCAGTTGTCGTCATCACGGGTGCAGCGGCGGTAGTCGCATCGTGGATCCCCGTGCGACGCGCTGCGCGCGTCGATCCAATCAGAGGGCTGCGGCAGGTTTGATGCGAGAGTCGACTACCGCTGGCGTCGAATGCAGATACGCGCTCCTCGGATGTCGTCCGGGTGACAACCGAGTCGAGATGGCCTGAGCGACCCGCTGTCGGTGTCAAACGATGTGGGGCGAAAACCATGAGCACCCAACCGGTCCAGGCACGACAATGATGGTGCTCGAACGCGTCGGACCGACCTCGACGCGCCCACCTCACGCAAATCCTCGATCTTTTTTGGGAGGATAGTCGGCTCAATATTTATGCGGGTAAACTCGAAGTGCGCCCACCAGGTGCGCCCACCACTCGGACTGAACGCGGGCCGGCCGAGCCGAACAAACAGGTTAGAGCGGCAACACGTAAGCTCTCGCGCTTCTTGACCAACCGCGGGCGATTGGTGGACACGCCAGATCCGAATGTGATACTCATGTGGCACTCACACATGAGCCGTTTGATATCTCGTTCCAAGCTCGATCTCCTGAAGGGCACGCTCGATCTGATGGTCCTGCAAACGCTGCACGCCATGGGCTCGCTCCACGGTTACGGCATTGCCCGCCGCATTGAGCAGTTGAGCGGAAACGAGGTGCTGCTCAACCAGGGAACCATCTACGCGTCGCTGGTGCGTCTGCAGCAGCGCCGATGGATTGCCGCCGCGTGGGGCGTTTCCGACAACAATCGCAAGGCGAAGTTCTACTCGATCACCAGAGCGGGCGTTCGCCAGATGAAAGTGGACACAGCCCAATGGAACCGGCTCGCCGCAGTAATGGGCCGCGTCATGGCTGCGGCGACAGGAGGCACCGAATGAGCGTCGTCAAACAGGTCGCTGCCCGCCTCGTCGCGCTGCTTCGGCGCGACGCGTTGGACCGCGAGTTCACGAAGAGACGCAATCGCACCTCGACCTCGCGGTTGACGACTACGTGCGGCGCGGGATGACCGAAGCCGACGCGTACCAGCTTGCACGCAAGAAATTCGGACCTGTCGAGGCGGCAAAGGATGCGCATCGCGACTCCTGCGGACTCGCGTGGTTCGACGGTCTCCTCTACGACCTGCGATTTACGCTGCGCGGGCTGCGCCGCGACGGTATGTTTACGCTCGCCGTGGTCGCCATGCTCGCAATCGCCATCGGCTTGAATGTGACCCGTGTTCACCGTGATGAACACGATCCTGTTCCGAGGTTATCCCCTCGTCAGACGCAACGATCGGCTCGTGTACCTGCAGGAGCGCGGCCGGTCGGGGGCCTGTTGCATCTCGTATCAGGATTTTCAGGATTGGCGTGCGCAGGCGCACGCGTTTCAAGGGCTGGCGCTCGTCTCGGGGAAGGCCATCTCCTTCCGAGACCGCGATGGGCGTCCGGTCGACATGCGCGCGACGACGGTAAGTGCCAATACGTTCGGGCTGCTGGGCGTTCCGCCGATATTAGGGCGAGACTTCGCGCCGGCGGATGAACTGCAGGGAGCCTCGCCGGTCGCGATTCTCAATTATCGTTTTTGGGAGAGCCGGTTCGCCAAGCGCGCCGACATCGTCGGATTGATTGTCCACATCAACGGGGCGCCAGCGACCGTGATTGGCGTCATGCCCGAACGTTTCGATTTTCCCGAGAAGATCAATGAGGACTTGTGGATGCCGGTCGTCCACACTCCTGACCTGCAGCAACGCGGCTTTACGCCTGGAGGGTTCACGGTGGTCGGCCGCTTGCGCGAGGGACGCGTATCGAAGAAGCCCGCGCGGAGCTCGAGACGATCAACCGCCGACTGGAAGCAGACTACCCCGCGACGAATCGTGGGGTCGTTCCCACCGTTGCGACGCATTCGCAGTTGAACAGCGGACCAGATGCGGCGATGATCTGGGGCTCGCTCTGGACGGCGGCGTGGTTCGTTTGGCTGATCGCATGTGCGAACGTGGCCAATCTCACATTGGTGCGTACGATGGGCCGGTGGCGCGAATTGTCCACACGAATTGCGCTCGGTGCGGGGCACGCGCGCGTGATGCGTCAGATGTTCGCGGAGAGCCTGGTGCTTACCGGCGCGGGCGGAGCGATCGGATGGTGGATTACCCGTTGGAGTGTGCGGACGTGGGTAGCGGTCACGGCTTCGCGGTACCAAGTGCTCGACTACACAGTGGATTCCGGCACGTTCGCGTATCTGATGGCGATCTCGATCGCGGCTGCGCTGTTGTGTTCGCTGGTGCCAATCGGCAGGGTTGTGCAGCTTGGCGTCAGCGGCGCGCTGAGGGCGACGCCCGCGGCGTCACCCAGGGGATGCGCGGCAAACACATGGCGGCCGCACTGGTGGCGGGTCAAATGGCCTTGGCCATTGTACTGCTCTCGGGGACGGGCGTTCTGGTACGCAGTTTCATGAAAATAGTCGGCGCCGAGACCGGCGTTCGCGATCCCGATCGCATCCTGGTCGGAACGATGCGATTGCCTTCGGACAAGTACCCGACGCCCGCGGCGCGGCTTGGATATTTCGAACAGGTCGGACGGCAACTGAAGACAGTTCCGGGCACCGAAGGACAGGCGATCGCGACCACCCTGCCGGTCAAATCTCAGGGCCTGCGCACGGTCGAGATCGAGATCGAAAGCCGGCCACCGCTCGGCGACGAGCACGAATTGGTCGAGTCATTGCGGGCCAGCTCCGACTACTTCAAGGTCGTGGGCGCTGCTCCGCTAGCGGGCCGCACGTTCGGCGATGGCGATCGCGCGACGGGCTTACCGGTCGCGATCGTGAACCAGAGCTTTGCGGCGCGGTACTGGCCTCGCCAGGAGGCTGTTGGCAAGCGTCTCCGCGAACGAACACTAAACGTGCCAGACGAGTGGCGGACGGTCGTCGGCGTTGTCCCGAACATCATGCAAGGCGATGCCCTGCGGCAACAGTTCAAGCCGCTGGTGTATGTGCCGTTCCAGCAGTCGCCGGCTCCGGCTCGAGCGTTCTTCCTCCTGCGCACCACCGTCCGTCCCAGTCAGATCGCCGCGGCGGTTCGAGAGGCGGTGCAGACCGCAGATCGCGATGTGACGCTGGAAGACTTCGACACGATGAAGACGGGCTTCGCCTTCGATCGCGACTTCATGGATGCTGCGCACAGCGAGTTGGGAAAGCACGCGAAGGTCGCGCCTATTTTTGCCGTGGTGGCCCTGCTGCTTTCCGACACAGGCCTCTATGCGGTGATCGCCTATTCCGTTAGCCAACGCACAAAGGAGATTGGGGTGCGCATGGCAATCGGCGCGGCATCGCACCATATCCGCGGCTTGATCTTCCGCGAAGGCATGCGGCCCGTGGCGCTTGGGCTATTTGCGGGCCTGACGGTGTCGCTTGCCGTGAATCGCGTCCTGCAGTCGCAACTCGTCGGCGTGTCTCCTCACGATCTCGCGACGTTGGCGAGCGCGCCCGCCGTCTTGATTCTGGTAGCGCTCATCGCGTGCCAGATCCCTTCGCATCGAGCGCTGCGGATCGATCCGGCGGTTGCGTTGCGGGATGACTGATGTAGACCACGCGTCGACGTTGTTGTTGTCTTTGAAACATGCGATACTGTTGCCGCTCACGAGAAAGCGCGTAAATCTGGACCGACGAGTGGTGGCACGCTGAAACAAGCGGCGTTAGGTTGCGGAGCGTCGCGCTTTCTGTGCGAGTTCGGCTTCACGTTTTCGATACGACTCGCCGTCGATGGTCAGGATCTCAGCGTGGTGCGTGAGGCGGTCGATCAGCGCGACGGCACACGACGCGTTCGGGAAGATCGTGCTCCATTCCTTGAAGGCTAAGTTCGTCGTCAGCACAATCGATTTCTGCTCATAGCGGCGGCTCACGACCTGAAACAGGAGGTCGGCCGCATGGGCGTCGTACGAGAGATACCCGATCTCGTCAATGCAGAGCAGGGACGGCCGGGCATAGACGCGGAGTCGCCGTTCGAGCGCGCGCGCCGTCTCTTGGGCCGTGAGATCGAGGACGAGATCCGAGGCGGTGATGAACCGGGCCGAGTGGCCGGCGAGGACGGCCTGATGGAGGAGATTCTTCGCGACCATCGTCTTCCCGAGGCCCTGCGCCGCGACGAGGATCGTGTTCTCGCGCTTGGTGACGAAGTCGAGGGTCAGGACGCGTTCCACGCTGGGGCGATGGATCTGCTTGGGCCAGGTCCACTCAAAATCGGCCATGGCCTTGAAGCGACCGATGCGGGCCTCTTTTAATCGCCGTTCCACGCGCTGCCGCGCCCGGGCATCGAGTTCGGCGCGCACGACGGTCTCGAGCAAGACCGCCGGACTCCAGCGCTTCTGAGTGGCGCGGGCGATGAGGTCATTCAGATCCGCGGCGGTCTGCGGGAGTCCTAATTGGCGGAGGTGATCACTCAGGGTCGTCGGGATCGGATCGAGCGAGGTCATCGTAGGACTCCAAGGGATGCGGAGTGACGTCGAGATCGCGGACGCCGGGCCGGTCGGGCAAGGCGAGCGGGATCGGGGGTTTCTGGCCGCGTTGTCGGCGACGGGTTTCGAGGATGTGCGTGATGGCACTCGCGCCCAGCGCGTCCCGCGCGAGCGCATCGGCGACGGCGGCGGTCACTTCCTGCGGGCCGTAGTCGTCGAGGAGCGCGAGCAAGCGTCCGGTGTGGTCGCGCAGCGATTCCCCGCGCGCGGCCAGGCGCTCGAGCAGCGTGGCGATCAGCGGGACGGCGACGCGGAGGCGATCGCGCCCGCTCGACGGATTGGCTTGGCGCGTGGCCGCGAGCAACCCCTCAAGGTGCGTGAGATCCTCAATCGTTTGGCCGGTGTCATAGCTGCGCGTGTGCCGCGCGATCTCGTCCGCGCCGGCGACGAGGCGCACCGTCGTCGCGCTCGCGAGCAGCGTGAGCGGCCGCCGGACGTGCGTGTGCGGAATGGAATAGCTATTCCGGTCGAAGCGTATGTAGGGGGTCTTGCCGGAGGCGACGGCGCGCAGCACCTCAGTGTCGAAGGGATGCGCGGGCAGCGGGAGGAGGCGCGGCTGCTCCTGCGCGAAGACCTGCGCGACGGTCTGATCGCGGTGCTCGGGATGGGGACGCTGATGCGCAATCTCCTCGCGCCAGTGACGAAACTGCGCGTTCAGATCATCGACATCCGCAAACGTCCGGGCGGCAAAGAATGCATCGCGGAGGTACTGAATTTGGCGCTCGATTTTTCCCTTTTCATTGCCCCGGCCGGGCGTACAGGGCCGTGGCGCAAAGTGATAGTGTCCGGCGAGCTCGAGCAAGCGCGGATGAAACCGAATGGCACTGCCCTGGCGTTCGAGCACCGCACTCCGGAGGTTGTCGTACACGAGCGTCCGGGCCACCCCGGCAAACAGGCCATGAAAGGCGTCGACGTGCCCGCGCAGAAAACTCTCCAGCGTCTGATCGAGCGTGAAGAGGGCCGACAGGGCACGCGAGTACGAAAGGACCATCACGAAGCCCGAGAGCGGTCGCGTGCCGTGGCCGATCCGGATCATCCCAAAGGCGCCCCAGTCAATTTGGGCTTCTTCCGCTGGTAACGTCGTCAAGCGCCGATACAGCGTCGGCGTGACGCTCGGCCGCAGCGTCCGGACGACGCGCCGCAATTGGACGACGGAGCCGGGATAGCCGCGCGCGCGGACCATCTCAAACAGCCGGGTCGCGCGGAGCCGCGGATACTGCGCGAGGGTGTCTCGCACGAACGGCAGATACCGGTCGAGCTGCGTCGGGCGGCAGAGACCGCGCGGCAAGGCGCGCGTGTCGTGCGCGATCGCCGCGCGCACCGTGTCATGGTGGACGCCGAGAGCGGCGGCGATGGTGCCGACCTTCCAGTGCTCGCCGAAATACAGGCGGCGAATCTCGGCGTGCTGCTCGGGTGTGATCATGGGGTGCCTCCGGGGACACGCGACGGATGCGCCAGGGCGGTGGAAGGAGCCACGCGCTTTCGCGGCCGCAGACCATGCAGCGCAACGCGCCCGCCAGGGGCGCGGTCGGCGATCGATCCGTCGCCGTGTCCGCAGGCAGTGTGATAGGCGGCGCCGTGCGGCGGGAAGTCTGATCCCTCACGCGGGCGCGATACGCGCGCTGGTGATCGCGATGATCGAGGCGCCCTTCCGGGCTGACCCGATGCCGGCGGCGCGCGGCGCCGACCGAGGCGCGGCGGGCGGCCGTCCGACACACCGACGAGCAAAAGGCGTGGCCCCGATCACACGACGCGCAGATCGCGAAAAGGCGGTTGCAGCGCCGGCAGATTTTCTGGCGAAGAGGCGCGTCCACGTCGGAGCAGCGGCACACTCCAACTGGACACGCACGCGAAACCGTGGCACAACAGACAGCGACCGGTCTCGGTCCGTCGGAGCATCGAGGCGGTCACCGAGGGTCTGGAGGGGCAAAGCTCCAGGCCCTCACCTCGCCGTGCCGTCAGCTTATGCGGCTCGCGCCACCATTCGCACCGAATAGAACGAAGAGGCTGTGGACGCTGA
>Ga0137394_10005002_pt1 | contig 10084 bp, 15 predicted proteins | sample czobulk116metaG_FD_108278 | JGI IMG/M metagenome (GOLD analysis project Ga0137394, IMG submission 108278) | Vadose zone soil microbial communities from Angelo Coast Range Reserve, California, USA - czobulk1.16 metaG | ecosystem: Environmental > Terrestrial > Soil > Vadose zone | place: USA... | reverse complement strand
TCTGGAAGCGAGTATTTTACCCCGAGTCGGTCGAAGGCGCTGACGAAGAGGTCACGCCTCTCCTGGTACTCTTTCAACTGAGTTTCGAAGAAACGGTGTGCGGCCGCCTGCTCAAGTCCCGCGGCGACAGCTTCCTGAAGAGGGGAATTTGTGCAGAACACGATCCGGGTGCTGGCTGCCAAGGTCGGGTTGATGATAGAGGGTGGCCCAATGAGCCAGCCCACTCTCCACCCAGTAGCAGCGAAGGATTCTAGGGAGAAAGGTGAGAAGGAGCTACCCAGGAGGCAGACGGAAAACTCGCTTCCAGCAGATCCAACAGTGACCGTGCGGTCCCACATCCTAGGAAGCGTAGCGATGCGAACGTGTTCCTTGTTGTCAAAGACCAAACAGTCGTACTGGTATAAAGACGTTGGGTGGGTGCATGCAGTGGCCGAATAATTCCGAGCGCACCACTTCGTCTGCCATGACTAGAAAATTAAACTCCTCTGCGAGAGCAGCAATCTGCTCCAACTCAGTACGGGTAAATACTTTCCCAACCGGATTATGAGGGGTGTTCACGATAATCATTTTGGTACGAGGGGTGATGGCAGTTCTGTAAAGATATTATCCAGCGTGACGCCTCACACCTCAGGAAATATGTGAGAAGCTGACCGTAGTTCTTCAAAATCGATGGTCCAATCATTACTAGTTGGCTTTGGGATGTCGGGCGAAGGTGCGTGCAAGGGGACATATACGGGCGTTCCGCCGTTGAAGGCGACGGATGGCAAAAACTGATCAAAGAATGGTTCGAACATTATAACTTCATCTCCATGCTCGAGTAAAGCCGTGAAGACAGAGTATTGCCCTGACGGATCATGGCGGGTAAGAGCTCTATGCAACTACGCAAAGGTATTCTGAAAAACTCACCTTCATTAGCCCCGCTCGAGACAAGGATCTCAGAGTCAATGTTTAGATCCCTGTTGAACTGCGGGCCATAGAACTGCTTAATTGCTTGGCGCAGACGCAGACGTCCCCTGGGATGAGAGTAGTGGTTTGCTCCTACGGTGTTAAGAGCTTCCTCGGCAGCGGCCGTAACCCATTTGGGAGGCGCAAAGTTCATATAACCTTGACCGAGGTTCAAACAGTCTGGAGGCAGGTTGACTGCACTATAGCATGTCAAAAAGGATGGGACGAGAGAGGAGCTGAGATATACTTGAAGATTGACCACACATCTTGTACCAAGGCACGTCCCTCAAGGAGACGAGAGGAGGGGCGTATCGTGACGGGTTGGCGATTGGTATCACGTTGCAGATCTTTCGAGACACGAGTCTGAGCTTGAGACATCTGTGAGTAGAGGGCGACCAGAGGTCTATAGAGTGATCTCTTGGCTACCGCTGAGATGGTAAGCATGAAACTTAATAATCCGCCACAAACGGTGTGGTTTATCATACCCATCACGTGATTAGTTAAATTAGTCAGCAGCGCCTTGAAAAGCCAGTCGCGCGACCTGCCTCTCCGAGCCTCCGAATCGCCTCGTAACACTTTTTATGTGAAAATAAGGCCATCTTCGCCGCAATAATGAGCGATACGGATGATAGACATCTCCTTGGAACAATCGAGGAGTACGTGTCCTATTTATCCGCTCCACGTCCACGTGCCGGTATTCTAACGACCTAACGGCATCCAGGACGTCGAGCACCCACTCCGATTCCTTCTCATACCCCGCAGACGCGCAGGAAGCGGTACATTTTCATGATGCAAGTGACGAGGAGGAAGAGGAATTTGTATACCCTGCTGTCGAGGAAGATGTTGCACCGTCCGGCTCGCTTCCAGTGCAAATCCCTGAAACTATTACGTCTACCCCGTCTCCTTCTGAGAGCCAGGTAGCTGTTCCACTCCACTCGTCAGAGCTGACCGAGTATCCCTCATCGAATGAAGCCCTGCACGAGACATCGCCTCCTCGTCCTACTCCGGATCCAACCACCTCTTCTCCCGCACAAGCCCAAGCATCCCCTGCTCAGCTTGAAGCACTTTTTGCCGCCGCCTCGTCTGGTGATCTACCTCTGCTACAGCGAATCGTACGGAATGCATTGCAGACCGGCAACGTTGAATCGTTTTCTCTTGTCAACGGCGCATCTTCACGGACCGGATCAACGGCATTGCACGCCGCTGCTGGTAGAGGTTATCTTGACATTGTGAAATGGCGTAAGGATAGCTACTCCTTCATGCCACTCGTTTCCTGACTGTGCACATGTAGTGGTGGAAGGCTGTGGGGCCATTCCCGATTTAGAGGATAGGGAAGGAGAGGTATACAGCGTCCCTGCTCACCCTCGCTCTTTTCGAGTTACTGAGTTACTAACTTCGTTAGACTTCCTTACATAAGGCCGCTCTGCACGGTCGGCTGGAAGTCTCCCAATTTTTGGTCTCAAAGGGTGCGGATGTCCATGCACAAGATGCTGACGGTTGGACGGCTTTGCATAATGCATGCTCCAAGGTATGAAACTCGCTTTCTGCTTCATCAACTGCCACGTACTTTTAGCAAGGGCTATTTGGACATCGTTCGGTGGCTGTGTGAACGAGGCGGCGCAGCGGGCTCGGTCACTGGTGTGCCTGGCGTTGACACACGTAGTAAAGGCGGATGGACACCTCTCAGTGAGTTTGGCTGATCCACCACCGACCTATCACTGAGAGTTCTCCAGTGAATGCTTCCTCCAAAGGTCACCTTCCCATTGTCCGTTACCTCCTGACGAAGCAGTCCGCAAACCCGCTCGTCCGGAACAATTGGGGTGAAACTGCCTACGATGCATCCGCTGCCGTATTCGAAGTATGGATTTGTGAAGTAGGCCAAATTTGATTGTCTGCGCTTGCCGTCTACTGACACTTTTTACAGGTCCTTTCGAGGTTCGAGGCAGAGCAATGGCGACAGTCCTCCATCACCTATGACCCATTGGCTGTGCATACTACGATTCCCCTTATCCTGTATGAGAATCAACGGCTCGATACTCGGCTGAAGACCCTGGCCGTTTCCGGTGGAAGGCCAAAGTTTTCGCCGTCTGGTTTGGGGAAAGGTGGACGTCGGCCGCCTTTTGAGTTAAAATTGCTCAAGCCGGATGATGTGACGGGAAAAAAGTTGGTTCCTGCGTGGAGGAGTGCCGTGCTTCTACCGTTAAGAGAGGAGCCCTTCAAACTCCCTAAGCCGGGTATCAAGAATGTCCAGAGTGGTGTCGAGAGAAGTCACTTCTGGCTGTGAGTCGTTCCTCAAGATCAACTTCTTCCACCCACTAAAATTTGCCATCAGCTCTGACTGGACGTTGGACGTGACGCTTCCCGAAGTCGATGCGGAAACAGGATGGCAGTATGCCCAGTCGTTCGACGACCCTGACGAACAGTGGACACCTGAGCCACCCCCTCGACTTGAACGTTTATTGGCGGGGGGCTCCGCAGTCGCGGCGCTCACTGCATCAGGCTCTAGCGGCAGCTCGCGCTCTCCTTCTAGTTCGATCTCTGCTCACTCTTGGGTCCGAAGAAGACGCTGGGTACGCGTGATGAGGCGGCGCCTGGATATTCCTCCCTTGCCGTTCCTCAGTCCTGATGGCCGATATCATCATTGGCTGCAAGACGGCACAATGGTACCTGTCGAAGATAGTGTTAATGACATGGAGGATCCTGAAGGTCAAGAGCTCTCGGCGGTCCCTAGTAACCCTCTGGCCTCGGCCCAGGACTATGTTGCCCGTGCGCGTTATCTAGCGGGGACGCAGGTTGGAGACCTTGAAACCGTTGATCAGTCGAACTCTGCAGTTGAAGCTCGCAGGGCTATAGCAAAACTCGAGCGTGCCACGACGGAATTGAGGCAGGGGATTCTAGGTACGCCCAAAAGTAATTGTCTTTTCAGATCTGATTGAAGTGGCTGTTCAGGTGACGATGACTCGGAACGAAAGACTCACGCAGAGGTCCTATTAAATGCATTCAGTCGAGAACTTGAACGGCGACGTATGGCAGCCGGTGCACAAGGTTTGCTTCTTAGCACGGGAGGTACAAGTCTCTCCAAACTATGTGGTGCCACGCTAAACGCTACCGTGCACAGATGAGGACCACAGCGAGGAAGAGGACGACGACGACGAAGAGTTTCATTATCCAAGCTCATCGCCGCAAGGTACAATGCGACATCCATCATCTGTACGATCTTCTTCGGGAGATCTCCTTGGCCGGAGGCCTACACCTCGAACACCGGCGGACCTTACACCCCATCTATCACAAGCTCCCGAGTTCAGAGTCCCTACTCACGAGGCCCCACAAAAGGTGGTCGCACCAAAATATACCCCTCCTACCCCGCATGAGATGCGTGCACGTTGGGAGAGAGACCACCACGTTCCGAAATGTCGCGGTTGTCAGCGTCGCTTCAGTTTCTTGCTTCGCCGGGTACGTCCAACACTTCTTTCCCTTTCCTCACAAGGCTGATTGCGAGTCATTGCCAGCATGTGAGTTGTAGCATCATTTGTTCCTGTCAAAACCTGACGAAAAGACACAGCACTGCCGTCGATGCGGATGCATTTTCTGCGACCGTTGCTCATCGAACAGGGTCCCTCTCGATCCATCCGAGATCGTTCAGGATCCCACCTCCCCTGATTCCTCTGCGTCAACGTCCTCTCAACGAGTTTGTCATCCATGCTACGATGCCGTGAGCGTCCCTGCCCCCAGCCGATTCCGTGAGAATGGAGTGGCGTCGATAGAGAGGATCTTCGTCGACCAGGCGAGGCTTTCGGTCCCCAATTTTACAAGGGATACCAGCTCGCAGCTGAGCGATCTCGCAGAGTAAGCATGTCCTTGATGAATCAACTGACTGGCCACCCTTACGTATCACAATTTCAGATGCCCCGTCTGTAGTCAGAACCTAGCTGAGCTTGGCCCAGCTACGGAACAAGAGGCGCACGTCAGGAGATGCTTGGATGGCAGCAGGGGACAATCTCCGCCGACCGCCAAGTATTTGGTATATCAACTTCCTGTGGACAGTGTCCTTATTGGCATTGAGTGTAAGATAGCGTGGTCTCTTGTGGATCAATACTCATTTTCCTTGATCTCAGGCGTCATCTGTCTCGAGGAGTTTATGGAAGGTTGTATGGTTGCGCGTTTGAGTTGCCTCTGTAGTTTTCATAATGGCAAGTGTCAAATTCAGTTCGTGTTTTGCCGATGTTCTAACGTGTGTTGCAGCATGCTTGTCCTCCTGGCTTCAGCGCGGAAAATCCTGCCCAGTTCACGCACGAGATCCGTGATTCAGGGATGCCTTTGCAGACCACCCGTCACGTAATATGTCATGATTTCACGCTCGCGATGATCGACCCAATCACACGCCTACTAGTACTGTAGTACATCGTTTCGCTACTCTGCTTGCAATATGATCACGTTCATGATACAGAGCTACATCGAGAATAATACAGAGATCTACAACACTGATGGGCGGTTCAATACTCGTCTCGAGGTTCACAAAACGTGTTGTAGTAAACCCTGCTGGTATCAACGCGGATCATGTCCGACAGGTCCTCGGCATCGGGCTCAATAATGTCCTGACCCTTTCGCCCGTCATCCTGATCGTCGTGAAACCACGTTGACGGATCTTCATCTTCATCCTCCAACTCGTCCTCATCCTCATCTTCGAGGTCAGAGTCTGATGGCTTATAATTCCTAAAGAGCGGTAGATATCAGAACCAAATTTTTCGGGAGATCAGCACAGTCACCGCACATGAATGCCCAGATGCGTGCTTCTTGTTCATCCCGGGTCGGCATGCGGCCCTTCACCGACACGAGACCTTGTTTCTCCCGCCTCTCCAGCAGGCGCTGTTTCCTCTCAAGATCCGCCGCGTGTGCCTGTTGCTCAAGTTCCATGGCTTCTTCGAATGATAATGCTGGCACCTTGTCTCCATTTTGTTGGCGAAAGGCGCTGCCCTGAAAGGAAGAAGATCAATTTTTCTTAAAAAACAAAACAACGGACCAGGAAGACACGTGGGACGAGGGAGTAGAAGCGGATTAAAAAAAGAAATAAAAGAAATTTGAAAGGGGGGGGGCGAGGGGGGGAACGCGACACGCACGAACTTTTCGAGCGCTCGTAATTTAGCCTCGATTAGACGGGGTGGCCCAGACGCTTTGTCGACGTGCATCTGCTCATCCTCGCCAATATGGGTGAGTTCGAGGCCGATCTGGATGTCTCTCATCCCTTCGAGCTCGTGCAACCTTGCTTCGATTTTGGCTTGCTCGGCCACGATGCGCGGGACATACGACGACGTAGAGGGCGCCCTGAGGAAACCGAAAAAGAAAAGTAAAAAATATATTCAAAGGTGTATGCGTCAGATGCAGGATGGACGGGACGCGGATAGAAACGAAACGAATTGACGGACGGCGTGGCGAGGATCTTTGCGTTTCTGTCATAGAGATCTCTGAGTTCCCGGGTGGTCAGCTCCTCGATGGGAGGAGGCTTCGGCTTCGGCGGTGCTCTGAAGCCGGGTATGGAAGCAATCTTTCTGGATCGTATTGGGGAGGGGGGGCTGCTTGGAGGATATGCGGCTTGCATATGGGTAGAAATGTGGGTGTGGGTGCAAGAGACGGTGTGTACACGGCGGGGTAATGAAATGACGACAAGTCGATGGATTACTACTTCCAATTTTATACATGACCATGCGGACCGGCGGCGATGCCGTACGGACGTATGGGGCGCTTTACACAAAAACAGTCCTTGACTCGTTACAGACCATCAATCGACCAGACTACAATGCTACCAGTACATCAATGCATTCGTGACCACATCCTTTACTTTTATTCACTATTCACATAAACATATCACCCTACAAGCGATCAGCTCGTCGGCGAGCAGCATTAAGAAAGGCGCTTACCGCCCCGGGAGGCATGAATTCGTCATTATCTGGGCCACGAAGGTTTCCGCCACCAGGCGGACCACCCCTTGGGCCTAGACCAGTATTACCTGGGAATGGCCCGAATGCCCCTGGACCAACGGGATCAAATCGAGCGCCTGACGGTGCTCCCATCGGCGGCAAGTAACCGTCCCCTCCCCATGGCCCACGGTTTGGAGGGAAGGCCCTTCGCCCACTGCCGAAGATGGGGTGATTCGGACCAACAAACATCCCGTCACCACCAGAACCACCAGGAAACAGTGGCGGTGGGCTGAAACCGGCTAGTGGGTCGACGCCCAGCGGATCAAGGTCGCGACGACCAATCTCAAGCGGATTTCTAGATGGAATATGAGAGGGCTCGCCGAAGGGGCGCTCAGGAGCATAAGGAGGCGAGAAGGGCTGTGGGCGGGCAGGATTGTTCGCTGGGGAGTCTCGTCTAGGACTACTTGAGGACTGGGTAGGATCGGAGCCCTCAGAGTATCCTTCTTTGTACAAGCCAGGCATGATATTCTGAATTATCTTCAGCTTAAGCAGGCTGATAAAGTCCGCGACACGGTTAGATGAAATATAGCCGTGGATCAGAGGCGGAGGATTATCAACTGCGTCAAACGGGAAAAAGGACGGAGACGTGAAATCGTTTGTAGAGATATCCAAAGATGCTGTCTTATCGCTCTAATCCATCCATATTAACTCTCGGACGACGGGGGAAAGAAAAGATGGTCACGTACCCCCACCGCGATGGCGTTAATCAGCATGCGGCTACTGAGCTTGACAACTTTAACGATGAACTCCAGGCTGCTCTGCTCATGTCGATATCTGAGTGTGTAATTTCCTGGACCACTTGTGTTCCAGGCTTCTGGAAGTATGCTATTTACAGTGGTACTCGCCGGGGATGAATCATCCACAGCGATGAGTCTGAAGGAGAGGGCATGAAAGGCAGAGTGAATCAGAGCAGCGATGGCGTCTTGTTGAGATTCTAGTCGCCTTTTGTTTGGTGGCAAGAGACTAAGAAGTGGAGTGATCAGTGCGGAAGGGTCCAAGATATCTGGGGCCATCGTGGATGGAAGGAAATGACGAGGATGACATAATGTGGGAATTGTTCAGTCTCTGACCTTATCCTTGACCTTGACCCTAGGAAGCGGCCTCATACCGCCTCGACTCGTTTTCAATCATGCCTCGTAGAGACAGGTCATATTCTCCAGACTCTCCAAACAAGAGGGTGAGACCTTCACATCGCTCTCGGTCTCCGTCGCCGACCAGGCGTAGCTCCCAAAGGCCATCCAGCTCAAGATACGACGACAGGGACCGCGATCGTTACAGAGACCGGGACCGGGACCGGGATCGTTATCGAGATAGCAGGGGCCGCGACTCGAGAGACGATAGGAGGGACCACAGAAGAGATGACCGACGTGACGACCGAAGAGATGATAGGCGCGATGACAGACGTAGAGACGACCGGAGGCGTTCACATTCCCGCGACCGACGAGACCGCAAACCTTCGCCTGCCCGAGATACCCCCGAAAAGACAGAGTCGACCCCTCCAGTCGAAGATGAAAAGCTCAAGGCAAAGAGGGCGAAACTTGAAGCATGGAAAAAAGAGAGAGAAGCCAAGAAAGCTTTGGATGAGGCCAAGGCCAAAGCTATGGCACTTGCTGGAAAGTCCGCTGGTGAGTATGTCTTTCTCTGCCGCCGAGTATTGTGATTTCATCACTTGATCCGTACGTTCATAGCGCCTTCAACCACGTCGAAGCCAGCAGGCTCTTTGAATCGCTCCGCTTTCGGGGGTCTGGGTCTCAAGGGCCTACCTGTTAAGCCCGATTTACTCAAAGGCAACAAAGCGGCGTCTTCTCTGGACGATTCAGTCGAAACTAAGCGTCAACTCGAGAGGCTTGAAGACATGCCTGCTGTCGATATGACCATGGCAGATAGCGAGGCTACCATTGGTGACCTTGAAGTCGACGATGACGACGAAGATGCGAACCGCATCGACGCGGAGGCCAAGGCCAAGGCTCATGCTAACGCAGAAAATTCCATGGACGTGGATGAGTATGACGAAGCAGACCCACTGGACGCCTTCATGGCTGGTGTCAAGGATGAGGTAAAGAAAGTAAACGCGGAAGATCTCAAGAAGATGGTAGGCTCTGGTCGTTTGCTTGAACGAGGGGATGATAGGATGAATGAAGCCGGTGCAGATGATGATGACGGAGAGGTTGAAGCGGAAGATGAGTTGGACACGACTGATCTCAATCCTGAAGACATTCTCGCCCTTGCGGCGAAGAAGGCAAGGAAAAAGGACTTGGCTACAGTGGACCACAGCAAAATCAAGTATGAGCCGTTCCGGAAGGAATTTTATATTCCACCTCCTGAAGTCGCAGCCATGACCGACGAGGACGCCGATTTACTTCGGCTCGAGCTCGATAGTATCAAAATTCGTGGTGTTGATTGTCCACGACCAGTGACTAAATGGAGTCATTTTGGCCTTCATGCTAGTGTGTACGTAGTTGTTTCTCTTCCTGTTTCATCCATATTCACCACTTTATTCAGGTTGGACGTGATCAAGCGACTGAACTACACAGCTCCAACCTCAATTCAGGCCCAGGCTATTCCTGCCATCATGTCTGGCCGCGATGTCATAGGTGTAGCAAAGACTGGCTCTGGAAAGACTATTGCATTCCTTCTTCCCGTCTTTCGTCATATCAAAGACCAGCGCCTACTCGAACAGATGGAGGGGCCAATGGCAATCATCATGACACCAACTCGTGAGTTAGCTGTACAAATTTACAGAGATTGCAAACCTTTCCTAAAGGTGTTAAGTCTTCGGGTAAGTGTCTTGTAATGTTACCATCTCGTAATGCATTGACGTTCACTGCCATCAGGCTGTTTGCGCGTATGGCGGTTCACCAATTAAAGACCAGATTGCGGACATGAAGAAAGGCGCCGAGATTATCGTCTGTACGCCTGGCCGCATGATCGACTTGCTCACCGCAAACTCCGGTCGCGTCACAAACCTCAAGCGTGTAACATACCTTGTCTTGGACGAAGCGGATCGTATGTTTGACATGGGATTTGAGCCGCAAGTCATGAAGATAGTCAACAACATCCGTCCTGACCGTCAGACGCTTCTTTTCTCAGCCACATTCCCGAAACAAATGGACTCTCTGGCAAGGAAGATTTTGAAAAAGCCCCTCGAGATCACCGTGGGCGGC
>Ga0137394_10005000_pt1 | contig 10085 bp, 6 predicted proteins | sample czobulk116metaG_FD_108278 | JGI IMG/M metagenome (GOLD analysis project Ga0137394, IMG submission 108278) | Vadose zone soil microbial communities from Angelo Coast Range Reserve, California, USA - czobulk1.16 metaG | ecosystem: Environmental > Terrestrial > Soil > Vadose zone | place: USA... | reverse complement strand
GGTGATAACAGGTGTGACACCACCTTGAAGGTACGTGAACGAGTGTCGATGAGTTGTGTCGGAGAATTGTCCTGAGAAAGCCTCTGGAGAATACCATACGGGAGGATACCAAACTTTTGGATGCAGAGCCGCCAGCTAGAAGGTACAGAAGTCCATGGGGACCCAGCCAGACGAAATTCGAGCTCGCCAGTACTTAGGTCTAGCCAGTGGATGTATCCACTAACAAAATGCAAAGGCAGGTCGAGAGGGAGTTTCGACCGCGGAATGAGCTGTAGTATGTTCGGGTCTCCCTCCTTCCGTGCTTGCAAAATCAAATCCTCATTATTCAACGAGAACAAGACCTATAGATCGTCTTTACCATCGCTCAATGAAAAATTGGCGTAGTAGTGCTTTACCTTATAACCAGAGATAGTGGATCGGGTCATATAGTCCATGCCGGGGATATCGGCAGGAACGACGTCAACAATTCTCTGAAAATGTCTCAGGGACAGTCCGGAAGGCGAACCTTGACCACTCACTTTGCCGAATATACACTCGTATGTGGGGTGATCCACTATCTTTGATGGAAGTCTTCCCAATCGTTTCCCGCCAATGAGCAGTTCGCCCGTCAGCAAGTTGTAGTGTACTTTCTGCCCCTTCTCCGTTACACAGGATATCCATCGAGATTTTGGCCTGGGTAACACATGCCAACTGGACGGGTTGCTCTTACAATATCCTACCCACAACTTTGCAAGAGCATCGTCGTAGGCGTCAGCATGCAACAATCCAGCTCGACCGCGAACCGGCGGCAACGATTGTCTGAACATGGGCTCCAAGTCATTCAATATCCGACGATAGCGACTAAGCATCCGTGTGAGATAAAAGAAGTTATCCTCCGAGAGAGATGACTTGTTTTGTATGTTGTTACCGACAAAGACCGCACATTGCATGGCGATAGAAAAGTCTTCCATACTGGAGAGGAGAGCAGTCACGTGTTGTGGGCATACGTCGAACGTCGCAAAGCACGTCGCAGCGAGCATGCATAATCGGTGTTGCAAACCCGTGCGGGATGCTTCGTCTTGGGTGGAGTCCAACTTCCTGCGTACTTCAATTATCCATTGATATGTCACGTTGCGAGCCTCCCGCATCAGAGCGTATGCCCGCGTAGAAACATCCGGGTCTGTTGTCGAGACCAAAAGACGACTGCAAATAAGAGCTGGCAATTTGGATGAGAGAAGCAAGAAGCATGTAAGTCAGGGGCATCTAACATACCTATTGTCCTAATTGTAACCTCCTCTTGCCAGTTGGCTGGTATCTTTCCGAGCAGAGACTCGAGCTCGCGTAGGAGGGCATTCCCAAAGCTAGCAATGCCAAGATCTACATGCCACTCGCGAACTCCATTTGACAATGGTCCGAGTTGCCAAGCTGCCTGTGTAATCAATGTGTGCACTTCCTCGCGACGAAATGAGAGGAAAGGCGATGCGAGTTCCCTTGTGATGTTGAACCATTGCAAACGTGGGCCGCTGCGCAATCCAGAAAAAGCAATGAACTCATGAATGTTGATTTCACCAGGGCAATGAGCTTGAGCACCGACGATTTCATTTGGCGTGTGTTTAGTGCCGGATATGAAGCGATGAAGGCGACTATATGGACTAGCGGGGATAGGAGGTGTGCAAAGCTTTGTGGAACTGGACTCAGAAAATGACGCCACTACCCAACACTGACGGGTGCGGTCAAATAGCTTGAACGAGAGTCCATTATCAACGAAAGCCGAGGGCTCTTCTGCAGGAATCCCAACTACGCGGCTTTCTGTTCTGTCAGAAAACAACATCGTGCTTGAACCAATGGTAACTCGGTCGTATCGCCTCTTCACTCCCAGACCATGGATACCAGAGAAGGAATCCAAGAAAACTTCAGGCCCATTTCGCGAATGGAAGGGTTCGGAGTGCGGACGAAGGCCAATGTCGTAGATGATCATGTACGTTATATCACGCCAGGCGGCAAACGCGCGTGGCGGAGACAGCTCGAACGCAGCCAGCTGTGTGTGCACTGTCGAGTGATGTAGCGACCATTCAAGGATGGGGATTCTTAGTGTTTTCGCTTGATCCTCCAGTTGACATTTCCGGCAAGACGGGCTGTGGGTTTCGATCCTGAAAACGTTCGTGGTCTTCTCGTGCTCCAAATTCTTCGCCTCGCGTAAAAGAGGCTTTGAAGCCTCGTTCCAAGAAACTAGTCCCGCCCGTTTCGCCACCGGGTTTCGTCGAGCACGCGTGCATATTTCATTATGGAAACGTTGAAGGTTCCCAGAAGTACTAAAGTACCTCAGAGCGAAAGAGGAATCATCGACGCCATTCGAGAAGACGGATGCGAGATCCAGTGCTTCGTTGTGTCGCCTACATAGGTACTCTTCGATACGCAACGCGCGTTGCAAGGCGGACGACCGACGAAGGAGTAACCCGTGGAGAAAGTCGGAAGGGATTTCAGGGGAATATTGTTTCAGTAAGGGACACTCCTGGATTGCGAGCTGATCGAGAGCCACCCAAAGATCCATGACGGTCAGAATCATTATCGAGTTATCCTCGGCGTTGGTTTTATAAAGCTTTTTTGCGCAAGCAAAGTACTGTTCGATGCAGGAAGCAACTACATCTAGGGCATCACTGTTGTTTGTACACGCAGTGGCCCAGAGTTCCAGATTCCTCTCCACGCACAATTCGAAATCCGCCATTGCGATGTACTGATCTTCTTCGACAGCCTTTTTGAATAGACCATCACTAATTTGTGCGAAATCATATACGTCACAGATGCGCAATCCACTAGAGAGCATGAACACCCTCTGTGAGAAGCCACGTGTGGCCGAGCGGAGCGCCTCCGTAAGATAGTCGTATGTCTTTCGGAGGGGGATGTGGGTATCTCCAGTGAAATCGAGCGTGTTAAGTTGCATTGTAGGACCGATCGATTCAACATTTTGGAAGGCGGTCCATCTCTTCGAAAGGAGTTCCTCTGTCTCATTCGCAGTATCGTGCACGAATTGAATGACGTGATGGGATGCTTTGGAGCCTGACTTTGACATTCGCCGCGCCATTTTGACCCTCATTGCGTAGAGTAATTCGCTTGGAAAATCTCGGCGCACACAAATACGCAAAAGATAGGCGTGGAAGAAGAGGATGAAAGGCTTATAAAGATTGCTGGCGCGGAGGGAGGTCTGAAGGGAGACTCGGAATACAAGCCATAATGGGGATCTTCGCCACGGCCTGTCGACACCTATGACCTCGTCTCCTATCCGTTTTGTGATACGATCTACCAGCGCAGGCTGACCGTATGCCCTGAGAATTCCCACCAATAACTCCGATATGTACCTGGGATGGACGGACTCCACTTCGGACATCTTTGGAGTAGAGTTGATACGATCGACACGTGGAGAATTAACATGATCGACACTTGGATTACGATCAGGGTGATCAAGGTGGTCGACATCCATATGGACGAGGAAAGAGGAGAGCTCCCGGAGAAAACATTTGTTCATGAAAATATCCATGGGAACCTGGATTGCTGGTCCTGGGTATGAGCAGAGCAGTTTTCCCTCGTTCTTCGTTACGGCGCTGATCAGTGGGGAGACTTCAAATACTTCGAACTGAACGAAGTCAGAGGGGGAGGGCCTGCGCACAATGAGAGCAGCATTTTGTGCGCGGATATGGATACAAAAAACGTCTAATGGAGAAGATTTGAGCTAAGGGCGGAACAAAGTGCGAATGATATGTGCGTACCTCCAGGGGCTAGATCTGACAACGTACGCTGAAGGTCAACCACTTTAAACGGGGCTTTTGCAGCGCGACGAGCCAGTTCCATCATCTTGATCATATGCATCCACAAAGGGCTTTCGGAAGCGGGGAGGAACTGGAGGAAGTCTTGGGCAGCTTGGATGAGATTGTGGCATAGCGCCACGTTCGTTTTTCGCTCCTTCCGTTTGCCTGGGTGCGAATCAGGTAGCGGCGTCGGCGGCAAGAAGACATGCTCGACGATGGAACGCAAAATTTTAGAATTGAGATAATCAGGATTGAGGGTCGACATGAGGGTCGAAAACAAGGTTGTATATGGACTTGTGCTAGCGATCTAGCGCAGGAAGCGGGTATATCATGATGTCTACCCGGCCGCATTGCATCCAGGCACTGGCAGTAATGCCGAAAGAGGTCAGGGTCAAGTCAACATGACTCGGTTTCAAGAATGACAAAACCGTGAATAAATAGTTACATAATATTTAACCTTTTCATAAGGGTTTTTAAAAACCCTTAATAAATGGACTTTTCCAATTGCTCATGACGAGAAAGACATAAAATTTAGCTGAAATAACTTAAAATGTATCCCAAAATAAAATCATAAAGATAATGTTACGGTTTGTTCACGGTTTATTTCCTTTTTTTTTTTGAAAGCATTTGATTACGGAGGTTATATGTATACGTAGTAACGTAGTAAGTGTAGCCGGAGCGGGTCCGGTTGTGAGGGAAAAATGGGCTCAAAACACGCGTTCCCATCTCGGGTACGGGTACGCTGTGCAGTCCTACCCACTAAAACCTCAGCAGTTTATTCAATCCGATGGAAGTCCTCTTTTTTTATTTGAGTGCATGTTCCCAGGTGTTTACTACAAGGTACTTTTGATTTCAGGAGCCAGGACAGGCCCCAATGTGATTTCGTCCTCTATGCACGTTCATGTCGTTAACTGGGTTGATGGGTTGTAGTTTGGTGAGGAAGTAGTGTATCAACGTGTACCACTTAGGGTCACTGTCCCTCTATTGGGGGACGATGACGATGACGATCGGATGGTGTCTCGAGGATTTTTCCCTTGTTGCCCGTGGTTGAACCCGTGGGAAAACTGCGCCTGATCAAAAGACCTTCACCTGATCACTAGATCACTAATAAAATCATCATCACCCACCCATACACTGGCATGCCTGGTCCGCTCGGCCCCGCAGAACTGCAGGAGATCCTTTGCTTTACAACAGCGCTCGCGCGCAAAGCCGGCACGCTCATCTCGAAGTCTCGCATGCCATCCAACTGAACGCGCGGGCGCCGGCGGTCTCAGCGAGAAGAAAAACGCCGTCGACCTGGTGACTGAGTACGACGTCAAAGTGGAGGAGCTCGTCCGGATCGAGATCACGCGTGCATATCCGCACTTCCGGTCGTAAGCGTTACCGTTTTCCCCTCGTCGCGTAGTGTAGTACAAAGAGAAACGATGAAACGACTCCTACAGTATCGGGGAAGAATCGTATTCTTCCGGGACTCGCCCGTCTCTCACCGTTACGCCGACGTTCTGCGTCGACCCGATCGGTACGTTCTCATCTTCATCTTCAAGGTATTCCCAAGCCCACCAAAGCTCATAAATGCTTTCCCCGGGACTGCGACTGGAATCGGACACGCGATGCACAGACGGCACGACCAATTTCGTGCACGGCTTCCCCTACGCCTGCATCTCGCTGGGCCTGCTCGACCAACGCGTCCCCGTCCTAGGCGTGATCTACAACCCGTTCCCAAAACACCTCTACACCGGCGTACGTGGCGCGGGCTTCTTCCTCACACCCGCACTTCTCCCACCATGACTACGACCACCAACACGACCACGACCACGGACAACACGGACAACACGACGGCGCAGCGTCTCCCGCTCGCCCCACCAAGTGCGCGCCCGCTGCCCACCCTCGCGGCCGCGCTCATTGCCGTCAAGTGGGGCTCAAACTGCGCGAGCCCATACGCCGTAAAGCGGACAGCTTTTCGCGCCTCGCGGGCGCTCCGCCGCACGGTGTCATAGCGCACTCGTTATGCTCTGTCGGGAGCGCCGCGTCGATGCGTCGTTTCTCATCGGCGTTTCGTTTCGTTTTTCTTTTCGGTTCGGAAGGCTAACTTGGCTTCCACTTGTTTGTTTGTTTTCGCAGGCGGACATCGTGATCGCACAAGAAGCTGGTGGATTCGTCACCGGCTTGCGGCGGAGGGAAAGTACTTTTCATCCGCCGCGGTGAAGGGCTTCGTGTGTACGGGAACAGACGTTATGGAAGTCCTCGAATGACGTCAGAGAAGACACCATAAGTCATTGATTGTGCCGAAAGCAACAATTCTTTCACTGGTGAACAGGCTGTTACTGCAATGGCGAGCTACTGCTCAAGCAGTAGGCAAGGGCGTGTCGATGTCGTTGAATCGTGGGTGAATGCCGAGCCACCATAACCAGCATTCCCAGTTACTGGCCATCTGATTATTGTCTATCGTCGCACGACTATGTCGAGCGCCACAAGTTAGCTCTTCGCCAAGTTGAGATGACCGGGAAACATGGGCTTCAGTAGGAGACAAATCCATGCGGGACCTGTTATAGTTACAAGGCTGTGCAGCGTCAAGCCCCGTCAGTAAATCAATGCTATGCTCCAGGGCTCAGCTCAGTTCCCTAAGCCTTAGTTCTTCGCTGCAAGATGGACTCTTTGGAGAATCCTTGTGCATGCAGCTGGGCTTGGCACAATGTGAGTCCGATTAGAAGCTGCTTGGAACGTCGTCACTGCCTCATTATGCTTCATATCACGTTCTTACCTTCATGTAGAACTTTCCAAGAAAAGGGCAACCCAAATTCCCCTCATATCAAACCAAGTTCCCAGTGTTCGAAGCTTCATATGAACGGTGTTCTTACTGGAGCTTCCGGGGACGGTCTCACCCGGCGTTCTCCTCCAGGAACTCTTCTCTCCGAACCAGGTAGCCCAGGGTATTGGCTTCACACCCCGCGGGCCAGGATGCACATTCCGTCCGCGAGCTAATTGTACCCCATCAACGCTAGTTTCCTGCGGTCGGAAAGCCATAGCCGTCCCAAGCGTGGAGCTGAATGTCATGGTTGAAGCCCTTGGTTACGCTTCTGTTTTTCCTTCTGGTCGTGCAGTAGTAGACCCGTCTCCAGGAAATCTGCGACCTGCATTCCCACTTCTCCAACCAGATAAATATCCTGCTCCGCCTTCGAGGGTCTCTATGGGGATTGCATCTTCGTAAGTAAATACACGTTCCGATATAGAAATGTAGAAAAAAAAAGAAAAAAAACTGGTTCATGTGGAAAACCGTGTTGTACGTATGAATGGCCGTGGGAAGACGAACGAATGCACGGGTTCAAAATGGCAGAACCCGGAGTCACCCCGGGCCGTCTTACGGCGCGTGGCCCACAACACGTCCCCGGGCCGAAACCACTGCATCATGTATCCATGGCTACCGCAAAATGCAATGCGTTAATCAAGGCTTCGCAGGTCCAGCGAAGGCTCCAGACCCAAAGCTAGCAAAAATTGACCGGTAGCATGGGATTCTAACACCACAACCACGGCCAATCCTGCTTTATCCTTTTACGACTCAGTTTATGCGGTATGCGGGCAAGAAACACTTACCATATCCCCCAGGACCCAAGCGTCCCCATCGTAGGAAATCTATTCAGCATACCTTCACTTGAGAAGTGGTTACCTACAGAAAGTGGTCTGAAGAAGCTGGTAAGGTTCGTGATGCTATCGTATTGTACATCTCCAACTCGGCCTCCATCAGGTTCCGATGTTGTCCATGCCGGTGTAACAGAGTCCCATATCCATCATTCTCAACTTCATGAAGGCCGCGCACGAGCTACCTGACAAGCGTTCCACCATCTATTCAGACAGGTATGACCCGAGAGGTCGTAGCGAAGCGCCTCTTTGCCATCCACTGATTCAACGCTCCTTACAGACCATTATTTGCGACTCTGAAAGCTGTACGTCAAATTGGCCTCATTGTTCTCTCTTTCTGATACCAGTGTACAAGAATCGGAATATAATGTATCATTGGCTTAGATATGGCTCTACCTGGCGACATCTGCGCCGCGAATTCCACCTCAACTTTCTTCTCCCTCAAGTGGAGGCGTTACGTCCACTCGAGCAGCGAGCTGTCCACTGCCTGCCTCACAATCTGCTGGCTACCCCGGATAAGTTCTCGCAGCATCTCATGCGGTGACTCTTGCTGCCATGGATCTGAGGCTGTACGTATTGACTACGGGAGACAAGTGTGGCCGGAAAGGTCACCCCCTCATTCGCCTATGGTATATGTGCGCCCCCAGGGGATCCATTTTTGGAAGACGAAGGAAATATGCTAGGCGCGCTGGCGTTCGGGACGACCACGGAAGCCTTTTTGACACGATCACTTGGCCTATTTACTGAACATTTTCCGAATCACAAAAATGATTTTAACTGATACGTGCACTAGCAGTAATCTATATGCCGGATTGGTTCCCTGGAGCATGCCTGAAACGAGCCGCGCGCGATTGGTGCCGTATCGTCGATAGTGCGCTACAGGCTCCATACAATAAGGTAAAGTGCGAGCTCGTGAGTTTTCTAGGATCCCTGCCGCTCATCAGATTCGAGTCGTCATGTGTTTCTCTTAGGATTCCGGAACGGCCACTCAATCTCTCACCATGAATTTGTTAGCAAAATTGGATGAGAATTCGTCAGAGGTTGAGGTGATGGCATCAAAGACAGGAACGATGTATCTCGCTGGTACCGATACCGTGAGTGAGGTGCATCGCAGGTGACCGCGTCGGCTTTTTAGCGGTGACGTTGTATCCGAACGTACAGCGCAAAGCGCAAGCTGTGATCGATCGAGTAATAGGAAATGCAGTATTCTCAAACGAGGATTCCCTTCCACACCTTCAGGCAATGCTCAAGGAGGTTTTATGCTGACATCATGTCACCACACTACCTTGCAGGTGTGGCCCACTGAGTCACAAAGGGCGATGTCTACGAAGGTCATTTCATTCCCGCATGTTCAATGATCATACCGAATGCGTGGTATGTCCCTCCGTGTACATCCGAATCATTCGTGCGATGTCCTTTGTCACCGATGGTTTCCAGGGGAATGCTGCACGACCCTGACATCTTCCCGGAGCCCAATCGGTTCTACCTGGAACGAATTTCCTCCTTTTTGTTACCCGGATACTTATTTTGCGTGCTTGCTTGCGCCGAAGTCTACATCCGAGTCACAACTATGCCGGTGCCCTCTCGTCACACCGACGCACCGTAGCCTTCGTTTGCATGTCATCACGCCTTTCTTTCCGAGTTCTGAGGGCTCCCAATACCCGCGGGCACTCGACGTCCTACTTGGAAAAAAACACAGGCCCTAATATCGTTGCATTACAGTAACGCGTACCTGTACAAATTCTGGTGCTATGCAACAATCAAGTCAATAAATCCCACATAGCCTCATCACTTAATGGTTTCCCATTCAATATTTGCCCCATGTGGGTCCGGTGGTAATCCATCCCTTTCCGTCGCAGATGCATCACCTTCTTTAACACAGGTATCTGGCTTTTCGCAAACGGCGAGTTCTTCCCCGTCCGGTACGCAGGCAGCACAAACCCATCCATCTCGACTTGTTTTGCCTCTGGATGTGCCATTGACAGTGCTAGCAGTGCACACACCCTATCATATTCCGATTTATTGTCAAAGTAGAGCTGCCCTGCGAATAGATTCAGCTCTGTTATGACGTGTGCCGGCGCTGACCACGATTCTGCTGTTGGGTCCGAGATGGTATAGAATTCGAGGTCGGAAAAGGAACGCATATAGGGCGTGACTCGTGGCGCGTATATGTGTAGCCTGACGTGGCTGCTCTTGCGGATGATAGGGAGTAGCTCATTTACTTCGTGTGGGCTGATTACGACGACAATGCTGTCCTTCCCTGTCCCGCTTGAAAGAATCCAGTTGACGGGGCGGAGATATTCCGTCAAGCCCATGCCATCGGAATTGGAATTGGTCGTGGTGAAATCTGCAGTGGCAAGTGGAGAAGGAGACCACTCGTCGGTCGAATCCAAGGCATCGGACATATTGACAGGAACGAAGAGTGAGGATATGTATATTGAAGACACAGGAAGATTTCCCGTCCCAATAAAGGCGCGGATGTCTCCTTGGATGATATGCTTTGCTGGTCGGAACTTCGGTCGCCCTATGTCACTCCCCGGATCAACTTCGTGGTTCACCTCACGTTCTTGCTCTTCTGCCATCCTGGTATTGACCGCCTTCATAACGCCAAGTAGTTCAATCCGTTCCCGTAGTGACGGAATACTGTTTATATCAGCATAAATCTTG
>Ga0137394_10004999_pt1 | contig 10085 bp, 19 predicted proteins | sample czobulk116metaG_FD_108278 | JGI IMG/M metagenome (GOLD analysis project Ga0137394, IMG submission 108278) | Vadose zone soil microbial communities from Angelo Coast Range Reserve, California, USA - czobulk1.16 metaG | ecosystem: Environmental > Terrestrial > Soil > Vadose zone | place: USA... | reverse complement strand
CTTGCTTTGATCTCGGTTCGGCTTCTACATCCTGGGACCCTGGTCTGCGCGTCTGGCTTCTGGGTTGTTGTCTCCTATCAGCTATTGTAGAATACCTCTGATTCGCCAGCAATACAAGTTAAACTATTGTGGTGATTTGTCTGATATGGCTGAAAGCAATGTGAACCGAGTTTGCAGGAGCCCATCGAACAACGTCGCAACAAGATGCATCCCGAAAATACACCAAGTGAAAACCAAAAGAATGTGAAAGTTCAGAGTACAACTCCCTCCTCGTCATCTTCCCCCATAAGCGCGTCTAACTGAGCCGCGGGTTGTCGCTGAGCGTCAGCAACGGGTGCCTGCCTCAGTTCGTAATGGCTTGTAGACGCGACCACCCCCTTCTCAATCAACGCCGTGTTCAGCATATCGACCCGTTCTTCTTGAGACGCGCTACATTCGAGCACAACCGTCAGATAAGGGCTCGGTATTTAAATGGTGGATTGAGATAGATAGAATGTAGGTGGGGGGAGGGGCACACAGACATGACTGCCTCATTCTCTCGTAGAGCCTGCGCCAATTCAGGATCGTCGGCATGCGGGCGAAGCTCATCCTGCGTGTGTTTCAATCGTTGCAGGGAATTCTGCAGACGTGCGATTTCTATAGAGACGGGTGGAAGGGGAAGGAAGTTAGGGATGGTGATGAATGGAATGGGACGTTCATTTCATGCAAGTATTAATTTAAGCAGCATCTCCAAGAAACTAGTGAGAGCAGAACCTTCGGTAATCGTGTCAGGGTCAAACTTCAAGGCGTTTGAGAACGAGAAGGGTTGTGGGTATTTGGGATGGTATCCCATGGTGTATTAATAGTCCTGGATGTCAAGTTACAGGTGGGTGGAATGAAAGTTTACCGTGCACAGGCGGATGCGTAATCGTCGAGGGTGGAAAGCTGAGGTAATCAGCGCCGTGTGGGACATACAAATAACCAGCGTGGTGCACCCAGCTCTACTAGTGAAAGGTAATCATATACAAGTGTCAGTGCGGTGCTATGGCGAGTCTATGAATGTGTAACTATAGATGTGATAAGGTAATTTTGGCTATACACCCAACCTGCAGGACGACGTTCAAAAACAGTTCATGAAGAGAAATGAACAGGCACCCACTTTCGTTTGCTCTGCTCGTACACCACGTAGGAAATCGAAACGGAAGGAATGACCTACATTCGGTAGCGGTGGTGATGGGTAACAAAGGGACGGATTCAAAGGGCGCAGAAGACTCACCTTGGCAAGGGTCGGCACTAATCCACGGTAAAACCCACGCCAGCCATCTCGGCCATACGTCTTCCTGACGACGTCGGCAATCCCAGAATAGCGTTCTGGATGTCCGGACGAGCCCGACGCTTGCAGCCGCGTGCGCACAAGGTTTAGCGGGTAGACCATCGTGGCGCCCACACTTCCGGATATGCTCCCGAAAGCGAGCAAAGCGAGCATGCCAGGCTCGTCCTTACCAGAGGAGCGCACATATGTCAATTTGAGAGCCTCGAACGTACTCATATCAATGGCGGAGTATCTGAGAAAGTATGTGAGCGATAATCGTACCACTCCCAAATGGACGCAACGACACGTACGGGAATACGCCAACCAGGCCGATCTGTCGCGAATAATTTAAGCGCACTTGCGAGGCGGACCCACAACCGAATACGCATTACGCACCCCTAGCCCACGATAGTACGCCCTAAAGCGGCCCAACGCCCAGACCCGCTTTGCAGCCGAAGCGAGTGTCCGTTTTGGTTCCCCTGCATTGCTCATCATCTGCGTTTTCAGCGTTTCGATTGGGTATATGCCTACTCCCAAAAAGGTCAATGGAAAGGCCTCTCTCATCACGACAAGGAAACACTTGCTAAGTTGGCTCGTGATGCCACCAATGCCTCCCGACAAGAAGCGACTCGTTCCGCTGATATTGCGGACGTCTTCAACGTCGTCCACATAACGGGCAAAGAAACGTTTCTATAGACCACAACACAATCCTCTTCAGGGCGCGTGCTCGAGCCACCACGAAGGGTGTATGAGACCGGACGTACAGAAGCCTCATAGGTCAAAAACTTGATCGCCGATTCCGGAAAAATCTTCGCGACGGACAGTCCATTGCCCACCCAGAAAGCGGCGATGCCACCCTCGGCGTATATCCGCGCAATGGCGGACATAATCGCCTTTGCACCTCGCACGCTCGCGTCCGGGTGCAGGGAAGTGCCGCCGAGGTCTGGTGGTCTTGTAATGAGAAAAATCTTGAGGCGATCAAACGGAGCTGTGGATGTCCGCGACACTATTCGCGGACCGATGGGCGCTTAAACGAGATCTGCAATGGTGGATGGGTGGGATGAGGCTGACCTGCGCCCGCTACGCCTCCAGCCACCAGAAACTTGAGGGCGGCCATGCCGCCGACCCAGCCGTGGCGGTCATCCTCGATGTTATGGTGTTCTTGGAGCAGGCCGTCGTCGTCATCGTCATCGTCATCAACATCGTCATTCTCCGAGCGGCTCGGAGTGCGGTCGTGAGGTACCTGCTGAAGCTGGACAGCAGGCGGACGATAAATGAGGTGGTTTGGGGGTTTGTCTTCTGCGCTGAGGCTGACATCGCCTGGCGTGGGTAGAGTGTGCATAATGCCAGTCAACTACCAACCACGTGGAGACTTGAGGGACACACACCCTCCATTGTGACACGCGCGGCACCGCGGCCATCGTCGCCGAGGAATTTGCGCAGCTCATAGAACCGGTAGATTTCCTTCGTGGATGCCCTTCGGGGAAGAAGCAGCAGGAAGTCACGAAACTCTTGAAAGCTTATCGAGTGCGAGTGAGGTGATGAGGTGAGGGAGGTCATAAATTCGGACAGTATCGATGAGGACACTCGCACTCCTGTGGGACAACGTTCTATCGAGAGGAATCTCCACGGGCGGAGAACATGGCTCACCAGCTTTCCTCAGTGCCACGGTGAGTTCTTCCGCATCTAGATGGCCATTGCTGTCCAAATCTAGCTCATTATGGAAGATGTTCCAGAGCTCTTTGAATTTGAACCAAACGAGCGTTATATATTTCGAAGTGCAAGAGAAAGAGACTGAGAGAGAGACTGACCTGCTTCCTTGTCCTCGGCATACTTTCTAAACTCTTTCCATTCGATATGACCCGCAGACTTGCACCTGCCCATGAGTTCTCTCTCGTACATCTTCCGCATCTGCCGTGCGGTCTCAGGAGTAAGGGCCGTGCTGCTGCCCACGGACCGCACAGTGGCCGCGTGCGTGTCTGTGTCCTCGGTATCCGGGTCGAGCGTGGCGAGTAGTTGCTTCCACAATGCACGTAACCGTGCTTTGCGGTACTTGCGTCCTTCTTGTTCGCGGAACTCCGCTAGCGACCGCGGTAACGGATGGTACGAGGATGGGTCCGAGCGGAGATGAGGTATATGTGGACGGTCCTGAGCTCCAGAGATGCTGCCATCGTAAACGGCACGTTTTGGCGTTTCTTCGGAATACTCGGGCATTTGTCCGTGCGATGTTCAAAAGGTCTAGGGAAAGGGGGTGGGAGGAAGTGAAATGTCTAGCAGCTCATCAACATGAGCTTTCCTGTCGTTCGTTGTTGGCGCTCTGGTCTTGCTGGCTGTCGCCTCTTGGCTGTCGATGGCATTGTCAGAGTTTCCAACGCGGCTCAAGCACCACTCAATTGATCACGTGAATAAATGTTTCCACAGCTAATAATTTACAACAGTGTATTACGACACGACAAAGAACAACACCGGTCCTGTTCACAGCATATCATTGAGAGGCCGAGACCGTGGAACCTGATTCAACAGGGTCAGTTTTGAACAAAGATGCGATGGCCCGGCCAGCGGAAGCCATCGCGTTCCATAGCATGTCTGTGCATGATCGCTGTTTCTGCTTCTTGAGCCTCGAGACCGGTATATAATGCATCGGTAACTCAGAGTTCCCCTTCGTCTCTTTGCCCACGGCGGTCATTTGCTTCTCGTTGCATCGGTCAAGAAGCCATTCTGTCCGCAGATCGTCGGGAATGTACCAAGACCCGATGTCCACATGAGATGAAACTGCCGTGTGGCCGGAGGACGCCAGGGATTGCAGGCTAGGTTTGGTCTTGATGGATGTTGGCTTGCGGGTGCTTTCGGACATACAGAGGGAAGGGGGTGGAGAATGGTGCAATGTCTGGTGCGAGGACTTTATGAAAAGTGATGGAGGATCGGGATATATCTGACAAATATACACGCGTTGAGGCACGGCGGCGGTCCACGTGGGCGGGCAACGCACCATCCGGTAAGGCCGCCCTAGCGATGTCTGCTGTTCCAGCATGCTCGGAATTGCGCATGACCTGGGGCGCCGTACTGATCGAATAGGTGGTGTCGGGGGACGATAGGCCTGAGCAAATCATAAACAATCCAATAACAGCTCAGGGAAAAGTCCACTTGCCCTAGGGAAAGCAGCTTTGTGCGTATAATGAGACCGAGACGAAGGTGGGCGGTGATCATCCATCGAAGACGCAGCTCGGGTAAGCTCCTAGAAAGAGACACTGAACACTGAGCTCGCTCCACTGAAGGAACAATGACATACAGCGTAAACCGGTTGTCGTTCGGGAATTCCGGACCCAGGTGTACGGTGAAGGCGGCTGCCATCACCGTAGAAATCTTGAGAGGCACTCCTGACGACACTGAGCCAGTTATCAGGCATCTTTTGAGAGGGATCAATTCGCCTTTTGCATTCGCCAGGGTAGATGGGGGAAAGGGGGCAGGATATGAAAAGTGGGCTCACTGGTGGTCGACGACTCGGACTATCTCCCGGACTCGCTACTGTAGGTTCTTTGTCTGCATTTCCGCTTGAAACAACGGGAGCAGGCGTGAACCAAGTCTCCGAGGTTGGACGTGAAGTTGGTGGGGTGGGTATGAATGCGGGCACGGGTTTCCGCCAGCTCATCCCACGAGAGTTCGAGGGGGCGATTGCGGTCATGGGTAGATTAATACTTCCTCAACTTGGGAGCCGAGAAACGAGAACTAGGTTGATTAGAGGGTAAGATATAAAGAAATAGAAAGGGCCAATGCAAGTGCGGACGTGAGAAAGTGCTGGAACAGGACACAGTACGAGTCGCCAAGTTTGGGAGTTGTGGCAGGGAAGAATCGATGGTCTCAAAAGGGTTGTTTGTTGACAACAACCACACGCGAGGACTCAGCCAAACCAAGGCGAGGCGAGGCAAGGCAGGGCAGGGCGATCTAAATTGGTGAGCGACAAATGGAGTCATATTCCTTGGGTGAGGGGGAGCCGTTATGGCATGGTGCATGGTTCGGGCGTGTTTTCGACACACCAAATCCAGGAGGTTTCAATGCCATTCGGACCTGAAGAGGGGCTAAGCAAGCCTGCCACGAGATAATCTTCCCGGAAAGACAAAAAGCAGAGACAACCAGCACACAGGCGAAACACGGAACATTCAGTGGGCAAAGCTCTGGCCAAGGTGTTTGCGGTGTCCGGCCCGAATGTTGAAAACTGTTTGTGGTCACATTAAGGTGCGTAAAGGATAACTAGGTGTGGTAGCCGTATCGATGAACAACGAAAATGACCAAGGGGTAACATGAGGGGAATCATTGGTCAGATAAGCAATGTATATATAACTAAATCTACGTGGTCTTTTCATCCGAGTAAGGTGCGTGAATGATGCGTATGTGCAGTGATTCGGCACGGTGAGTGTTGTAAAAGTTGAGAGCAGATACATAAATAAATCATGTATGGCACATCCGGAGGTCATGAAATCACTCGATGCGTTTGCGCTTTCTCTGTCAAAGATGCTTCCAGTTCGAGTTCAGGATCGTATCGTGTTCGTGATCGAGACGGCAAGCGAACTTTTGCGCGCCACTCTTTAACCCACATCCAACGAGAAACACGTTCCTCGGTCTTTCCTTCCATACTGGCAGACGAGATTGCTGGCGACACCCAAGCTTTGAGGTAATCGCGGCCGAGAATGGGGGCGAGAGACAAAAATGAAAGAAACACGAGTTTGATGATGATGGGCGGCGAAGTGAGAACGGATGAGATGGTTTGGGGATTTGGAGAAGGCGTGGACGCTAATGTCTGAAGTATGTCCCCGATCTAAAGAAGCGACGTGGTGTCAACGCCTCTATTCCGGCCTGGGGATAGGACTCTAAATGCATACCTGACATGTCACTGCAGTCCATGGAATGGCACCAATGAAGGTACCGAGGAAGCAGTCACACAAAGCAACGCCAAGAACACCACAAGCGACATTGATACCTGACCAGGGCACGATACCGACCAATCGCAAGACTGTCAAACGCACCCAGGTCGGCGATGTCGTTTTGGTGCTAGTTCCAGAATCGGCATCAACAATGCTACGGGCCAATGCCAAAGGACGCGGGAAAAACCGGGCGAGAAAGGGAGAAAGAGGCGCAGAAAGAAGTGTTGCAATGATCGACCCGATGGTCGTAAGCACGGCGAGCAACAATGTTGCCAAAAAAGGCGAAAATAGGGCGCCCGCAAGAACATTCTTATTCCGAGCACGGCACATGAGCACAAAAAATCGTAAAATGAAATGGCATGACTTACCCAAAGGACGCTCCCGGGGATAGACCATGCGTGCATCCAGATAGTTGCTGCGGAGACCACACCGACAACGTGTGCCAGGGCGCCCGGACCACTTTGGGAATAACCGTGAAGGTCACGTCCTAGCTGCGCAAGGTCTGCCAAGTTTTGGGGCCATGAAAATGTGAAAGGGAGGGTGCAAAATGCGATTACAACCAGCACGGTCGATACTGGGAACATAGTGATCACAAATAATATGGGGACGTGAGCCTGTCATGAGTGGTGTGAGCACTCGCGTGACCAGTGTGAAATGTTTAACACACCGAGGGGGTGCTCTGAAACCAAGGGCGAGATGGGGAGGAGCTCGGGAGTGTGGATTGCTTTTCCTGCATGCCATCCCCAGATGCACTAGTTGCAGACGACATGGGGAGAACGGACTCTTCGCTGGGCGAACGAGGAGATGAAGGAGATGAATAAGGTGGAAGATGGGAATAAACGTGAAGGAGGACCAGACATCGCTCTATGAGGAGGGACAGCCTCGAGGGAGAAGCGAGGGATGGTGTCACCTTGCGGATGTCGGCAGTGACAGGGGGAGGTGGTGTACCCGGGATGGAGTCTAATAGGGTACAGGCCTTGGGGCGTGGTCCTAGTGTTGCCAAGGTGAGGGCCGGACGCAGGTTTGTAGAGGAAGCGCGATGGCGCATTGGAGGGGGGGAAAGGGAAGCCATTATGAACGGAATTGGGGGAGAGAGGAGGGGAAGAAAAGGGAGAGACGGTCGGGTCGGGTGGGTCGGGTGGGGGGAAGAGGTTCCTTCCTTGGCTCATAAAAGTGATTGGTCAGAATGGCAATTTCGGCTGCCGGCACGCGACACGGTTACGTTCCGGTGATGATAAATCATGCCATCACTCACATCCGATTTCCATTCTTCTCAGTCACACATGGCCGAGTCTCTCCAACAACTCATCCTCGACCACCTCGACACCCACGGTTCTATACCCGACACCCGCTCTCTCACCCCAGCAGCAGATGCAGAGGCCCAGATCACCATCCTCGGCGCACTCAACTCCCTCCTCAGCAGAGAGGTACCCGATCTACCGTCCCCGTAACTTCCCGCTTCCGAACCGTCTTCATTCCAGATGATCATCTATGAGTCCCACGAAACACTCTCTCATGTCCTCACTTCCGAAGGTGCCCAGATCGCTCTGCAAGGTTCTCATGAAGCACGCATCTGGGCAGCGCTCCCCGCTAAAGGCGCGGGCTCGCCAATTGCCCCGGCGGAACTGAAAAAAATCGTTGGCGACGATGCCGCAAAGGTCGGACAAGGGCGCGCCTTCAAAAACGGCTGGATCGCCAAGGATGGTGGTGGGCTTGTTAAAGCGGTCTGTCAGCAGCGTCCTGCGCCGCACAGCTCATCTGATCCGTGATTCGCGTGGTTCTCAAGGCATTGTCAATAGAAGACTCGACCCAGAAAGAACTCCACGAGGTAGACGCCACAGGCACTCTTTCCGCCGGCGAGAAAAGTCTCGCCGATCTCAGGAAACGGAAACTCGTCGTCCAGAAGTCCGGAACTCTCAGTTCTCTCCTTTGGCTCCCTCTGTTGATCGTCATGCAGGAAAGCTCAATGGTTCACCGTCCAGAAGGGACCAAATTTCAGCACCTCGACCGCAAAGCCAGAGACCGATCTCACTGTGGAGATGCTAACTTCGTACGTGCGCCTTTTCCCCTTTCCAACCTCCCGTGAAATCCATTCCATGTTGTATAGCGGTGCCTGGAAATCAGCACATTTCAAAAAGTACAATTTTGAATCAGAAGGCATATATCCCAATGGCGGTGCGCTACATCCCTTACTGAAGGTGCGAGAGGAGATGCGCAACATTTTCCTTGAGATGGGGTTAGTCGCCACAGACTCCTCAGCATGTGGCCTATCTGATTTCGTCATTTCTCATGGTCAGCTTTGCTGAGATGCCAACTTCCTCCTTCGTCGAGTCAGGTTTCTGGTGTTTCGATGCGCTTTTCGTTCCTCAACAACATCCAGCTCGCGAATTACAAGACACATTCTACCTATCCGATCCGGTCGTCTCACTCCCCCCGCCTGGTGATTACTACGACCGAGTTTCCCGAGTCCACGAGCACGGCGGCTTTGGTTCGGTCGGGTATCGAGCTCCGTGGTCCGATGCCGAGTCACACAAACTCCTTCTCCGCACGCACACCACCGCCTCTTCGGCGCATATGCTGTACAAGCTGGCAGCGCGGTGTCGCGGCGAAACACTGAAGGAAGGCGACGGGTACGCCTTGGGAGCGACGTCCGGGCGCGCAGACTGTCAGACCGACCTCGGAAACGATGACGGCTTCCGCCCCGCAAAATTGTTCAGCATCGATCGAGTATTCAGAAACGAGACCATGGATGCGACACATTTGGCGGAATTTCACCAGGTCGAAGGGGTCGTTGCCGACCGAGGACTCACGCTCGCCGATCTAATTGGTCCGTGCTTTGCGTGCTTTTAAGCGTGTGCGTGATGCTCACGATGTGAAACAGGCTTCATGCGCGTATTCTTTAAAAAGATGGGCATCGAAAATCTCCGTTTCAAACCCGCATACAATCCGTACACCGAGGTCAGTCTCGCTCTCCGGGTATGCACAGGATAAAGTTCCGATCGCGATCGCCCTTTTTGTCTTCCCGCATTAGCCATCGCTTGAGATTTTTGCCTTTCATCCGATGCTAAACAAGTGGGTCGAGGTGGGGAACAGCGGCATGTTTCGTCCCGAGATGCTCGAGCCTATGGGTTTCCCGAAAGACGTTCACGTGCACGGATGGGGTATCTCCCTCGAACGCCCGACAATGATCAGGTGAGTGTCAGCTCTGCTATTCTACCGCAACCGCACACGCTGAGCACGGAACGCCCGTCATAGATACGGAATCAACAACATCCGGACGCTAGTTGGCCACAAGGTGCCGATCGAGAGCGTGGAGAAATCTCCGGCGGTACGTTTCTGAGACCGAGGAGTCTGAGACCGGGAGTTGGAAGGAATTTTGCGGGAATAGGAGGATGTCCATAATGGAGAGGACCCGCGTGACGATGAATAATCTAGCAGGTGTAAGAAAACATTGTTGTACGCTCAATCAATCGAAGAGTTTGTTCTACGACTGACGGTCTCGAGTGTTCTCGAGTTTTGTGTGCATCCGCCTTCCCCTGGATCGGATGCATTCGCATTTCACATCACTCCGCTACTACTACTAGTACATGGCGCTAGCAAATTCAGTGCACGAAATCATGCGCACGTACGGCCGCCGGGAAATCTATTTCGGGTATGATAAGAGGGACTGTTGGTACTCCATGATGTATGTGTGCGCTTCTCCCATCCATCCGTCCATCAACAGTACCACAGTAGTGTAGGTATGATGATACCCTGACAGGTATCTGTGGGACTGTCAAGTCGTCGTTCGTTCGATTTATTCGTGTGTGTGTGTGCGAAACACACGCATGGGCGCTGTGACGTGATGTCGGTCATCAAATACGTGACGTCATGTT
>Ga0137394_10004998_pt1 | contig 10085 bp, 11 predicted proteins | sample czobulk116metaG_FD_108278 | JGI IMG/M metagenome (GOLD analysis project Ga0137394, IMG submission 108278) | Vadose zone soil microbial communities from Angelo Coast Range Reserve, California, USA - czobulk1.16 metaG | ecosystem: Environmental > Terrestrial > Soil > Vadose zone | place: USA... | reverse complement strand
CTCCAGTTTCCTCTTCCCCACCCCACCGCCCCCCTTTCTCCCTCCCCCTTCCGGTCCCTTACCGGTCCCCCTTCTGACCTCATTCCACCTCCGCTTCCCTCAATATCCCGTTTCCATAAACTGCCTTCATTGACGTAAACTTGGGTCGTCTCATGGCCTCTCTGAAATTCCCGTCATGTGCTTACGTGCCTTCACCCAACTACCTTCTTCCCTTTCTCCCTTTTCACCTCGTCATCCCTACTCATCCCCACTTGACACGTGTCTCCGCTTTTCTCCTTTTTATTTCATATTCCCTTCAACTCTGCTCTCGTCTCGTCTCCATTTGGGTTCCTTCGTGTTCTCTTGCGTGCATCCTTGCGTTGTCATACAAAAGTGACCTTCAAGGTCTTCAACCAGCTCGGTGGGATCTCCTCACCCAATCGATTATCACAGACGCACACTCGCAAGTCTTCTCCGATTCGATTCGATCCGATTACCCAAGTAACCGTGGTTTGATTCATGTCTGTCTATGCTTTTCTTCTGCACATTGTCATCGGTCTAACTACGGCTCGTCCAAGACTGGACATTTGTTGTGGCGTGCCTCCATCTTGATATCTATGATAATTATTTTTTCAAGGTGTCGTAATATCCTCCTCGCTCCAGATATACCTGTGCACAGTTGCGCGCTCCGTCATTCGTTCTCTGATGATTATCACGAAGCATCCGTCAGACAACTGCCAGTCGTAAACACAAGGACCCCATAGCTGTTCGACTTGTCACTGCCCCATCGGGCACTCTGGTTCCGTCACCGGAGAAAGTCCTCTCTTTACGGAAGCCGATTGCAATGTATACATGTGTCGCAGGGGGTGGCTTCCTGTGTACATTTGATTTTCTCACCTCATTGCAAAGTCAAGGGTATCTTGCACTAGTCTGCTCGCCCTTCACGTGTGCCATGAATCCTTGGCATGCACTCCTGAATCAATCCTCGATTCGATCTTACGCTTGTACTGTCGTGAAAATCAATTCCACCAGCCTCTCATCTACTCCCTAATTATTGTTTCACAAGGACGGCGTATCCGCTTTCCTGCCCTGGCCACCTTTCTCAACTATCCCTCGGCTGTACGTATTGGGGCCAACTTGCCGTTATCGCCCACTTCTTCTGTCTGTCAACCTTTCTATGTCTTTTGTCACGTTTCCTCAGCCTCTTATTGCGGAACACCTCCATAACTTTCGCCTGCCTTGGCGCTGTCACGGAGCTTTCCTGTTCTGTGCCACCGCCCCATTTGCGCCTGTAATAAAGGTCTAGACACTTACGGCTATGGTGTGTCTTCCCATCCTAACAACGAAACTTTGTTTTCAACGAAGTTCCGGTCAGCTGATGCATCGCGTCATTTGCGCGCACAGCTCCCGTTCCAGTCTTTGGGTATGCGTGGCATCTGCCTACTGCAAACAGAACACTGACTGACCAGGTCAAGCGCTACGATACTCCAGGCAGTACTAGCCCGTGATTGGGGTTTATCTGGAGTAGAGTGTTTGTCTGTGGCGTCGCCTCCGTGTCCCAGAAGGGAAAACCTGCGCGCCGTGCATGTGAAACCTTGTATTGGTTTCGAAATCGTTGCCTTATGACTGCGAGTGAGTACCAGCAAGATTGCATGCGACGGGACCATCGAACTGGAAATATGACCTGACTGTGTACAGCCGTTATTACCGGACCAGATGGCATGGTCGTTGTCAAAATCGATAGTAAGTCCTGTTCTTAGGTTCTCCTGTTTGGTTGCGTGTCAGCTTTGTACTTAAGCTTCTCGTGATGCGATTTGTCCTGTGCCACTACCGTGGGCCATTGCTTCTCCGATTCGTATTCCCGAGACATGTGTCGTGTGGGGTCGCTGCCCAAATTGTTCGTTGTGACACCCAAAGGAACCTGTGGAGAAAAGTGGTACCCCAGCGACAGGTGGCGGACTCATGGTCCGGTGACCTTACGTTTTCCCGTTGCGCCGCCCCGATAAACGAAGGAAAGGAGTTTGTGATAAGCGCTTTAGCAATGCCCTATTGGTTATTCTAGAACTCAAGCCCTTCGACCCTTCGCAAGGTGGTGTCCCGAAGGCGTTCTATTCTCGATGAGGCAGCAGAGATCGCTAGCCTTTCAGGGTTGTCTTTCATAACAGGGTTGAACACGCAGAAGACAGACACCGAGCGTCTGTCGATCGAGGTGTCTTTCTGGTCTGTCATATGTATCGTATGTGTTGGGCACAGCGGGAACAGGAGGTTCCGGCGCGTTGTTGTCTCGCTTCGTTTCTCGTGTCAAAGAGTGCGGTAAGTGCAATACATGGGACATTCGCCTAGCTATTCATATCTACTGTATCTGCCCCGAACCCGTACGGTTTATGAACCTGAGGCGTGTCCTTCTCACGCCCGCATCCTGCGTTGAGGCGTGCACAAGGGAGTCCACCTGTACGCTTAAACATTAGTTCCACGTCGCCGGTACCCTGGGTGGACGACCATGAGCGCTGTTAACCGCTTAACGGGCTGATGTTCGTTGCCTCGTCGCCGCCACGTTTCATATATGGGAGCAAGTGCATCGACTGTCAATCAATATGATCATTAAGCGTCGCGCACAAAGGGATGTTCTGATCGCGCCGACGATGGGATCGTCCCCAAGAGAGCATGGAAAACGTGAGTTCTCAGCTCGTCTCGCTTCTGCCAGCGTTTGCTTTCCTTCGTTCAAGCGTGCATCTGTGACACGATCTGATTTGATCGGTTACAAACTCCTGACGATCCATTCTTTCATGAATCATGAATTCATCTTGGTACTCCCCCAATGCCCATTCTCATTCATATCAGCTATCTTTATCGGGATCTTCGCCACGCTTTTGATGCTTGCGGCGACCATATCTCATCACATCATCAGTCGACATGGGCGGGCACCTTGTGGACTATCGCACGATGGGGGCTCCCCGCTCGATGTTTCCCCACGCCAATTCCAAACCGTTCGGTCTGTCAAAAAGAATTTGCTCGTGTTATCTAGAAGTGTCAGTCGAAGAAGGGAAACTTGCCAAGCGGTGGTGTGTGACTGTGTGAAATGTCCATATTTGGTGAGTGTATTGCTGAAAACGAGCTCCCAGTTGGACACTTTGGACGTCTAGTTGAGGGGCTGTATAAAAGGTTGGATCGTCCTAGCGTGACTCTTGCACCGACTCCCACCTTTCACGCATTTGTCTCCCATCCACCATGGGGTCTTCTCAGCCATTCATCCCCGTCTTGAAGGACATTCCTCCGCCATCGCGCGGCCTTTCTTCCTCCATATGGGCCCCTCAGCCCCACCCTACCGAGGCTTCCTGGCAGCAAGCTATCACCTCTTTTTCTCAGAGCGCTGAAGAGGAAAAGGTCAGAACGAGGTCCGACGACAGACGTGGCCCTACTACGTTTTCGGCTCCCGATAGAAGGGACGAAGATGTATTCGGCCCTGTCGACTTCTTCCGGGTCGACCACAAAAAAGATGTCGGGGCTATCGGCGACGGCAGGAAGAAGACCAGCCCTGACACAGTCAATAATGTGAGTGGTCTTACTCTCGGTGTGCGCGAACCGTCGGCTTACACAGAGCGTCGACCCTAGCGCATCGAACAGCTTCTTCGTGCGCTGGATCTCAACTCTCCCGTCCCGTTTGCGCGCATCCAACCTCCGTGTATGAATAATAATACCTCTCCAGATCTGTCTCCTATCTCTGCGACATCCTCGCTTCTGACCCCCACCGATTCGCCCGCAAGGGCTTCGTGTCTCAAGATTGATATACCCTACGATCATCACCCTTCTATTCCTTCCCCTCAAGGACTACAGCTACAAACTGGAGCATATCGTTCCCAGGACATGTTCTCCACTCAACCTTCTCGTTTTCCACCCCCTCAACTCACTTATCCTTTCCAACCGCAAGAAGGAGTTGCAATCTATGAACAATTCCCCGAAAGGTCATCTATTCTTTCTACGTTCCCCCCTCCTGTTCCCAACTCAGTGCACGTCGGCGACCGGCGCATCCCCCCGGATGTACCTTGGTTTCCTGATCGAGTACAACCTCCCACCGATTGGCTTCGTCCCGACGATTGCGCCAGGGACCGCTGTTCTGGTCTCGTCGCAGAAGAAACCAGCATTTCTCAGAAGACTTCCTCAGCTTCACTTCAGGGGCCGCAAGGTATTCTGCAGGGAAACGAGGTAAGTGTCGCCTTCGCGGCTCATCATATAAATGTGCCTTGCTGACGGACGACCCCAGCCGATCAACTTCCTCTCGCTCTTGCACCCTTCCTCATCACCACCGTATCATCTCTTTGTCTCGCGTATTATCAAATCCTCCGACCAGCAAGCTTCCATATTTCTTCAGCAGAAACTTAAGATCGCCGATCCTGGTGAGCGCGCCAAGATCATTGATGCCATATGCGCCAGGGGATTTGAGATGATGGCTCACCGGTAATGTCGCCTCGATAAAGTATGCTGCCAGTGGGCCTTACATAATTTTTTTTGGTAGATTCGGCAACTGGGCTGTTCAGCGGTGCCTGGAAGCAGCTTCTAGCATTGATGAGAGGCGCAAGATCGTTCAGTGTATGAGGTGTGTCTTTGTGATGTGAAATTTCATGCCTGAGTGATACTGATCCACGTTCTGCGTTGTCCAGAGGTCGCATCGTCGAACTTGCTTGCAATTGCTACGGCTGTCACGTTCTCCAGAAGGCTTTGGATTGCGAGGAAGAGGTTCGCCTACTCATCGTTTCCGAACTCTTACTCGGCGACCCCGCGCAAACACTCGTAAATAAGCATGCATCCCACGTCTGGAGCAAGGTACCTGAGGATGAATGCCTGAAAGACATGCGTGTTAATGAGTGGAGCAGATAATGGAATTGACGTGGACACCCCCCGCCCCACCAATATTTACATAGTGGGTCTCACATCCTTCTAGGCGAGTGTCAGCTAATCTGCCTTCAATCAGCGTCAATAAATCTCTGAAGGGGAAATGGGCCTCACTTGCCTGTCATGAGACGGGATCTCTCGTGGTACAGGTGGGTTTATGCGTGTTCACACTTACACTTTCCTAATGTCGAATCCAGCATGCTTTCGAAAATCTAGAAGAGTGTGCCAAGGATGGAATTGTCGAAGAATTGCTCAACCAAGGCCCAGTTGTCTTCGGCGAGGTCGCCAAGAACCAATGGGGTTCTTACTGTATCCAACACAGTACGCACATTGGATGCTAAGCCCAGACAGACGCTTATCAATTACGCTCTATTTAGTTCTTGAGCATGGCTCTGCCAAACATCGCCAAATGGCTTTGGATCATCTCGTCACTGGGCTTCTCGAATTTGCTACGAACGAGCAGGGTTCAAAGTCTGTCACGAAGGCGCTCAAGGAGGGTGGCAAGGATACGCTCGACAGATTCGTCAAGCGCATGGCTGAGTCCACGAAAGGGTACGGTGGCGCCTTCTATTCCCAATGTGGCCGGCCACGCGTGCGCTCATACGTCAATTTCGCAGTGGCCGTAGAGCCATCATCGTTGACTTAGCGTTGTCAGTTACCGGAAGCCAATTAATCGCGTCTGTCCTCCCGAACGTGTGTCGACCCCTTTCCACGTGGGTTGAATCCTAACCGGAACGTTTTAAGGTCGACAAGGACCAGCGCACGCATTTGTACGAGTCGATCCGTGGGCATATCGTTACTCTCCGCGGTTGTAAGACTGGTTCAAAGGTCATCTGGTTATTGTGAGTGATGCGACCATGTCGGGGAATATTATCGGTCTTGCTCATTTAGTTACGAATCTTCAGCGACAGAATGGTGAAGTCTCTGACGCGCTTTACATTACAACGTTTCTAACCGCGATCTCATTTGGTAGCGTGCATACTACGGCTATTAAAAAGAATGACCGGCAGAAATCCGACGCACGAAAGTCGTGATATTCCTTCACTTTTATGTCTCACCCGCTCGCCACCAATTGGGTCTAATGCAACATTTCAACAAGGCAATATCAAGTTATCAACATCGACGGCCGACAACGCAAAATCGGAATGTATCAAACCCAAGAATATCTTCTGTCATAAGGTTTCGTACACCCCATAATCTGTGTTAACATCATTTCACCATCCAAAACCCCATCGCATCTCATCTTATGAGCAGCAACTCTGCCTCTATCTGCATCATTTCTCGCTTTTACGCCTAGTGCTTTTTTTCTTCGATAATGAGATTTCTCTCTGCATATGGCTGCACCTTGCATTCGCTCTCATCTGTCAATTTTACGCTCTTCTGGTTCACGATCCACCTCCACGCATTTTTGAACAACGTGACTTAACATAATGTTATCAAAATTAAAATATTACGTTGACAGCTGCGGTTGCGGCTGAGTACGAAATCGTGCAAGTCCCTGTGTGACGACAATGAAGGCGTGGACACTCCTACCACTGCTCTACATCCGCTCTGCCTTTGCGGCGCCCGCAAGCGACGTGCAGATTGTTCTTGGCGATGCAGCCGCACTCTTCGATACCTCACGTGAAGGTTTCGTTTCTACAGTAGAGAACGACGTCGCGACTGTCATACACAACATTGAGTACGAAGACAAGGTAGAAACCTGGGTTGAGAACAGCAAGGAGTTTGTGAAGCAGAATGGGCTTGTGTGTACGTCTCTTCACCACTCTGGCATGCCATCAGCTCAACCTGCGCGATCGTGAAGACGAGGTTGTGAAGCACTCGGCCTTACCCGACTATCAGCTCCGGACGATCGAGCCGCATCTCTGCGACCCATCTGTCAAACAGTATTCTGGCTACCTCGACGTTACTGATGGAAAGCATTTGTTCTTTTGGTGAGCTATCGTTTGACTGATCCTCGTGATGTATCCCCTCATTTGGCGCGAGGTTCTTCGAGTCGAGAAACAATCCAAGGAAAGATCCTCTCGTCCTCTGGCTCAATGGTGGCCCTGGTTGTAGCTCCTCTACTGGCCTATTGTTCGAACTCGGTCCTTGTCGCATCACCGATGAAGGGAAGAACACAACGCGTAACCCTTACTCATGGAACGAGCGTGCCAACATCATTTTCCTTGACCAGCCCGTTGGTGTAGGATACTCGTACTCCTCAGACGGTTCGACCGTGAATACGAGCCCGGTCGCTGGTGTAGATGTTCACGCCTTCCTTGGGCTCTTCATCACCCGCTTCCCTCAATACGCCCATCTGCCTTTCCATCTTGCCGCGGAAAGCTATGGTGGCACGTATGCGCCCAACATTGCTTCCACCATCTACGACAAGAACAAGGAACTCGCTCTTGCACCTGTTCCGAAGTTACCCAAGATCAATCTTGCCTCTGTCATCCTTGCGAATGGCATCACAGATCCATACGTCCAGATGGCTTCCGTCCCTGACTATGCCTGTGATGGCCCATACCCAATTTATGATGACCCTGAGGGAGCTCAATGTACGGCGCTCAGGTCAAAAGTCCCGACATGCCAACGGCTTATCAAGTCGTGCTATAACTTTGGCTCAAGAATGACTTGTGTACCTGCAGCGCTGTACTGCTGGGGCCAACTCTTTGGCCCTCTGCAACGTAAGTTTTTTCCCCCATTGAATGGCTTTTGGTCTTAAGAACATCGTACTCCAGAGACCGGCTTGAATCTATATGATGTGCGCCGCAAGTGCGACCGTTCCAAGGATAAAGACGGACCGCTCTGCTACAAACAGTTGGGCTGGGTTGAAGCGTGGATGAACAACCCAAAGATCAAGGCCGCACTTGGCGTGAATCCATCAAGGAAGTTCGATTCATGCAACATGGAGATTAACCAGGCGTTCATGTACCAGGGTGATGGCATGCACAACAGCGCCACGCTTCTTCCCAAACTGATTGAGCATGGGGTCCGTCTCCTTGTATACGCCGGAAATGCCGGTAATGAGCTTTGTTACGTTGCAGCAACTCCATCGTTGACTACCCTCCATTTCCGGCTTTACAGATATGATGTGTAACTATATGGTGCGGTTCATAAAAGGCTCCGCCGAGGCATGCTGAATATGGTTATGCTGCTTTGTTGTCTCTAGGGAAACGCGGCCTGGGTTGAAAGGCTCGACAACCCGTTCCACGAGGAATTCAAGGCGGCGCCGTATATCCAATGGGTAAATGCGCGCACTGGTCGTGTTGCTGGTGAGGTGCGCACAGCCGGGGGAAGTGGTTTCGGTGCGGGTAACGTTACTTTCGTGAACGTATACGAAGCCGGGTACGTATAGGGCCTTGGGGACGTTTTCTCCCTTTTCGCTGACCATGTTTTGTCCTTTCAGACATATGGTTCCATATGACCAACCTGAGGCGGCATTGGTGAGTCCCTCGATGTCATTGGAACGAATGACTTGAACTCCCGCTCACCTTACCAAAAGGATTTATTTACGAGATGGATATCTGACACATCTCTTACTTTGGACTGAGACTTTCTTCTCGCTTTTTCCGGGCTAGTGATGATGTCCTATATTTGGTTTTGGCGTTGTGCGACATCCAAGAATCTGTACTTGGTTCAAGCGCTGAGAGAAAAGCCTGAACTCAGGGACCCCGGCATCACGGTCACACGCCTCCTCATCACACGTGGACTTACTCAGCTGAGTATTTGAAACTGTTTTTTGTGGTCTCCTTTGTAAAAACGACCCATGCTGGAGAACGAAAGCGATCTCTTGCCACGCAAACTCCCGCCAGAGCGATCGTGTCACTCCGCGATGTCCTCGCCGGCGCTCATAGGCGCGTCGGGGGAGCGGAAGCGGAGAATCTAGACGGCCGCCCAACGCATGGCTAACTAAGGGGCCATTCGATATTCCTGTTGCTGGCGCTTAACCATGCGCAGGTATTTCACCGGTGCCTGATGCTGATCCGAAGTCACCCGCGCTCTGCATACTGTAACAAGTAAACTTGTGTGCAGCGTGAGGCGCTTACCAAGAATATGCAAAACCTGGTGAAATATCATGCTCTGTATTCGCGTCGAGATATGTATGATGGGATGCGTTGATTTGCTACCGACTCGGACTGTTTTACCCTCTATCACCGATTTAAACCCCCGCCTTTCCCCGACCAGGACATCAGTTCTGTGTTCATTCGAAACCCAGCCCGTGCGCAAGTCTATTACGTTCTGCGGAGTATTAGTTGGCATGACAGACATCAATAGTCGCATTTGATGGTTATCTTTCGGAAACCAATCAACTGCGGTCCTACTCGAAGCTTTCGGCTGTGATGACCGTGATGGCTGGAATATGATAGTTACTGATGACAACGGCATTATCAAGAGCGCTTTTCCTCCGAGGAACATACTCTTTTTGTCCATGGGTGGACACGCCGCTCTCACTTGAGATAGATAACACAGAAAACGTTCTATGCGGAAGGGGTTGCGCTTCGCGACAAATTCAGCTCTTCACGATCGGTGCCATCTTGCCTAACACGCGTACATATGAGCGTTGGTACTCGGTATGAGCAGCGGGTGTCACCAACAAAGGATTTTTTCTTCGAGTGGTCGCAAATTGTCACGCCACAAATCAATCGTTGATTTCACATAACTGCCATCGCTAATTGGGAGGTCGCACAAGTCGGATAAGGGATAAGTGAAGCGGCCGTGCCTACAGCCTGAGTATGATTATGATGAGACCCATCCGACCTTGACCGCGCAGGGTCGCAGTGGTACAAAGAACTGTATCAAGCGCTGGTACGTATTTCCCGGTCGCGCCGGAGATTGTTGCGCATGTCAGACACCATCCTTTACGACAAGTAAAGCTGACACCACGCTCAGCTGGAAGATGCTCGCAGATCCTTGCGCCGCCGAAACCTAGTCACATTCACTATGAACCTCCCACTCCAAGGGAAAGGGGTTTCCTCGTGTATGATTCGTGTCTTCTCAGCTTGCCTTGAGGCCATCTCTCAAAACCGCGAGCCATAAACTCCTGTCGAACCACTTAACTTCACGACCCTGCCCGCCCCTGCCGCCTTTTTATGTCGTGCACCAGGGCTCGTTCAACCTTGAGTTTTACCTTGACAGACCAACACGAACGTAAGGGAAGCGTCTTCTCACCAACTGGGGCTAATTGCTGGCACTCCCGCCAAACGGCCGAACTGCTCGGCCTTGGACAAAAT
>Ga0137394_10004997_pt1 | contig 10086 bp, 9 predicted proteins | sample czobulk116metaG_FD_108278 | JGI IMG/M metagenome (GOLD analysis project Ga0137394, IMG submission 108278) | Vadose zone soil microbial communities from Angelo Coast Range Reserve, California, USA - czobulk1.16 metaG | ecosystem: Environmental > Terrestrial > Soil > Vadose zone | place: USA... | reverse complement strand
GGAGTCTCCGCGCAAAGCCTGCGCAAGGGCCTGGCCGGACTGCTGCCCGCGCACATGCTCCCGGCCCGCTGGATGCGTTACGACGTCCTGCCCAAGAATGACAACGGCAAGATCGACCGTCCCCGGCTAAGGGAGGGCTTCCACAGCGCCGAATCGCGCCCGGTGAAGGCGCAGGGGATCGATCGCATGGTCAGCGCAGCGCAGGTACGAAATTAGAAAGGAGGCAAATTTGACCGACGCAAACGCCATCATCGAGCGCCTCGGCGCTGTGTTCGTCGAGAGCTTCCACATCGAGGTGCCGTCCCCGGACACCGATCTCCTCGAGACCGGCATTCTGGACTCGTTCCAGTTCGTGGAGTTGCTGTTAGAGCTCGAGCAGCGCTTCGGCTTCCGAATCAAAATCGAGGACATCGACCTCGACGATTTGCGAACGCTCTCGCGGATCGCTCGACTGCTAGCCGCGAACAGCGCAGCAATCGAACCGGCGGCCGTGCTGCCGTCTTCGGACGCGGCCGATTCTCTTTGATCTGGTGGCCGCGAAGTCCCGTTTCGGTCGAGCGGTCGGGCTCAACGGGTAACGTTTTATGGCAACGATACGTACCTTTGTCGAAGACGATGTCCCCGCCGTTGCCGCGCTGTTCGCGCGCATATATCCAAAACTTCGCTGGAGTTCACAGGCCGCGTACGAGTCCTACTTCCGGGAGATGCTCTTCAGCAACCCGTGGCGCGACCCTGAGTTGCCGTCCTGGGTGGCCGAGGAGGGCGGCCGTATCGCCGGCTTCTACGGAGTGGTACCGCGTCGGATGCTGCTGCGCGGGCGCCCGATCCGCATGGCGATGGGCTACCAGTTCTTCGTGGACCCGGACAGACGCCACAGCCTCACGGCGCTGGAGCTGGTGAAAGCGTGTATCTCGGGACCGCAGGATCTTACATTCACCGATACAGCGGGTGAGACGTCTGGGCGTATGTGGACCGCTATCGGTGGCACAGCACTGCTGCTCTACAGCCTGCACTGGATCCGGCCGCTCCGTCCCGGGCGTTACGTGCTGTCGCTTCTGGACGAACGTGCCACATTGCCTATTCCCTTGACGTTCGCAGCGCGCCCACTAGCCGCCTTGGTCGACGCGCTGGCCACCCGGTTGCGCCCGAACCGGTTCTATCGGGAAGCAGTCGACCTCGTGGAAGACGCGCTCGACCCGGCCACGATGTTGGCGCATTTGCCCGACGTCATTGGCAGCTACACGCTGCAGCCGGCGTACGACGCTCGCTCGCTCGCTTGGCTGCTCGATCAGACGGCCCGCAAGACGCGCTACGGAAGACTGCGCGCGCGTGCCGTGTGCGACGGCAAGCGGCGGCTGATTGGATGGTACCTTTATCACGTACAGGCCGGGGGGGTGAGCGAAGTCGTCCAGATTGCAGCAGTGCACGGCTGTTTCGACCGCGTGCTGCAGCGGCTCCTGGCCGATGCCTGGCGACACGGCGCGGTGGCGGTGCGGGGGCGCCTCGACCCGCGCTACGCTCGGGAACTTACGAACCGGCATTGCTGGTTCCGACGGGAGGGCAGCTTGACCCTCGTCCATTCTCGCCATGCCGACATCATGGCCGCCATCCAGCAAGGGGACGCCTTTCTCAGTCGCTTGGAAGGAGAGTGGTGGCTGCGGTTCGACGACGAAGGAGGGACGACGCGTAGCGTGCATCACGCTGGGGTCAGCACCGCCCGCCCGACCGCCTCGACCTCCTCGCGCCGACTCGGTGTCAGCCGACAATAGCCATGTGCGGGATCGCGGGGTTCTATTCTCGAATCACGACTGGGGGAATCGGAGTTGGAGATTTAGGGCGGGCTGTTGCTGCCCTGGATCACCGCGGACCCGACGACCGCGGTGTGTGGAATGAGGATCCCTGCGTCGGGTTGGGACATGCACGGCTTTCGATTCTCGATCTCTCCAGTCATGGGCATCAGCCCATGGTGTCGGAGAATGGCCGACTGGTCATGGTTTTCAATGGCGAGATCTACAACTTTGTTGCCATCCGCAGGGCGCTTGAAGCGCTGGGGCATCGTTTCGCGGGCACCGGCGATTCCGAGGTGATTCTCGCCGCCTTCCAGGAATGGGGGCTTGATGCGGTGCATCGCTTCATCGGCATGTTTGCCCTTGCGCTGTGGGACCGCTACGAGCGGCGCCTTTCGTTGCTAAGGGATCGACTCGGCGTCAAACCCCTCTACTACGGTTGGGACGGGAAGACACTCTGGTTCGGTTCTGAACTCAAGGCGCTCCGGGCATTCGAGCACTGGCAGCCGGCCGTCGATCAAGCGGCACTGGCCGAGTATTTCCAGTTCGGCTATATCAACGCCCCGCGCACCATTTACCGCAACGTTTTCAAGCTGCCACCCGGACACTGGCTGGGAATCGACATGACGGGGGAACCGAAACTCCACCGATACTGGTCCATACTCGACGCCGTCGCCGATCCGCTCGGCGCGCCGGAAGATCAACTCGCTGACGAGCTCGAAGCATTGATGATCGACGCTTTCCGGCTGCGCATGGTGTCCGATGTACCGGTGGGTGTCTTCCTTTCGGGAGGACTCGATTCGTCGCTGGTTACCGCCATTCTTCAAAAGCATTCTGGCGCGACGATCCATACCTTCACCATCGGATTCAACGAGCCGCGGATCAATGAATCACAGTTTGCCTGCGACGTCGCACGGTTTCTCGGTACGCGCCACACTGAGCACATCCTTGAAACCGACGAGGCCATGCGCATTCTGCCCATCTGGGGACAGCTTTACGACGAACCGTTTGCCGACGAGTCGGGAATACCGACCTACCTCGTGTCGAAGGTGGCGAGCAAGGAGGTCAAGGTCGTACTTTCTGCCGACGGCGGAGATGAACTGTTCAGCGGCTATAGCCTCTACAGCGGGATGCTTGAGCGATTGAGGAAGCGGGAGCAATTGCCGACCTTGGTACGGCATGGGCTCGGCGAGCTGTTGAAGAGGCTTCCACTGAATGATCTGGATGGCGCGGCGATTCCCTCGTTGTTCCCGCACCGACTTCAGGCGATTCGTCGCGGAGTGACGAGGCGCGCCTGCCAGATTCGAGATAATCTGGTGACCAAGTCGAACGGAGAATTCTACGAATCCGCGTTTTCGCGCTGGCGCAGCCCCGAAGTTGCTGAACTGATTGGTTCCAGCGAGCGCGTGCGGGAAACAACGGATTTCTACCCCGGGAGTTTCGCGGAACAGATGTGCTTGTGGGACATTCACAATTACATGCCGGGCAATATCCTGACCAAAGTGGACAGGGCCACCATGGCAGTCAGCATCGAGGGTCGCGAGCCACTGCTGGACCATCGCATCGTCGAGATGGCGTTCCGCCTGCCGATTGGCTTGCGGCGTGGAGCATTGGGAACGAAGCATCTTTTGCGTCGCGTTTTATACAAGTACGTCCCGCGCGAATTGGTAGAGCGGCCAAAAATGGGATTTGCGATTCCGCTGCTCGACTGGTTGCGCGGTGACCTGGCTCATCTCGTGGAAGAGCATCTCAACCCATCAGACGTTGCCCGCCAGGGAATTCTGGCGCCGCGGATGGTTCAACGAACAGTGGAGGCTTTCAGGCGTGGTGACGATTACTTGGTCAACAAGGTGTGGACTTTGCTGGCCTTTCAAATGTGGCGTAGCGCGGGGGCATGAATAGTCAGGCCGATTGCAATGAACCATCGGCCACGTATCTGTTTTGTTGCACCCTCCCTTTGGCCCGTTTACTCGGGTGACCGGCGCATTCAATTCGTAGGCGGCGCGGAGGTACAGCAAAACTACCTCGTACGAGAATTTGCCCGGCGCGGTTATCCAGTATCGTTGATCTGCATGGATTTTGAACAAGCAGATCCCAGTATCGTGGACGGCGTGACAGTGCATCGCATGCATGCGCCCGAGGCGGGCCTGCCGGTGGTCCGCTTTCTGCATCCGCGCTTGACCAGCCTCTGGGCAGCGATGTGCCGCGCCAACGCGGACATCTATTATCAGCGTGCCGCGGGTTCCGGTACGAGCTTCGTCGCAGCGTTCGCCCGATTGCGGCGTCGGCTCAGTGTTTACGCAGCCGCCAGTGACTGGGATTTCGACCCCGATTTGCCGAAGATTCGCTACGGCCGCGATCGGATGCTGTTCCGCTGGGGCCTGCGCAACGTTTCTGGCATCGTGGTGCAGAGCGAGCGGCAGCGTCAGGCAGTTGCCCGGCACTACCGACGCGAGGCGACGGTCGTTTCCAGTTGCTACGGTCACCGGGGAAAGCCTGCAATTCCCGGCGGCGTGATTCTTTGGGTAGGCACAATCAGAGGAATCAAACGACCAGAATTGTTCATCGATCTGGTACGGCGCTGTCCACATTACCGGTTTCGGCTAGTGGGGGGTGCCGCATCTTACGAAGGCAGCCTGTTTGACCGCATTTCTCGGGAAGCTGCAACTCTGCCCAACCTTGATATGACCGGTTTTGTTCCATTCGTTGACGTGGAGAAGCACTTCGACGACGGTAGCCTCCTGGTCAATACGTCAGTATCGGAGGGTTTTCCCAACACATTTTTGCAGGCGTGGTCCCGCGGTATGCCGACCGTCTCTTTCTTCGATCCGGACGCACGGTGGAAAGAACACGCGGTCGGCGAGGTTGTCGGTTCGCTCGACGACATGGCCAAGTGCGTGCAGTCACTGATGAGTGATGAAGAGCGTTGGAGACGCGCCAGTTCGCTCTGCCGCGAATACTTCGCCGTGCACCACTCCGTCGATTGCGCTGTCGACGCTTATGAAGCAGTGTTTGACCATTTAGGAGCTGCCTCGGGTACGAGGACCAGCTTCAGTGTCCCAGGCGAGGCGGAACGCAAATGGATGTAAGTGTTCCTCACCAGATAGTGGATGCAGGAACCCGGTCGATCACCTTTGGCGTACTGTTGGATGCGAGCGTCCAGGAGCGTTGGGTGCTCGACTGCGTGAGCCAGGCCTTGAATGTCCCAGGAGTCAGGTTGAAGGCCTTGGTGACGGCCTCTGTGAAACCCCGCCAATCACTCCCTGTACGCCTGCATCATCTTTTTGACAGACTCGATGAGTACCTGCGTTGTAGGGACGAGGAGCTTCTGGCTCCCGCCGATGTAGGCGCCGAACTCGCGTTGCCGCCATTTAGCATTGACATCATCCGCCAAGGTGACCGCTGGTGCCCGGACGAAGCGGGAACTCACACGTTGCAACGGTGTGAAGTCGATCTTTGGTTGTGCTTCGCCGCTGTTCCCCCGCACCGGCTGCCGCGTTCCATTTCCCGACTGGGCGTCTGGGGCATCGAGATTGGCGAGGCCGTATCGGCCACGAATATCTGGGCCGGTGCCGTGGAGCTGAGTGCAGGGAGTCCGGTGACTACGGTCAGCGTCGTCGATTACGCCGGAGCCGCCGACAACCTGCTGTACCGGTCATTCGGCGCGACGGCCATGAATTCGCCTCGTCGCAATCGCCTGCGTGCCCTGCGCAAAGCGGTAAGTTTTATCAAGCGCCTGCTCGAGCGCCTGACGCTCGATAAGCATGGCTGGCCCCCCATGCTCCCGGGGACGCTTCCCGCGCCCGCAGACTATCCGACCTTGCCGGCGCCAAGAATTCACGCTCTGGCGCGGCTTTCGTGGCGCTTGGCGGCGAATTGGGTAACCAATCGATTGCCCTCGCGACGGCGGCTGGAACAGTGGCAGATCGCGTACTATTTTACTGACGACGAAGAACCGGGCTGCCGATTCAATCGGCTGCGGTACTTGATCCCTCCGGAAGACCGCTTCTGGGCCGACCCGTTCGCCGTTGAATACCAGGGCCGATACTTCATTTTTTTCGAGGAACTCCTGTATCGCACCCGGAAGGGGCGCCTCGCAGCGATCGAGGTTGTCGAGGATGCGGAGCCCGGCGAAGCGCAGGTTATTCTCGAGCAACACTATCACCTCTCCCATCCGTTCATCTTCGATTGGGAGGGTGCGTTATATATGATTCCGGAAACGGCGCAGAATCGGACTGTGGAAGTGTACCGCTGCGAAGCGTTCCCGCATCGTTGGCGTCTTCACAAGGTTCTCCTCGACAATGTCAACGCCGTCGACGCCACTCTGTGGAAGGGCGACGATCGCTGGTGGATGTTTGTCAACATCGCTGAACCGGGTGTTGATAATACCGACGAGCTTCATCTTTATTGGAGCAGAACGCCTCTCGGCCCTTGGGCCGCCCATCCCGGCAATCCCGTTATTTCCGACGTCCGCGGCGCGCGTCCCGCGGGGCCTCTGTTTTCACGCGACAGCAGACTTTATCGGCCCAGCCAGGATTGCTCTGTGGTCTACGGACATTCTGTTTTGATTAATCGTGTGGGAACCCTGGATGAGCACGCGTACCGGGAGACAGCGATCCACCGAATCGCACCGGGCTGGCGGGGGGATGCCCTACGAGTCCACACGGTCTCTGGAAGCAACCGGTTGCGCATTATTGACTGCATGATGAGGCGATAAGACCCTGCATCTCGAATCGGCGGATTTGAGCGGTGCCATCCATCTGCTAGACGGTTCGAGGATGGTATCGCTGTGCGCCGTGACGAAAAGAGTAGAGAAGTGACAGTACCAATGAGAAACTGCGTGGTGGATGACAGTCATGATGCAGCTCGAAGATTATTCGTGAAGAAGGCGTGCGACGTTTACGAATGCCCGACCTGCGGATGCTTGATGGCAGATGTTGAGTTCGATCACCATCAATATGAAGCAAATACCTACTACTCAATGATTCATGATACGAGAGAAGAAATTGAGAAGGAATGGGGGGTCAGATGGCGTTACATCCTAAATAAGATCATCGAGCGCAGACGGTCACCATCTCTACTCGATGTAGGCGCCGGCAATGGTTATTTTATTGCCTTGGCCGTAGGAGAGTTTGCGCTACGCGCGAAAGGGATAGAAATCTCAGAACGAGAGATCCAGTTCGCCAAAGACGTTCTTGGAATCCAACTGATCAACGAGAATATCACCCAGCATGTCATGCAATATGATGTTGTAACATGTTTCAACGTAATCGAGCATGTGGTTAATCCGAAACTGTTTCTGTCCGCCCTGGTTCAACGAGTAAATCCAGGCGGAATGTTGGTCATCACCACTCCCAATCCGGCGTGTATTCATGTGAGAGTGAAGGGATTAAGGCGCTGGAACATGATTGATCCGCCACACCACATCAATCTTTTTACGAGAAAATCACTAACGGCTCTGATTCAGAGTAACAACCTGGAGGAACTACATTACGGTACTTTAAGTACATACATTAACTTTGTTCGAAGCATCGACTCCAGGAGCATGCTTCTCAAGCGACTATTTTTTCATTTTTTGCGCATTCTTAATCTTGGCGCTGATCATCTTCTGATCCTTGGGAAGCCCTCTGGACCCAGGGGCGTCGCCGACGCCGAGGCGAGCTGCTAAGGCTCTCGGCAAGGCTGCATCCGTGGCAGGCTCAAGGCTCCCCGGGCCGCAGCTCAGGAACGTTACCGTAGCGAAATTTGGCCAAGACGGCTTTGGTCAAACGGATCCAAACCGAAGTTGGTGCCGCGCGCGCCGGCTTTGGCGACGACCTGATGAGCGGCCGTGATCGCGTCCGTGATGTTAGAAGGCACGATGGCCGCAAACGAGGTTAATTGACCGCCTTGGGCATTCACGTTCAGACCGTTCTGGCTGTAGTTACCGCTGGCATAGGCAACACTCCCTTCACGCAGAAGCAAAGCATCAGAGGCGCTAGTGGTTTGGGTGGAAGAATAGTAGTAGTTGTTCACAACGTTCGCCGTGCCGAATTGCCTGACCGTGGTGCCCCATAGCCCGTAGTTCCAGATCAGGTTGTTGCGGACGTCACACACCACTTCCGGCCTGATCGCCGTGGCGACATCGCTGCCCCCGCACATCGGATTCCTATCCCAGGTGTTGATATAGGCATTGTGATGCACGGTTATCCGAGTGGTGTTGTATTTGATCAGGCTCGCGAGATTGTGCGCCGGGTTGCCCTCGGCAAAAATACTCCACTGAATCGTCACGTCGTGCGTGTCATCGGTCACGTCAATGGCACCGTCTGCAAATCCAGCAACCGACACATGGTCTATGACGACGTTGGATGTGAATAAAAGCGTGATTCCGTCATTGTCGGCGCTATTACTGTCACGACTGCGGATACCCCGCACGATGATGTTCGTGGCCCCATTGCGGCCATCAATTTCGAGCTGGTGATTGCGAATGGTGATGCCGGGCGACGGGGCGGTGAACCCGTCGATGGTGATGTTCGCGCCACGCACCCTAGGAATACTCGTGAACGATATTGAGCCTGCCACATCGAACACGACGCAGCGATTGCCTTGAGAAATCGCGTCGCGCAGGCTCCCGGCTCCTGAATCGTTGAGGTTGGTCACGTGATAGACCGGTCGGCCGGCGCCGCCCGTCGTATTGCGGCCGAACCCTTCATATCCACCCGCGGGATTGGCGCAATTACTGGATGTGATCGTGTCGCCCCCGGTGGGTGGCACTGGCGTCGGCGCTGGTGTCGGCGCCGGCGTCGGCGCTGGTGTCGGCGCTGGCGTCGGTGCTGGCGTCGGCGCTGGCGTCGGTGCTGGCGTCGGCGCTGGCGTCGGTGCTGGCGTCGGTGCTGGCGTAGGCGCTGGCGTCGGCGCTGGCGTCGGTGCTGGCGTCGGCGCTGGCGTCGGCGCTGGCGTTGGCGCTGGCGCCGGCGTGGGTGCCGGCGTCGGCGCTGGCGTTGGTGCTGGCGTTGGCGCCGGCGTGGGCGTCGGCGCTGCTACCACACTGCTCGGCGAACTCGAGGCCGGTGAGCTGCTGGATGTCGTGCCGGGGGAAGTCGCCGAGCTTGGACTTGCTGACGAGCCTTTGCCGCTCGTTGCTAGCGAACCGCCACCCTGGGAACCTGCCGAACCTCCGCCGCCGCCGCCGCCACCACCACCACCACCACCACCTAGGGAGGATGTTCCTCCGGAGCCCGTGCTAGGGGGTTGATCGCCGGCAACGGAGGGAATAGCGACGGCTGAGCTGCTGGAACCTTGGCGCCCTGAAGAAGGCTGAGGGGCGGCAACTGATGTCCCTTCTCCCCCCCGATGTGGTCGTTTGACTTGGCACTCCACGCCTGGCGGACAGACATCAGCGTAGTGCGCATTACCCCGTGCATCGCGCCAGAAATAATAGGCATTCTGCTGCGCCTGGCTAACGGTAGCCAGAGTCAAGCCTGAGCTAATCGCTATCCCAAGGAGCATCTGTTGCAGGTTCACAATGCCTCCTTACTCCCATGCGGGCTGCTACGACCTTGACGGATTCTCACAAACAGCGAGCTTTACAGCCAAGGTACAAATGCCGAACGGGACGCGACAGTTTTGTGAAATCAATCACCCAATTGCCGGTCTTGGCCGAAATGCCCGCGCTCGGCCGGCGTGAGCAGCACGCGATGCAAAATTGATCACAAAATTAATTCCCTGTCGTCGACCCACGACGTCACACACGACCTTCATTGACGGGCTGTCGGCGCCCGCGGCCGGAACTTCGCTGGGCCTACGTGACGGGCAGCACCAACTCGTCCAACTTCCCGATGACAGCGGGGGCGTTACCGTCGGCCTTCGCCGGCGGTGCCTACGACGCCGTCGTCGAAAAGATCGTTGACGAGGTGCTCCCGTCGCTCAGGCTGCCCCCGAGCTGCGCAAGCTGAACGGCGAATGGGCTCACCGTTTTCCCTCCAGAGCCTTGAGCGCGCACGGCAGCACCAGGTCGGCGATGCGGCGTGCTCCCTCGTCCGTGAAGTGCACGTCGTCAAAGAAGAACCTCGGCAAGGGCTGTATCCCTGCCGCCAGGTCGCATAAAGGGTGCCCTTCCTGCGCGGCGAATGACTTGAGAAACTCATTGTAAAGGGATGCGATATGAGCCATGGACTCGAAGTCCAAGGTATATGTCGCGGCTACCGGGGTCATCCAGAAATGTGACTGAAGGTCGGCGGGAGTCGCCTCGCTGTACGCGTGGGGCTGAGTCATGAAGAGGCATGTCAGGCGGTTTTCCTTGCACAGGCGCGAAATCTCG
>Ga0137394_10004996_pt1 | contig 10087 bp, 8 predicted proteins | sample czobulk116metaG_FD_108278 | JGI IMG/M metagenome (GOLD analysis project Ga0137394, IMG submission 108278) | Vadose zone soil microbial communities from Angelo Coast Range Reserve, California, USA - czobulk1.16 metaG | ecosystem: Environmental > Terrestrial > Soil > Vadose zone | place: USA... | reverse complement strand
GCACGGTCTTGCCCGCCTGAAATCCAGCAAGAGTGAGCGCCATCTGCGCGGTGAGATACGCGACCGGAATACCTGCGGCGCTCACATCATCGACACCGTCAGGTATCAGGCACAGGCTTTCCTTCCGAACGGCAAGCCACTCACTGTAGGCCCCATCCTCAAACACGCCATACGGCCCAGCGAACATCACACGCGAGCCGACTGGAAGGTCGGCTCCGCCTCCCTCCTCCACCACGCCCGCTCCTTCGCTGCCCAGGACGAGCGGCGCCTTCGCGAGCGGGAAGTGGCCGGAAAGAAGTCGCCTTCCTGGTGATGGATTGAGTGTTCCGCGGTCATCTCGCACTCAATCAGAAAGAATGCACGTCGTCGCCGGGTGGTCCGACCTCGGCGACTCCATTCGGCAGTTGCGCCTGCGCCTGGGCCAGCGGATTGAAGGACTCGCGCAGCAACTTGATCTCGCCGTCGTCTGCCACCAAGTATCCGCTGAACATCTGATGGAGCGTTCGCCCGGTCGCAGCGGCGCGTGCGTGCGTCACATACTCGGCGAACGTCTTCTCCGGCGTGTCGATGAGGATGTGGATGTCGTCCGGTGCGAACACGAGGTCTGGATAGAGTTCCCGCAACCTGTGAAGGAGCCCGGCGATCGCGCGACGGCCGGTGTACCGAGGCTCGACTCCGAGCGAGCGCAGGAACGGCAGTTCAAACACTCCGTCGTCCGCAAAAAGCGAAGCCGCGCGTTCCGGATCACGAATCGAGGCGAGATAGTCCAACAACAGAGCTTTCGAGTCTTTCATCTTCATCTCCTTCAGGAAGAGCGACCGAACGAACCTCGGCTGGCACGGGAGCCGTTTCGGACGAGCGAACCGTCAACCAACTGGCAATCGCTGCCACGGCCGCCAACGCGGCCGCGCTCAGGAAGACCGCTCGATAGCCGGCACCAAAGCTCACCCTCGCTGCTTCATTCACGCCTTCCGTCATCCGCGCGGCGCCGGGCAAGTCGCCGGCCACGACGCGCTGGACGATCTCGAAGCGCTGCGCCTCGGGAATATCCTGCGGAAGCAGGGCTCGGAGAGTAGATCCCACCTGTCCGAACAGAATCGCGCCGAGCACGGCAAAGCCGACGACAATTCCTGTAAACCGCACTGTTCCGCCAACGCCCGCCGCCATCCCTGCGCGTTCGGGAGGGATGGCCGTGATGCCGACCTTCGCGATCTCGCCGTTGAGGATTCCGGCACCGGTGCCTGCGATAAGCATGCCCGCGACCATCGACGCGTACCGAAAGTGCGCCGCGACGAGCGCCAGCCAGAGCAGTCCGGCGCCGACGAGACCCAGGCCCATCGTGAGCAGGACCCGCCCCGAGAGGCGAAGTGTCAAGTAGCGCGCGACAAGTCGAGGAACGAGAACGAGAGGCATGGCCAGCGGAAGCATCAGGACGCCGGCCTCCTGCGGCGCCAACTCGAGTCCGCCCTGGAGATAGAGCGGTAGAAACGTCACCATCGTCAGAAACGCCGCGGCGTATGCGAGGCCCGCGATGTTCACGCCGATGTAGGTTGGGCGGCGGAAGTAACGCAGTTCCAACATCGGCCTCGACTGCGTGAGCTCGATCGCCAGGAACGCGCCGAAGAGAACTGTCGCACCGAGGAACTCGGCCGCAACGCTCGGGCTTCTCCAACCCTGATGGTTGCCGGAGATCAGCGCGAGGGTCACGAGAAACAGCGCGCCGGCGAATGAAAGGGACCCAGGCACATCGACGCCTGTCGCATCGGGATCGCGCGAGGGCCGCACCGCATAGAACGTCAGGGCGATCATCATCAGCCCGATCGGCACGTTGACATAGAACGCGCATTCCCATCCGAACGTGTGCGTGATGAGCCCTCCGGTGACCGGCCCCAGAGTGATCGCCACACCGATGACCGAGCCCCAGAACGCAAATGCCGGCGCGCGCTCCCTGCCGCGGAATTCGTGCGACAACGTCGCCAGCGCCGCGCTCAGTAGGAGGGCGGCACCGGCTCCCTGGAGCGCCCTTGCCGCGTTGAGCATGCTGACCGACGGCGCAGCCCCACAGACGAAGGATGCGAGCGTGAAGATGCCGAGACCGAGGATCAGGACATTCTTCCGGCCGTAGCGATCGGCCAGCATTCCCGCAGGCAACATCAGCGACGCAAACGTCAACATGTAGGCGCTGACCACCCATTCGGCGGCGGCAAAGTCCGCCTTCAGTGAATGCGCTATTGCGGGGAGAGACACGGCGACGATGTTCGCGTCCAGATTGAGCATGAACACGGGAACGCAGACGCAGAGCAGGATCAGGCGCTTTGCGGTCTGACGTCCGAGTGGATGGCTCATGTCACGCTCAGACAGATGGCATTGTCACAAGGCGAAGGGCGAGCGCTGCCGCCGCGAGCACGAGCATGAAGGCGGCGGGCCCAATGCCTTTGATGTCGCCGACGCGCAGATGCGAGACCACGGCCCCCACGAAGTAGACGACGAGGACGGTTGCGCCCGCGACGCCGAGTGCCGGCAGCCAGATCCCGACCACCAGCCCGAGCGCCCCCGCAAACTCACAGATGGCGAGCAGCGGAAAGTACTTCAACGGGACACCGACCGTCTCGCAGATCACCTTCACCTGGCGCGGATCGCGCCGGATCTTCCCGAGACCGGAAACCGTCGCCATCAGCGCGACGGGCACGGTCGTTACGAGGTACACAATGCTCATGATCCGCTTCCCTTCACACGACGTTGATCGCGACGTCGATGTTTCCCCGTGTGGCCTTGGAATAGGGACACGTCTGATGCGCGGCATCCACAATGGCTCGAGCGACGTCGCGCTCCACGCCCGGCAGGCTGACGTTGAGGCGAGCTCGGAGGAACCACTCGCCGCCCGCGCCGCACAAATCCACTTCGGCGTCAATCGCCGCGTCGGCCGGGAGGTGGATCTTCATCTTCGCGGCCGCAACCCCCATCGCACCCAGGAAACAGGCCGACCAACCGGCTGCGAACAGTTGCTCAGGATTGGTGCCGTTGCCCGGCCTGCCGGGCGAGGTCAGTGTGATGTCCAGGCGGCCATCAGAGCTGCGGGACGCGCCATCCCGGCCACCTGTCGTGTGGGCGTTCGCCGTGTACAGCACCTTCTCGACGGTCGTTGTCATGATGGACTCCTTGATTACCGAGACCGGGCTTGGACAGGAACAGACACGAAGTCTGGCTGCTTCACGACACCGGCTGTGATTTGGGCCATGATCCAGTCGACTACCAGCGCAGAAGTGGTGCCGCCGCGCTGTGAATCGATGTTGCTGACCAACGCTCGTTCAGGCGACGCCCAGTACGGGGCCCACTCACCGGTGAGAGCCATCCAATTGATCGGCTTGGCACCGGCCATCGTCATGCGGACCTTGGCGTCGTCGTGTGCCTCTTTCGTCACGCCGCCCGAGCAGTCGCTGACGAAGTAGACGTCGTACCCGTCCCTGCGAGCTGCGAGGACCGACTGGGCTAGGCACACCTCGGTCACGAGGCCGGCCATGACCAGCTTCTTGCGGCCCGTCGCCTCGACAGCGGCCCGCACGTCCGGGTGCGACCAGGCGTGCGACGAGGGCCGGTCGATTACCTTGTTGTCTGGGAAGGCCTCGGTGATCTCCTTGAAGAGCGGGTCGACGAGAACGCTCCCCTCCGCGCCGACCGTGGTCAGCACCGTGGGCACGCCGAGCGCCTTTGCCACCTGTGAGAGACAAGCGACGTTGTTGACCAGGAGACCGAGATCGATGGAGCGCACGTTGATGGCAACCGCTGGCTGGTGATCGATGAGTACTAGAACCGAATTTTCGATGGTCAGCTCGTTTGGATTGTTGGTCATGGCTGGGTCCTCGTTTCCAATGCGTTATTCGGGGAGCGCGTAGGCGATGACGTAGTCGCGAGCAGGACGGCGAAGATGCGCGGCGGACGATGGCGGAGTGACATGACGATTTCCTGCGCGTGCTGCATCGCAAGGTGAAGGCCGCTTGTGCGCGTACGGCGCATACGGGCAGAAACACAGTGCGTTGAGTCACTTGATGGCTGCGCCGCAGCGCGGCCTGACCAGGCCGCTCCCGCGCGGCAATGCTTGGAAACACGCACGTGAATACTCGCGCGCACCCACATGGACCTCGGCCTTGCGTCGAGCAGGCTCAGCGAACTATCGATGCCGGCAGGATTGCGTGCCTCGGTCAGTGCGCACAGATATGCATCTTGCGTGCGGCCGCGCACCGCGCCAAGCGGGTCAATGCGATCGAGTGCGGATATTTCTTCGTGTTTTCAGTGTTCTTCCTCGGGGCATTGTCCTTGCCTTCCCAGGACTCCGGTGGCGAATTGGCCACAAGGAGGCTTTTATGATTCGTTCGACCGCAATGCTTGTCGCCGCGTTGTCAATCGGTAGCGTGAATGGCCTGTATGCACAGGAGACCACACCGGGCCCGGGCACCGTCGAGGTCACCGTCATCCCCGCCGGCGCAACGTTCTTCACGAGCGGGGACCGTGGGGCCAGCTTCGGGAACTACACCCTGGGTGGCGGTCTCACCTACAACATCAACCGCATCGTCGGTGTCGAAGGCGAAGTCGGCGGCTCGTTCAGCGCGCTCGACAAGTTGCAGTTCGGTGATCTCGGCAGGAATCAGAAGGCGCCGAGCACCCTGACTTACTCCGGCAACGTCGTCCTGTCCCTGCCGACACACTCATCGGTTGTTCCGTACGCCACCGGTGGCGTCGGCGCGCTCACGATGTTCAAAGAGGCAAGCGTCGGCGTCAACAGTGTCGACACGTTTCTGACGGGGAACGTGGGCGGCGGCGTGAAGTGGTACGCACCGAACGGCAGATGGGGACTGCGCGGTGATTACCGATTCATGGTCACGCAGTCGAAAGACGACGCGTCGACGTTCTTCGGCCGGGACACGCGGTACGGGCATCGCGTGTACGGCGCCGTGATCATCAACGCGGTTCGGTGAAGGACAGCGCTCCCGACCAAGGAGGAGCGCTCCTGAATAAACGAAGTCTGTGTCCACAGCCGTGAACGGACCGGCTCATCGGCCTGGGCGGGTAGTTGCAATGAATGCCGCCAAGAGGGTGCACGAGCACTTCGCTCGTCACTGGCAGCAGATACGGGAGACGAGCCGCGTCACACCTGCGTCGGTGACTTCTGCTGAAGTGATCGAGGCGGTGATCGACGCGGCGTTTCGCGTGAGCCTGCGACGCGAGGAAGGCTATTTCCCGCGACTGTCATTCGCCATTCTGGCGCCCGAGGAGGCGGTGCAACCGCTCGTCTTCGAAGAGGCGCTTCCGTTGTCTCCAGGCAACCTCCCCCGGGTATCACCAGCCGTAGCGCGTTCACGACTCCACGTGGCGGTGTGGCACTTCGGCGATGAGCACCATGCGTGGGGAACCGTCCGTGCGATTCCGCTCGCCTGTTGCGTGATCGAGGTCGTTGCACCTGGAATGCTGGTGATCAAACACGGGCCGAGCGAGCCGTCACGCAAGTTTGTCAACGTGGCGGTCCTCGAAGGTGACCAGATCAAAATGGTGGGCGACCGCGCGTCGGCGGCCATCGACTGCTCTGCGCTCGTCAGCTCGGTGCTTGGCTCAACGCCTGGGTCGGACTCCGTCGATGTCCTCCAGGAGCTTGCCGTCTCGATGCGAGCGCATGGACACGGCGGAACGCTGCTGGTCGTCCCTGGCGACAGCGACTTGTGGCGAGAGTCTGTCGTACATCCCATGCCGTACGCCATGAGGCCGCGATTTTCAACGCTCGCCGAGCTGGCACGCGAGCCGCGTGAGCGGCGGGGTCGTGAGTGGGAGGCTGATCTCAGCGCTGCGGGGGAGATGATCGCGGGTTTGACCGCCGCCGATGGCGCAACCGTGATCACCACTCAGTATGAGTTGATTGCCTTTGGCGCCAAAATCGCGCCCCGTCAAGGTCATTTCCGAGTCGAGCAAGTGGCCGTGACCGAATCGATCGAAGACAGTGTGTCTGTCATCGTGCATCCGACCCGGCTCGGAGGCACCCGGCACTTCTCCGCCGTGCAGTTTGTCAGCGAACAACGGAACGCCCTGGCACTCGTCGCCTCACAGGATGGGCGCTTCACAGTGTTCTCGTGGTCTCCATCCGAGAGCATGGTTCGCGCACATCGTGTCGAGGCTCTCTTGATGTGAATGCGACAGCACGACGCCCGGCGTGTGTGGACGTCGCGCGTTTCTTGCGATAGGCCGCAAATAATCCGCGACGGCACTCGATGGGGCTATTGGTTCCTCCTGTTTTCGTCTGGCACTCACGTTGCGGTCCACAACGATCGAGGTCGGCGATGTGGTCGAACACATCATGTTTTCACGGAGTGGAACGATGAGACGCTGTTTGCATGCATGTGCGGTGCTGTTGCTGCTCCTGATGGCTGCGACGGCGCACGGTCAAACGACAACCGGGACGATCGCAGGACGAATCGTGGATGCACAAGGCTTCGTGATCCCGGGCATCGTCGTCACGGTCACGGGACCGCAGGGCGCGAAGAGCGCGGTGACCGACGGAGAAGGCCGTTTCAGCCTGCCGTTCCTGACACCGGGCAGCTATGCCTTGCGGGCCGAGTTGCAGGGATTCAAGACGATCGACCGCGGCAACATCGACGTGCGCCTCGATCAGAAGGTCGACCTCTCGATGACCATGGAAGTGGGCGATCTGACGGAGAGCGTGACGGTGGTCGGAGCTCCAGCGTCGCTGAATGCGACCAGCGCCACAGTCACCACAAATCTCGACAGCGCGACTCTCGCGAGCCTGCCGGTCGGCCGCCGCTTCAGCGACACCTTATATCTGGCGCCAGGCGTGAGCAGCAGCGGCAGCCTCGGCGTGGCCAATCCTTCGGTGTCCGGCTCGAGCGGACTCGAGAATCAGTACGTCGTCGACGGTGTGAACATCACCAACGGAGGATATGGGGCGCTGGGTTCGTATTCCATCGTATTCGGGTCGCTTGGCAACGGGACGCCCTACGACTTCATGCAGGAAGTCCAGGTGAAGACCGGCGGATACGAGGCGGAATTCGGGGAGAGTACTGGTGGCGTGATCAACGTCGTCACCAAGAGCGGCTCGAACTCTCTCCGCGGCAGCGCGTTCGGCTATAGCCATCCTGACAGCTTCGAGAATGCGTTTCGTCAGGTGCAGACGGTCAATGGCACCGTGAACACGACCCAATCGCAGCTCACCGACCTGGGCGCAACGGTAGGCGGTCCAATCCTGCACGATCGTGTCTTTTACTTCGGTGCCATCGATCCGCAGTGGGAAACGCGCACGCTCATGGCTCCGGCCAACTTCCCGCTTGCCCGCCTCGGCGGGGTGGACCGGGATCGGCGTGTGATCAACTACGCGGCGAAGGGCACCTGGCAGGTGACGCCAACCCATCGATTCGACGCGTCGTTCTTCGGCGACCCCGCACACGGCGACAACGGTCCGCAGCGCACCAACTCGCTGCTGCGCACGACGACATCAGGGTTCAGCGCCCTCGATCAGTACGGCGGGCACAACCAGACGGTCCGCTATAGCGGCATCGTCTGGCCCCGATTGATCATCGATGCCTCGATCGGCCACGTACTGAATCGGATCATCGAGATTCCATCGGTCAACGAGTGGGCGGTGACCGACCGGACGGTGGTGCCGAACGTGCTCAGCGGAGGCATCGGCTTTTTCGAGGCCGGCAACAAAAGCAACAGTTGGCAGTACCGCGCCAAGGCGATGACGACCCTCGAGGGGGCCGGCCAGCATCAGATCGGCTACGGGTTCACGTACGACCGGCTCGATTACAACCAGACCAACCAACGGACGGGCCCCACCTTCACGACGCCCGCCGGCGATCGCACCGCGACGGGAGCGCAGATCCAGATCCTGTCCGATCCCACGTTCGGCAGGATCTACCGCGTCACGCGGGCCAACCTTAATGCGGCCCGCGACACAGCGCAAAAGTACGTAGCGGGGTTCGTCGAGGATTCGTGGCAGATCGGCAACCGGGTGACAATTCGTCCGGGTCTTCGGTACGAGCAGGAAACGCTGTCCGGCACCCTCGTTCGTGACTTTTCACTCAAACAGAATTGGGCGCCACGAGTCGGCGCGACGTGGGATGCCACCGGCACCGGACGCGTGAAGGCGTACGGCAGCTACGGACGGTACTTCGCCCGCGTGCCGAACGATCTCGCGGCGCGTGCGCTGTCGTCCGACGCCACCATCACGGCCGACTACTTCGATTCGCAGCTCACGCGGTCCATTCCGAACGGTGTGCTCGCCGGCCCGACCGGCTCACAGACGGCCACCCACTACACGCTGCTCGGCGGCGGAGCCGACGCGATTGATCCGGCCGCAAAGGTCAGTTACTACAACGAGTACGTGGCGGGTGTCGACTATCAGTTGCCGCAGAAACTCACCGTGGGGGTTCGCTACGTCCACCGGGACATCGGCCGGGTCCTCGAAGATGTGCAGCCCTTTCCGATTGTCGCGACCGATCTTGGCGTTCCCGGCGCGGCGACGGCCGACTACACGCTGACGAATCCCGGGCCGGGCACGCCGGTGCTCGGCGGCCTCGGCGCGAGCTTCGAGGCGCCCGTGCACGACTACAACGCGGTCGAGGTCACCGCTGACAAGCGACTCGGCGACCGGTGGGCGATTCACGCCTCGTATCGGTGGTCGCGGCTGACGGGCACGTTCGAGGGCTTCTACCGCGACGACAACGGTCAGTCCGACCCGGGCATCACGTCGTTATACGACTTTCCGACGAACGACTCCAGTTACGTCGCGATCGGCGTACCGCGCTTCGGCTACAAGGGCGACATCCGGTTCCAGGGTGAGGCGGGGTCCGGGCCTCTGCCGCTCGATCGGCCGCACCAGGCGAAGGTGTACGGATCGTACCTCCTGGATTTCGGGCTGACGCTCTCAGCCGGTCTCAACCTGAACTCCGGCAAGCCGCTGACCGGCCTCGCCGCCAACCCCGTCTATCAGAACGGGGGCGAGATTCCGCTCACGCCACGCGGCGCGGGATTCCAAACCTCGGATGGGTTTCAGACGCGTACGCCTTTCACGACCACGCTGGATGGGCACGCCGCCTATTCGCTGAAAGTCGGCGGCCGTCGCAGCGTCGTGCTCGTCGCGGATGTCTTCAATATCTTCAACCGTCAGACGGTCGCTGATGTCGACAACTGGGTCGAGTCGACGTTTGGATCGCCAAATCCCGACTACGGGACGGCCGGTGCCTCGAGCGTTGTCGCGGGACAGCAGTTCCTGGCGCCGCGGCAGCTGCGCGTCGGCGCTCGTCTCGAATTCTGAGCTGCCTCGTCTTCCTGGCCCGTGCAGCGCGTGCGGGCCAGGCCCCTCCACATTTCTTTCCCGCTCAGCACGGCCAGATCGCGGCGGTGATACGCGGTTGCCGATATCAGGTCCCAACCGTGGTGCCACGGCCGAGTATCCATTCCCGCCTTCGAATCGTGCTCGACCTGTGTGCGCGAGAACGTTCACCGCGTGTGTTCACGCTCACCTGAGCGCGGGCTCTGTCCGGTCCCGGCGCGCCGCGGCGCAGCAGCAAGTGGCTCACTGCATGTGGTTTCCGCGCCCATGCACAGCCGGCGCACACGTGGCCCCCGCCTTGCGATTCAAACACATGCCGGAGCGTTGACGGACCACGCGAGAAAGAGTCATAGCCAGCGGCGGCTGGCTCGCTCATTCGAAAGAGGTTGAAATGCCGCTAATCGCTGAACCCGCGCACGTGAACCATCAAGCCATCTGGAGCATGGATTTTGCGGGCGACGATGGACAGGAGGACAGGCTGCGGCAGCGTGAAGAGAGCGCCAGAACGCTGGTGTTCGAAGGCATGGTGGGCACGTCGCCAGGAATGCGCGAGGTCCGCGCGTCCATCTGCAAAGTGGCGCCGTCGGATTGCACCGTCCTCATCACGGGAGAGACCGGCAGCGGCAAAGAGCTCGTCGCCCGTGCGGTTCACCACCGATCACTTCGTGCGGGCCGTCCGTTTGTGAGCGTGAACTGCGGCGCCGTGCCCGCTTCCCTGATCGCGTCCGAGCTGTTCGGTCATGAAAAGGGTGC
>Ga0137394_10004995_pt1 | contig 10087 bp, 13 predicted proteins | sample czobulk116metaG_FD_108278 | JGI IMG/M metagenome (GOLD analysis project Ga0137394, IMG submission 108278) | Vadose zone soil microbial communities from Angelo Coast Range Reserve, California, USA - czobulk1.16 metaG | ecosystem: Environmental > Terrestrial > Soil > Vadose zone | place: USA... | reverse complement strand
GGGCGGCGGCGTCAGCAGCGAGCAACTCGTGCTTCCGAAATCCTTCTTCTCGTACTTCCAGCCTTGGCCCTTGAGCGCATCGTACATCCTGTTCATGTAGTCCAGCAGCTCCCGGGTACCAGTTCATTAGCAGGGTGATCGGCGCGGTCGCGTCGTTCATTTCAGTGTTGATCAGGAAGCGCCCGTCGGAGGCGACGTCGTATTGCCGACCCGGTCCCGCGTCTTCGCCGCCGTCCCAGATGCGCCTCGGAATGAGCTCGAGCGGCGAGCCGGGATCGAGCGTGGCCCCCGTGACGGTGATCGGCACCGCCATCATTGATAACAGGATCAGTACCTGAGGCCGATGACAACCGGCTTACTTAACCCATAATCACGACATGGGTGCTGCAACGTGGAACGAGGCCTGGTCAACTCTCGCGGAGTACTTCGGCGGGATCGATCCGCGACGCCCGGTACGCCGGCAGCCAGCCCGCGAGGGCACCCACGGCAACGAGCGTTATCACTGCGCCGACCAGCGTGGCCGGGTCGCGCGGCTCAAGACACGCCGTCACGACAGCCGCTTGCGGGAGTAGAATCACCCCCGAATCGACGTTCGAGACTCCCTTGTAGAACGAGGTGCCGGCAATGAGATTCAACCTCCACCGCCGTGTTCGCAACTCACGCTCGAGTGTCGCGGCTGCTGCTGCGATCGCATTCGCGTTCCTGCTCCTTCGAGCTGAGCCCGCCGTGTTCGCTCAGAGTGGCACTCCCGAGCATTGGGTTGGAACGTGGGCCACGTCAGAAGTGGGCCGTCCGCAGAATCCGACTCCGCCGGCGCCGGCGCTTCGGCCCTTCATGGCCAACACGAAGTGTGCGGCGCCGCCAGTGCCGCCCGTCGCCTCTCCGCAGGGCCAGACGTTCGCGCCGCCGCCGTTCATCCACTTCACGAATCAAACGCTGCGTCAGATCGTCCACACCAGCATCGGGGGATCGAAGGCGCGCGTTGTGCTCAGCAACGCGTACGGGACCGCGCCCGTGACCATCGGCGCCGCGCACATCGCACTTCGCGACAAACAGGGATCGATCCAGAACGCGTCAGGTCGACCGCTGACATTCGGCGGACACCCGACCATGACCATTCCTGCAAACGCCGTGATGTACAGCGATCCCGTGAACCTGGCGGTGCCGCCGATGGCGGACCTCGCCATCGACCTATATCTGCCCGGCAGCACCAACGCGCCGGCCACGCTCACGATGCATGGCGGCGCGCTGCAGACGAACTACATTTCCGAGACGGGCAACAACGTTGGAAAGACGACGATGCCGGAAATCGGCACGACTCAGAGCTGGTTCTTGCTCTCGCACGTCGACGTCGTCGCGCCCGACGCGACCGGCGCCATCGTCGCGTTCGGCGACTCGATCACGGATGGTGCGCGATCGACGCCCGGCACGAACCATCGCTGGCCGGATCATCTCGCCACACGCCTCCTGTCGCAGGGGATCAAGATGGGCGTGCTGAACGCCGGCATTGGCGGCAATCGCATGTTGAACGAAGGGGCCGTGCCGGTGGGCGCCGACGTGCGGGCGGTTGGCGCCGGCATCAACGCGCTGGCGCGCTTCGAGCACCACGTGTTGTCGCTGCCCGGTGCAACGCACGTCATCGTGCTGGAAGGCATCAACGATATCGGCAACGCGCGCGAGAACCCGACGCCGAGCGCCCGAGATCTCATCGCCGCGCACAAACAGCTCATCGAGCAGGCGCACGCGCGAGGCCTCAAGATTGCTGGCGCGACGTTGACGCCGTTCTGGGGTGCGGCGTATTACACGGAGGTCGGCGAAGCGAAGCGCCAAGCCGTGAACGAGTGGATTCGAACGAGCAAAGCTTACGACGGCGTCGTCGATTTCGACAAGGCGACACGCGATCCGGCTGATCCGAAGAAGTTCCTGGAGCAATACGATTCGTGCGACTACCTTCATCCGGGCGACGCAGGCTACAAGGCGATGGCTGACGCGATCGACCTGTCGCTCTTCAGGACCGGTCGGGCCACGACGTCTTCGAGGTAACGTAGCGCGCGATCATCCACGGACGAGTCGTCAGATTTCATGAGTAGGATGGCTCACCACACTGGACGATTTCGGCAACTGGCTCATCCGTGCAGCATGATAGCCGCCCGCCTGGGCGACCCGGTGAGGGTCGGATTCGATCTCTCGTGTGCTCTTTAGAATCTGTAACTTACAGATTCTAAGTTGCCGGAGATGCCGGGAATGCCGCCGTTGCCGTGGCACCTTGCTCGTTTTTACCCGCTCGACGCACCAGGTGCCATCTGTTCAAGTCCCTCCACGCGCGGAAGCGCGTCCGGCCCTGCCTGTCGCATGATCTCCTTGAGAACCTCGATCTCCAGATCACGGTCGGCGACCCCTTCTTCAGCGGCCATTTTTCCTGCTCGGCTTGACGCAGCGGCTTGGCGTCAGCGGGCGCCAACGTGCCGAACCGGTTCCGCGACGCGTAGATCGTCTGGTCGCTGACGCCGTGTTTCTTCGCGACGCCGGCAATCGGCCGCTGGTCGGCCTGCCGCAGGATCGTCACGATCTGCTCTTGCTTAATCGGCCCTTCTTCATGGTGAAGGGTGCAAAAATCCGGATCGCGGTTCCACGTGCCTGGCGGCCAACATGAATCTGATCGAGCCTGTGCGTAGAATTGGGCCGCAGCCTGGCTACGCAGGAGGCTTCGTGGTGGTGTCGTTTTGTTACACGTTCCTGCGCTGGCTTCTCGAATTCATTGCCTTGCGCGCCCGGTCGAAGGAGTTCAAGGAACTCGAAATCGTCGTACTGATTCTGGACGAACAGCATCTGCAACGTGTCCTCGACGTCTTCGTGGAGCACTACAACGGCCACCGGCCTCATCGAGCGCTGGCCCTCGCGCCGCCCTCCTCGACACGTCCACCAGCAGCGTCAGTGAAGGAGCGAGGTGACGTTCGTGTTCTGCGCCGCGATCGTCTCGGTGGCGTGGTGCGCGAGTACGTCCTTGCGGCGTGACCAGTTTTCCGCACCCTACAGGCTCTCCCGCAGTCACGCCGATAGCGTTTGACTCGAGATCGATAGGTCCACGTTCACAACGGGCTGCTGATCAATCCTGATTTGATTTTGTCTAGGCGGGCTGGCTGCCGGCTTCGCGGGCGTCACGGATCGATCCCGACCGTTCTCAGAGAAAGCTGAGTCTGATCGCACCACTCGCAGCTCGCTCCGGATGGGTCCTCAAGAGCGGACTGAGGCGTGTGTCGGAAAGCAGTCACCTCGGTCAGTCACCTCTCAACGCTCGCGCCGGATCGAGGCGACTGGCTCGGATCGCGGGAACTGTCGTGGCGAGAAGGGTCACGGCAGCGACGATCGCCGCCGCCGAAGCGAGAATCAGCGGATCTGCCGCCCGCATTGCGTAGACGCTGCGAGCCAAAACACTCCCACCGGCGAACGCGACCACGACTCCTATCAGGACGCCCGCGACCGCGAGAACCTGGCCGCGACGCATCATCAACCAGAACATCTGTCGCGCCGACGCGCCGATCGCGATCCGCGTCGCGATCTCGCCCCGCCGCTGTCCAGCCGCATACGCAATCACGCCGTAGATCCCGATTCCAGCCAGCGCCAGCGCGACCGCGCCGAACACCAGCATCAGCGTCGTCCCAAGCCGCTGCCGGCTCAGCGTGGCCGCGACGATCGCTGGTGCCATGGCAAATTCGACCGTGCTTTGCGGGTCCAAGCCGTGCAGCGCGGACCTGATATGTGCCACGAGCGGTGTCGGGTCGCCCGTTTCTGCAGTCACGACGATGGCGCGCTGCCCGAGTGGGTACGGCGCCTGTGATTCTACGAGGTAAAATGTCGGCTCTGGCGCCGCGCGCAGCGACGCGTACAAAACGTCGTTGACAATACCGACGACCTGGAACGGCTTCGAACTGATTTCGGGATAGCCAAATCGGAGCCGCGTCGTCAACGGATCTCGCGTGCTGAGCAGTGCACGCACGAATGACCGATTGACGATCGCGACGGGTCGCGTGTCGGGGCGATCGTCCGACGTGAAATCGCGACCTGCCACACGTGCGATGCCCGCCGCTGCGAAGAACCCCGGCGTGACGATTCTTAACCCAGCGCTCCGCGGGACGGAAGTCGGCGTGTCACCCTCGATCGCGATACTGATGCTGGTATCGTGATCGGCGCTCAACGGAAATGTGGCGGCGCTGCCGACAAGGCCGATGCCGCTGCCATGCCGCACACGTTCGAGCATCGCTTCTGAACGCGCGAGCGCTTTGGCCGGGTGGTCGTAATCGGTCGTCGACCGCACGTCAATCACGAGTCGCCCTGCCGCCGTAAACCCTGGATCGATGGCGGCGAGGCGGGCGTAGCTTTGAATCAACCATCCTGCGCCGGCCACCAGCGTCAACGCCAGCGCAATTTCGATCACGATCATCGCGGACATCAGGTGTGACACAGAACGTCCTGGCGTCGCGGTTCGGCCGCTTTCGTTCAGCAACACGCGAAGATCAGCGCCGGACAGCCGCCACGCCGGGATGAGACCCGTCGCTATTCCGACGAGGAACAGCGCCGCAACGCCAAACGCCGCCATCCTCGCGTCCACAAATGACACGTGATCCAGCCGAGGAAGATTCGCGGCTCCGAGCGCGAGCATCGCACGGACCGCGGCGTAGGCGAGCAGCACGCCCACTATCGCCCCGACGGACGCTAGCACGGCGGCTTCGGTGGTCAACTGGCGCACGATCCGAGCTCGACTTCCACCAAGCGCGCGCCGTACCGCAATTTCTCGCATCCGTGTGACGCCTCGCGCGAGGAGCAGGTGAGTGACGTTCAAGCTCGCCAACACCAGCAGTAACGCCGTCGCACCGAGGACGATTAGCAGCGTCGAGCCCAGATCACCGACCATCGACGTGAGTAACGGCTGCATCACGTACTCGCGACCAACATCGCTCGCGAATCGTTGTGCGAGCCCGGCCATGGCCGCCCGTGCGGCGCGTCGCAGTTGATCGAGACGCGTTCCCGGCGACAGCCGAAGAACGCCCTGGTAGACGTGCCCGGTGCTCAGCGGGGCCTCTCGGTTCGCGTACCAAAAATCGGTGTCGTGGGGAAGGTCGACATTTTGGGCTGCGACGCCGACGATCGTGGTCGGCGCGTTGACTTCGCTCAGATGCACGGTTCGACCGACCGTCGCCGGGTCGCCGCCGAACAGTTGACGCCACGCGCGATGCGAAACGATGACTGTGAGCGGCGGTGTTGATCCGGCAGGAGCAAAATCCTCATGCTTGAATCCTGGGCCGCGCTCCAACGGGATACCGAGCACGTCAAGGAATCCCTCCGTGACACCATGCAAGAGAACGTGGACCCCCGTCCCATCGTCGCGTAGCAACGTCGCATCGAACGGTTGTGTCTCGACTCCTGCCGCACGCAGCAGCGGTAGATGCGACTCATTCAGCGCGGTGAGCTCAGCCGCCGAGAGCGCACCGGTCGTCACCCGACCATCAGTCATTCTCGTACGGACATCGACGAGCTGTTCCGCATTCGGAAACGGTAGGGGCCGAAGCAACACGGCGTCGACGATGCTGAACATCGCCGTCGTGGCACCGATGCCGATCGCGAGTGTGGCCACGGCGGCACACGTGAAACCAGGCATCTTGCGAAGCTGGCGAACGGCGTGCCTGACGTCCTGTTGGAACGTATTCACGACGGCCTCTCCTAGGAACGTGATCATGGTCAGGGTCAACCATGGCGCCGCTGGCGGTATTACGTCCCGATGGAACACTGGAGCCTGCGAATTCTCTCACGCCAAATAGAGATCAACAATGCACGAGCTTGGGGCATAAGCGTTCTAAAACGCCGAAGTATTTCGCTTTCGCCCATTTGCGAAAGTTACCCATCGGGAACCGGCACCAGACCTCAATGCCGGAACACCGAACCCGAAGGTCCTCGGGGGGCGGCGACGATTCGGGCCCTCCGAGTCTCCGTTGCTCACGTCGTCAACCTCGTCGCAAACGGCATGATGCCGGCGCGCAGATCGCCGCGGAACTGTCGGTCTCGAAGAAGAAGACGTTCGCGAGACGCTCGCCTACGCTGCTGCCCTGTTCGTGACGAACTGCACACGCTTCGCCTGTGAGTCACGCGGCTTCAGGGCCCCACCATAGAATGTCGACGTGTCTGAATCCTACGTTTTCTTTGAAGCCCTGACACCGATCGGCTTTCGGGTCAGGGTTTCGCGAGGTCGGTGGGAGCTGATTACCGCGATCAAGCATCCTGTGATGGCCGGTGGTGAGATCCGGGTGCAGTCGGCGCTGGAGAGCCCTGACGAGATACGTCAAAGCCGTACGGACCCGGAGGTGCTACTCTTCTACAAGGCTGAAGCGCCCAAACGTTGGACCTGCGCGGTCGTCAAGCGCACCAACGACGAAGCATTCTTGGTCACAGCCTATCCGACCGACGCGATCAAGGAAGGCGTCCGAATATGGCCGAACTGAAGGTGTTCCACGACAGGGAAGGCAAGACACTCACAGTCTGGTTCACAGACCGATCCCAGGAGTACGTCTGCGAAGAGACGGGCGACGAAGTCGTCCTGATGAAAGACCGCGCTGGGCGAGTCATCGGTTTCGAAAAGCTCAACTTCTCCGTCCCCGATTCCGATTCGTTGCGCATCGCGCTCGAAACTACGCCCGCCTGAAGGAGCTCGAAGCGCTCCGGAATTCCTTCGCAAGATCGTGCAAGCCACTCTGCCATCGACGGTCTTCGCGCTTGCCCACTGCACGCGGGCGCCCGCGATCGCAGCGGAAGGGAAATGATCGTGGGCGACAGGAGTAGGCTAGCGGTAGATCTTGAAGCGCTTCTCGAGGGTGCTCTGACGGAAGAAGACTTCCGACTGAGGTATCAATCGGGGCCGACCTCCACGTTGACCAACGCGATCTGGGGAAACATGGAGCACTACCTGGCAGACGCGGACATCCGCGGCAGAGATCCCGAATATCGCGCGATGCAGAATGGGGAATTGTTGAAGCTGATCCGATTGCTCCGGGAGGATGCGCCGATGGCGCAGTTACAGCGCATCAACTTCCTTCGGCGTGCATAGTGAGAGCGCGAAGACTACCTGCGTTCAGCCGATCGCTTCGTCGCCATCGACTTGCCCGCGGCGGCAAGACCTCCTTGCTAAAAGCTCAGTAGACCCTCGAGGAGGAAGACGTCCGTCAAGCGCTCGCCCACGCGGCCGCCCTGGCCCAGGACGAAGTCCACCCAATCCGCGCCTGAAAACCAATGCGGTTTCTGGCCAACGCTGGTGTCTCGCCAAAGACCGTCGATTTCCTGAAACAGCTCGGCCCCGAAGCGGTGCACGTCCGGACGTTGGGGCTGGAGCGTGCCGACGACCAGGTGCTGATCGATCGTGCCCTGGCCGATTCCAGCGTTGTCGTGACGTTCGATCTCGACTTCGGCGACATCCTCGCCCTTGGCGTCCTGGAATAAGTCGAGCGTCATCATCTGTCGGCTGGCCGACGAGCCGCCGAGTCTGTGAATCAGCGACTCGCGAAAGTTCTCGCTGAGCGCATGTCCGATCTTGAATCCGGTGCGTTGATCCTGATCGAGGACACTCGGTATCGAGTCAGAAGGCTGCCGTTTGGACGCACATAGAGCTTTGAATCACTTTATCTTGCCGTTGAAGGAATCTGGTGGGGGCCGGAAGCTGAAGGTCCACTCGCGCTTGCTCTCATCGCGCAAGGGCCGGGCCGGCTCGGTAGCGATCGTCACCCTTCCATCCGCGGAACTGGTCCGGATCCAAGTGACGCTCTTGCAAACGGTCGAAGCTACCGGCGAAGAGTGCGCCTGGGTGATCTCTCCCGAATCCCGCCGCGCCTCCATGACCAGCCGCGTGAGTTCTCCATCGAGACGGGTCAGCGTCACCGCACCCCAAGACCGAGGGAAGCTCGTTATCGACGGGCGCGCCCCATTCGATCGCGGCAGTGCGTCTTCGGCAGCGCGGGATACTGCTTGAAGATCTAGGGAGCATTGGTCGTCGCTGTCGCGGAGCAGCTCGGTTGTCATCCGCACCTGCTCGGAGTAATCGGCCATCTTCAGCCGGTTGAAGGCCGGCACTCCCCTGAAGTCTTTGACGCTTTCGGAATTGGTGTAGAGAAACGCCTCTGCCTGAAGGGCGCGCAAGAAAGCTGCCGGGAAATCCTGCGCCTGGACTCGGTCGACCCACTGGACTGGTGGCACGGGCAGCGCACGCAAGATGCCATTTTCCGTTGCCGCGATCGAAAGAGCGACCAACTGTGAGATCAGCTCGTGTCGGCCTACAAGGCTTCGGTTGAGGTTCCAGGACGCGTCGAGGCTTCTGTCAACTTCCGCCGAGTGGCCCTGACGGGCCTCTTCTAGTGCGCGAGCCAGAAGGATGTGTTGCAGGTATCGATGTCCGATGAGGTCCGGGTGAGGCTCAGCGAAGCCGGCTTCCAGATCGCGTTCCCATGACAATTCGGAGCCCCCGAGAAGATGGTCCTCAATCGCGTCAATACGCCGCGCGTGCTCGCCCAAGAACTGTGTCACATCCGCGGGCGCCGTCCGCGTGGTGTCATCGGCCACGAGCTGCTGAGCGGTCACGAACGCGCCAATGGCATCGAGCCGATCGTTTTTGGCTGTCTTTCTCACCATGTCGATTCCGAGTGGTTGGGTCAACTCGTGGAGCTGCCACGCGCCGGAACTCGTTGCTGTCTTCGGAAAGCGAGCGGCGAACGCCTCCATCGATTCGAATGATGAAGCCCAACCTTGCCCGACTTGCCCGAGGCGCCAAGCGGTATAGCCGACATAGAGTACGAAGGACAGAACCAATAGGCCGAAGAGAACGATGACGGCGGCACGCAATCGGCGGAGCAGGCGCCGTACGGCCACCGAGATCCACTGCTTGTAGAGTTGGATCTGCGGGCCCATTGCCTGACTATCGGCTTATCTCGGCGAAGACCTCACCCGCTTTCTCAAACCAACGGTCGGAAAGATCGATCCGGTAGACCCACAAAGCAAACGGCGCCCGACCGCGGGCGCCCTCGGTTGCCAGCGCCGCTCCGAACACCGCGACGGCCGCGAGGGTGCTCAGCCAGCGGTGCCATTCGACCGATGACGTTGGCTCAACTCCTTGCGAGGAGGCCAGGCGCCAGCCGGTGATGGCCGCTCCGATGGCGAACACCGCGCCGGCGCGCACATTCGCAACGGCCACGGCCCGCCAGTCCCAACCGGCCGGTCCTCATCGCGACCACCTCGGCCACCGCGGCGATGAGGACCAGTCCGATGGGAAAGTGAATGAGCAGCGGATGCAGTCGACCGATGAGCGCCACGTCACCTATACAGACCAAGGGAGGGCCGCACTATTCCGGAGGCGGCGCATGAACTCGACCCGGGAATAAACCCCGCGTCACGGGGATCTATTGAGCAGACGATGCCTCACCAGACGTTTGAGGAGGTCGTCCTGCCTCACCTCGATGCAGCGTTCAACTACGCCCGGTGGCTGACCAAGAGCGATGCTGACGCCGAGGACGTCGTGCAGGACGCGTACGTGCGTGCACTGCGGTTTTTCTCGTCTTTGCGCGGCGACGATGCTCGATCGTGGCTGTTCACGATCGTGCGGAATACCTGGTACGGGCGGTTTACGCGCGCGGCGGGTCCCAATCAGCCCACGGTGTACGACGACGTGAAGCATGATCGACCCGACGATGGCCTTGATCCAGAGGCGTTGGTGATGCAGCAGCAGGCGGTCGAGAGGGTGCAACGCGCCGTCCAGGAGCTGCCGACTGACTTTCGCGAAATGATCATCCTCCGTGAGCTCGAGGGGTTGTCCTACAAACAAATTGCGGTCGTCGTGGGGATTCCGATCGGCACGGTCATGTCGCGATTGGCTCGCGCCCGGGAACGGCTTCAGGCGATCCTCAGGCCGTCGGCGCCGCCGAGGGGAAACAATCGTGATTTGTCTTGAAGCCGGACGCCTGCTGGACGCGTTCGTCGACAACGAGCTCGAACCGGCCGACGCGGCGAACCTTCAGGCCCATCTCGCTTCTTGTGCCGCGTGCCGCCAGCTGCTCGC
>Ga0137394_10004994_pt1 | contig 10088 bp, 20 predicted proteins | sample czobulk116metaG_FD_108278 | JGI IMG/M metagenome (GOLD analysis project Ga0137394, IMG submission 108278) | Vadose zone soil microbial communities from Angelo Coast Range Reserve, California, USA - czobulk1.16 metaG | ecosystem: Environmental > Terrestrial > Soil > Vadose zone | place: USA... | reverse complement strand
TTACTGATGATCCACTAAGCTCGCTGACTCATACTTGTTCCCCTTGTATATAAGCAGGCCATTAGGTACCTTGTAGCCCTAAGCCTGACTTGGTTACTTTCCCATATCCAATACAGTGTTTAAACAGCCATTCCAGAGGAGTCCTTTCCTTGAAAGCCCTCCTTAAAACTCTTGACATCTACCCTAAACTTTACACTTTGAAAGACAAGCAACTTGAACCAGTACTTCGTCCTATACACGCATCTAGGACTCAGTCATCGACCCTTGGAGACCTAGACTATTACGTTGGCTCCCTTGTTACACATATAGCCTCACCTTGCCGTAATGGGTACCTCCGGACAACGCCATCACTTACCAGAATTACTCAAGTCGAGTCTTAAGCTCTCGGGAGCTTTACATGCCTCTTAGTGCAGCCTTTACCCTCTCAGTCTTGAAAGATAGACATATCCCAGAACCTCCGTCTTGAAAGACAGACACTCGAATGAAGCCGTTGCTAAACAACGACTTCATCCAGAACTCTTGCTACACCCAGATTGCTCACGTCGAGCAGCAAGGCCCACAGGAGCTTTACAATTCAGCAAGTTGTTTTGTATTTCCCCACCATGTTGTATCTACTCCCTTGCCATTCTCGCCACCATCGCCCTCATTACCTGTGCCACATGTGCATACCCACTTTCTTCCCCTCTCTTCATGCCTCATGTTGCCTCTTGGGATCGCAATTTGCCCCAGTCCTTGGCACAGGTGCACTCAAACTCACTCACACAGGCCCATGAGGGAGGGAGGAGTTGGAGCTGCTAGGGTATGGGTAACTTACAGAGTCTGTATCTACAAATTAGTTGTGTCTAAGTCATTATGTTATTGATTAATTATCTCTTGGCTATCCCTTATCCGAGAACTGGTTTCCCACAAGATGTCAGTGTGGGGGAGAGTAAGGGGGGTTTGACTCTGCCTATCCATTCTTGCCTGTCTGTGAAACCCAAACCGAATCCATGCCTGCTTTGTAAATCCATTTTTGCCCAGTTCAGAGCCAATAGTCCTGCACTCCTACCCCCAGCAGCACCTGCGCCTCCTCCTGCTTCCAAAGGAGGCATGTGAAGCCTTTTCACTTTACCAAAGAAGCCTGTGACTTGTCCAGCCAATGCTGACAGTCAACTGTGCTTCAGGAAAGTATTGCAAGGTACCTCAAGCTAGATGCTACCATGCCATGCTCTTTTTCAGACTTTCCGAAGATTCCGACCAGTGGCCTGATGCATATGCCAGCCTCTGAGAGGTATTCTGCATCACACATGCCATCTTTTCCTAACAAGAGCTGTATGGTATGAGCAGCAAAACTCCCTGATGTGGGAGTGACAATTCAGAAGGCCACACAAGCACAGCCCCTCACCCTTCAAGTCCCAGGCACATGAACCTGTACAGGAGCTTGCTGGAAGTGAGTGCATGCAAGAGAAGGTGATGAGCCTAGAGGACTTGATAAGCAGTCTGCACAGCACCCCCATCAATGCACATGAATATGCTACCTTGTATGCATAATTTGCCCAGCTCTTCCCCAACATCACTACAGGACCACGCAAGCCCAAGTTTGTGGAGGACACACCACCGCCAGAGACATCACCCTCGGCACCAATGTCTCCAGCCATGCTGTCATCTGTTCCCATTGGCACGCCGTTGCCTCTGCCATTTGCCACTCAGTTGCATTCTGTCACCCCTGCCTCTCACCCTGCCACCATCTTTGCCTCCTGCCACTGCCTGTTCCCACTGCTCCCCCACCACCTCTTGCTACTCCGTTGCCTTTCGCTTCCCCATCCCAGCTCCTTGCCATGCAATCATCCCCACCCCTCGCCACTCAGTTACCTCAGCCTACCACCATCTTCTCGCCTGTCTCTTGCCATCATCCAGCCATCTTTACCCATCCCCACCCCGTTGCCTGGCCCACACCATCGCCTCTGCCCATCATCATTTTGCCATCTCTGCCTCTGTCCATCGCCTCTGTCCATCACTATTCTGTCACCTCTGCCCAGCCTGCCACCGTCTTCCCCATCACCCATCCTCATTGCCATCCTATGCCATCTGCCCCTCACCATCCTATCATCTCAGCCCGTCACCACTCAGCCCATTGCCATCCCATTGCCTCTATCCATCGTCACCCAGCTGCCCCATTGCTGCCCCATCTACCTGTCTGCCTACAGCCAGTCATAGCAACATCAGCAAAAATCAACATTTCTTATTCCATCTTATTCAATCTTACTACATCTTATTCCTCTTATTTTGGGTGTAAGAAGGGAATAAGTAGGAATAAGACAAGTTTTTTTTTACTGATGAAGCAAGACCCAATGTTTAGGAGATGCTGTCGACACAAAACTCATCAGCACTGCTGGCACCACCTTGCACAATGCCTCTCAGCCCACTTGCATTTCTCTTACCCATGCCTCGCAAGAGGCAGGCAATTCTAGTGCTCAAGCTCTCTGTTTGACAGACCAAGCCCATGCACCATGACTCATCCTTTGGATCCCACAGCCTCTTTTCCATTGTATTCTCCCATTTCATGTTCATGTTTTCTATGTTCACAGGTCTGACTGCTGCAAGCTGTGGTTCCCGACTCTCTCCTCATGTTTCCAACATTTGTCACATCTGAAGCTTAACGATCTTCAGATGACTGCACCCCCTCACTTTCAATCAATCTGACAGACATGAATCTACCATTGGCCATCCAGGACATGTATGATGGTTATGGGGATGGTAAACCATTGGTGAAGGTGGAGAAGCTCCATCGGTCCCTGGTTCATTTGATGACCGTGCGTTTCCATCTTGCACTTGTAGCCCCAATGATTGTGATTCTGGCACCCAGAGGTACAATGATGGGTACAACAGCGTCATCTTGATGGATGAATGTGGTTTTGTCGATTACTGGAAGCCAGGCCAGCAGTTCAAGCTGCCAAACAATTTGCCTAGGTTGTGGTCATTCGAGAGCCAGACTGACCTGTATAAGAAGGTGTGCTCCCATACCCTTCTCTCTCTCATCCTCATGCGCTCGCCTGACACCATCTTTCCAGCCAACATCAATACCTACTGTACCACTCTCCCCCCAGACTCGTCGTCTTTCATCACATTCTTCCTGCCCAACTGTCAGATCCACATATTCTCATTCTTGACTGAACAACTGATGAGGAAGTACAATGAATCATTTGCGGCCATCCAAGAGATGCAACAGACTGGATAGACTGTGTACAAAGTCGAGGATATGGAGTTTGGTCGGTGTGTGGCTGTGGGGAAGAAGGTCGAGCTCCCTGGCACAGATGGGAAGGTTCCCAGGGCGTGGATCAACGCAGTGTGGGATGAAAGTGGTGCTTTTGTATTGTACCCCAACATTGTTGGGCATACAGGTGGGTGCCGCTGTCTCTTTGTGATTTGCTACGATCACTGGGTCTCTGCGGCTGGTAGCGAACACAGTGACGAACCACGTCGTGCACCTCTTGGATAAGGACGAGACCGTGTGCTGGATGAACCTGAGTCTGTATCAGGCTGTGCAAGAAGGGTGTCGCCACAGTGACAATGGCCACGTTGGTGGACAAGGCAGTGCACAACCCGTCACTGTTCTGCACCAGCCTCAAAAGACAGCAGTTTTACATATTCATGCGCAGTGAGCCTGAGTACGTTCCCATCCTCAATCTCCACCTTCTTTTTTGTGCGGGCGTTGACGCAGGTCCACAACGGCGGGTGCTTTCAACAGAGACAGCAGCTCGAAATCCGGCAATGGCAACATCTTCAACAAGCGCCCGACACAAGGAGCAGGCGATCACCGCCGCCACGTGGCTGTGCTCGCGTCATCTATGACGATCCACACGACGCTAGGTGACATGCACCTGCGGCGATCTTCCATCGCGTTATTCCCAAGTTCATGGTCCAGATCGGCGACCCACTCGGCAATGGCATGGGCAGGACGAGCATCAGGGACGGCGATTTTGAAGACAAGTTTGCTACTAGTGGTAGTGGCTGCGTGGGCGCCACGCTATCTCTCGACTTCGACTTCGAACCGATTACTCAACCCCTCTTTCTGTTCGGGCCGTATATGGTGAACATGGCCAACGCAGGTCCGAACAAGAACGACTCCCACTACACAGTGGTAGGTACTCACACATGTATATAACTCACGCCCCCTGCCCGTCGAGGGGAGCATTCTTTTATTGCAGAAAAAGTGAGCGCCTGGACAGTCGTAACCCCTCCGTTCGTTCTCGTTTCGCCTTGTGTGAACCATCACCGTGACCGTGCCCGCCCGTTCGTTTGCTCTGTTTCGTTCTCTCAGCCCGCCTTCGCCGTATCACCGTCTTGCCGTCTCGTGATCTAACGCGGTCTATGCCCATTCTCGTATCGCTCCCGTCTCCCGTCTCGTCATGTTCGGCACCCGACCACCCGCGTTTCCATTCTGCTCGCACTTCTGTCTCTCTTTTCGTCACCTCCCTTGTTTCCTCCTTCCTCCTTCCTTTTTCTCTTTTCCAGTCCAACCCTAACGCTCCTTTACCCCGCAGCCGCCATTCAGCACGCTCTGACTCACATGTCATGCATTCTCCGGATTCGCGAAACATCGATGTCTCGAACACTCCGCCGTCTTTGCAATACACATTGACCCGTTCGATCACTCGACCAGAACGTGGCATGAAATGTGCTCGAGATTCTCATTGGTCACAGCTCTACCTTATGTCCTCTCTCCTCTGAAGGACACCAGCAATTAATCAACCCTGAGCCCTTCGGGCACCTTACGCATGCTACATTCAAAGGTGTCAGCTACCCGCGCGATCGCTCGCGCCGCGTCTCAGTCCCGACACCCAAACGACCAGTCGAAGCCGGATACGTCCGCGTCTGCACCCTTCAGGCCCTGGTCCGCCTCGCATTCGCCTACAAAAAGCCGCCAAGAAGGTTCACGCCATCGCCGCCTCCCTCCCTGAAAATTTCCATATTATTCGACGCGGACCCGAAGACCCGCTCCTTTCCCTCCCTCACCTCCCAACTACTCCACCTCATTCATGCCCGGTGCACGACTCACACAAGACCACGTCGACGCCCTCGACCTCAACAAGTACAACTTCCTGTGGCCCCCCGAAGAACCCAAACTCGCTCAACGCGTCCTTAAAAGCGGCGTCTTCGGCACCCTCCGCGCGTTTGGTTTTCACTTGTCGGCGTTACTATCCTCATTGTCAAGGGCATGCTCAAGAACCCCGATGTGCAGCCGAACGCGGCCCTGAACGGCTGGATTGCGGCCATCATCCTCTTCGACTTCAAGCTCGTACATGTCCTCGCCGAGAAGCATCAAGGCCCCGACGGCCTGTCTCGACGTGAGCGCGTGCCCGCAAAGACGATGACGACGACCGGGAAGGATGGACTGACAACGCCCTCTGGTTCGGCATTTGGATCGACAGCTGCAACTGGCAGCCTCGGCAACATCCGCAACACCGCATGATTTTCGATTTCAAAGCCGCCAGAAGGAGTATGCCCGACGTCAACACCGCAGGCACCCCCACCGACTTGAACGCCGCCGGCGCGCAAGTCCGCCCCGACCTCGACTGTGCAAGAACTCCCACCGCCGCCTTGATCTCAACAACAACAGGACGGCCCTTCCTCGAGACCTCCAGCGCACCGACAACCCGCAAGCCCGTCCACCAGCTCACGCACATCTGCGCAGCCGCTTCAGCTCAGTCCGGCAATTTGAGCGCGCATTCGAGAAGACCATCCGCGACCACAGACGCATCAACAGCAACACCAAGCGCACAGCGCGCTGCCCTTCCGACAATCGCCGCCGCTGCCATCAACAGGAACAGCAACAAGCCTCCTTCCCAACCTCGACAACAGCATCAACGGCAACGGCATCCACCCTCTCGCCCAAAACACTCTCATGTGCGAAGAAGAGCTCGAGCGGATCCGCTTCATCCACACGAACCCCACCATCCTCCTCGACGCCCCCTTCGCCAAACGCGAGCGACTTATGAAGCGAGTGCGACGTTTCTTCGTGCGCGACAAGCCCCTTTGGAGACGGCAAGCACCAGTTAGTACTCGCCGCCTTCATCTTCGAGGACCTCCTGTGCCGCTGAGGAGCTGCCGAAGACATCGTTACCGACAACGGCGCCGGATTCGTTGCCGCACTCGACTGGATCGCAGACCGTTGCAGCATCCGGCACATTCGGATCTCGACTTACAACTCACGCGCGCACGGGATCGTCGAACGCCAGCACCACACCATCCGCACCAGTACTGCAAGCATGGCAGCGTGCTGTCGAAAACCAGTGGATCCGTGAGCGACATAGAGAATGGCGAACTTGTTACCAAATCGATGCGTGGGATCGATCCTCAGCCCAAAATGGATGTGCAAAACGTCTCCATAGAACCATCTCCATCGTCGGAAAGGCACGGGGCATGCGCGTGTGCGTGCATAAGGGTATTTCCGTGACTTCGTTGCCCATGGTTTTGCTCATTCGAGCCATATCTGAGGCACAATTCATTGCATTTTCAACTATTTTACAAAAGAACACGGTTCGGCGTTTTTATATGTAGTATTCACATTTATAGAGCCAGAATATACATTTGATTTGAAGATGTGAAGCACGCGCGATGAAATTTGGGCAAACGTAGCGAAATTTGGCCAGGCCACGTGCCCCGAATTAGCCAGCCGGTTCTAGCCGAGTGTGGAGCCGAACGGCTGGTTCCGAGCCTGGCTTCACCAGCTTCACCTTTTGAAGCTCATGAACGTATCCTTCTCAACACCACGGTCTTCCAATGCCCATTACGGCAGGCCTAGCCTAGAGTATGGGGTTTCCTGCAATTTCCAAGTCGGAACTTGCGCCGCGATGGTTGCAAGCGCATCGTGGATGCCTTTGAACGACAAGAACCTTGTATGCGAGGAAATGAAACTGGTATGCCAACGCTTTGACATGGTTTTCCCTCAGGTTCTCACCGGCTTTACGCTTTTTTTTTCTTTTTCCCCCAAATCATGTCGGCCAAGTAGGACGAAATTGTACTTACGCGGTCTGTTAATTTGTTCTTCTCGAGGCCCAAGTCGGGCTGTTCCTCCCACTAGTCGCGCCGGATCTTCACGCTACGGTCGGTCGCGATGAAGGCTTGTGCGATCGATTCTTGCCGCAAAGCTTGCTCGGCGAACACGGAAACTTTGAGAAATGGCCGAGCGCTGAAGGGCAATTGTGCATTTCCAGAAGCTTGGTGGTCCACCCTAGCGATGGTACGTACATCAATTGTACTTCCTTTTTCAACGCAGAGCCTGCTGTCGCAAGCTTGATTCAGTTTGAATTCGACTTTGACCCAACGCAAGGCTCGTAGGACATATCCTTCAAGTTGGTGCCCATGTCATTCCTATATCTGACGCTCTGACACCTTCCATTTTTCGATCGAGATCTCCCCGCGCCCAGCCTCTCCCAACTCCCAACACCCACTCAGCCAGCTCGCTCACCGCTCGCCGTCTCTGTCTCGTCCACACCGCTCTCTCGCTGCACGGCCCGTAGGGACTCCTGTATTTAGCACTTAGCACCAATTGCAGCCCCGGAAATGGTATTCACTACCGCCATCACCACCCGCGCCAAGTTAAATTGCCTGCTTTCACTTTCCGAGCTCTGGCTTCTTTAGAGTCTCGGAACGAGCAAATATTCGGACGTGCGCGACTGATGGAGTGGCTACGACAGTTTATGGTGCGTTGCTGTGCACGGCAGTTCATTGATTCGCGATTTCTGTAGCCCGGCACGTATCTCAACCACGACAGACGAGATTTCGTACTCGGATTTCATCAACAGAACAGGGAGTTGATTTGGCCGACAATGTCCGTTGTGGGTGGTCGTCTCAGTCTGAGCGTGGTTGAAACGGAAACTGAAGGAAGGAATCAAGGTAGAGAGCCTGTCGGATACATCTCTAAGCGCACGGCATATCACCACGGCGAGCAGAGGATGATGACCATCGTCAACCTTGCGCAGGACTACGTCAGCAGCAACAACCCGACTACCCTGACGCCCAGTACGGGACGCACGACACAAGCCTCGGCACGTTACATCTCCACCGAGCTGACTCTGATCACGCGCGCATCTTCCATCCACCAGACGACCCACCTACGACAACCGGATCGAACCCGAGTGGCATATGCCCGTCGTTCCTCATGTGCTCGTCAAACGGTGCAGAAGGTATCGGCGCAGGTATGTCCCAGATTCCCTCTCTCTTCCCTCCGTTCCCTAGCTTCTTCTAACGTTGGTGACCTTTCACGATGTAGGGTGGAGCACATCGATCCTTCTGAGCTAATAATCCGAAGGATGTTGTGGCAAACATCCGGGGAGAAACAAGAACCGATGCTCCCTTGGTGGGTTTAAAGGCACGATTAAGAAAGCCGGCGAACACAATTACGACGTGACTGGAATCGCCATAAGCTCAATGATGCCACGATCGAGCACTGATCGAGCTCACGGAAGTTCCCATCTACAAGCGGGACACGGAACTACAAGACCGAGCTGGAAGCCATGATTGGCGAGAAAGGGGACGTGTACACCGCCATCGGAATAACATCACTGTTGAGTTTCCTGGCAGGACCACAAGGAACACCACGACAACGTCAACATGCACTTCGTCGTCAGCACGGCGGTGAAGGACATGGAAAAGGCAGAACAGTAGGGCCTGGCAGAGTTGTTCAAACCGACGGGCAAGATGACTCGCCGGAGGAGATCATCGAAGATTTCTATCCAAAGCGATTGGCGTTCTGCCAGAAGCGCAAGGCAGGGTGTGCCGTCTCTTACTCTTTAGCATCCAAGATACCGGGCAGCGATCTGACGGGCTTTGTGACGCAGGACAGGACTTGCTCGCGAGCGAACTGCAACTGCAGCTCGAGAAATCGTCGAACCAGGCCCGATTCGTGAAGATGATCGTCAGCAAGGACTTGGCGGAGTCCAACCGCAGACATCGTCCAAGAGCTGCGCCAGAACAAGTTCCGGCCCTTCTCCAAGGCGGCACGAGAGACGGAGGATGTCGAGGCGAACGACGATGCTGTAAGGTGAGCAGTGCCGCTGCATGCGGAAAGCCCCATCGCGTCCGCCAGCCACGCACATCAGCACTGCCCTTGCGTGCTCCTCGCTCATTACGAATGTGTATTCCCACCACCTCCGGAGGATCAAGGATGCAGCCCTGAAGTATGGTCCTCAGATTGGTGCCCTTGCACTGGCCACAGCATTGGTATGTAACAGCACTGGCACATTATCGATTTGCATTTACCTACAGTACTACTGAACATTTAGGTCAAACGAGGATTGATGCTATTCAAGGCCGGTGATGATGCCCATGCATGTGCAAAGTGTGCCGCCACCACCGACGGTTCTCAGCTCATTCATCATCTTGGATTCATCGATAATCCTTGGGGCAAGAAAGCGTGCTTGCTGATGAAGTCAATGTCTCGCCTCGAGGACAAGCATTGGGCCATGATTATGACCTACAGTGCCACAGATGGTTACTCTGACAATGAGGGAAGCGCAGACGAAAACGGGTATGGAACTGAGATGCAACCACATGTGTTTATTGAATTGGATTGGTGCGTTTCATTTCTAGACTGACAAGCATATGCTCTAACTTGTACTTAGAAATACTGCAGTAGCACTGCCCTCTGAAACTTGAATGGGCCCGGACATTTTGAAACTGCCAGTGTTTGGGGACACGGAAATAGGACATACAACTTGGACTTGTCTTTAGTTTGTGTTATAGAATGGATTTGTTTGCATTGAAATGGTGCGGATTGGCCCCAGCCGCGATGAGTGACATCAAAATCGGTTACCCAGGCACTATCTGCACTGGGATCTCACCGGATGTTCAGATCACAAGGACTAGACACGTGTTCTATTCAAGCACCCGAAAATGGCGCAAGTTGAGCCTAGTAGCCCAGACACACAATGTAATGTTCAGATGAGAGGGAGGGCAGCGAGTAGCACGGCGGCAGTGTGCGGCACGAGCGGAAAGATGGCGAGCGCGGGTGGTTCTAACGGCTTTGCAGGGCACATGAGGGGGGGTTCAGAGTGCAGACAACTTGTCATTGACGTGCACATCGCACGTTTTGTACTAGCTACGCA
>Ga0137394_10004993_pt1 | contig 10089 bp, 7 predicted proteins | sample czobulk116metaG_FD_108278 | JGI IMG/M metagenome (GOLD analysis project Ga0137394, IMG submission 108278) | Vadose zone soil microbial communities from Angelo Coast Range Reserve, California, USA - czobulk1.16 metaG | ecosystem: Environmental > Terrestrial > Soil > Vadose zone | place: USA... | reverse complement strand
GATGTCGCCGGTATTTTCATATTTTGAAGTCACCACATTCGCACCATTGGCAGTTTTAACGATGCGTTCTGGATGGGCCACATCGATCCAAAAGTCCAGAGACTCGCTATATTTTGAAAGAACGTGAACATGCCAGGCAAGAGCTGTGTCAACCACTTCCTTCCCGATTAGATTGATCGCTTTAGCCTCCAGGTAGCCCAGACAATGTTCGACCGTGGAGTCAGGGAACAAATGGTTTCTCAGGCCCAGGCACCGCGGATTGAACATGAATGAAGCAGAACCCTTGGACGCGTCGTTTATGGTTGCATCCCCGCTCTTTCCGTCCGTCTCGCGATACTTTAACAACGTAATTCCGTCGGTAGCGGTCACATCGTGAGCTTCAAATGACCCAAGCAAACCAGCGCGGACGGCCGCCTCGCGGTCCATGTTCTGTTCCTTGACTTTTGCGTCCGCGGCTTGGGCTCCCTCCTCGCCGCGTCCAACATAGTAATATTCGCGGCCAAATGATTCGAAGCGGACTCTTTGATCATCGAAACGGGCAATGAGCCGCAGGAAATTGGTTTCTTTGCGAGTAGGTTCGAATCGATCTATCCAAACGTGAAACTCCATGGACCCTGAATGGATCCGTTCCCGGGCACGAGCCACGGCTTGCAATAATTTGAGCGGATCTGGTTCGCGGCCGTCCTCGGTAGCCGCCCCCTCCTGAGTCACGGGAGACGAAGAGGACTGGTTTTGGTCGGCAGCCTGATTGCGACCGTTTGTTGCCGAAATCTCCGCCAGGGCGGCTTGACGGCTCCGTTCGTTGGAATGAATCAGGATTACTGCCGCCACCCCACCTATTAAGAGAACAACGAGCGCACTGACAAGTTTCAGCTTCGAAAACTGGAGCAGCGTGCTCACGATTGCTGCGCCCCCGCCGACACCGGCGGGGGCTGAAAAGGTCAGAGCAGCCAGGGCGGACGCAAGCTGCGCCGGGGCGGCTTCGATGGCCCGCTCTGATAGCATGGCTCCGAGGGCAACGGCAGTGCAGGTCACGCCGCGGTCAATTAATCCGCTGCGCAGTCGCTCGAGTGCGCGGCTCACGCGCATCTTGGCGGCATCTTCACTGACGCCGAAGGCCTCGCCGACAGCGCGCATCGTTTGCTCATTAAAGAAGCGGAGCAGGATGGCCTGGCGATCAGCGGCGTTGAGCTCATTCAGCGCCTCGTCCAGGACAGGAGCTAATTCGTTCCAGGCAACATCTTCGGCAGGCTCAGCTTGCATAGTGAGTGCGTGTTCTTCGCGGGCGCGCCGGCGGCTTTCGGAGCGCCAGAGATCGATGGAGGCGTTGACCGCGGCTCGGTGCAACCACGCCACCAGATCGCCTTCGCCACTCAGTTTCGGGGCGGCCTTGGCCAGTTTGATAAAAACGATCTGCGCAACTTCTTGTGCGAGCGAAACATTGGACAGCCGTCGGTTGGCTACGGAATAGACAAGGTTGGTGTAGCGCCGCACTAATTCGCCGAAGGCGACTTCGGACCGGCTGTCTCTGAACTTGGCCAATAGATCAATCCCGTTCATTCATTAATGGAAACGGCGCTGGTTAGTGAAAGGTAACTCGAGGCGCAGAAATGTGAAGGGTGAAGCGTGAAATAGCTACGGTCGTGGGAGAAGGGATTCTGCCTGGGCGAGGAGCTTCTTGGCGGCCCCGTTCGCAGGGTCGAGGCGGAGGGTTTCGCGGAACTCGGCTATGGCCTCGGCATAGCGACCGCTCAGTGCCAGGGCCACGCCCAGATTGAGATGAGCGTCAACCCATTGGGGGCGAAGTTTAACGGTCTGCTGGAATTGCGCGATTGCTTCGGCGGTTCTATTTCGGCTGGCGTACGCAAGCCCGAGATTGTACGCCGCTTCGGCAAATCGTGGGTCGGCGCGAATGGCTGCTTCGAACTCTTTAAGGGAGCGTTCATCGTTCTGGCTGGCTAACAAATTCGCGAGATTGTAGTGAGCCACGGAATTGTCGGGTTCGGCGCGCAAGGCCGCGTCATATTCGGCCTTTGCTTCGGCAACCAAATTCCTTTTAGCGAGCGCTTTTCCGAGATTGATGTGCGCGGCTGCGTTGTTGGAGTTCGACCGTAAGACTGCGCGATATTCAGCCATAGCCTCGTCTTCGCGACCGAGTTGGGCCAGGGCCTGGCCAAGGTTGATGCGAGCTTCAGCGAAATCGGGTTTGTTGCGAAGGGCGGCGCGGTAGTGCTCGATGGCCTGCTCGTTCTTTCCCTGGCCGGAAAGGGCCAGACCTATTCCATTGCGCGCCTCAAAAGAGTTAGGGCGCTGCCGAAGGGCGCGATCGAAAAATCCCAAGGCTTCCGCCGATTTGCCCTGGCCGTCGAGCACATTGCCGAGGCTATACATGGCCTGATCGCAAAAGGGCATCAAGTCCAGGACCTTTCGCCATTCACGCTCCGCGCCTGGAGGGTCGCCGGTCGATTGCAGAAGTTTGGCGAAGTTTTCGTGCAGGACCCAGTCGTTCGGTCGCAGTCTTAGCGCCCGCTCATAAGTGGCGACGGAACCCTCGATGGAATCCGGCCGGATGGCCTGCTGAAGCATTTCGCGCCGATGCTGCCACTGGGCCATGCGCAGCTTGTGGTCCAGTTGCTGGGTGAAAGGCCGCTGTTCGAGGCGGCGAATCATTTCGTCCACAATCTGCAATCGGTCCCAATCAGTTAAGGCCAGGCGGTCGGCGCATTGGTCGCGCGGCAGCCAGGCTGTGGAGTTGGACGGAAATGCGGAGTCTTTGTGAGAGGTGGAGGCGCTGGGCAACCCGGACGGAATCTTCCCCCTCTCCCTTAGGGAGCTTAGGGAGAGGGAGCCTGCTTCGGCTGATTTCTCTACGATGTCTCCGCCCGTAGCTTTTGCAGCGATTTCAGGAAGACAGGTTTCGGCGAGAGCTCGGGCGAGGAGGTAGTTGCCGTCAAAGTTTAAATGGACATGCTCGTGGAAGAACTCCTGGCCCGCAATTGTATCGGGCGAACTGCTCCCGAAGAGCTCGACGGTATCGAGAAGCGTGAGCCCGTCGGGATGTTTGCTGCCGAACGAGCTGATGACCTCGTTAATTCGGCTATCAGCCCGGAAGCGAAGTGCATCCAGATCGCGGGCGACGCTGAAGTGTTGGCGGGCGCTATTTGTGTTGCCGATTCGGGCCAGGCATCGAGCCATCCGGTAATGGAGTTCCGCATAGTCGCGATCGATCTTTTCACATTTTGCATAGCTTTCGAGCGCAGCTTCTAAATTGGTTTTGCTCTCCAGGTCGATCGCGGCGAGATAGGCCTGTTCCCATTGAGTTTGCAACGTCGTGGAAAGTCCAGATGCATGGAACGAGGCGAACGGCGGACAATCTTTCAAGTTGCTCGGGACCGTGCTAAGAAGAACGTGAGCACCACCGCGTTTTCCCCTTTCTATGATGTCCTCCAGGTTTCGCTGGAAATGGGCATAGACCCTGGTCATGCGAGGATCGCTCTTTCGCACTTGCTGTTTGAGAAACATCTCCATGCCTTCCCAACTGGTCGGAGCACCCGACTTCGAGAAGCGAGCGCGGACCGCATCCAGAAGTTGGCCGATGCGGGTGCCTTTGAGCGCAATGTTTGCGCGAATCACACCCAGACCGGCAGTTTGGGAACCGAACACAGTCCCGGCGCCATACGGGCCAACCACCTCGTTGTTGCCCATGTATATGATCCAGACGTCGCCCTCTTTGGAGACGCAATCGCGCGCGATTTGACGGATCACATGCGAGTTGATGGCCGTTACCGCCACGTTGATGACTTCAAATCGCTTGGCAGGGTATTTGGCTTCGAGCAGGACCTCTAAAATCCGCGAAAAGCCAAAGGCCGGTTCGGGGTCGCCCATGGCCGCCGATTCGCCCAGGACAAAAATTCGGAATGTTCCAGCGGGTTTCCGCGCGGCGAAGAGGGCGGGCTGCGGGGTGCGCGCCAGCGCCGGGGGAAAATAACAGCGGGAGAACTTTTGATTTTCCACGAACATCTCCTGGCCATTGACCTTCGCCTGCAGGAAAAAATGTGGAGAATAGCCATAGCCAGCGAGCCGGAGCAAAAACTCGAGGAGAGCAAGAAGGACGAGCGGCAATAGGCAAGCCACCAGTCGGAAGATCCACCGGAATCTCTTTTCCGGAAGGGCAGCGCGCCTTGCCTCGTCTTTATTCTGTTTTTTTGGGTCTTTGACTTTCAACGTATGCGAGAATCATACCATTCGCGGAATGCCGAAGAAAAGGTCAAGGCTACTTGTTGTTTGACGCGGCGTAAGGCTGGGGGGTATTGATGGTATGAACCGATAAACTCGCACTATTATGAAGACACCGATCTCTCGCCGAAGCGCTCTCGCCCGAATCACCTCCAGCAGTGCAGTGGCTGTAGCCGCCGCTTCGCTCACACACCGCCTCCGGGCGGCCGATGATGCCGCTGGGACCGCTCTCAAAGGCCGCATCAATCACTCCGTTTGCAAATGGTGCTACTCGAAGGTCTCACTGGAAGATCTCTGCACGGCCGGAAAGAAGATGGGCTTGCAATCCGTCGAACTGTTGCAGTTCAGCGATTTTCCGACTCTAAAAAAGCACGACCTTATTTGCGCCATGGTCAGCGGTGTCCCCGGCGGGATCGAGAACGGCCTCAACCGCCTGGAGAACCATGACAAGATCGCCGAATGGTTTGAGAAGACGATTCCGGTCGTCGCCGAAGCCGGTTACCCGAATATCATCTGCTTCTCGGGAAACCGCCGCGGCATGGCTGACGAACAAGGAATCGAGAATTGCGCCATCGGCATCAAGAAATTCATTGCCACCGCGGAAAAGCACAAAATCAACGTAGTGATGGAATTGCTGAACAGCAAAGTAAACCACAAGGACTATATGTGCGATCATACGCCGTGGGGTGTTGAGTTGTGCAAGCGAGTTGATTCCGAACGCTTCAAGCTACTCTACGACATCTACCACATGCAAATCATGGAAGGCGACTTGATCGCCACGATCAAGAAGTCGCATCAGTACATCGCACATTATCACACGGGCGGCGTGCCGGGGCGGAACGAAATCGATGACACGCAGGAGATTCATTATCCGGCAGTCATGAAGGCCATTTTGGAGACAGGCTATAAGGGGCACGTGGCGCAGGAATTTATTCCGAAGCGCCCGGATGTGCTGGCATCGCTAAAGCAGGGCGTTGAGATCTGCGATGTTTAGCGGGTACTCTGTCCGGACGCGGGCGCGGTGGCTCTTCCGGGAGGCTGAGGTGGAGTCACGATCGGCGGCGGAGAGCCAGGAGGCGTTGCAGTTGGGCTAATACTCTTGGCGGGCAAAGAACCCGGCGCAGAGGGGAGCCGTGGAGGCGGTGCTGCCGCTCCTGCTCGTGGTGCTGCGGGTGTAAAAGGAAAAGTGCCTGGTGGGGGAGGTGCAGAGATAGTTCCTCCGCCCAAGGTGCTTCCACCGCCGTTGGCTGTCCCGGCGGAGGCGCCATTTCCCGTCCTTATGCCACTTGGGTAGATCCCCGGCGGGACCGGCGCCGGCAGCACGGGCGGATAAATAATTCCTGCGCCAGGAAAGTTTTGAGGGGTCGTTGGATCTACTTCAGTGTTTGTTAGAGCAACTGCGCTGTTCGTGATAGCTCCAACGTTCGTTACGCCGGCCCGATTTGTAGCGCCTGCTGCGTTTGTGACGCCAAGACTGCCAGTTCCATAGCCGCTATTGCTTCGCACTCCCGATCCAGTAGCGCCCACGGCGTTGTTCGTACTAGTCCACGTCGCCGATGACGGCGCAGTGCTCCCGGTGATATAAACGCCACCTCGACGGCCCGGGCGAACAGGCGGCGCCAGTTCCTGCATTGGGCGAATCGTGTCAAAGGAACCTGGGTCGTTCCAGGAATTTGCTGCAGGTCCCCCCGCATTACCTGGATTTTGGGCGGGAACAGCAGTCACGAGCACCCCGAACACTAACGTAAAAAGACTTTTCATTTTATTGAGGTTTGAGTCCCGGCTTGAGCCAGTGGCGCTTACGATTTTGCGGCGCACGTTGGATTTGGCCGGTTCCGCCGGCTCAAGCCGGGACTCCAAACCTTCAACACTCCCAATGTTTCGGTCGCCCAAGGCGCAGGAGTTGTCAAGGTAGATAAAGAAGACAAACTAGGCCTTGCCGGCCCCTACGGTTCGATCGTGCGCCGGATCCCAGAATTCCGTTCCGTCCGCAAAAAGTTTTACGCCCATCTCTTTGATTCGCGAGTCTGGGACCTTTTGCAACTTTTCGTAGAAAGGATGGTGCGAGGCTTTGTAAGGATTGTTGTGTTTGGTGTTATAGCAACAGAGCAGGGACCAGCGCGGGTCTGCTGACTTGTTCTGGTCGGAGCGGTGCAGCGTGTTTGAATGGAAAAACAGGACATCGCCCGGTTCCAGTTCGGCATAGACCAATTGGAGCACCTTCACGGCGGCGTCGGTGCGCTCGGGGTCCGCTCCGGTCTGTTCTCCGTATCGGCCGTGTTCGATTCGGCCCATCAGGTGCGAGCGTTTGAGCAATTGCATGCAACCATTGGCGCGGGTGTTTGGATCGACGGCAATAAACGCTGATGCCATGTCGGGAAAGAGGCAGCCCCTGCTTGATTCGTTGATTGGCGTAACGAGGCGAAAGCCGCCTGCCGATTTCATCCATGGTGTCGCCGATCATGGCCTCCGTCGCGACTACCTGCGCATGGATTTCGTCGCTCGAGCGTTTCGGTTCTTCGACCTTGTGTGAGGTCTCTTTCTTTGGGTTCCTGGCCTCATGGCCTTGCCACGGTCAGAAAACCCGTGGGGCGAAGACGGTAGATCCCCGCAGCGTAACGCTACCGAAACGCGGGTGTTCGAATCGGTAGCGTTCGGGTCGGGCAGTCAGGATTTGCGCGGCTGCTACCCAGCCGCGGCGCATGTCTCCGGCGCAAAGATGTATCCCTTGCCTCTGACGGAAACGAGCACCTTTCGCCGGGTCGCGTCTTCACGCAACTTGCGACGCAGATGGGCCACGTGCATATCAATGGTCCGCGTGCGGACATTGGAGGAGGTGATACCCCATACGGAGCAGAGGATTTGCGGCCGCGACAAGAGGCGGCCCCGATTTTCCCAGAAATAGCGGAGAAGGCTTAGCTCTGTGCCAGAGAGCTGGCAGTTTCCGCCATCGGAGTAGTCGATTCGAGCGGAGTCAAAGTCAATCTGCCCATTGGGAAATTGACCCTGCGGGACCCCGGCTCGCGAGATGTTCGCGTCTAGCATTTGTTGGTCTTTCAGGAGTTTGCATTTTTTTCTTATATCCGGGGTAAGGCAAACCTAAACGCGACCGCCAGAAAGCGCCAGTAAAAAATGGCGACGGGATCGGCCCACCGGTTTCCTCACTCGCGGCAAGCGCGACCGAACAAGCCTCGCTTCGATATTGCAACGAATCGGAAGGGTGTGCATTGCTCGGCCCGAAGAGCCGTGCGCCAAGCACACTGACCGCGAAATCTTTATAAAAAAACCGAAGTCAAGCAGGAGTTCGAGTAAAACTTGTCGGGAAAGGAAGAAAGTTGTTCACAGCGTTTTTGCCGTTTTTAAACTGAAAAACACGCATTTTTGAAGTTATTCACCGGGGTGTTATTAACTTTCCCTCGCATTTAGCCCACATTTATTATGCAATTTTCTCGTTGTATTCCCGTAAACAATAATCGCACGAGAAGGGGCTCCGGCTCGTTGTCGCACTGACAGAGGGAGCTCGAAAGATCACCCGGCATTACGTTCCGGCCGAAGCGCTTGATCCTTAATTGATTGCAATCAGCGCATTCAAAATTCGCGTTTAGTGGTCTGACTTTTTTAAGAAAAAAGCACTGAAAGGTTACAATGAACGAGACTGAAGATGCGGTAATGTGGAATTCGATTCGCGATTTTCTGATTCGATCTTCCCGTCGATTGGCCTACGGACAAGAACCGTGGATCATCTATTCGTCCCCCAAGGGCGACAGTGATCCGGCAGGGCAGGGCGTTCGTTTCGAAGAGCGATTCTCTGAGGAAATCGACGAAGTCATCCGCTACTTCGTCACGGAAAGGCAATGGCCTGATCGGTCCAAGAACATCGTCCGCTTTTACGTGGGGCAACGAATCGAATGGGCCTGCAACTTTTTGCGTCTGCTGCTCACACCTTCAGCGAAAGGAGGATTACTTTTCCAATCGCCGGCAGGATCTGCCCTTGAGTTTGTAGAATGGCTTCTCATTACGGCGTATAAAAACCGCTTCATTCCCGAGCCGAAAGCTGCGACCACTGACGAGCCTGTAGAGGCGACTCTTTGCAATGTTTGGACTTGAGAGATCGAACTTTGATCCTGAGTCAATCTCTGGTCCAGACATCCGAATGCAGCAGCCCGGCTTGAGAGATTAGCCGTTGTTGGAGTTGAAAACCTGATTGGAACAGGATTGTGTCCGGCGCAGTCAATGTCGCAGCGGGCAACTGCGTCGCGAGGCGGAAAAACGCGTATGCCAGCCGCAGAATGATTCGGGCCCTTGCCCTGGGCAATCCTCCCTCTGGAATTCGAAAATCGGCGATCAGCCAGGCTGCGCCTGGGATTGTTCGTTGCGCGATGGCTGGTAGCAGTGTTTCCAATTGGTCCCCGCGGAAGCAATCCAGAAAAAAGTGCGTTACCACCAGATCGAATGAACCCCAGGGCCAAGGCTCTCGCGCAAGTTCCAGTACGTCTGCCCGAATCAGTTCGAGGCGGCGCTGGTCGAATCCTCCACGTTCGAGCCGCCGCTGCGTCGCCGCCAGCATCCGGGCGCTCGCGTCCACACAGACGACCTTTGCCTCCTGGTTCGCGTGCAAAAACTCGGATAGAAATCGCCCGTTACCTTCACCCAAAATGAGAGCTGATCTTGCGATGCGGACACGTTGCAGGTGCGCAGTTCTGCATTTCTGCAATGCGTTGCCCGCCAGAAGGCATTCCATCCAAAAGTAATGAGGCGCCAGCAGATCGAACCCATTCCTGTTCGTTCGGTGGCGCTGAAATGCATCGGAAGCTTTAAGTGTTGACAAGTTCCTGGAGCTCCCAGCGCAGGCATCCTCACCCCCCTCCCAAAGGGTCCGATCACGCAGAGGTGTGCAACCAGGCGGAGCTTTTGGAGCAGTGCGGCAGTCCTCTGCCGCTTTGGAATTGCCGATGCTGCAACTTTGCACCACGCGCACGGCCAACCTCCTTGATAGAAAAGCGGCAGGGGACTGCCGCACTCCAAAAGCTCCGCCACGTCGTCGCCACCAGGCCCACGAGAGCAATGCTCCGATCGCATAAGCCAGCATATCCAGTGGATCTCCCGTCGTGTGGCGAATCAGGTGCGGTCCGATCAGTTCGAACAGCACGCACCAAATCGCGAGATGAAATAATACTTCGCCACCGTCGGGAATATTATCATGCTTTCTTAAGCCCAATCGTCGTTGCATCCAGAGAGCCAAAGGCAACGCGCAAGGAATCAGCAGCAAGTCGTTGAAGTAGCCGTGCAGGAATGTGGATGCCACGTTCGGTTTTAGAACCCACCGGTTTAGTGCGTAGGCGCCGCAGCCGCAGAGAAAAAGCGGATCGGCCGCGTATCGGAACCGACGCATCTTTAGAGAAGTGCCAGGATTACGAACCCGAACCCGACCGCGATTGCCAATTTCATTAAGAACAACGTCATAAGACGCTCAACCTTGCTGCGCAGCGCTGAGAAATCAAGCCGCGGAGTGCCATTGCAGGTCAATAGGATCCGGAAAGATTTCTCGTGCCGTCGATCGCGCCGGCGCCGGCAATTCCATGACCTTCAGTTATGACGGCTCGGGACGCCTAATTGCGAACGGAAGATTTATTCGCGTGCTGCTGCAAAAGGGGATTAATTCACCACCCCTGGGAATCCTCGCGCACCGGTTGCGCCGGCGCTTCCAGCATAGGCGGTGGATTGACGATCACGGAGTGCGGCGGCGTTTCAGTGCCCGCTTGTTGCTGCTTGCGACGCCCAATGACGAGCAACACACAGCCTGTCCAGGTCGGAAGCAGATCGACCAACGGAAAGAATTCCAGAATAGCCGTG
>Ga0137394_10004992_pt1 | contig 10089 bp, 7 predicted proteins | sample czobulk116metaG_FD_108278 | JGI IMG/M metagenome (GOLD analysis project Ga0137394, IMG submission 108278) | Vadose zone soil microbial communities from Angelo Coast Range Reserve, California, USA - czobulk1.16 metaG | ecosystem: Environmental > Terrestrial > Soil > Vadose zone | place: USA... | reverse complement strand
GCACCGCGGAGCCGCTGCGCGGGATGATGCTGTCGATCGAGGCGAGCGGCACCGGGATCGTCGGCCGCGGCGTCGTCAATGCCAGCGGCGCTCTCCTCACCGGCAGCGCCCCCGCGGGATGTGCCAGTGGAATCGGCTGCCTGAGGGCCGCACCTGGCCCGGCCGGGCGCGGTGTCCTCGCGCTGGCGCTGGAAAAGCTCGAGGCGACCGCGCAACCCGGGCTGGCCACCGCGGCGCGCGTCGAGGAGCGGGTCGACGCCATCGACGTACGCGAGCTGGCGCAGTCCCGCTCGCTCACACGGGCCTTGCGCATCGCCGCGGTCTTCGACGCGCCTGAAGCTGCCGGCCCCGCGCTGGACGCGAGAGTCGACCTCGCCGCGATCGACGCCGCGCTCGCCACCATCAATCCGTTGGATGCGCTGCGCGGCGGAGTAGTGGCGGGCGCTTACGCCGCGCACCTCCTGTATGGGGCGCTGCTCCGCAACGCCGGCCCGCTCACGGTCACCGGAAACCCGGAGCGGGGAGGCGCTACCGAAATCGAAGTGCGCCTGCCCTTGCGCTAGTCGCCGTCGTAGATCCCGACCGCACCCCGGCGGAACGTCACCAAGATCCTCCGCTTGGAGTTCTTGGTCGCCGGCTGCACCTGGATGTCCCAGACCTCGCTGTTCGCTTGCGAACCCAGCGCCGCTCCTCCGTAGAGCATCACGGTCCCGTCGGGCTTGATCCGCGTCACGCCGTAGCCCCCGTCGCGGTACCCGATCCAGACGCTGTCGTCGGTCGGGTCCTTCGCCATCGCTCCGACCGACTTGCTCGGCAGCACCGCCGTCGCGTCCGCCATGAAGCGGCCGTCGTGATCCACCAGGCGCAGGCCGTTGGTGAACGACCCGATCCACGCATCGCCGTTCCTCATCACGGCGATGCCGCTGACGTTGTCCATGACCCAGTGGCTCGGGTTGCGGAAGTCGGGCTCCTGCGACAGCCAGTTCCCGTGCGCCGCGTCCCTGCGCTCGCCGACCGGGTCCGGCCAGATGTCCATCCGGTTCCAAAAGGCCGCCTGGGCAGGAAGATCGTGCTCGATGTTCCCAGCAGTGTCCTTGGAGCTTGAATACATCTCGGTACGCGGTAGCGCGGCGAAGAAATCGCCCAGGGTCTCGCCGAACCGGAACCGGGTGGTCCGCGCCATGCCTCCGAACCAGACGTCGAAGAACGTGTTCCCGGCCTTGTCGACGTGCGGCACGGTGTCGATCGCGATGCCGTAGTAGTTGTCGCTGACCAACCAGTCGTGCACGTCGTTGACGCCTGGGTGCGCGTGCTCCAGGTTTCCGGAGCAGCCCGGCAGTCCACCGCAACCGGGACTACCGGCATAGTCGGCGAAGCCCAGGGCGAAGCCGTGGTTCGCGCCGAACCAGACGAAGCCGTGATCGTTGGGATCATCGACGCGGTATTTCGAGCCGCGCTGCCAGACGATCCGGTACACCGAGCAGAGTTTCTCGCGGCCGGCCAGCTCGTTACCCACCACGCCGATTCCGCTGAAGATGTCGTAATGCGCCACGTTGATCCCGCCGCCGCTGAGGACCAATCGGTCGGCATCTCCGCTCTTGTAGACCGACGGATCGGCCTTGCCATGCTCCTCGCCGTACCGGTCCCATTCGTCCTCGCAGCCCTCCTTGCCACCGTACCCGACGAAGGCGCTCGACCCGGGCCCACCGGCGATGCTGATCGCGGGCGTCGCATCGAGGCTCGGGCTCCTCTCGGCTGGCGCACCTCCGGGAAGATAGCCGTAGGGATGGAGCCCGTCGGCGATGGTGAACTGCTGAAACCGCCCGGCACCGCCACGCTGCACGAAGACGCCGGAGCTCCCGCCGGCGACCCAGAGGTTGCCGTCGTCGTCCGCGGACGCTCCCATCACGCTGCCGGACGGGAGCCCATCGGCGGCGAAGCGCCATCCCGCGCCATTCGGCACCGTGATGACATCTCCTACGCGCCAGGAGCCACCGTCTGTTCCCCCATCGGTGCCACCGTCGGGACCCGCATCGGGACCCGCATCCGGACCGGCGTCCGGCCCTGCATCGGCTCCGGCGTCGACACCGGCGTCCACCGGCGGCAACACTTCCCTGGATGAGCCGCTGCCGCTTCCACAGGCGACCGCCACCGCGATCGCGAGCACGGCCGCCAATGCCGCCAAAGACCAGCGCATCGATCAGTTCCCCTTGTAGATGCCGACGGCGCCGTTCTGGAACGCGACGAGAACCCTGCGCGATCCCGTGCGCGCAATCTGGATGTCGGGCACCGGGCTCTTGTTCAAGTCCCCGAGCGAATTCGCGAGATGCTCGACGGCGCCCCCCCGGCGGATGCGGGAGACGCCGCCTACGTACTTGTAGCCGACCCAGAGCGAGCCGTCGGGATCGACGGCGATTGCGCTCACGTTCTTGGCGAAGAGCGCAGCGGTCAGATCGGCGATGAAGTTCCCGTCATGATCCAGGTGGCGGATTCCGTGCGCGAACGACGCGATGTACACGCTGCTGTCCGACGGGTCCGCTGCGATGCCGGAGACGACGTCGAGCCCTGCCGTCCACTGCGCAGGGGTCGGAAACGTCGGGTTCCAGTCCTTGTCATATTCCGAGACGGCGTCCGGCCACACATCGATGCGATTCCGATATGCGGCCTGAACGAACAGGTTGTCCGGCGTGGGGGACTTGATGTTCCTGTCCGCATACGCTTCGGTTCTCGGCTGGGCGATGGAATAGCTGCCGCCAGTCTCGCCGAAGCGGAACCTGGTCGTGCGCGCCATCCCTCCGAACCACACGTCGTGGAATCCCTGCTGTGAAAGCGGATCGACGGCGACGCCCCAGTACTCCTGGGTGACGAAATTGCCCTGGGTGTCGTTGAACGCCGGGTGCACGTGCTCCGACACTCCGGCACAGGCATCAAGACCATTGCAGCTCGGGTTCCCCGGGAAGTCGGGCCTGCCCATGGCGAAGCCATGATTTCCCCCGAACCAGATGCGGTTCTGCTCCTTGTCCCAGACCAGGCGGTAGACGGAGCAGATCTTCTCTCGCCCTTTGGGCTCGTCACCGACTACTCCTGGGCCGCTGAAGATGTCGTAGTGCACCACGGCGATGCCGCTGCCGCTCAGCGTCACCCGATCCGCGTCACCACTCTTGTAGACGGCTGGGTCACCCCACTGCTCGGGCGGAGTCCACTGATCTCCGTGCCACGCCCCCTCACAGCCCGGCTTGCCTTCGTAGCCAACGAACACGGTCCCTGGAGGCCCACCCGCGACCGAGATCACCGGCGTAGCGGTGAGGCTCGGGTGCATGTCGGCCGGTGTGCCGTCCGCAACCTTCATTCCTTTCGCGGCGTCGCCGTTCAACCACCCGTATGGGTGCAGGCCGTCGGCGATGCCGAATTTCTCGAACTTGCCGGTCAACCTGCCGTCGGCGGCGACGCGCATGAGGAAGAGCCCCTCGGCGCCGCCGGCCACCCAGAGGTTGCCGCCTTCGTCCATGCTGACGCTGCGCACGTCCTGCGGACCTCCGTGCTGCGGGCCGTAGAAGTCCCAGCCGGGAATGTTCGGGAGACTGACGGACCCGGATCCGCCCCCGTCCGAAGGCCCCCCGTCGGGCGGACCCGCGTCGGCAGGCCCCGAGTCGGCGGGGCCTGCGTCCGGGGGGCCGCCGTCGTTTCCGCCGCCACCGCCGCCGGTGCTGGGGGTGCCCGAGTTCCAGGCTACGGCCGAGCCCTCTCCGGCTCCGCAAGCCACCCCGACCGCGACGGCGCAGCCCACCGCCGCCATGCCGACCCACCGCCAGCCCGAGCCCATGCCTCTCCTCCCCAGCGCCGCTCCGGAGCAGGGGCCGTGCCAGCGTGCCCACGGGGAGGCTGGAAAAGACTTGGGAAGTTCCATGCTCACCGGTGGGTACGCGGCCGGAGCTCTCAGGCACCCGCGGTACAGTCGCCGCCGAGCGGGGCCGCGACCGGGTGGGCGAGCGCACAGGCGCCCGGTTGTTGCCTTCATGACTGCTCGCACTCACGTTGCGCAAGGGGACGTGCGCGCGACGGGGGCGGGGCATGCCGTCGACCGCTGCGGGCCGGGGATGGGCGACGCCCTCGGGACCATCGGCCTTCAGACCACCGACTACGTGCACCAAGGCTCCCACGCCATCTACATCCACTTCATGGATGGCGACGCGGGCGCCCAGAAGAACTGGACCGGCCGCAACGGCTCCGCTGGCTCGTTCGACGGCTGGGTGCCGCAGCCGGACGGCTTCATTGCGGTATACGCCTCCGGGCGCTCCGCCAGCTCGAACCTGAGCCTCGAGTATTGGAACCACGACGGCAACTACGTCCGAAGCAGCGCGACGATGTTGGGGAGCACGGTGACGAAGGAGGCGCCCGCGGGCGGCCTCCTGGTGGCGGGCACATTTGGCTGGACCACGGACGTCGCGAAAAGGCGGCAGGTGTGGATGTTCACCCAGGACCTCTCCCGCCGATGGCGACATGATCTCGAGTCGCAGGGCACCATCTTCGGCCTGGGCTGCGACGCGGACACGCGCTGCCTGATCCTCACCGACGGCGGCCGAGCCGCGATCTCCGCCCAGTGGTTCGATGCGAATGGCGCCGCGCTGACCGGCGAGTTCGTGATCATCAAGGGGTTCCAGGCGGGCCCGAACACCTGGTTCGAGACGGCGCCGTTGATCGGCGGCGGTGTCGCGGTGCGGCGGGTCGACCAGCAGGACGATTCCGGCGGCCGGCCGTTTCGCACCGCGGAGTGGCTGGTCACGGTGGGCGCGGGCCAGCCGAACGCACAGGAGGCGCCGAAGTGGCTGAAGGATCGCCGCGACACGAACCTCGCCATCGCCCGCTCCGGCAAGGCCTACGCGATGCTGCCGATGGGGGCCCCGAATGCAGTCTGCGCGCAGAAGATCGAGGTGCTCGCTCCGGACGGAACCAGCTGCGGCTGGTTCGACGCCACTCTCGCCTCGGGGAAGTGCCGCACCGAGGACCTGACTCTGAGTATCGGGGGAACGCCCATCCAGCCGATGCCCAGGAATTTCTCGTCACAAGATGCGTGCTCCTACCGCTGGTGGAAGGACGCGCTACGCTGACAGCCCTTTGCCCGGCGCCCGGCTTTGGGTAGTTTGCCGCGCGCATGAGCGAAGAGACGAAGGGAATGCCGCCGGAAGCTCCCGGTGGCATGTCGTCGGCGCAGCGGCAGGAGCGGCTCGCGGGCCTCTCGCCGCGCGAGAAGCTCGCCGCGCTCGAGGCGCAGGCCGAGCTGGGCGGCGGGCAGGAGCGCATCGAGAAGCAACATCAGGAAGGAAAGCTGAGCGCGCGCGAGCGCATCGAGCTCCTGACCGATCCCGGCAGCTTCATCGAGCTGGACAAGTTCAAGACGCACCGCGCGGACGACTTCGGAATGTCCGAGAGGAAGATCCTCGGCGACGGCGTGATCACGGGGTACGGCACCGTCGAGGGGCGGCAGGTGTTCGTGTTCGCGCAGGACTTCACCGTCTTCGGCGGATCGCTGAGCGGCGCTTACGCCGAGAAGATCTGCAAGGTGATGGACCTGGCCGTCAGCACCGGATGTCCTGTCGTCGGCCTCAACGATTCGGGCGGGGCGCGCATCCAGGAAGGCGTGGTCTCCCTGGCGGGCTACGCGGAGATCTTCTACCGCAACGTCTCTTCCAGCGGGGTGGTGCCGCAGCTGAGCGCAATCCTGGGGCCATGCGCCGGAGGCGCCGTGTACTCGCCGGCCATCACCGACTTCATCGTGATGACCAAGGGCAGCTCGTACATGTTCATCACCGGCCCGGACGTGATCAAGACCGTCACGCACGAGGAAGTGACCAAGGACGACCTGGGCGGAGCACAGGCGCACAACGCGAGGAGCGGCGTCGCGCACTTCGCCGCCGAAGACGAGCCCGGCGCCATCCGCGCGCTGCGGGAGCTGCTCTCCTATCTGCCCTCCAACAACCTGGAGGACCCACCGGTGGTCGCGAGCCAGGACCCGCTCGACCGCCGCGACGAGTCCCTCAAGACCATCGTTCCGGAAAATCCCAACCGGCCCTACGACATGAAAGAGGTGATCCGCGCCGTCGTCGACGACCGGCTTTTCCTGGAGGTACACGAGCACTTCGCCAGGAACATCGTGGTGGGATTCGCGCGCCTCGGGGGCCGGAGCATGGGCGTGGTGGCGAACCAGCCCGCGGTGCTCGCCGGGGTGCTCGACATCGATGCGTCGCGCAAGGGGGCCCGCTTCGTGCGCACCTGCGACGCGTTCAACATCCCCTTGATCACCTTCGTGGACGTTCCCGGATTCCTGCCCGGCACCGCGCAGGAGTGGGGCGGCATCATCACGCACGGCGCGAAGCTCCTCTACGCGTTCGCCGAAGCGACGGTGCCCAAGCTGACCGTCATCACGCGCAAGGCATACGGCGGGGCCTACGACGTGATGGCGTCCAAGCACATCCGCGCCGACGTGAACCTCGCCTGGCCCACCGCCGAGATCGCCGTGATGGGTCCCGAGGGCGCGGTCAACATCGTCTTCCGCAACGAGCTGGCGAAAGCGAAGAACGCGGACAAGGCGAGGAAGGAGCTGGTGCAGACGTACCGCGACACCTTCGCCAACCCGTACAAGGCGGCGGAGCTCGGCTACGTGGACGAGGTGATCCTGCCCGAGGACACCCGCCCCCAGCTCTGCCGCGCGCTGCAGATGCTCCGGAACAAGCGCCAGGACGTCCCGCAGCGCAAGCACGGGAACATTCCGCTCTGAAACGGGAGCTCTCCCTGCTCGACGCCGTGGGCATCGGCGTCAACGGGATCGTCGGCAGCGGCGTGTATCTCTTGATCGCGCCGCTGGCCCGGGCAGGCGGCGGCAGCAGCGTGGTCGGCGTTCTCGGATGCGGCGCGCTGTGCGTGATGATCGCGCTCTGCTTCGCCGAGCTCTCTTCCTTGTACGACCGGAGCGGCGGGCCCTACGTGTACGCCCGCGACGCGTTCGGGAAGCACGTCGGGTTCGCGGTGGGCTGGTTGGGCATGGCCACCGGCGTCCTCGGGCTGGCGGCGGTGAGCGTCGGCTTCGCCACGGCGCTGGGCCGATTCGTGCCCGCGGCGTCCCTGGCCCGGGTCCCCGTGGCGGTCGCGCTGATCGCGCTGCTCGGACTCATCAACTGGGTGGGCGTCAAGGCCGGCGGGCGCACTTCCACCGCGCTGGCCATCGCGAAGATCGCTCCGTTGGTGCTGGTGGCTTTGGCGGGACTGCGATTTGCTCCACACGCAGACCTGGCGCTGGTTCCCGGCGACGCTGTCAAAGCGGCATTCCTGTCCATCTTCATGATGTCTGGATTCGAGTACACCGCCGTGCCTGCGGGCGAGGTCCGCGATGCCCGGCGGACGGTGCCCCTCGCGGTGGTCGGCAGCATCTCCGGCGCGTCGCTGCTCTACGCCCTTCTCCAGCTCGCCGCGCTCGGCGCCCTCCCCGACCTGGCGCTGCGCGAGCAACCACTCCCGGAGGTGGCGGCGCGCGCCCTGGGCAGCTGGGGTGCACCGCTGCTCGGCGCCACCGCCCTGCTCTCGATGCTGGGGTTCTGCGCCAGCGTGGCGCTGGTCGCGCCCCGCTATTTCACGGCGCTGGCCGAGGACGGCCTCTTGCCCCGGGCGCTCGCCGGCCTCTCGACGCGAGGGACCCCCGCCCTGGCCATCGCCGCCTCCACCACCTTCGCCGCCGCGCTCGCCATCGTCCTCGGGTACTCGTCGCTGGTGGACGTCAGCAACGTCGTCATCCTCTCGGGCTACGCGCTCACCTGCCTGGCCACGCTGGTCCTGCGCGTCCGGCGCCCCGATGCTCCGCGACGGTACCGGCCGGCCCTGCCGATCCCTGTTCTCGCGTTCAGCGCCGCCGTTGCGCTGCTGGTCTCCGCCCGGCCGAAGGCCGCGGAGTGGAGATTCGCGGCGCTTCTGCTCGGCGCTGGTTTCGCTTGCTGGACGCTGACCGGATTGGCGCGCCGAATTCTAGCGCCCAGGCCTTAAGATCGCTGCGTGCCGGGGAATGTTGCCGAACGGGTGGCCTGGGTTGCCGAACGGGTGGGCCGGGCCCGCTGGATCTTCCTGCCGCTGGGCCTCTGCGCGCTGGTCGCGGTGGGTGCGCACGCGGCGGCGGACGTGGTGGGCGATCGAGTCCTCTGGGTCGTCGACCGCGTGGACGCGCTCTTCGACGCCGTCTGGTCGTCGTGGTCCTTCACCGCGCCACTGGTGGAGGTGGTGGGGCTGACGCAGCGGACGTGGTTCGCCCGCGCGGTCGCTCTTCTCTGGGAGCTGGCGGCCGACGCCCTCATCGCGGTGCCGCTGCTCGGATACGAGCAACGCGACCCGGCCGCGGAATGGAAGCTCGGGCGCGAGCTGCTGCAGCGTACGCGCTCCCCGCTTCGGCTGGTGCGGCCGGCGGCGACGCTGCTCGTCGCGATCGCCGGCGCCTGCTCGGTCGCGCGCACGGTCCAAGGTTCGCTCCACCTCGCGCTGCACGTCGGATGGCTCGCCTCCTTGGCGCGCGCCGGCACCCTGGTCGGCTTGCTCGTCCTGCTCGCGCCGCGGGCGGCGTTCCGGTCGCTCGAGCTTGCGCGAACGTCGCGCTACCGCGCCGCGGCCGCGGTGGTGCTGGTTCCCTTGATGATCGCGGCGGTCCTCTCCTTCCGATGAAGAGTCCCGAGCTCGCACAGGTCACGCGGCGGTTGCCCATCCTCGAGCTCCTGCTCTGCGCGCTCTGCCTCTGGGCGGGCTGGTACCACACTCCTGCCGGGGCCCTGGTCCGTTCGGTTGGCGCCTGGCTGTTCGGGACCCGCAGCACGGCGCGCCCGCTGCTTGCGTACTTCGGCGCGGGCACCCTGGTGCCCCCGCGCATTCCCGCCATGCTGCCCGGGCCGGTCCCGCCGGCCCAGGCCCTCGCGTACGGAGCCGCCGCCGTGCTGGACGCCTCGCCCCTGGAGGTGGGTCCGCAGCTCCGCGCCACCGCGCAGCGCCTGGGGTCCGACGACGCCGCGCTGCTGGCGATGTTCTGCGGAGAGGAGGCCGCGCGCTATGCCCTTGACGAGGCGCGCTCGCCAGCCCTCGACGACCTGGCCCGGGCGCTGCCGCCGCGGTCGGAGGCTTGTGTCGGGCGGGCGGCGCAGGCCGCGATGCTGGGCGGGGCGTACGCGCTGGGATGGCCGCTTCCGGAGTCGGTGCGCATCACCTCCCCGTTCGGAGTCCGGGAGCACCCGCTCCTCGGCGCTCCCCGGTTCCACGCCGGAGTCGATCTCGGCACGGTCGTGGGGACCCCGGTGCGCGCCGTGGGGGCCGGGGTGGTCCGGCGCGCCAGCAGCGACCGGATCAACGGCCGGATCCTGGTGCTCGATCACGGGCGAGGGGTGGTGACCACCTATTGCCACAACGACGCGCTGCTGGTGCGGGACGGGCAGCGGGTGGACAAGGGCCAGATCGTCGCCCGCTCGGGCAGCAGCGGCCTGACCACGGGACCCCACCTGCACTACCAGATCGATCTGGCGGGCGAGCCGGTAGATCCGCTCCGGTTCCGCGTGCAGCATCCGAGGACGGCGGCCGGCCCGAGCGATTGATTGCCGAACCAAAGACCCGGCGCCGCGCGCCCGCCGGCGCGGTTCTGGTAGGGTTCGCCGCCGTGGCCATCCGGAAAATCCTCATCGCCAACCGCGGCGAGATCGCGGTGCGCGTCGCGCGGACCTGCAAGGAGATGGGCATCGGCACGGTCGCCATCTACAGCGATGCCGATCGGACCGCGCTTCACGTGAGGTCCTGCGACCAAGCCGTGCGGGTGGGCCCGCCGCCGTCGCGCGAGAGCTACCTGGTCATCGACAACGTGATCGCGGCCTGCAAAGCCACCGGCGCGGACGCGGTGCACCCGGGCTACGGGTTCCTCTCCGAGAACGCGAAGTTCGCGCGCGCCTGCGCCAGCGCCGGCATCACCTTCATCGGCCCGCCGCCGGAAGCGATGGAGGAGATGGGCGAGAAGACGCGCGCCCGCCGCAAGGCGATCGAGGCGGGCGTCCCGGTGGTGCCGGGCCTCAAGGAGCCCAT
>Ga0137394_10004991_pt1 | contig 10090 bp, 10 predicted proteins | sample czobulk116metaG_FD_108278 | JGI IMG/M metagenome (GOLD analysis project Ga0137394, IMG submission 108278) | Vadose zone soil microbial communities from Angelo Coast Range Reserve, California, USA - czobulk1.16 metaG | ecosystem: Environmental > Terrestrial > Soil > Vadose zone | place: USA... | reverse complement strand
TGTCCTCGAAGATCACGTTGATCATCGAGAAGCCGAACGCCGACGAGGACCGGACCACCCGTACGCCCGGCAGCCCCTGCAGGCTCACCGTCAGCGGATACGTGATCTGGTCCTCGACTTCCTGCGGCGACCGGCCGGTCCAGTCGGTGAACACGATCACCTGGTTGTCGGAGAGGTCCGGGATCGCATCGATCGGCGTGGTCAGGAGGGCCCAGTAGCCCCAGCCGCCCACCAGGAGGAAAAACGCGGTCACCAGGAACCGGTTGCGAAGCGAGAGCTCGATCAGCCAGTTGATCATTCCCGAGACCGCCGCGCTTCAGCCATCGCTCGCCATACAGCCGGCGTTCGCGCTGCGCATCGCCTCCAGCCTCATGAGATCGGCGAGAGCCATCGTTCGATCGCCTGCTGTACTGGAGCCGCGTCAGCTGGGCTGTTGAGAGCTCGGTCGAAGCGGAAGACAAACTCCGTGCAGCCGTACACCGGCCGGCCACCGGCGGAGCTGACCGGCTCGCGCGTGTGAGTGAACAGCCGGACGGTATCGGCCTGGACCTTGATGTCGAGCACGACAAGCTCCGTACCTTTGCGAAGCTTCAACTCCCCGGGTTCGAGCGTCACCAGTTGGCCGGCCGTAACGCCCACCCGCGCGTAGTCGGGTGTATGAAACCGGGGCGACTTCGTATTCGCCTGCGTCACGCGGAGCCGCTTTGCCTGCACGTCGTCGACTTCGAGGCGCAGACGGGCGCCCGGCCTGACGACGGTCCCCTCGACCGCGGCGTTCTGAACATCGATTCGCGAGATTGGAAACCGCTTCTTCAACAACTCCACCAGAGTCTCATCGGCTATCGCGGCCGAGACTCCTATCGACAGCAGGAATAGCGCCATAGATACGACAACGCGCTTCGGGGCTTTCATCGCATGTGCTCCTTCCCCGGCGGAGCGCAGCTCTCCGTCCACGTGCAGTGGACGACCGCCGGTACGAACCCGTCAGTGAGCGGACAGACTTCGGGCTACGTGGAAAGGAGCGAAGCTCTGGGAGGAAGCTCGAGGAGTGCCGGAACCGCGCTCGGGGGCTCGTCCGCGTCCTGCAAGGGCAGGGCGCCGATGAAGGGCAGCCCGGGCCCGGTGGGAACGACAACCGTGACACAGAACGCCGCACCGCAGGGCCCCTCACACTCGGCGCCCATCGCCGCGCAGTCCGCCGAGGCCCACGCCAACGGGGCCCACAGGATGAGGCCCGCGATCATCAGGAGCACGAGGGTCGAGAACGATGTGCAGCGCATCAACGGCGATCATAGCATACGAGGAGACGCGGCTACCGGGCGCGGCGACGCCTCGCCGCTGGAATCAGGCGGGAACGCACCGGAGCGGCGAGTCGAACCGCGGCGATTCGCGGACCGGGGCTCGGCACCTCCCGGTAGAGCGCGTCGATCACCGGGCAGCGGGAGCCGGTGCCGCTCGCGCATCGGGCGACAGTGTCCCGCAACACCCGCTCCATCGCCTCGAGATCAGCGATTTTCGCGCGCACGTCCTCCAGATGCGCCTCGGCCACGACGCGAACCGCCCGCATCGGACTTGCGACATCCTCGCAAGCGGCCTGACCGCCGTACCCGCCTCGCCGGCCGTCGCGGGTGATCTTTTCGCGGATCTCGACCTGATTCGGCCGCGTCAACCGACGCGGGCTCCGGAGTTCACGATCCCACTGCTGGGCTCGGGCTCGGTGACACTGAAGGAGCTGCACGGCAGCGTGGTCTTCCTGAACTTCTGGGCGACGTGGTGCCCCGCCTTGCAAAGAGGAGATGCCGTCGATGGAGCGGCTGTGACTTCGTTCGCTTGCCCAGCGGAGGAGGACCAGGCCAGCTTGACGTCGCGGAGCCTCGAAGGCCTCCCGTCAGCGCGCAGGTGGCCTGGTCCGCCACCGCTCTCAGCCCGAACTATCCGGCTCTCAGGCTCATGCCGACGTCCTGCGCAGGCGCCCGATCGCGACCCATACGAGCGCGATGAGGCTTCCTACGAGCCCGAGGCCGAGCAGCCAGGTGAGACCGCCCAAGACCATCATGAGTGGCCCACAATTTCCGTCCATCATGTGCATCATTTCAAGCTCCTCCTTAGGAGATAACAGACAGCCACTGGTCGATCCGGCTCGCCACCACCGTAGCGATGTCCTCCTGATGCAGCGTGGCGGGATCGAAGATGAACACGAACTCGGTGCAGCCGTACGCCGCCCGTCCGTCAGGCAGCCGCACTGGGTCGAGCGTGTGGGTGAACAAGTGGACTCGGTCCGGGTCAACCTTCACATCGAGCACCACCAGAGGTGTGCCCTTGGTGAGCGACAGCGCTCCTGGAGTAAGAGTGAGTTGTCCGTCCTGGCGCACTTCCACGCGGGCGTAGTCCCGCACGTGGAACCGTGGGGACTTCGTGTTGGCCTGGACAGTGCGGAGCACGTTCGCCGGCATCCCGTTGCGCTGGAGCCGCAGAACGGTGCCCTGCTTCATGACATGTCCCTCGACGCCTGGGTTCTGTACCTCGATTCGCGAAAGCCGGAAACGATCGGTGAGTGTGTCACGAAGACCGGGTGAGGCCTGTCCGGTGCTGATCGACACCCCGAGCGTGGTAACGACGGCAAGAGCAAGCAGCATTGGCCGGTGCATTGAAATCCTCCTGTGCGGCTCCGGGCAAACTCCGGGCTGCCCATCCGTAGATGGACTTCAGCCGCAGTAAACGATCAGTTGTCGAAGACGAATTACGGGCGACTACGCAGAGCGGGAGACGAACTTGGGCGGGGGCTCGAGACCAGCGAAGCCGTTCTCAGGAAGGGAGCCTTCCTCGACGACATAGAGGGACGAAACGGGCGCCGGTGCGATCGAAAAGACCTGCCCGAGGACCGCGCATGACGGCGTGGCGCACGGCCCCCCGCAGGTGGCCCCCGTCGCCGCACAGCCGTCAAAGGCCATGGCGACCGGGCCCAGGAAGATCCAGAAGACCAATAGCATCACGGTGATCGCAGCACGCCGCTTCATTGACCTTGCCCATCCTCTAGGACGCTCGCGACCGCGTCAAGGATTCGCGGGCGTGGTCGGTGAGATGCAGGCCAGTTGCTGCTCACAGGCGGACCTGCGCATCCGTCGCCTCCTCAGTGCCTGTGACCGGTTGGCGTTTCGCGCCATCGCAAGGTAGTGCGGCTGATGGTGGGCGCCCTCGGTCATCGCGCTTCCTGGCGATGACGGTCAGGCGGACGCCGCCGGCGATAAGGTCCGTCTTCGCCGACCACTCCGGCATGCGATCGAGCCCAACCGCATGGGACGTGACCATCGCGCGGATGGCCTGTTCGGTGCGCCCGGTGCCGGTGACGTCCGCGGCGAGCCCACCTGGGATCGACGACGATCAGGAGACCTCGGCAAGGTTGACCTTCCTCGAAGAGAACTTCTCCCGGATCCAGGCTCCGCGTCGTACACTGTCCCGCCAAACGACTCAACTCGGCCGCGGGGAACGACGCGAAGTACCCGACCCGCCGGAGGACTTCAGCACTCGCCGAACGGGTCTGTGCTCTCGCCATCCTTTTACGACCGGAGCCACTGCCGCTGGAACTCATACCACAGCGCGAGACCGCCGATGTAGGCGGCACCAAAATTCCAAATCGCCGTGCCGTCGCCGAGTTTCAAACGCTTCCGCCGTGCGATGCGCCCCTCGGGATCAGGTGGACGGTGAGAGTGCGACAGCCAGCCGACGGCGCTGCCAGTGGCTGGAAGGTCAAGAGGAAGTATGTGTATCGACTGAGCCGACTCTCGAGAAGCCGGCTTGACGCGGCGGCGCGAAAGGGTTCTCTATCACAGTCGACAGTGAGAGCGCTCGCAGCGTTCACTCGCAGCACGTGCGCCCGCGGACCGCGTCGACGCCCTCCCGCGCGATGAGCGGGGTCATGCCGAGCGCCGCGACCGGATCGGCCCACCACAACCCGAAGGCCGCGTTCAGTCCGAGACCGACGACGAGAATCGCCGAGAGGTAGGCGCACACGCGGGTCTGGCGAGCTTCGGCTTCCAGCGCGCCGCTCCGAAGCTCGCCGGCGACGCGCCGCTTGAAATGGACGAGGGTCGGCATGACGATCAGGGACAACGCCGCGAGGACGATCCCGATCGTGCTCGGGGCGGGCGCCCGGCGCGTGACGAGCACGGCGGCCGAATCGTACGCCACATAGACCGCCAGCAGCAGAAAGCACACGCCGATCACGCGCAGCGCGCGATGCTCGGCACGCTCGCGAGCTTCCACGTCGGCGTCGTGCGCCAGCCGCCAGAGCGCGGCGAGGCCGCTCGTCACCTCGATGGCGGAGTCGAAGCCGAAGCCGACCAGGGCGACGCTGCCGGCGAGGAAGCCGGCGGTGAGCGCCACGAGGCACTCGGCCGAGTTCCAGCTGATGGTCAGGTACTGCAGGCGCCGACCGCGCCGGGCCAGTGCCTCACGGGGCGACGTCGAGGTCTCGAGGGGAGTCACTGGCTGCGGCTGACTCGTCACGGCTTGGCCGGCGGATAGTCGCGGCTGTAGGCGGGCAGCTTCAAGAAGTCGTCGGGCTTGTAGGTCCAGAACTGCGACACCATCGGATACGTGTGGATGACGGTGTTGGTGAGCTTGCCGTCGACCCGCTCCACCCGGAGGATGTAGACGTTCTGTGTCGGGTTTCCCCACTCGTCGAGCTTGATGGAACCGCGCGGATCCTCGACGGTCTCGCTCGCCTTCCGGATGGCGGCGAGGAAGCGCTCGCGGTCCTCGACGCGTCCGTCCACGATCTTCGCCGCCTCGGCAACCCAGCGGCCGGCGCTGTACATGACCGCGGTGAAGTAGGCGGGCGTCTTGCCGACCTTGGCCTCGGCGAGCTTCATGTAGGTGCGGTTGGGTGGTGTGGCGAGCGTCGGGGCCCAGATGAGCGCGCCGACGGCGCCGACGGCCTCGTCGCCCAGGTTGCGGATCACGTGCTCGTCGGTCATGACGCCGCTGCCGATGAGGGGCAGCTTCGCTTTCAGGCCGTACTCGGCGTACTGCTTGATGAACCGCACGCCCTGCGCCGCGACGAACACGGCGCAGACCGCGTCCACCTCGCGGCTGACCTGAGTGAGGTACGGCGCGAAGTCCAGCGCGTTGAGCGGCACCCAGATCTTCTGCGTGACGCGGCCGCCCTGGTCCTCGAACACCCGTTGAAAGCCGCCGATCTGCTCGTGGCCGAACGGGTTGTCCATCGCGATCGCGGCGACCTTCCGGTACTTGAGCACCCGGGCGGCGTAGTCGCCGAGCGGGTGCATGGGCTGGCTCGCGGCGAAGTTCGTTCGGAGAATCCACTTCGACACGTTCTTCTTGGTCAGATCGTCGGGGGTCGTCAGGTAGAGCGTCGGAAGCTGGTCGCGCTCGATCGGCGGGATCAGCCCGTAGCCGATGTTCGAGAGCAGCACGCCGGTGAGGACGTGCACGCGGTCCTGGGTGACGAGCTTCCGGTACTTGGCCTGCGCGACCGCCGGGTTGCCCTCGTCGTCCTCCTCGATCAGCTCGATCTTCCGGCCGGCCGCCTGGTAGCCGATCTGCTCGAAGGCGAGCTTGAGGCCCTCGAGCATGTCCTTGCCCGCCTGGGCGAAGATGCCGCTCAGCGGCGCCATGAAGCCCACCTTGATCGTCTCCGCCGCCGCCACTCCAGTCATCGCCAGGGTCGCCACGAGCGACGCGAGCGCAAGCTTCAGCAGCGATCGGATCCAGTCGGCCATCTCAGATCTCCTATCGGTCTGTTCGTGCGCCCTTCGCGCGGACGAGCGCGGCGATGCGGTCGGGCGAGAGCGGTAGCTGGGTGATGGCGACGCCCAGCGGCGCCAGCGCGTCGGCCACCGCGTTGGCGATGGCTGCGCCGGTGCCCGAGCTTCCCCCCTCGCCCACCCCTTTGACGCCCAGCGGATTCAACGGCGTCGGCGTCTCCTCGAGGATCTTCACGATCGTCTCCTCCGGCATCTCCATGGCCGTCGGCACGAGGTAGTCCATGAATGTGGTGGTGAGCGGCTGGCCCTGGTCGTCGTAGACCAGCTCTTCGAAGATCGCGCCGCCGAGTCCCTGGGCGAGACCGCCCACGATCTGGCCGTCGACGATCATCGGGTTGATCGCGCGGCCGACGTCGTAGGTCACGACGTACTTGCGGAGCGCGACATGCCCGGTGGCGGGGTCGACCTCGACGACGGCCACGTGCGTGCCGTAAGGATAGGTCATCTTCGGCGCTTCGAAGAAGTGCGCGGCGTAGAGCCCGGGCTCCATCCCCGGTGGGCCGGGCACCGCGGCGCGGGCGAGCTGCCTGAGCGACACCGCGCGCTCGGGCAGGCCGCGCACGTGAACGGCGCCGGCCTCGAGCACGAGGTCGCCCCTGTGAGCCTCGAGCAGCGCCGCCGCGACCAGGAAGATCTTGTCGCGGACCTTGCGGGCCGCCTCGAGCGCGGCCGGGAGCGCGACGGCGGCGCCGCGGCTCGCGAAGCCGCCGATGCCGAACGGCACCCGGGCGCTGTCGCCGTGGACGACGGTGACGTCCTCGGCGGCCACGCAGAGCTCCTCGGCGACGACCTGGGCGAGGGTCGTCTCGATCCCCTGCCCGACGGCGGCGACCCCCGAGTAGACGACCACGCGCCCGGAGCCGTCGACCTCGACGCGGGCGTATTCCCAGGGGCCGAGGCCGGCCTTCTCCAGAACGCAGCCGATGCCGATCCCGAGATAGCGCCCGTGTTCCCGGGCGCGCACCTGCTCGTCGCGCACCGCCTTGTAGTCGGCCGCCGCCAGCGCCTGCTCGAACGCGGACCGATAGTCGCCGCAGTCGTAGACGGTCTTCTGCCCCAGGGAGCCGCCGCCGACCTCGTACGGCATCTCGTCCGCGCCGATGAAGTTGCGGCGCCTGACGTCGGCGGGATCGAGCCCGAGCTCGGTGGCCACGCAGTCGATCAGCCGCTCGCGGACGAACGTGCCCTCGTACCGACCGGGACCGCGATAGGTTCCCGTCGGCGTCTTGTTGGTGAGCACGCAGAGCGCCTCGCAGTCGTAGTTCGGGATGCGATAGGGGCCGGGCAGGAGCGCGATCGTCAGCTCGGGGACCACGACGCCGTGCGTGCGGATGTAGGCGCCGAGGTCGACCATGAACCGGTCGCGCAGGGCCACGATGGTGCCGTCGCGGCGCACGCCGATCTCGACGTCGTGATACTGCTGCCGCGAGTGATTCGTCGCCATCAGGTGCTCGCGCCGGTCCTCGACCCACTGCACCGGGCGCCCCAGCCGCATGGCCGTCCAGGGCACGACGAAGTCTTCGGGATAGAACTCGCCGCGCACGCCGAAGCCCCCGCCCACTTCGAGCTCGATGAAGTGGATCAGATGCTCGGGATAGTCGAGCAGGTCCGCCAGGACGCGCCGGTTGAAGTGGGGCACCTTGGCGACGCCCCACAGCGTGAGCACGCCCGTTCCGGGATCGTGGGCGGCGGTGAGCCCGCGCGTCTCCATCGGGACGCCGGTGTGGCGCTGGATGGCAAAGCGCTCGCGCAGGCACCGATCGGCGGACGCCAGTGCGCTCGCCGCGTCGCCCGCGCGCGTCGTCAGCCGCTCGACGACGTTGCCGCCGGCGGCCGGGTGAAGCACCGGAACGCCCGGCTCGCGCGCGCGGCGCGCGTCGGCGACGACGGGCAACAGCTCCCAGTCGATTTCAAGCAGCTCGAGCGCGTCCTCGGCCAGGTACCGGCTGGCGGCGACGACGAAGGCGATCGGCTCGCCCACGTAGCGGACCGTCCCGGTGGCGAGCGGCGGCTGCAGGCATGCGGTTGGACCGGGACGCTGCCCGAGGCGCACCGGAATGCGCCCGACCGAGCCGAGATCGGCGGCGGTGATCACGGCGACCACGCCCGGGAGCGCACGCGCCGCGTCCGCGCGGATGGCCGCGATACGCGCGTGAGGATGGGGAGACCTCGAGATCGCCGCGTGGAGCAGGCCCGGCAGGCGCACGTCCGCGGCATACTTTCCACGTCCGGTCAGAAGACGGAAGTCTTCCTTTCGCTTGATGGGGACGCCGATCACGCGAGCGCTCGGAGGATTCGCAAGGCGGGCCGGAGGATTCATGGCGCGAGGTGGAAGATGCGCGCCGCGTTCTCGCCGAGGATCGCGGCCTGAGTAGCCGGATCGAGACCCGCCTCGCGCACCACGCGGAGCGGGTCAGGATCACCGAGCCAGAAGGGATGGTCGCTGCCGAGCATGACGCGATCGTGGCCGACCAGCTGGACGAGATAGCGGAGCGCCTCGGGGCGCTGGACCAGCGTGTCGTAGAGAAAGCGCCGGAGGTAGCGGCTGGGCAGTCCGGCGTCGTCGACGCGCGCCTCGGGCCGGGTCTGGTGCGCCCGGTCGAAGCGGCCGATGTGGTAGGGCAGGAAGCCGCCGCCATGGACGAGGATCACCGAGAGCACGGGAAACCGGTCGAGCGTCCCGCCCAGGATGAGGCTCGCGGCGGCCATCGTCGTCTCGAACGGATAGCCGACCAGGTTGTGCAGGTAGTGGTGACCGAAGCGCTCGACCGCCTCGAGGAGATACGGATGAAACACGACCGGTGCGCCGAGATCCGCGGCCACCCTCCAGAACGGATCGAACGTGGCGTCGCCGAGCGGGCGCCCGAGCGCGTTCGGATCGACCATCGCGCCGCGCAAGCCGAGGTCCCGCACCGCGACGCGCAGCTCCTCGGCGGCGGCCCAGGGATCTTGTAGCGGCACCGTGGCGAGCCCGCGGTGCGCGCCCGGCGCCTCGTGGAGCGCGGCGGCGAGCGCTTCGTTCTGGAGCCGGCTCCACGCCGCCCCCTGCGCGGGCGGCAACGAGTAGCCCGCGATATCCATCAGCGGACCGAAGACAGCGGTATCGATGCCCTGCTCGGCGAAGAACGTCGCGTGGAGGTCGAGCGTGTACAGCGCCGGGAGCAGCGGCCGCGTCGGCGGCTCGTCGCCGACCTGGAGGCGCACGCCGTCGCCCGGCAGCAGCCGCACGCCGTAGCTGTCCGGTCGGCGCCGCACCGTGTCGAAGGCGCCGGGCGAGACGTAGTGGACGTGGACGTCGACGATCACGCCGCCGTCAGTCGAGCAACGCCTTCCGCTGCCCGCCGTCGAGCGTGATGATCGCGCCGTTCATGAAGCTGGCACGGGGCGAGGCCACGAACACGGCCACGTTCGCGACTTCCTCCGGCGTGCAGATCCGCCCGAGCGGAATGCTGCGCTCGGCGCGCTGCTGGGCCTCGTCGACGCTGATCTTGCGCATGCGCGCGATGCCGCCGATCAGCTGGCCCCACCGCTCGGTGGCCACCGGCCCCGGGTTGATCGCGTTGACGAGGATGTTGTGCCGGCCGTACTGCTCGGCCAGCGCGACCGTCATGGCCAGATCGGCGGCGTTGGCCGCGCTCGGGGAGAGCTCGATCCCGATGGGCTTGACGCCGTCGTTGCCCACGATGTTGACGATCCGGCCGCCGCCTTGCCGCAACATGTGCGGAATCACGGCCTTGATGCACCGGACGTAGCCCATGAACTTGAGCTGGAGCGCCTTCTGCCAGTCCTCTTCCGTCAGGTCGAGGATCTCGCCGCCTGGTGCTGCGCCCGCGTTGTTGACGAGCACGTCGATCCGACCGAAGCGGGAGGCCGCCGCGTCGACGATCCGCTGGACGTCGTCGGGCCGCGTGAGATCGCCCGCGACCCCGAACACGTCCGCCCCCGTCGCCCTGGCGAGCTCCTGAGCCGCCTCTTCGAGCGACGCCTTGCTCCGCGCGCAGATCGCGACTCGGACGCCTTCCTGCGCGAGGCCCCGCGCGACCGCCTTGCCGATGCCCTTGCTGCCCCCGGTGACCAGCGCCACCTGTCCCTTCAGACCGAGATCCATCGCGGGCTCTCCTCGTTCATAGGCTCGCCTCGGCCGGCGGGACCCCAGCCCCGCGACGACCTGCGGCTCGCACGGCCATCTCATAGGCTCGCCTCGGCCGGCGGGACCCCAGCCCCGCGACGACCTGCGGCTCGCACGGCCATCTCATAGGCTCGCCTCGGCCGGCGGGACCCCAGCCCCGCGACGACCTGCGCCT
>Ga0137394_10004990_pt1 | contig 10090 bp, 7 predicted proteins | sample czobulk116metaG_FD_108278 | JGI IMG/M metagenome (GOLD analysis project Ga0137394, IMG submission 108278) | Vadose zone soil microbial communities from Angelo Coast Range Reserve, California, USA - czobulk1.16 metaG | ecosystem: Environmental > Terrestrial > Soil > Vadose zone | place: USA... | reverse complement strand
GACAGCCGACGGACAGTACTATTGGAAGGGCGACACCAGCTCCGATGAAATCGTCGGCCACTTTTTCATCTTCAGCATCGCTTACGACCTCCTGCCCGACGCGGACCTCAAGAAGCGCATTGCAGAGACAGCCAGGCGCGTCATGGACCACATCATCGATCACGGCTACTACCTTGTAGATCTCGATGGCAAGCCGACCCTCTGGGGTTTTTGGGCGCCGGAAAGGCTGCTGCGCGAGCCAGACGAACGAGCGCTCAACAGCGTGCAGCTCCTCAGCTTCCTGAAAACGACTGCCCACGTTACCGGCAATGCCCGCTACGAGACCGAATACAAGAAGATCGCCTGGGATCTGAAGTACGCCGACTGGATCACGCGTCTCAACGAGTTTCGGCAGGAATTGAATTACTCCGACGAAGAACTTGCGCTGCTTCCGTATTACTGCGTGTTTCAATACGAGAAGGATCCTGCGCTGCTCAAGGCCTACCGAAAGGGCATAGAGGAGTGGTGGAAGAATATCCAACGCGAGGGCAATCCTCTCTGGACCTTCATCTACCTCACTGGACAACCCGAAGGATCGGCAGATGTGCAGGCCGCAGTGTGGACCCTCTACCGCATGCCCATGGATACCATAGACTGGAGCGTAAAAAACTCCCATCGCCCGGACATCCAGTGGGCATCCTCCCCGGACCGTTTCGGCCACCGCGAAGCCTTGACCTTGCTGCCGCCGGACGAGCGGCGCGTGATGAAATGGAATAGTAACCCGTTCGTGGTCGACGGTGGCGGTGGTGGACATGCCGAAGACGATGGCGCAGCGTTCTTGTTGCCCTACTGGATGGGCCGCTATCACAAATTCATCGTGGGTGAATGAGCGATTGCGTCATCCGACCTGCTCGCCCTGCCGATCAGCCGGGCGCCTACCACGTTTGCCTTAAGACTGGAGATCATGGCAAGGACGGCGAACCCTTCTATCAGGAGGACCCCGACGCCTTGGGCCGAATCTTTGTCGGCCCCTATCTCGCGTATGAGCCAGAGTTGAGTCTCATCCTCGAAGATGAAGATGGCATCTGCGGCTACGCTCTGGGTGCGTTTGATTCGCGGAGTTTTTTCGCGCGCTACGAGGCAGAGTGGCGGCCGGACCTGTGCGCCCGCTTCCCGGCGCCGCAGGGAGACCCGAGTCAATGGTCGCGCGTGCAGCACGTTTACTCCTGGTATCACCACCCCGACTATTTCTGCCCCGAGCCCTACCCGGCTTACCCGTCCCACCTGCACATCGATTTGTTGGCGCGTGCGCAGGGCCGTGGTTATGGTCGACGGATGCTGCAGCAGGTGATGGACAAGCTTCGCCAAAGGGGCTCTCCCGGAGCGCATCTCGGCGTCAGTGTCCTCAATATGGCTGCATTTGGATTCTATGACCGACTGGGTTTCAGGGAATTAATCCGTACCGGCTCCGGAAGCGACGGCGTCATTTACATGGGCAAGAGGCTCCGGGATTAAAACTCCGAAAGAATCCAAACCAAACCATGCACGAAAAACTTGCGCTTCTGGGAGGGAAACCGGTCCGCACTCGACCGTTCACCTCCTGGCCGATCTTCGGCAAGGCCGAGGAAAAGCGATTGCTGCGCACACTCCACAGCGGCAAATGGGGCCGGATGGATGGACCGGAGGTCGCTGAATTTGAAAAACGCTTCGCCGTCATGCATGGCTGCAAACATGGGATTGCTGTCGTCAACGGCACTGTTTCCTTGCGCATCGGCCTGTTGGCCGCCGGTATTCCCGCCGAAGATGAAGTGATTGTCCCGCCGTACACGTTTTTCTCAACCGCCTCCGCTGTGGTTGAAGCCAACGCGATTCCGGTCTTTGCCGACATTGACCTGAACACCTTTAATCTGGATCCAAAAGCCGTCGAGGCCGCCATCAAGCCGCGAACCCGGGCGATCATTCCCGTTCATTTCGCCGGGCAATCGGCCGACATGGATGCGATCATGGCGATCGCGAAAAAGCGCAAACTGGTCGTTATCGAAGACGCCGCGCACGCGCACGGCGCAAGTTATAACAAGCGTCCCGCCGGTTCTCTCGGACACATGGCATCGTTCTCCTTTCAATCGAGCAAAAACCTCACCGCCGGCGAAGGCGGCATCATCACGACCAACGACGATGCGCTGGCTGAGGCCTGCCGTTCCATTCATAACTGCGGACGCATTCCGAGCGGGGTTTGGTACGAGCACCACATGATCTCCGGGAATTACCGATTGGGCGAATTCCAGGGAGCATTGCTCAATGCGCAGCTCGATCGATTGGAGCTGCAAACCAAAACTCGAGATCGCAATGGCCAATACCTCGCGGCGCGGCTCGCCCGGCTGCCTGGCGTTCATCCACAGACACGTCCTGCCGCTTGCACGCGTCACAGTTACCACCTGTTCATGGTGCGCCTGGACGCTGAGGCATTCGGCGCACCGCGCGCCGCGGTGCTCGCTGCCCTGGAGGCCGAGGGCATCCCATGCTCGGCTGGTTACGGCTTCTCCCTGCACCGGCAGCCAATATTCCGCAACAAAGCTTTCGGCCCATTTCTGCCGAACGCTTCGCACCGGCTGAACTACGATAAAACCAGTTGCCCGAACAGCGACCGGATTTGCCGCGAGTGCATTTGGCTCGAACAAAGCATGTTCCTCGGTCCCCGCGCGGATATGGACGATATCGCGCGTGCCTTTGAAAAGACTTTCGAAAACCGTGGAACGCTCTGCCATTGACTCGATTTCGGACTGGCAGCACTGCCTTGTTCTTCAATCCTTAACCGCTTTGCGCGTTCGCGAATTTGGGGGGCCCTTGCTGGAAGCGCGCCGGCGATGAGCAGATCCAGGGTTGCCATTCGTTTTCGCAACTCGTTTTCGGAGGTGTTTTAAGTAGCTCTTGGAAAGAGGCAATCCCCAGCGCGCCGCGAACGTTACAGGGTTGCCGAGCATGCCAAGGACGCCGGGCAATACATCCTCCGCTTCAGAAGCCTTTTCGATACGGCGAACCATCTCCGCTTCGGACATAGCTTTTCTCATCAATACAACTGTCTCATAATTGCGGGGTCAAAATCAAGTCTCGCCAAAGAACTTCTGACGAAAGTTGCGCCGGCAACGTGCCAACACAGCGCCTCTGATGAAGAAGTGATCGCTAATTTTCCGCGCATTGAGGGTTTTTGCATAGAACGGCGCGGAGTTAGCGGTAGCCTCGCCCCAAACGACAGGCATCTCCAATATTCCGGCGAGTTCGGCCAATCCGTATACGAGTCCACTTCCTACGCCACGCACCCGTGGCAGCGCGCCGCCGACAATGCCAGGATGAACGGAAAGGAATTCTACAATGAGATGATGGCAGTAGGTGCGCCGACATTGTGCCAGCCCGATGATGGAGGACCGTGCAAACCAATCTGCGCGAACAAGCACTAAAATGGACACTTCAGCTTGACCTTCGCGAGAGACGATTGACTTGAAGTGTTGAAGACTCGTGGCAGTTGCGATTGAGCGGCGATAGTAACGCCAACGTTTTGAAGCCAGGCGGGCGAATTCCAAGGTGTCGCGAACGCCGGCATGGGCCGCAATGGCAGCCGTAGCGCGCCAGCGGCTGACAAGTCTTAGGTCGTGTTCACTGCCGAAGGTTAGTTTGACGTGCCGACGTTTACCACCAACGACAACTTGAAAACGCATAGTTTGCCTCAAATGAAAGCCGATCCTGAAGAGGGAATCACAATTGCGCTACTTTTTTCCAGTGCCTGGATGAACCCGCCGCGCAATCCGCTTGCGCGGCGCGTGCGCTTCGTGTGATTGTCGCCATAAACATGGCTGGAATTGAGCGATTTGATTTGCTGGAGCGAAGCCTCTGCGCGTTACATTCATAAAGGAGGCGTTTTGAACCAGGCGACTGGGTTGGTCAAACAACATCTCTCGCCAGTTCTGACCGCGCTGAGCGAGAACACTTATCTCTCGGCTATTCGGGCCGGGATGGTGTCGATTGTGCCGCTCACGATCATTGGTGGCCTTTTCATGATCGTCTCTTACTTTCCGAGCGCGCGATGGGAGAAAATAGTCGCGCCCTACCTCCAGCTTCTGCAGGTTCCCGTCACTGCGACATTTGGCCTGCTCGGCGTTTTTGTGTGCTTTGCCATCGGTTATGACCTTGGGAAACAACTGAAACAAGAAGCCATTGTGAGCGCGACCATGGCCACCGTGGTCTTCCTGATGCTCCAGCTTCAATTGAAGGACCTGGCTTTTTCCATGGACGGGCTGGGTTCCAAAGGCCTGTTCACCGCGATCATCATTGCCCTGGTGTCGGTGCGTGTGCAGAAATTTTGCGCCGACACAGGTATGGTCATCAAGCTGCCGCCGAATGTGCCGCCAGTAGTATATGAATCCTTTCTCTCCCTCATCCCGTTGTTCTTTCTTGTGCTGGTCTTCTGGCTCATCCGTTTTGTCTTGGGAATTGATATCAACACTCTCGTCCAGGCGGCTTTTAAGCCGCTGGTGTTTGCCTTGAATACGCTTCCGGGCATTCTCACGTATGCCTTCCTCGTCACAATGCTGTGGTCGGTAGGAATCAATGGCGATAACACGATGGATGCGCTTGTGGCGCCTATTTTTCTTCAATACTTGACCGCGAATGTGGAGGCGAAGGTGGCCGGGGTCGCCCTGCCCTATGTTACTGCCAACGGTTTCTTCACCACTTTCGTTAATGTCGGCGGAACGGGCGCTACCATTGCGCTGGCTCTGATCATGTGGAATTCCAAGGAGCCTGGGTTCCGCAAAGTCAGCCGCATTTCGCTGCCCACTCAAATCTTCCAAATTAATGAACCGATCTTTTTTGGCTTTCCCATCGTCCTGAATCCCATCTTCATGATTCCGTATATCATTAATGCACTGATCCTGACGGGCGGCACCTTTCTGCTCATGCACTGGAACGTCATCAACAAACCTTTTGTCAACGTGCCCTGGACCACGCCGCCTATCATTGGGCACTACCTGGTTTCCGGCGGGGATTGGAAGGCTGCCCTCTGGGGCGGCATGTCCATAGCTATTGCAATGTTGGTTTACTTCCCGTTTGCCAAAGCGGCCGAACGGCAGCGTATGAAAGCTGAAGCAGCAGGTGTGGCCCACGAATAAGGCTCATGCTCAGGCGCGGAATCCGAATCATTACTTTGCTTTTATTGGGCATCACTATGAGTCAACCGGGATGTCAAACGCGCGATCCCCTGGAGGTGTCATTCGGCATCGAAAGGCAAGTCACGCGCGGTCCCGGCGGGCGCGTCCTCACCAATACCGGCGTCTGGTCCCCCGACAACAAATGGATCGTCTACGATACCCGCAGTGACCCGGCGGGCGACAACTTCGACGGAAACACCATCCAGATGGTCAACATCCATACTGGTGAAGTCCGGGAGTTGTATCGCGCCAAAAACGGCGCGCACTGCGGGGTGGCTACATTTCATCCGCGCGAGAACAAGGTCGTGTTCATATTGGGCCCAGAGAATCCGACGTCTGACTGGCAGTACAGTCCGTTTCACCGCCAAGGTCTGATCGTTGCGACAGACAAGAACATCGCCACTCCTATGGTGGTGAACCTCGATGCGCGTGATCTTACGCCGCCGTTTACGCCGGGGGCGTTACGCGGTGGATCGCATGTGCACGTCTGGGACCCTGCTGGCGAGTGGGTGAGCTTCACTTATGAAGACCATGTCCTGGCGCAGTTTAATCGGGCGACTGCGGACAATGACATTAACCTCCGCAGCATCGGCGTGAGCGTTCCCGGTCGCCCCGTCCATGTGAAAAAGGAGCATCCGCGCAATCACGATGGCGAATACTTCACCGTCCTCGTCACACGCACGACGGCTAATCCGAGCCCCGGCTCCGATGAAATCAAAAGAGCGTTCGAGGAAGGTTGGGTCGGCACAAATGGCTACGTGCGCGCGGATGGACTACGTCAACCTCACGCGCTCGCTTTTCAAAGCGAGGTGGTCACCCTTGGGCATGAAACCATCGCGGAAGTCTTCATCGCAGACTTACCCAACGATTTGACCCAGCCGGGCGAAGGACCATTGGCCGGCACAGAAACTCGCCTGCCTTTTCCTCCCAAAGGTTGCGTTCAGAGGCGACTCACCTTCACGGCAGACCGAAGATTCCCTGGCATCCAGGGGCCGCGCCACTGGCTGCGCAGTTCACCTGATGGCTCGAACATCGGCTTTCTCATGAAGGACGATGCGGGCATAGTGCAACTCTGGACTGTCTCTCCTAATGGCGGCCCGCCCAGGCAGGTCACCCGAAATCCCTGGAGCATCGCGTCGGCTTTCACGTGGAGTCCGGACGGAACGCGCGTGGCACACGTGATGGATAACAGCGTTCACGTGACTGAAGTCGCCTCCGGCAAAACCCATCGGCTGACGCGGCGCACTCAAGGCAACGACGCCCCCCGTCCCGAAGCTTGTGTTTTCTCGCCCGACGGCAAAAAAATCGCCTATATCCGCCGCGTCAGAGACTCCGGGAAATCCTCCAACCAAATTTTCATTCTCTCCATCTAACAGCGGCTGGCTCTTACTTAGGGCACTCGGATTCGGTAGAAGCTGCGTTGGAAGAGGGGCGCATCAAAATCGATGAACTCGAAGATGGTATTCCCTAACTCAGTTCCGGTGCCTAGATTCACCCAGTTGGTCAACGTGGAGGAGGCTTGGACCTGATAGACTTGGGCCGCGTTTCCTGTAAACTGCAAACGATAGGAGCCGTCGCTCTGCGGCCTGATCGTGTCGATGTGCGGTCGGGCATTCGACCACAAAAACGTTCGGTCGCCGCCATAATTGGTCCCCTTGCTGTGACCGGCCGCTGCCCGATAATGGTAGAGCGTGTTCGCAACAGGATTTACCGGGGCCGCCAGAGGCACGGCGACATTCACAAGGTTGCTCGAAATCATCTGGATAGCTGAAGTGCTTCCGTAGTTCGTGCTGGTTCCCCATTCAAACCAAACGCGCGTCAACTCGTTCGTCGCATTGGGAGTGACAGTGGAATTGAACACGACCGTCGTTGAAGTCATGCTGCTGGCCGGCAAAGTCGTGACGCTGGGCACGGTTTGTTTGGAGACACCCAGTTGGACGGTTGTAAAGCCAGGAGGCGCCTCTTCCAAATCCCAGACCACGATGTAATATGTCGTGCCCGCCGTCAGGGTCGCAGTCACCGCGGCATGAAGCTCGATCGCGTCATCGTCACAGGCTGCCGGCGTAAAAGGTCCCGCACAACTGGCCGCTCTGTAAATTCCCAACAGAGTATCGAAAACGCGCGTGGCCGTGTAGGGCGCCGTGGTGAAGAAGTAATCTCCCGACAGGCTCGGCGCGAACCGATACCAAATACTGCGGAAACCCGGCGTCTGACAGAGCGGATCGGGCGGATCACTTTCAGTACTGGCTCTGATTGTATCGGTAATTGCACTGAGATATGGAAAAGGGCCTGCCGAGGGAATGACTTCCGCTCCTGAGCAAAGATCGTTTGTAGGGATTTGTGGCTTGGAGACCTTTAGCTGGACGGCGGTTTCACCGGTCAGTGGCGCGTTTGTCAGTACCTTCCATACCACGACATAGTAGCTGGTGTTGGCCAGAAGATTGGTCGCGATGGCCGACTGCGTGAACCCGGCGTCATCGTTGCAAGCCACGGAGGTAAACGGACCGCTGCATCCTCCGGCTGAAGTATAGACGGCCATGAGAGTATCTTGCACCGTCGTCGCGGTGTCGTTCACGGAGAGGACGTAAAAAGCGGAGGCCGCGGGAATGAATTTATACCAAACACTGCGCGAGACGGTCTGGTAGCAGTCGAGGTTCGAAGGGGAAAGAGCCGGATCTCCTGACGTTGTCGCGCGGCTGATGTCGGAGATCTTTGCAGACAAGTACGGGAACGGTCCCGCGGCGGGGATGATCTCAGCTCCCGAGCAGAGGTCGTTGGGAGGCGCTGAGGCAGCAAATGAGGCAGTAATCTGCAGCGACAAAAAACCGACCACCAAGGGAAGACAACCGATGAAACTCGCTTCGTTCCGGAGCATGGGATTAAGCATATAATGCATTTTCCTCCGCGTCGTGGCGAGCAAAAAGGTGGGATCAGGCCCTTGACCAATTCGAGAAAGATGAAAAAAGGGACCGGTAAATCCCGGCCCCTTGCTTTCCGCGCCAATTTTCGCGCGGACCTTAGACTGACGAATGTTTGGCGTTTGACTGGCTAACGGTCTCGCCCGCGATCCCCGCCGCGATGGTCGTCTCCAGCTCCATCATCGTGATTGTCGTCTCCATCGTGCTGGTCGTCTCCGCCATGGTGGCCACCAATGATCATCCTAGCGGCGCAGTCCACGGCATCCAGAATGTTCTGGGCTCTTCCGATAAAGAGGGCAGCGTTTGCAGGATCGCTACGGCCCAGTTGAGCCTGCACCTTGTGCTGGAAGGCTTCCAATTGGTTCATCGCGGCATCAAAGCGGCCTTTGTCCAACGCGGCTGCCGCTGCATTCAGCGCCGCCAGCAGCGGACGTTTATCGGGACTCCCTTTCTTGCGCCCAAGATCCGTGTCGTTAACAAGGGTAATTAGCTGATCAACCGCGTCGCCCCCATTAATGACGCAGACGTTAGTTGGGCAGAGAGTCACTCCACCGCGTCCATCGCTGACGGCCAGGATAATGGTGTGGCAGCCGACAGACAGACAGTTGGAAATAACCGCACCGCTGTAGATGTTAGTCCCGATCAGCCAGGTAAACTGAAGCGGATCATTATCGGGATCAGTGCCGGATCCGACCAGGATCAGGCAAGCCTTTGACCCGTCGAGCGAGATCGCATAACCGTTACTGGCGTTTCCGGGTGTGAATGCACAGGAGATTTGCAACGCGCAGGTCGGCGGAGCATTCCGGCAGTTAACCGTGATCGAGACGGTCGCTTCAGCCGATTCGCATCGGCCATCGCTGACCTTATATTTGAAGCTATCGGAACCGCAGTAACCAGCATTGGGTGCATATGTCCCGGCGCCGGTGTGAGCTTCAAGAGCCACCTGTCCGTGGGCCGCTCCCTGAGTAATAATGTACAGCAATGCGTTACCGTCCGGATCTGAGGCCGGCAGTTGGAATGTCGCCTGCGAATCCTGATCGACGGTGACACTTAGCGCGTTGGCCGTCGGGCATTGGTTACAATTAGTGACGTTGATCGAGACGACGGCTTCAGCCGAGTCGCACTTTCCGTCGCTGACTTTGAATCTAAAGCTGTCGGCTCCGCAATAACCACGCGCCGGCGTATAGGTAGCTGCCCCACTGGCCTGGACCGACACGGTTCCGTGAGACGGCTGAGTATTGGTATATTGCAATGTGTCACCGTCCTGATCGCCGGCCAGGAGCTGGAAGTTAACCGAGCCGTTTTGATCAACCACCACAGCTAGCGGGCTGTTCGTCGGGCAATGGTTCGGCGGAGCCACCGTCACAGCTACTGAGGCGCGGACGGGCGTGCCGGACAGGTCGGTGATCGTATATTCGAAGTGATCTGTGCCTGTGAATCCGTTAGGCGGCGCGTAGCGGACAGTATCACCGAAGAGCCGAACGGCCCCGCCTTGAGCGGTAATATAGCTCGGAGTGACTCCGACCAGCAGGAGTCTATCGCCATCCGGATCTGAGTCGTTGGCGAGCAGCAGAGACGCCGGGTAGGTCACTGGCGTGTCAACGGTCGCGTTAACCACGTCGTTCGCGGCGATGGGCACCTGGTTTGCCAACAGTTCCGCGTTGATCACGAACTCGTTGTCATCAATGGCGTGATTAATGCCCTGAATCGCAAGTACGTTCACCCCCGGCTTCAACGCCGAAATGAAGCTCGTGATATCAAATACCTCGGGAGAGATCGTCTCAGTCGTCGTACGCGAAGCGGTCGCGGCGCCATTCCATGGGATGGACGGTTCGCCCTCGAACACGACAAGGCTGAACGCGGATCCATCGCGGCCGTCATTACCAGCGTCACCCGGGCCTAACATAATATCAATGCTGTCGCCAAGAAAGACGTCCGGCAGATTCACCGTGTCATCACGCCCGATCCCATCTGTGCCGCCTATGGCTTGTG
>Ga0137394_10004988_pt1 | contig 10092 bp, 5 predicted proteins | sample czobulk116metaG_FD_108278 | JGI IMG/M metagenome (GOLD analysis project Ga0137394, IMG submission 108278) | Vadose zone soil microbial communities from Angelo Coast Range Reserve, California, USA - czobulk1.16 metaG | ecosystem: Environmental > Terrestrial > Soil > Vadose zone | place: USA... | reverse complement strand
GGCGCTTGCCCCGCGTGCAACGGCCTCGGCTCCAAATACGATTTCGCACCATCCAAGGTCATCAATGATTGGAGCCGCCCGCTCTTTGATGGCGGCCTTGGACCAGGCTCGGCCTCAGCGATTCTCAAGCGCACGCTCGAGCTTGGCGCCTACGCGCACGGCTTCGATCTCGAAACGCCCTTCGATAAATTTCCCTCGCGCATCCAGAACATGCTTCTCTATGGCTACCCGCCGTCCAACGGCCGCGGCGCGGCACAAGAGAAGGAGTCAGCAGGAAAAAGGCCGAAAGGCGAAAAAGGCTTTCGCTTTCCCGGCATCTTGAAATTCCTTGAGCGAAATTTCGAGGAGTCCGGATCGGACACCTACCGCGAGTGGATGACGCAATACATGTCCGCCACAATCTGCAGCGTCTGTCACGGTAAGCGTCTCCGCCCCGAATCCCTCGCTGTAAAGCTCGCCGGCTGGTCCATTGCCGATTTCACTGCGCTCTCGCTCAGCTCGGGGCGTCCTGCCGTGGACAAAATCCTCGCGCAGCTTACGGACCGCCAAAAAGAAATCGCCGCCCGCCCCCTTGAAGAAGTCGCCGAACGCCTCGATTTCCTCCTGGCTGTCGGCCTCGGCTATCTCAGTCTCGATCGCTCCGCTGCCACGCTCTCCGGCGGCGAAGCCCAGCGCATTCGCCTCGCCACGCAAATCGGCTCACGCCTTCGCGGCGTTCTTTACGTCCTTGACGAGCCCAGCATCGGCCTCCACGCCCGCGACAACGATCGCCTTCTCGGCTCCCTCGAACATCTTCGCAATCTTGGCAACACCGTCCTGGTCGTCGAGCACGACGAAGACACCATCCGCCGCGCCGATTTCGTCGTCGACCTCGGCCCCGGCGCGGGCAATGCCGGCGGCTACCTCGTCGCGCAGGGCAAGCCGGCGCAAATCGAAGCCACCACGGAATCCCTCACCGGCCAATACCTCAGCGGTGCCGCCAAAATCCCCATCCCCGAAAAACGCCGCAGCCCCAACGGCAAATCCATCCAGATTCTCGGCGCCAGCGCCAACAATCTGAAAGACGTCGACATTGCGCTTCCGCTCGGTGTGCTCACCGTCGTCACCGGCGTGTCCGGCTCCGGCAAGTCCACGCTGGTCAACGATATTCTCTATCGCGCTCTCGCGCAAAAGCTCTATCGCTCTTCGGAGGCTCCGGCCGCTCATCGGGAAATTCTCGGCGCGGATCAAATCGACAAAGTCATCGAAATCGATCAAGCCCCCATCGGTCGCACGCCGCGTTCGAATCCCGCCACGTACACCGGCGTTTTCGCGCCCATCCGCGATCTCTTCGCCATGCTTCCCGAATCGCGCGAGCGCGGCTATCGCCCTGGGCGGTTCAGCTTCAACGTGAAGGGCGGCCGCTGCGAAGCTTGCCAGGGCGACGGGCTCCGCCGCATCGAGATGAATTTTCTTCCAGACGTTTACGTGATGTGTGAAGTCTGCCGCGGCCGCCGCTACAATTCGGAGACGCTGGCGGTCCGCTACAAGGGCCACTCCATCAGCGAGGTCCTCAACTTGCCCTCCTCGGACGCGCTCAAGCTCCTTGAAAACATTCCGCAAATTCAGCAGAAGCTCGCCACTCTGGTCGAAGTCGGCCTCGGCTACGTCACCCTCGGCCAATCCGCAACCACGCTCTCCGGTGGCGAAGCCCAGCGCATAAAGCTGGCCCGCGAGCTTTCAAAACGCCAAACAGGCCGCACGCTCTACATCCTCGACGAGCCAACCACCGGCCTCCACTTCGACGACGTTCGAAAGCTGCTCGACGTCCTGCAACGCCTCGTCGATCTCGGCAACACCGTGCTCATCATCGAGCACCACCTCGACGTCATCAAACAAGCCGACTGGGTCATCGACCTCGGCCCCGAAGGCGGCGAAGGCGGCGGGCGCATCGTCGCGCAAGGCCCTCCCGAAGTCGTGGCCCGCACCAAAAAATCCTACACCGGCCAAGCCCTCTCCCGCGTCCTCGGCATTTCCAACAACGGCCACAACAATGGCAACGCAAAGTAATCGTTCGACCGCGATTTCGATTCCTTGTAGGGGCACAGCCCCGGTCCCGACCTGGTCGGGATGCTGCGCCCCAGCAGGAGAAACCAGTGCGCCTTGCACGAAGCTTGGTAATGTCCTCTTCAGAAGGTAGAGTATCCCCTGCTCCATGAGCATCTACTCCATCCACCCCGTCACTCTGGGCGCCGTCCACACCTACCCACTCGCCACGCGCAGGAGCAAAGTCCGTATCCGTGACTTTGCAAAGCCCCCTTCCGCGAAGGCCTCGCTCACAAAATTCCTCGATGCACTCCCAAACATTCTCGCCGCCGAAGATCTCCGCCATCTCCTGGCGGCAATCCACAACTCACGCAAACAGCGCAAAGCGATCCTCTGGGGCCTCGGCGGCCACGTCATCAAAGTCGGTCTCGGCCCCGTTCTCATCGAGCTCATAAAACGCGGTTTCATCTCCGGCATCGCCATGAACGGCGCCGCCCTCATCCACGATTTCGAAATTGCTCTCGCCGGCAACACCTCGGAAGACGTCGAAGCCGGCCTCGGCGAAGGGCAGTTCGGCATGGCCGCGGAAACCGGCCAGTACATCAACGAAATGGCCAAGCTTTCTCACCGCATTCGCATTGGCTACGGGGAAGCCGCGGGCCAATTCCTCACTAGCGGCATCCTCAACGTCAAACACGCCGACTTCAGCGTCCTCGTCGCTGCCTACCAGCACCGCATCCCCGTCACCATCCATCTCGCCATCGGCACAGACATCCCCCACATGCACCGCGCCGCCGATGGCGCTGCTCTCGGCGCAGCCACGCATCATGATTTCCGCCTCTTCTGCGCCCTCGTCGAGCAGATGCATCCCGGAGGCGTTTATCTCAACTGGGGCTCCGCCGTCTTGCTCCCTGAAGTTTTTCTCAAAGCCGTCTCCGTGGTCCGCAATCTTGGCGTCCCGCTCCGCCCCATTACCACCGCGAACTTCGACTTTATTCAGCACTACCGTCCGTTGCAGAATGTAGTGAAGCGTCCCACCGCGTCCGCGCGCGGCCGCAGCGGACCTGAATCGCACGGCTACGCCATCACCGGCCACCACGAACTGCTCTTGCCGCTGGTCGCCGCCGCGCTGGCCACTGGCTGGCCAAGGAAAGCGCGGCCCGGAAAACGATGACCCTCTTCGACGACAATCCGATGAATCCGCCGGACGAGAATCTCCCCCCGCAGAGTTCGTCCGACCATCCTCGGGAAGCAGCGCCGCCGGAACCGTTCGCTCCTCCGCCCGCCGGAGACCCCATCTCCTACGCCGCTGTCGCCCAATCAGACTCTTCTCTTCCCGAAGACCTGCGCATCTCCTGGTCTTGGCTGCATCTTTTTGTCTTTGTGATTTTTGGCGTAGCCAGTCAGCTCGCAATCGGCATTGTCTTGATCAGCTACTTTTCTGCGGACCGGCACCTCTCGCAAAAGCAGCTCAGACAGCTGTTTGAGTCCGATCCAAGGCTCATCGTCGGCACAAATGTTCTCTGGTTCGCTCTCATCTTTCTTTTTCTCTATGTGACGCTTTCCGTACTCCGCGATATGCCCTTCTGGCGAACCTTAGGTTGGAAAAGACTGAAAACCGACCCGATTGGCGGCAAGGGCAGTCCCTGGATGTATTTTTTTTCCGGCTGCGGCCTGGCCATCTTCGTCGCCATCGCCAGCTCGCGCATCAAGAACGTGGACCACGTCCCCATCCAGGAACTTTTCAAGAGTCGCACCGGCGCCATGTTGCTTATGGCCATGGCGGTATTTGTCGCGCCGCTCGTCGAAGAAACCATTTTCCGCGGCTACCTCTATCCTCTTTTCGCCAAGTCCCTTGGTGTCCTTCCCGGAATTTTCCTCACCGGGCTTCTCTTTGGCTTGATGCACGGTGCTCAGCTTGGCTGGACCTGGGGCCTCGTGGCGCTTCTCACTCTCGTCGGTGTCATTTTCACGTTTGCCCGCGCCCGCACCGGCACGGTCGTCGCCAGTTTCCTTCTCCATCTTGGCTACAACTCCATGATCGCCTTCACATCCATCATCGCCACCAAAGGCTTCACGAAAATGCCCCCCGGCCACTGACCCATTCGTCTTCCTGCTCCGCCTTGGCTAGAATGAATAGGCAATGCGAGTCGATCTTGGAGGGGCGCTCCCTCTCGGCGCATCGTTATGAGATATTCTTGAGGAAGCCAAACGCATGTACGTAGCCCAACCCATCGAGTGGACCGATCGCGGCGTAGTCATGCTGGACCAGCGCCTTCTCCCCGCCGAAGAAGTCAGCTACACCTACACCGATTACCGCGAAGTCGCCAAAGCCATCCGCGAAATGGTCATTCGTGGCGCGCCGGCCATCGGCGTCGCCGCTGCCATGGGGGCGGCCCTGGGCGTTCTGCATTCCTCCGCGAAATCCATCGAAGCCCTCCGCCCGGAATTCCAGGAAATCTGCGGCACACTCGCCAAAACGCGCCCCACCGCCGTGGATCTCTTCTGGGCCCTCGAGCGCATGCAGCGCCGATTTGCGGAACTCACGTCAGAGACTTCCGACCTCGTCAAAATCAAGCAAGGTATGGTCGAAGAAGCACGGCAAATTCATCTCGAAAAAAAGACCACTGACGAAGCCATCGGCCGCTTCGGCGCCGAATTCATGCCCCGCGAGGGCCGGGTCATGACTCAGTGCAACGCCGGTGCGCTCGCCACCGGCGGCATCGGCACCGCCCTCGGCGTCATCCGCGTCGCATGGGAACAGGGAAAGAGACTCCACGTCCTCGTTCCCGAAACACGCCCGTATCTTCAGGGCGCGCGCCTCACGGCCTGGGAACTCCACAAAGGCGGCATCCCGCTCACGCTCATCACCGACAACATGGTCGGCCATTTCCTGAAAACCGGAAATGTCGGCGCCATCGTCACCGGCGCGGACCGCATCGCCGCTAACGGCGACACCGCCAACAAAATCGGCACTTATCAGATCGCCGTCCTCGCCAAAGAAAATAATGTCCCTTTCTACATCGCCGCACCGGTCTCCACGTTCGATCTCTCCATCCCCGACGGCGATCACATTCCCATCGAAGAGCGTTCCGCCGCTGAGGTCACTCATCTCCAGGGCGTCCGCATCGCTCCCGACGTCCACGCCGCCCATCCGGCCTTCGACGTCACCGCCGCCCGCTACATCGCCGCCATCTTCACCGAACGCGGCGTCGCCCGCGCCCCTTATGACGATTCACTCCGTGCGCTTGTCGCGGCGCCTCAATCTGCCGTTACCGCCCGCACCTAGGGGCACGATACCAATTCACCTGAGCTCATCGAAACGGCGGTGTTCTCCGTCGCGGCGACTCGAGCTGGTAGTTCGAGTCCTATCTTTCACGGCAGCAAGCGAGCTGCGTCGCGCGCTGCCGTCCTTTATATCTTCTCTAGTTTTGCTTTATGGAGGATCCGGCTTGCGTGATGCTTCCGGGAAGCAAGTCCGTCTTGATCGTGATTTTCTGCTGCGCCAGCAAGTTGACCTCAGTGTCGAAAGCTTGAAATCCGGGAAGGGCAATCTTGATCCGATGCTTCCCGGGGCTGACCAGCATCCCATGTCCCGCGCCGCTGAATTCACCAACGGTCCCGGCGAAAGCGTCGTCCACAAAAACAGCGGCCCTCTCCGGTGTGACATGCAGCTTGATCTGAGATGTGACTTTTGGAAACTGAGTCCGTGGATCCTTTAGCATGACGACTTGCAAGACGATTCTCTTGCGTGGCTCCACAACCACCTTCTGCCTGAAATCCGTATATCCGGACTGGCGGACGGCAATTTCATGTTCGCCGGGCAGAAGCAGGATTTTGTTGTTATCCTTCAACTCGTTGACGTAGCCGACGTACTGTCCATCAACCCAGACTCCGGATGTTTTATCCGCCTTGGTCTTTCCGACCAATTGCACTTCACCCAGGACTTGGTTTTGAGCGTGGGCTGCCAAAGGGATACTCAGTCCGGACAAAGCAAGGCAGAAAGCTGCTTGGCGCACTGCGCGATACATTTTCATCTTCAACCCCCCGGGAAAGCTCTGGTAGGATCTCGAATCGCCTGGGAACGATTCGTTCTCCCCGAATAGGCTGGCTCTCTTATTCTAACCATAACTGGGGACCTCCGCGCAGGTTCTCTGCATTACTGGTGACCCCCGCCCTTTCGCGAGTCCGTTAGGCGCCATTCGCTTCTCTGCAGCCGCGGGGACTGCTCTACAACGCGCTTCTCGGCGTCATCGTCTGGTTCCATTTCTTCCCGGCCGGCCCTCCAGAATCGTCCGCGGCAGCGGCATCCTCAGCAGGACCGCCGGCCCATCGCGCCAGATCCAGTTCTCCCTGAAAGTGATCTATGGACTCTTCCACCGCCCCATAGCATCTTCACCGGCACGGGCACGGCCGTACCTATCCCAGTGAGGCCGCCGCGGTTTAGCGCCGAATTCACACTTCCTGCGTCTGAAGGTGCATCATGAAAACAAGACTATTTTTCGCGGTATTCTTCGCCGCCGCAATCCTTTGCGAGGCACAAACAAAACTCCCCGACACGCCTGCCGGCCATCAATTCTCGGCTTGGCTGGAGGCCTTCAACAGCGGCGACCGCGCCGCGCTCCTCGCATACTTGCAGAAAAACAATCCCTCGCACGCTGCCGACATCGACCAGGAATTTGGATTTCGCAATCAAACCGGCGGCTTCGACTTCAAGAAAGTCGAACAATCCGCCCTCACGCGGCTAACGGGCATTGTCAAAGAGCGGGCTTCTGACCAATTCGCTCGTTTCACCATCGAAGTAGAGTCCGCCGAATCTCATCGCGTCACGCAGCTGGAACTGCGGGCCATTCCGCCACCCGCGGAATTTCCCATGCCGCGCATGAGTCAAGACGCGGCCCTCGCCGCTCTCCGTGCGGAAGTGGAAAAGGCCGCTGCAGCCGATCGTTTTTCCGGCACCGTCCTGGTCGCCAAGGACGGCAAGTCCGTCTTCACTGCCACCTACGGTTTAGCCGACCGCGAAAAGAAAATTCCCAATAAACTCGACACTCGTTTTCGCCTCGGCTCGATGAACAAGATGTTCACCGCCGTCTCCGTACTTCAGCTGGTGCAAGCCGGCAAAATCAGGCTTACCGATCCACTCGGAAAATACCTCACCGACTATCCCAATCAAGACCTCGCTTCCAAGGTCACCGTCCACCACCTCCTTACGCATTCCGGCGGTACCGGTGATTTCTTCGGCCCGCAATTCGACGCTCATCGTCTCGAGCTCCGCACCTTAGAGGATTACGTAAAGCTCTACGGCCAGCGCGGACTTGAATTCGAGCCCGGCAGCCGCTGGGCGTACAGCAACTATGGATTCTTGCTCCTCGGTGTGCTGATCGAAAAGGTCAGCGGCCAGAGTTATTACGATTACGTCCTCGAGCACGTCTACAAGCCCGCCGGGATGACTTCTACGGCTTCGCTTCCGGAAGACCAGGCGGTGTCCGGCCGTTCCCTGGGTTACACCAAATCCGGCGGAGGTGACGCTTGGAAGGCGAATACGGACACGCTGCCCTGGCGCGGAACTTCCGCCGGTGGCGGCTATTCTACCGTCGAAGACTTGCTGCGTTTCGCCAACGCGCTCCAGAACAACAAACTGCTCGATGCGCGGCACACCGACCTTCTCACCACCGGGAAAATGGACGCGTTCAACGGCGGCAAGTACGCCTACGGTTTCATCGATCAAACGTCTGGCGGAGTCCGCTGCTTTGGCCACGGCGGCGGCGCTCCCGGTATGAATGGCGACCTCCGGATCTGCCCGCAGTCCGGCTATGTCATCGCCGCCCTGGCCAATCTCGATCCGCCGGCGGCCCAACGCCTTGCCGATTTCGCTGCCAATCGTCTCCCCGAAAAATAGCTGCTTCTATCACGAAACAAAGGGCCTAGGCGGGAGGGCGAATTTGGTCTGCGGCGCAAATTGGCCGTTGCATTTACCATTCTTTTGCCAGGACGGCGATGATCTTCGACAAGGCATGCAGGTCTCGCGTGTCGATCACTTCGCCGGGGGAATGAGAATAGCGGAGCGGCCACCCCAAGGGAATGTCCACTGAACCATAGCGCGCAAACACGGCGCCGTCGTTGCCGCCGCCGGTTACGCCGTACTGCACGGGGATCTTGTTTTTGTGCGCGAGGGTCACCACGCGGTCGACATATTCGCGGGGGGTAATGTTCGAATTGTCCACGGCGCGGATGACGAAGCCCTTGCCGATTTCGGCGTCAGCGAAGCGCTTGGATTCGAGCGGGGAATCCGAGCTGACGAATGTGTCTATGGCAAAGACGAAATCCGGAATCTTGCCTTCCTTTGCCGCACGCTCAGCATAGGCTGCCGCACCTTTCAAACCAACTTCCTCCTCGGTGGACCAGACAAAAGTAACGTCGCGCCCCTGCAAATTCGGCCCAAGTGCTTGCACGGCCTCGATCAGTGCAGCGCACCCAACGCGATCATCGAAGCTGCGCCCGTTGGCGCGCGTCCCCAGCAGCGGGCGGTATTCTTTCGGGATCGTCAGCCAGTCGCCCGCTCTTATGCCCAGCTTTTGCGTCTCCTCGGCTGAGTGCGTGCCGACGTAGACGCTCGCAGGCTCGTCCAGTCCCCTCGGACCATGCGGCCATTCGAATCCCGGTTTGTCCCAACCCGCCGGCAACTCCAGCACGCCTCCAATCGTTTTGCCATCCGCTTTGTGCAGCAGCACTACATGACCAAGGAAGTATTCCGTGTAGCCCCCGCCGAGCACGTCCACGAGCAACCGCCCATCAGTCTCAATGGAACGGACCCGGTAGCCGATTTCGTCCATGTGCGCGACGAACACGATTCGCGGCGTTTTCGCACCAGGCGCCGCCCCGCCCAAATGCAGAATCAAATTTCCAGCTTCGTCTGTCACCGTCGTTGGGCGCGTCTGCGCTTCGGGACGCCAGCTTGTTGAGAGCCAGGTTTCAATCTGTTTACGGACCGCCACTTCATGACCGCTGACGCCGTAAGTCTCAACCAGCGCGGGAAGTAGTGGCGGGCCACCATCAGCACCGCCCCCTCCGCTGCCACCGCCCAAGCCACCTGCTGCCATGCCTCCCGAAACGTAGCGATAGAGCAACTCTGTAATGGAACCTAGATCTGAAATGTTCAGAGTCTCCGCAGGAGTCACGGGAAAGAGCGTGGCCACGCCCAGGTGCGCAAATCGCTGCGGAAATGCGCTTGGCTTACCATAGGCCGCAATTCGCGGAGGCGCCGCAGCCGTTGCGGTCAGAGACAAATGATTATCATCGGCAAGCTTTTTCAGTTCAGCAGGAAAGCCCGTTAGGGATGCAGTTGGATCATCCATCCCCAGGAGAATCCCTTGTCCCGGTGCGGCGCGGTTCTCGCCGGCGGAAGTTGTCGAAGCGGCTGAACTTCGCGTTGGAAGCAGGCGACCCACATAGATCATTTCGTCCGGCTGAATCTCATTGAGGAGGCGCTCTAAACCGCGGCCGCCGGTCCATTGTTGGGTGACAAATGCAACCGTTGTTGTGCCGCTCAATTTCGCCTGGCCGAGGCGAAACGTGGCAAACAGATTTATCAATGCAACACAACCAAAGTGATCACCGATGCCCGGCGCCGTGTATTCGCGGGAGCCCAGAGGATAGCCGGCATGGTTCAGACTGACCGGGTCGAGGAGGTCCACCCCCGCGCTGCGGACCTGTTCTGCATTTGTTGCGCCAATGTCGATAAACATCTCCTCAGGATGGGCCATCTTCGGAGCATTCGGGCGCTGCGGTTGAAGATGGACTGACAATCCGGCAAAGACGCCATTCACTTTCTTGCCGTCGCGCGTGAACACCCAGATCGGCTGCGCAGCGTGCAGCAAATCAAATACCGCGTTCGGCGGAGCCTGAGGCAGGCGTTGAACGCGCAGGTAACCCTCCGGGGTGATCTCACTTACAAGGTAACCTGGTTCGTCCATAGGTGTGACGATTAGCCGGCGGGGTGATCCACTTCCAAGACTTACATAGACGTTTCCAAGGTTATCGGTGTGCGGAGAAGAATCCTTGAGCCGC
>Ga0137394_10004987_pt1 | contig 10092 bp, 8 predicted proteins | sample czobulk116metaG_FD_108278 | JGI IMG/M metagenome (GOLD analysis project Ga0137394, IMG submission 108278) | Vadose zone soil microbial communities from Angelo Coast Range Reserve, California, USA - czobulk1.16 metaG | ecosystem: Environmental > Terrestrial > Soil > Vadose zone | place: USA... | reverse complement strand
TTCTCGACAGTCCATCTGATATAAATTTCGTCACGAGCGCTGAGCTCTCGCTTAGTAGCCAGAAAGCATCCACCCACGCTGAGACTGGTGATCTTGTCGTAATTCTCACACTCAGGTCCCCATCCCCAATCGGCAAAGAAGTCCACGTTGACGCGCGGGTGTTTCCTCAGCTCGCTGAAGTCTTTGGGCATGTCGTCCTAAGTGTGAACTGCTTTGAAACGATCAATCGCAGCCTGGATTTCAGACCAGGCGATCGCGCCCTCGCGAATCAGCCGCGGCTCAACGTCGCAAACATCCAACACCGTCGACGGCTGGTCGGTTGTGACATCGCCGCCATCGACAATCAAATCGATGGCGTCACCAAAGTAGCTAAGAACTCTCTGCGCGGTCGTGGCGGGGTCCTGATGAGTAGGATTCGCGCTCGTCGCTGTCAAAGCACCTCCGCAAGCGTGCACCAGAGCGCGCACTTTATCATCGCCGGGCAAGCGCACGCCAATAGTTTTTGTGCCCGCGGTAATTTCCTCCGGAACCGTCGACGCAGCCTGGCCAATCAGCGTCAAAGGCCCTGGCCAAAATGTTTTGGCCAACAGATCGAATGTCGGCGTGGGCGTAGCGATGAAACGCCTGACTGCCTCGCGATCGCTGACGAGGATCAGAATGGGGTTGTGACTGCCTTTTAGCTGCTTGATTCGTTGAACTGCCTGGCGATTGAAAGGATCGGCTCCCAAACCGTAAAAGGTGTCGGTGCGAAAGGCTATGACACCGCCGCGGGCGATTGTCTCTGAGATCGAAAGGAGAGATTCAGTTGTTTGAGAAATGATCACTCGGCGCGATCCCGAGCGCCGTCAGGCGCGGAATGTTTATAGAAGCGAGTCGAACCTCACAGCTTCACGCCATAGCCAAGACCATCACCAACCGCCAAAACCTCCGCCCGCAGTTGAGGATGGTTGACGAAGTACCGGTTAAACTCACGCAACGCTGCCGTCGATGTTTGCTGATCCGGCGAGCGAATCTCACCCGCCACCTGACCGCCCCAAAGAAGATTGTCGCAGATAACTACGCCACCAGTCCGCAGCTTCGGCAAAGCCAAATCGAGGTAACCGCGATACTCCTCTTTCACCGCATCAAGGAAGATGAGATCGAATGTTTCATTAAGACGGGGAATTACTTCGAGCGCGTATCCCTTTTCGATCCGGGCGCGCTCGCGCAAACCGGCTCGGGTCAGATAACTCTCCGCGGCTCGAATCATCTCTTCGCTCGGGTCGATACTGATCACAACTCCGTCGTCGGACATGCCCCGCGCCAGGTGGATGACCGAATAGCCAATCGCCATTCCGCATTCGAGCGCCCGCCGGGCCTTGATGGCGCGGGCAGTGATCTCCAGAAACAGCGCGACCTCTCGATCGGCTATCGGCACCCGATGCTCTGCCGCATAAGCTTCCATCTCAGCAACCAAGCCGTCGCTGGGTGGCAGCAGCTTGTCCAGGTACTCTGCTTGATCAAGTTGAAGGATAGCGTCTAGTTTTGCTTTCATATAGTAACTTCAGATGGAGTCGTCTTGCCCTTGTCTGTTCGATCAAAGTCACCGTCAAAACTAACAAGCGTTAATCCATTATGCTCTGCGGCGACATATTGATAGGCGTCGTCGAAGTCAAGTTTGTATTTGTCGATTGTCTCAACCAGAGCACGCGTATCGCTTGGCTTTATGGCAACTAAGTTTACCGCTCCATCGACGAACACATCCTGGACGAAATCGAGCAAGGCCTCGCTCCGTGCAAGCCGTGTGAGAATTACGCAGATGGAGTGGAAAGCGAAATCAGTTATGAAGAGTTCGCGGGATGATACTTTGCTCAAAAATCGACCCACTTCATCGGATCTGTTCTGATTGAGTAGTCGCTCAAGCCAAACGTTGGTATCCACGAGATACATCAGTCACCTCGCCAATCCAGCGATTTCTTCTGAAGCTCAAGCGCCGTGAACTGTTCGCGGTAATCTGACAAAGCGCCCGCCCAGCTTTGGCGCAGGTGCCCCGACGATTTATGCCGTTGTTTTTCGATCAGAGATTCGACGAAATCTCTCACCTGGGCCTGCGATTCCGGTGGGAGTTCCTTAAGTAGCTGATCGAGCGGCTTCATTTCAGTGACCATAGTCTTTTCCCAACGGGCCGATTTTAAGCGGAGTTAAGTTTACTGCTATTTCAACAAGCTTGCACGGACAACGAAGAGTAGATGCGTAGTGATCATCTCATACGCAATCACCGGCAAGCGACTAATTCTTTTGGCTTCATCAAATCTAGAGTACAGAAGCCTAATGCAAAAGGAATCTGCACAAGAAGAGATCACCACCCGAGTTCGCTAACATGCCGGATGTGTTTGGTTGCCCAGTGCGCGTCATAGTGCCAGTGGGACTGAGGTAGTTCATCCAGATCAGACATGCAGGAAAAATATCACTTTAGTCGGTTTTTGTCTGGCGAGGATCAGGTGGTCTAATCTTTTTCTTGTGGTCTTGCATCGACGGCAACGTACCGGCGCCCCAGCCCGAGCTCTCGCAACTTGTGTTGCAGTGACTGCCGATGCATGCCCAGAACGGAAGCGGCGCGCGTGACATTGCCGCCCGACTCTTCCAGGCAACGGGCAATGTAGCGCCGCTCGAACTCTCTGCGGTCGTCGCGGAAATCAGATGTGTAAGGAACCAGGAGACTCCCATTCGCAGCGACCTCGACTGCCACGATAGGAGTTCGCTCAGCCGGTCCTTCACTTAGATCAAGAGCGTTCAGTTCGGCGCCTTCAGACATGATTGCCGCGCGTTCGATCGCGTTGCGCAGCTCGCGCACGTTGCCGGGCCAGTCGTACTCCATTAACTTTCTCAGCGCGTCGCGTCCGATTGGGCGCTCAGGCAAACGATGACGCTCGGCAGCCTGACGGGCAAAGGCTTCCGCCAGCACGGGAATGTCTTCGCGCCGTTCACGCAGCGGAGCGATGTCGATCGTTACCACGCGCAGGCGATAGAAGAGATCAGCGCGAAAATTTCCATCGGCAATTTCTTCTTCCAGCGCGCGATGGGTGGCACTGACAATCCGCACGTCTACCGGGATTGATTCGTCACCGCCCAGCCTTTCAATCCGTCTCTCTTCCAGCGCCCGCAGCAGCTTTGCCTGTACGTTGGCGCTCATGTCGCCAATCTCATCCAGGAAGAGTGTGCCGCCGTTGGCCTGCTCGAATTTCCCGCGCCGGCGCGCTGCGGCGCCCGTAAATGCGCCCTTTTCGTGGCCAAACAGCTCGGATTCAATCAGCTCAGTTGGGAGGGCCGCGCAGTTCACCGCGACGAAGGTTCCCCCGCTCCGCGTAGTGCTGCGGTCATGCAGCTCGCGGGCTACCAATTCTTTTCCCGTGCCCGATTCACCTCGCACGAGAACGGTCGCATCCGTGTCGGCGACCTTCTCAATCATCGCGCGCACACTCTGCATCGCTGACGAATTTCCCAGCAGGGCCCCGCGCTGTGATGTTTCGATTTCTATTCGCCGCCGCAGTGAACGGTTCTCGCGACGGAGCTTAATCGTTTCGAAAGCGTTCTTGACGACCAGTCGCAAGTCGTCCAGCTCGAAGGGCTTCGAGATGTAGTCGTAGGCCCCACTCTTCACTGCCTGCACCGCCAGGCGCTCGGAACCATGCGCGGTGATGATGATCACCAGCGGCGCTTCAGTCTGATTGCTTTCACTTTCGGTTTGTAGCTCGCTGAGAAATTCGAGCCCACTAATGCCGGGAAGATTGACGTCGAGTAACAGCAGATCGAACTTTTGATCACGCATCAAGGCGCGCGCTGCTTCGGCGCTTTCGGCCTCGACAATTCCATGGCCGAAAGCCTCCAGCGCGCGCCTGATGCCATATCGCGCGGCCTCCTCGTCATCCACCACCAACAATCGCAAGTCGCTCTTTTCCATACTGACTCCCCCAGAGTTTAATACTTTTCCGGGGGTTTTGCTTGCGCGTGGCGTGCCAGACCAGGAGGGCCAATTCAGTTACCTGCGCGCCGGGCCGTGATCACCACCACAATCGCGTCGCCGGACGGCCCCATATTCAGAGTGCCGGCAATGACCGGTACGCCTTCGCGCATGCTGATGTCAGTGCGCAGGCCGATCGGCTCGTAATTAACACTCGACGGGAACCCAACGGTTGTTGACGTCGTGGTCATGCCTATGGATGAAGTCACAATCGGCACGCGGGCGCCAAATTTGAAGTCGTTCATGCGCACAACTTCCAGACCACCTTGATCCGCCGAGAGCTTCACCAGCGCGGTGAATTGGCTGAAGCTTGGATTACTAGTCATAGCATTGGCAGGAATCATGAAGGGACCACCAACCCAGCTCACATCGATGCGGCCGTTGTTCCGCACGCGATTCACAAATGTTCCAGCCAGGCTGTAATGCTTGAACGTGAGCGATTCGCGAAGTCGCTTCATCACCGAATCGAGAGCGACGGGCATCTTGCCGTCTTCCGTCTCGCGATTCGTGGCCAGAATCAGATAGAGCTGCGTGTCGAGATTCGTCTCGTCGTCGCGTGCTGCCGTCGACGGGCGGGCCGTTTGACTCGAGTCCTGACAGAGCGCGGCCGGCGCCGTCAGAGTAAACATCATGCACCAAACCGCAAAAAAGACCGCGCGAAATACTTTAGTTGAGATCATCACTCGATTCTCCTTGAAGAATTAGAAGTAGCGATTGCTCGCGGGTAGGAAGAGTAGCTCGTCCGTTGGCTGACACGCGGCAGGTCCGCGAAAGTTCCAAACAAAGGTGCGGAACCACTCGCGGTAGTGAGCGGTCGTCCACAGGGCCAAGCGAAATCTAAGGCTCAGATTATCGAACGTGTTTACTTAACGCAGAGGGCGCAGAGGTTCTCGCAGAGCAACCCAAGGGTTTTCCTCTGCGGCTTCTGGGATATCCTCAGCGACCTCGGCGTTTGGTTATTCGCGTGAATACAAAATAGATGAAAGTTTCCGCAACCCCGGTCGCTACCGTTCTCGGTTCTGTACCGGTAGCCGCAGCTCAAACCTCGCGCCCTTGCCGTTTTGTGACGGAACCAGCCAGGCCGTGCCGCCGGCTTCCTCCATGCGCTTGCGAACGATCGCGAGACCGAGACCCGTGCCCCGCTGTCTGGTGGTAAAGAACGGTTCCCAAATCTTTGCTTCCATCGGAGCGGCTATGCCCGGGCCGCTGTCAGATACCGCGAAGACCGTCTCGCTCTTGTCGAGCCAGGATTCTATCGTCACTGTGCCGCCGCCGGGTGTGGATTGCAAAGCATTCAAAACCAGATTCGACAGAGCATCGCGCATCGCGGCTGTCTGCACACCGTCTAACTCGAGCGTCGCATCGGCATGACACTGGAGGTCGATGTTCCTTTCCCTTGCGTCAACCCGAAAGAGGCTGTTTACGCTCCGCAATAACTCGTCAGCGCGGCAAGGTGGAGCTGCCGGCGGTTGCTTGCTGGCAAAGCTGAGCAATTGCGTCACGCTCTTGCTGAGACGATCAGTCTCTCCGACAATCAAACTCAGATCGCGCGAGTGCTGACTGCTGAGCGCTTCGTCCTCGCTCATGACCTGGGCAATCGACTTGATTGCCGACAGCGGGTTCTTCACTTCGTGAGCGACGGTGGCGGCCATCTGGCCCAGCGCCGCCAGCCTTTCACCTTCCGCCACCTTTCGTTCCAGCCGCAGGTTCTCATCGGCCAGCCGGCAATCCTCGATAGCGATCGCCACCTGACCCGCGAGCACTTCGAGCACGGCGCGCACATCCGGCGTCAACGCATTCGGAGACGCTTCGATCAAGAGCAGCCCGGCGTCTCGATCTTCGCGGCGCAGCACATAGGCGATGCTGTAGTTCTGCTCTCCGAAAGCCACGTCGTCTTCGAGCGCATTTAGGCCGGCTGCTTCCGCTCTGTTTAAGAGACTTTCTATCCAATGCGACTCAGCAGGGTTGCCGGTCGATGCTCCATCATCGTCGCCGGGGCGCAAGACGATCTTGACGCGCCGTAGCGAGAGCGCGCCGGCGGTTTGTGATTCAATAAAAGCCAGCAACTCAGGGAGCCGCCGGTAGCGTCCCGCATGGGCGCCCACGTGCGCCACGACTTCGCGATAGAGGGCCGTTTCCCGTTCGAACAGCGCGCGAAATCGTTTCTCCAGCCAACCGCGCAGCGGCGCCGCCAGCAAAGTCAACGCCAAAATCAAAATCGCTTCGATCACACCCGCGCGCAGGCCGTAGCGCGAGTTGGCCCAGTCGCTGATGCGTCGTATCCCGTACAGATACACGGCGAGCACCATCGCGGCGAAGGTAGCGACAATCAAACTCTCTTTGATGATCAGTTCGAGAAAGCGATAGCGATAGATGTAATAAGCCAGCAGCGCCGAGGGCAGCAACGAACCCAGATTGGCGAAGGTCTGAAGATACTGACCCGCCACTGTTCCCTTGCCCAACCCGAGACCCAGCGCCGCCAGGATCAAGATCGCGATCATGATGAACGAGCTGGCAAGGGTGCGCAGAATAAGTCGCTCGCTTGTCGAAGGCGCGCGGCGCGCAACCAGCAGTTCAGTTATGGCCACAACCGCAAGCGAGTAAACGACCCAGGCTGCAAACGGGAGCACAAACTCCGCCAGCTTCGCGATCATCGGTTGGTATGGTCCCATCCAAATGCGCGGCACCGTGACAATCAAAAACAGGCAGGGGATGTAGGAGAGATAAACTCGTATGCGCTCAGTGCGAGTCAGATTACGCCCTTGCGCGCTGGCCCACAGGTGGAGATGGACGTGCAGCAAGAGCGAGTAGCAAACGGTGATACTGATGACGGCAATTGAATTGGCTACCCGCAGGACATCGGCCCATCGCTCGACATCGAGACCAAGCAAGCTGCGCAGAGTAATAACCAGATTGCTCGCATGCCACCCGGCCATGCACAAACCCAGGCTGAGCAGCAGACGCTGTATGGGCACCATCCCCAGACGTTGCTTGAACAGGAGATAGCCCATCCACAGCGGCAGCACCGCGCCCAGACTGTAACCAATCAGTTGGAGAGCTTCGAGCAGGGTCACGCCGAGAGGATATCAGGAAGCGGAGCGGAACCGGAGCGGTTAAATTGACCCGGGGCACACGGCTATCTGGCTGTGTTTCAGATGGTGGCGTTCGGTTCCGGCTCTGTTCATATTCAGTGGCCTTCACATGGGTGCCGAGCGCACCACTCGAAATCCGTGGTCGGGTATCCTGGCATCTGGAACGTCCGGTCCGCGAACCGTGGTACCAGCATTTGTATATTCCCACTGCCAGGACCCGCCTCGCACAGCTCTTATGGCGGATCCCCCCAGGCCTACTTCGTCAGGGTGTTCATGTTCGTTAACGCACCACTCATACACGTTACCGCACATGTCGAGTGCGCCGACGGGCGAAGCGCCGTGCGGGTACATACCGACCGCCGTTGTGCGCTGAAGCGTACTCTCCAGTGTATTGGCACGGCCGGGGTCCCATTCCGCGCCCCACGGGTACTTCTTATCCGGATCGCCTCCGGTGGCAGCCTGCTGCCACTCCCATTCGGTGGGGAGTCTGACTTCATAGCCCGACTGTCTGCTCAGCCAACGGCAAAATGCGACGGCGTCGAACCATGAGACATTTTCTGCCGGGTGATTATGCAGAGGTCTGCGTCCGCCTCCAGGATGCTCGGCGTGAGCGGCGAGCCCATCCGACCACTGGGGATTTTGAAACCCGTCGGGGGCCTGCTGGAAGGCAGAGTACTGCGCCCATGTGATCGGGTATTTTGAGATCTGGAACGGCTCGACGTGATAACGATTTGCGCAGCCTTCCAGACTTACATTGCCGCCGGGAACGTCGCACCAGACGATGTCCGGCAGACCATCAGGGCCCAAGCCGACGCCTGGCCGGTCGTCACCGTCCTTCGCAAGTAGATCGCCAATGTGGGCGCGGCGAGGGTGTCTGGTAGCGAGGTTGTTGAGTTCCTCCAACATGTCACCGCCAGCGACCATACCCACAAATCGACGTTCGACTTCGCTCAACTCCGGCTCCAGGTGATTGATCATGTTATAGACAGCGTCCAGCCGCTTGTCCGGCCACAGGAACTCCTCGGCTGCCCCTTTCTCTTCCCACTCGGCAGCCGCCAGTCTCATCTGTCGCAGCAGACGCAGCTCTCCGCGCACCTCTCTGATCCACGTCTCGAGCCGCGGCCAGCTTGTCAGTACAGCCTCGTGGGCGATCTCTACAACCGGCTCACGGTCTTCGGCGCTACTCTTCACCAGCAAGCGCGCCCTGACAAAGCTCTCAACAATCTCATGCACATCGGGCGGCAGTTGGGCCAGTTTTACAGGCTTTCTTATGAACTGCTCTTCCTCGCCAACCTGGACCATCGAAAGGAATGCTTTGCGAAGACTCTGCTTCTGGTCTTCAGTCGTCTCGTGATACACGGCCTCAGCTGCCCGCTCGATCACGCCGCGAAGCCCTTTCAATTCGGCATAGTCTTGCAAGGTAAACCGTCTTGTGTGCCCGTGTCGGTCCCATAGCTCCCGCAGCACGAACGCCAGGATTGGCAGCGCGGTGGACATTCCGGCTTCAGTCACCATCTTTTTCACTAGGCCCGGCTCCAGTTCAATGGCGGCAATCTTAGCGGGGCCTTCGATTATTCGCTCCAGGTTTTCGACGCCGAGTGGAAGAACATGAATTCCTTTCTGAGCTTTACCCCGAATCTCGCTGTGGTCTTCGAACTCCGGCAGAAAGTCCGACCGTAGAGTGGCGATCACAAAGAACGGTCCGCTGGGCATCTTCGTCATCTGACCGAGAAGCCTGAGAAAAGACTCGGTCGCGTTTGCCTGGTCACGTGCGAGCAGTTCTTCAGCCTGATCAATGGTGACGAGCACACTCTGATGATCCATTCGGAGATCCAGGGCCAGCTCAATAAGCGCTTCATCATCTTTCTCGTCGGCACTCTTTTGGAGCATCTGACGGATGTCTTTCCAGTCCCGGGGCCGGCCTGCGCCTGCCAGCGCCTTTGCGAAAGCGCGAGCCAAACCTGTGAACGGGCCGCCGACTTCCGCGGGCCGAAACGGCTCGAGCACGATCCACTTCTCCGTATCTTGCCTGAGCCTGGGAAGAGCACCCGCTCGCACCAAAGACGATTTGCCGGTCCCGGACGCGCCTCTGACGACGAAGAGCCGCGGTTCGGGGAGTCGCCGGACGTCGTTAAGGATCGCGATGAGCTTCCGAACCTCGTCCTCTCGGCCGAAGAAGACGGCAGCATCTTTCTCTTCGAAGGACTCCAGCCCGGGGAATGGCCGCCGCTGACCGTCCCAATCGAAAACACTGGCTGAATCCAAGCCTGCCAGTCTGAGGCCCAACCAGAGCCGGTGGTAACCCTCCTCCGGATCAGCAGTGAGGTCGATAATCTGCGTGTCCGCAAATAGAGGCGAGGTTACACAGGGGGCCACTTTCACTGGGAACAGATGCTTATCCTGAGCACGCGCGTAGGCGATTTCAGCGAAACACCACTGCGATTTCATTGAATGCTCGCTGCACAGAACAATTACGGCGTGGCAGCCCTCCAATTGTCTGTACAGTTCCTTTTCCCATTTGCGGCCTGCGGGGATACCAAGCTCGGGATCGAAATCGAGGAAGACTGATCGGTGCGCCTGCTCTTGCAGGCGAGCCTGCATGTTGGCGGCGGCTGCATTGTCGCTGCTGCTATGGGAGATGAAAATCGCACTCATATTATTTCGAGATCTCCTTCCTGTTAAGGCCGCCTAACGATTGAGTAGCGCATACGGATTTCTTCTGGCGTGAATTCCCAAGAATGGATCGGTTAGGGTTCTAACGACGTGTGCGGCGGCGTCGGCGCATGTAGTTGCTCGCCGTGCTGGCGTTGACGAACCCGTTCCATGGCGATGTCGGAAACCGTGAACCCGAGGCGCTCCCAGAAGGCGCGGCTGTCACGCCCGGCCCGAAGCACCCAGGTGATGTCACCGCTGTTATCTCCCTGCATCAGGTGCTCAACCATGCGGCGCCCAATACCTTGCCGTCGCTGGTCCTCGGCAACCGCGAGCATAGAGATGTAA
>Ga0137394_10004986_pt1 | contig 10095 bp, 9 predicted proteins | sample czobulk116metaG_FD_108278 | JGI IMG/M metagenome (GOLD analysis project Ga0137394, IMG submission 108278) | Vadose zone soil microbial communities from Angelo Coast Range Reserve, California, USA - czobulk1.16 metaG | ecosystem: Environmental > Terrestrial > Soil > Vadose zone | place: USA... | reverse complement strand
CATTTATTAGTTTGTTTGTTCGTTCGTCACGGTTTGTTCATCCACAGCAATCATATAGCACCACCCTACACTTCTTCCTCAGGAAAGCCACCAGCCAGCGCAATCATACTGAATTCCAAGCTTGGCGCCTTGGGTATGATCTGATCTTTTAGATATTTTGCCACGTCCTAGGGAATAAAGATAGGAACCGTACATCCATCAACCCCTCGTCGAAAGTGAACGAGGCCCTGACCAAGTAGCGCGCACCTTTAGCAGGTCTGTTGACTTGCCTCGATCGACGGGCCCCGCTCGCCTGCCATCTAGTTCGACGAGACGGAACTCGCCAGTCGTAGTTTCAGCCTCGCGCGCAGACGCTTCGGGGGCTTGCACGAAACAAGTGAAGTGGAGGTCGGTGTCCAAATTATCCGGGACGGCCGACTGGCCGCTGGCGGCGGCGGCAGCATGGATGTTCGCAAAGATATCTGTGGTTTCGAGGAACTTGGCCCGTTCCAAGGGCGTTTTGTCTGCAAAAGTGCAAAAGGAAGGCCAAAGGGCAGGCTACGCATGAGCACAGACAGGAGTGATGACGTGAAATCACAAGAAGTGTGGCTTGCCTGAGCATGCGTCGATGTATCGAGTGATCGGACTCGCGGGCTCAAATACGACCTTTGCCTGCGGTGACATGCAAAATTCAATCCGACGACACGGAAGCGATATCTGATAGGTCTTACGTTTGCCAACGCGTGGAGCAAGCCAATCGTGCCGCATGCGTTGCTAATCTGACCTCGCAATAAAGCATCACGTTAATCGGGGTTAGATAGACGAGGCCCGCGGGACGTACGGTCTGTTTGATCCAGAATACCGTAGGATCGACAGGCACTTGGCCCTTTTCCTTAAATTCTGCTTCTTCTTGTTGTATGAGCGCTTCGAGTTTACCGCGGACGGGAAAAAGTAGGATGACTGATTTGACGGGTTTAGAGACATAGTCGAGAAGCTGAAGACGCAATGAGCAACATGGTGCCATGGCCACGGTAATTGTGTATACGTACATCGTCATCGAGGCCATATACGTCTTGGAATTGAGCATCAGCATGGAGTAGACCAGCTTTGTGTGCCCACTGAGTGCCGATTTGAGCGCGGGATGGCCATTAATAAGATAAACTGGAGATACGGACTTGGTTAAAGAGCTAGACAATGACCGATGAAACACGAAGTCTGCGTGATCGGCCGTTGGGACGTACCTCTGGATTGCTTTCGAGAGGGATCCAACGGGTCATGATGAGTGGTAGTGACGTCATGTGACACAGGCAGTCAAGTTAATATATACGAGTCATCCAAGTCACGTGGTAAAATCTTAGCCATGTCTTCGAACCTCACCGCGGCACACCCAACGATTCCCCAATTCCATCCAGTCTTCCACGCCTACCCAATCTATCACTCACCCGCCCATTCCCTCCTTACTCCCCTCTCTGACCACCACCTCGCCGTCCTCGCCCCTGTCATCGCATACTGGGTCACCTCCGGCATCTTCCACATCCTCGACTCTTCCAACTGGGCATGGCTCGACGGCTACCGCATACACGACTCGGCCGAGGTCGCATCCCGCAACCGCGCCTCCCGCCTCGCAGTCCTTTTCGCAGTCCTCCTCCAACAGCTCATCCAGACCGTCCTCGGTCTCCTATGGGTCTCTGAAGTTCCCGAGCACACAGACCATGCCACCGCCATGCGCAGCATTGCCCACTACCTCGTGTCCTCCTTCGGCCTTTTCGACGAGGCTGCTCCACAGCTCGCTTACTTACTTTATTGGTGGTTAATTCCCGCTGCGCAGATGTTCTTCGCCATGTGCGTCAAATCCTGTTCTTTCAGCTTAGCTGCTGATTTTATTTATTTATTTATATTTGAAATTAGGGTGGTGCTCGACACGTGGCAATACTTCCTCCACCGCGCGATGCACCTCAACAGGTTCCTGTTCAAGCACCTCCACTCGGTCCATCACAGGTTGTATGTGCCCTACGCGTATGGTGCGCTTTACAACCATCCTCTCGAAGGCGTTCTGCTCGACTCGCTCGGTGCCCTGCTCTCCGAGTCCTTCGCGCAACTCTCAGTTCGCCAGGCGATGCTTTTCTTCATCCTTTCCACCTGCAAAACAGTGGACGACCACTGCGGGTATCGCCTACCGTTCGACCCGCTCCAAATGGTCAGCGGCAACACGGCAGACTACCACGACATACACCACCAGACCATCGGCATCAAATCCAACTTTTCTCAGCCCTGGTTCATCCACTGGGACGCCATCCTCGGCACCCGCCTGACGCGGAAGGACATTGAGGAACGCCGCGCAAAATTTAAAGCTTCTTAGGTCTGTCACGGACTTGACCCTCCCTGGTTTCGAATCTCTACCGTACACGTGCACCCCTAGTTCTTGTATCCTTCTTCCCTCTTTGATCACCACTTATGGTGGATCCATTTGCTTAGCTTCTCTTTTCGTGTGTGGGGTTTGGCCCACTTTTTGCCAAACAGGTGCCATATATACGCGAACATTAAGTTGTGGTAAAATCTTGCGTCTAATACCATTATAGCGACGGATGAACAGATGCGCATCGATATTTCGTTGTAGTGGTGCAAGGAAACTGGAAAGCATGTGACGTGGAGGCTCGCAACAAACCATGTTATGCTAGGACAAGTGTAGAAGTAGGAGTGGGTATGTGCATACATTACAGTATGCACAACCCGTACTCGACGCAGTCCTCAACACCGACGACGTCAATGTCGCACGGCTTGTGCCACTGCGCTCGAAAATTGAAAATTGAAGGATTTCGTATGCGGTCCACGTGCCAGTGCACGCCCAGTGAAATCGGTACATAGTAATCATACAATGTAAGTCAAGGAAACCAAGATGGGAGAGAAGATTCGAGATGGAAAATCATATAGTAAGGCACGCAACGACGCGAAATCAATATGAAGAGTTCCACCTCTGCGGGGGTCCGAGTTGCGATGTTCATCGAGATTGAGACGTGAGAAATTCTAATACAGTATCCGAGTCCGTGTCCAAAGCCAAAGCCTGAAAGTAGTGTGTGTCGCGCTAAGCCTTGCCCCTCGCCGCTCTACCAAAGGTCCGTGGGATGCGGCGCGGCAATTTCATCCGTCGAGGAAGACGATTTCCAATCTGCTCCAGGGTCACGGGACGGCCGCCAGCGTTCTCGCGAGCATCGATGAATTTCTCGAAATGAATGTGCGCAAACCTTCCTGCATTATATTCGAGCATCTTCAACTCTGGTAACAGCTCGGTAGGTGATTCACCCTCGTCCGCTTTTAGAGACTGAGAGATCTGCCCACTCCAGTCGTCGAGGACACGAAGGGTCTTCACATTGCTGAATGACATAAGAAGCTGGCGCCAGAGTATGCGGTCAGCTGCAGCGCCCCGGTCCCATACCATAAGGTACTCTGGAAATTCGAGAGTGAGATGCTCCACGGCAGAGAATTACGGTCTTCAGCGTACGGAAAAATTGTGGGGCAGATTCTACTTGCCAGTCCTGGTGTTTGCAGGCTATCGCCATTTGGAAGGCATACATCCGGGCCTCTTGATGGGGATACACGTCGACGAGAAGGCGATCGCTTGTGAACAAGAATCTGGCACTGCCGAGCCTGAGATTCTCTGCTGCACCCATGAATTGCAGGAGGTGTGGAACGGGAAAGCGGAGCTGATGGAATAAGAATATCTGGAGCTTCTCAAGGAGAGGCACGGTCATGTGAGGAAGAATTGCTTCCAAGTAAGCACTAACACTCCGAAACCCAAACCGACGAAGGTTTGGGAGTGTGACGTGTGTCGCGATTGGAGTATTCCACAGTTGTTTACTTCATGGTTGGAAAAAAACGGGGGAGTGAAAGAAGATCCCAAGTGTCTCAAGCTGAGGCATTAGTGAAAGTTGTCGGAGCAACTCGTTGGGGTAAGTATATCCGGATGGATGGATATTCATAAGCGAGAGTGTGGTGAGACCCACACCAGCCGTAAGTAATGACGACCGTATTGGAAAGGCAAAGTTTTTCAATACGAGGTGGCGCAGATGTGGTGCCCGAAATGTTTTGGAAAGTATGAACCCTGAATCATGCTTGGCCGGGGGCGCGATATACAAGTACTCCAGCATCGGAAATTCACCGTTGTAGAGAACGGGCGTGCGCAGCCTGTCGCAGTGTTTGCCCGACTCAACCGCCGTGTGCCTGAAGAATGTCTTGACCATCACCGAGCGCTGGAACAAAGTCAAGAACGAATTCAGTTCCCCCGGTTTGGACAGAATGGCCCACAGGGCATGAATAGCTTTATGGTGCTTGACAAGTGCCATTCTTTCTATGTGAACCCATTCAGAGACATGAATAATTACATGCTATTTTCGGTAGATAATTACTAATAATTATGTTTGCCACTTAGCACTTCAGTGATTACTGACGCTTTATTTCTACATTATCGTATTACTTGGCTTATCAATGAATTTGTCGGCTATTACCTCTCATTATTGCGGGAGGTTTTTCCTGATGCGCCAGCCCTGGCGTGATGCACCAGCGACTGTCAGTGATCTGGTGTACAACTGGGAGGAGTAAAAGGAAGCCCATACCCTCAACGATCGGACCCGGGGGTGCATCTGCGTTCCGATTTCCCTTGCCCGAAAACAGCCGCTCGATGGCCCGCCTTACAACGTAGCCAAGACGGCGGAGGAGGGGAGAGGACGGGACTCGCCACGCGCGTTCAAGGCATTCCGTTGGGCTTCCTAGCGGCGCAGGCTCTGTGTCTGGGGGCAAGGAGAGAGGTAATGTGAATGTGAAGGGGGAAGGGTCAGGTCAAGGGTCAGGTTGGAGTCTGTGGTGATACCGACACACGGAGAGGTTGAGTTGAGGCCAAGTGAGAGTGCGGGGCCAATGACCATTGCTTGCTAATCCGGCTAAAAGGCCTTGACTAAGCCGATCAATCGGCTCCAATTCGGCTCTATTAAAGTATTGACTCGGAACACTAACGTTATGGCTGACGACTTCCCCCGCTCAACAACGACAACAATCGTCACAGCAGCAACAGCAGTCCTCCCAGAGATAACAACAGGCTCAGAAATCGTCGCACGACGGCCACCCGCCTGGATTTCCAAGCCGCGCCATCTTCCCCTCCTGCAACCGTTACAACCACCACAGAACCTTTGGCAGCCGAACCTCCTCACCTCATGGATCATCTCGCGTCCACCTCCAGCCCTACCACATCAAGGCAACCCCAAATGAAAAAAAGTTGATCATTCACGTTGCCCGGGCCCTTGAACGAGGGAAAAGACCTTATTATAATTAAATATAAATTATGAAAATTTTGGTTAATTCATTTATAAAATCCTCACAGCCTGCTTTCTCCAAAGAGATGTGAGGTGATCCAGCTGCATATCCTGGACCTGTCTTTAGCCTATTCTATCATATCATCGATCAACTGCGACGTGCGCGCAGAACATCAGACGGTGTCCTCGAAAAGGCCTGCGAGGGTCGCAGTCCCAGTCTTTCGGCGCGCTTGCGTCCCCCTCATTACAAGTGCGTCCCACCTCCACGCTGGCGACAGCACCTGCGTACGCAGGGATGCCCGCTATGACCTCAACGTCGGCGCGGTCGGCAGTGACGTCACCGGTATCTATGACCGAATTATTGACGTCGCCGTCTTTGGCTACGATATCTCCAAAGCGTGGTGGCAGCGGCGGCAGTGGCAGGTTCAGTGACCTTTGGGCGATGTCACTTGATTCGGCAGGTGCTAGCAAGCCCGCGGCGCGGCCAGTGCGAGGGGCCTGGAGAAGGGGGCCCAAGCTGTGATTTGGGGTACGCAGAATCACACGCGGTCGGGGCGTCGGGGAAGGAAGCGACTCGGAGGTGAGGTGAGAGCAATGAGATATTCGTTGTTGAATTAAATGCAGGGGGGGGGGCTCTGTGGCACTGAACCAGCATCAGGGCTTGAGGCCGGTACGCTTGTCGCATTCCATCCGACAATAGGTCGCTTATTGTACCCATCACACCGTTGCTCTCCAGAGAATATCAATTTGCGACCATCTTTTGCCATCATCATGATTATAGTAGAGCCACAAGCGCAAACGTGTGATCCCAAGGTCTCTTTACTATAAATTTGTCGCTGTCCGTCAGGAAGGATTCCTCAGTTCCTTGCCCAGGCGGCTCAGCATTATTTTCTTTTTCAAAGCACTGGTTGGTGAGCACAGAGCGTCGACTTTCTTGTATGGCATGGCCATGATCTTGACTCCGCCCTGCAGCCCAGACGTTTCATTCGCACGCTGATTGCATCCACACCCACTCACATACAAATATTTGTCAAACATGCGCGCTTACATGAATCTTACTGTCCTTGCTCTCGCAGCATTCACTATTTCCTCTGTTCTGTCTGCCCCAGTCCGGTAAGGAAATCTACTTGTTGAGTTTAAAGGCCCTTCGTGATAAATGGAATTGCTAGTGTTGTCACTAGGATGCCGGTTAAACCTGAAGACCCTGCTCAGGAGCACGGTATTCCCGAGGATCACCCTGCCAAGTTTTTTATGGGCCCCAACGCCAGGCCTGATTACAAAGATCCTATCTGGACTAGCTTCGGGTATCAAGATCCGGCTCCCCAAACCAAAGTAGAAGACGTAGCACACCATCCTTCTAATCCCGTCCCCACAAGTCTCTTGTTCTCTATCGATCCTTCGAAAACCGAACCCTCAGGCTCGTGGCCCTTTACCCTTCCCTCTATCGATCCTGCAGCAGATTCCTTGGCCAGACTGATGGGAATGAAGTAATGGAGTATTCTAGGCCCGCCGGTGGCTCCCAAGCCTGAGGAGTAGCTTCAGGCTTGGTTTCTGGCCAAGCTGTTATAATTTTGTACTTAACAGAATATAACCCGGTGCCAATACCCTTATTTATACCGATGTATTTCTCTGGCCTGGGCCTGGCAATCATGCTGAAAGGGCTAAAGCTGATGGGTTCGAGATAGGGAGATCCGAGGCATGAGGGGTCTGGCGGGAACAAAGATTGAGTCAACCTGCACAGGTACTGTGTTCGATGCATCATGGTGGCAAGACTTCCTCCACCGTGTGACGTACATCAGTTGAGCACTCTACTTGGTCCATCACATGCATCGCGGGCTATATGTGCACTACGCTTACGATGTGCTCTATCTGATTGGCGGCCTCTTATTCGACTCGCTCGATGCCGTGCTCGCCTAGGCCATCATGAACCTCTCGGTCCGTCAAGTGATGCTCATTTTCGTGCTCTCCACCTGCCAGGCTGTTGACAACACTCTGTGGCACATGTCCGCTGCCAACACTGATTCCCTTTTTCTTTCGTGTGGGGTGTAGCTCACTCGGCACGACACAGGCGCTCTATGAAATCTAGCGTTGCGCAAGGTCTAACGTGATAATAGCAACGGATTAATATATGCGTATACGTATTCCCAGAGTGGTGGTGGTGGTGGTTGTAGAGGTGCAATGAGGGCGAGAGTGTGACGTGGGTACTTGCAACAAATCATGTGCGATGAGGACGAATGTAGTATTTTTAAGGTAGGAAGCGAACCAATGGCAGAAGTGGTGGTAGCAGTGGTGGCGTCCGATGGGAGATCAGCCGAGTTATAGATATGCACGACCAGACCGACGCGCCATCTGAACTCCGACGACATCATTAGTCCTATTTTGCATGAGACAAGGAAATGTACTTGCCTCGATGACCTTCCACCCTCCGGTGAGCTCGTTATCGAGTTCCTCCTCCACGCGCGTGACCACGGCCGCATAGTTGCACTGCTCAACACGATTCTCGGCCCCGATGACAACGTCGCGGGTCTTGCGATCACGGAACAAGAGCACCTCCTGCGTCGTGAACGTGATCACGAACACGGGGGTGTTGTCCTCCAGGAAACGGCCCGTGCTCACGTCCACCTGCCGGATGTCGAGTACTTTGGAGTCGGGCATGAGTCCCTGTCGAAGATATTGCTCCATCGTCGCCCAGAGCACGTTGTAAGTCTGGATTCCGTGTTTTGAGTTGCGTATGTAAAGAAGTAAAAAGAAGGGGTGACGAACCGCTTCGGAGCACCACAACTTCAGCGCTTCGTTGTCCGCGCTCAGGTACGCGTCCACGACTTCGGGCACGATGTATTCTCGCAACTCGCGCTCGAAAGCCTCCATCGAGAAACTCGGGTCGAGCACCTTCATGCTCCGGAGGACGCGAGCCGTCTCGTTCTCGTCGAACCACGATGCGACGGTGGACGTCACCGAACGTATCGACGACACCACCGGGTTCTCCGATTCCTGGTACGCCTCGTGCAGCGCACCGAATCTTTGCAGGATCGGGTTCGTCTCCTTTAACTGCTGCCAGCGCTCTTGACGCGGCGAGGACGCGTGCAGGACGAGGGCCTCGCCCGCTCTGCGAAAAAGCCGGTCATTAGGATGGAGGAGCCGGGCGCGTGGTCAGATAAGATGTAAAAAAAAGAGCGAGCGACGTACTCGGGGTTGGCAACTACACGCGCCTTGATGCGACCCTCCTTGCCCGCCTTGGCAAGTCGCGTCTGCCGCCGTGCCCTCCGCGCCTCCTTCTCCTCGAACCCGGCATGCTTCGCCGTGCCGGAGTCATCGAGTGCATCGATGACTGTCTCTGCCAGGGTCTTGTACGCCGCGGTATTACGAATGGGCTCGGTCGTGGAGGCGATCGTTGAAGAGACGGCCGCCGTGGCCCTGGAAATCTGTAGATGGGTAGTAGATTTTTTTTTCAATAAGTCAATCAGAAATCTGAGGGCACCGAGCAAACGCGTACCGCGCGAGCGAGTTCGCTCTCTTCCATCGTCTTGAGAGCTTCGGAGACCGCGTCGCCGACTTTGACCCCGCGCTTCTTGAGTTCCTCTGCGGCAGCCCGTAGCCGGGGGTTTTCTTGGATGCTCGAGGTGAGCTATACAGTAGTCATCCGCCTTAGTCAGTAGTCCGTGCGAACACAGGGAAGGGGGCGAAGAGAAACGAAGAACGACACGCACCCTAGCGCGCTCGTACGCGGCTCTGGCCCTTCTCATCGTCTCGGAGTCTTGGATCTTGTCAACGTCGCCCTGGAGCTGCTTCACGTTCTCCTGCAGCTCCCTGTTTTTCCGCAATTCTTCCCTCAAAACGTCTACGAACGTCTGGAAAGGCGATTTTGGCAGCTCTTCCCTCCGACGGGAGGTGGAGTGGAAAGACGCAACGGACCCTGCGACATTGCGGTAGCGCGAAGCGGCAAGCGGTGCATACGGGTGGTAAGGACTTGTAGTTAGGCGGAGCGCGGAGCGCGCAGGAACAGTACGACAAAATTGACGGGGGAGCATTGATAACGAGATTAAAAATAACGAGTGTTGTATGATGCTCACTCTCTCAGTGACCGAAATTTCGTGGCATCTCGGCTTAACGGCCCGGCGTTTGACTTGGATCACGTGCAAATGCGTCATAAGTTCACGCCCGGAACTCACATTTCTTGAGCTTCTGTCGGATAGTAGAGGTGCCTCATGCCAGTGCTTTGGTGGATTGGCACCCCGTCTACAAAGACTCCACTTGAAGGGCATTCCATTCCCGCCTCCAAGGGGACTACTTTTGTCTGCTACTGACCTGGGATCTCGACCTTTGGAATATTCGTACGTTTCAGCCGAGATCGGTTGCCTGGCAGCGATGGTCAGACTCAAGTCACTTTTCCTTGGATCCCATTCCCCTCGATCATGCTTTGACCCGGAAAGCCAACATCCTCCTCCGCCGATACGCACTGTCCTCCCCGCTCTCACCCGTTTCACGTACCGAGGCGCCTGCGAGTCCTTAGAAGATCTCGTGGACAAGATCGATGCCCCTTTGCTGGACAACACAGAGATAACAAGTTCAAGTACGCGTGCCTTTTCGATATCGCTATGCCCGGTTCAAACTTCCTCCGCAAACAAGGGTAGTAGATCACGCGATTCTCAAGTTGAAAATCGCATGCAAAAGATCAGATTCACTGCATGCCAATCAGGCTTTTCTCACGGAAAAAAGTCTGAGGAAAGCTTAGATAAGTGTTAAACAATACTTAGGCTTTACTTGTCCAGAAAACTTTGGAAAAAAAGATTAAGTAATCTCACAATCTTATTGT
>Ga0137394_10004984_pt1 | contig 10097 bp, 7 predicted proteins | sample czobulk116metaG_FD_108278 | JGI IMG/M metagenome (GOLD analysis project Ga0137394, IMG submission 108278) | Vadose zone soil microbial communities from Angelo Coast Range Reserve, California, USA - czobulk1.16 metaG | ecosystem: Environmental > Terrestrial > Soil > Vadose zone | place: USA... | reverse complement strand
GGATCACGCTGATGAACAGCAGCATATTGATGCGCGGGATATAGATCTGGCCGGAGTGGGATTCCGAGGTGTGGCGGATTTCAAATCGCGGCAGCAGCCCGAGCTGGATGGCCTGGCGCGTCAACGAATAGGCGCCGGTGATCACGGCCTGGCTCGCAATCACGGTCGCCGCGGTGGCGAGACCGACCATCGGGATCAAGGCCCAGTCCGGAAACATCAGGAAGAATGGGTTTTCGACCGCCCTGGGATCGGCGATGACCAGAGCGCCCTGCCCCAGATAGTTCAGCGCCAGCGACGGCAACACGATGAACAGCCAGGCGGTCTGGATCGGCCGTTTGCCGAAATGACCGAGGTCGGCATAAAGCGCCTCGGCGCCGGTGACGGCGAGGAACACCGCGCCCAGCGTGACGAAGCCGATAATGCCATGATGGAGCATGAAGGAGACGGCGTAGAGCGGATTGAGCGCCAGCAGGACTTCGGGATGCCGCATGATCGGCGAAATTGCCGCGATCGCGATGACGCCGAACCAGATACACATCACCGGCCCGAAGAAGGCCGCAACCCGCGCCGTGCCGCGCGACTGGGCGGCAAACAGCACCACCAGAATGAGTATCGTCAGCGGCACGACATAGGGATCGAACGCCGCGGTAACGAGCTTGATGCCTTCGATCGCCGAAAGCACCGACAGCGCCGGCGTGATCACCGCGTCGCCATAGAACAGCGCGCCGCTGATAATACCGAGCAGGACGATGGCGCCGCCGCCGTGGCTGACCGCGCGTTGCGCCAGCGCCATCAGGGCCAGCGTTCCACCCTCGCCGTTGTTATCCGCGCGAAGCAGGATCAGCACGTATTTCAGCGTCACCACGACGATCAGCGCCCACAGGATCAAGGACACGACGCCGAGGACCGCCTGTGGAGTGACGACGCCCGAGGGCCCACTGGCCGCAACGACAGCTTCTCGGAACGCGTATAGCGGGCTGGTGCCGATGTCGCCGTAGACAACGCCGATGCTGCCGATCAGGAGCGCCTTAAAGCCGGCAGTGGAATGAGCCTCGCCATGCTCTTTAGCCGCCGTCGTTTCCGCGGCGGGAGCTACAACATCGGTGGTCATGGGAGTGGAGGCCTCAAAAATGCTTCACTGCACACTAGCAAAGCGAACGCGGCTTATAGTCCTGCGCTAACAGCATAGCCTAACCTGATTTTGGGTCAGCGCCATGCAAAAATGCATGACGCGTTAAATGGTAACTTGGGTCCCGACTTCAACCACCCGCCCGGTTGGAATCTGGAAATAGTCGGTGGCGTCGTTCGCCGAACGGCTCATCGCGATGAACAGGTGATCCTGCCACTGCGGCATCCCCGATTGCGTCGACGGCTTCAGCGAGCGCCGCGACACGAAAAACGACGTCGCCATGATATCGAACTGCCAGCCGAGCTTGCGCGCGATCACCAGCGCCTTCGGCACGTTCGGAGATTCCATGAAGCCGAACCGCAGCCGCACGGTTGCGAATTTGTCGCTGATGGTTTCCATCCGGACCCGCTCGGACGGGTCGACGCGCGGTGTCTGCGCGGTCTCGATGGTGAGGATCACATTGTGCTCGTGCAGCACCTTGTTGTGCTTCAGATTATGCAGCAGCGCGGTCGGCACGAAAGCAGGATCGCTGGTCAGAAAAACCGCGGTGCCCTTGACGATATGGGGCGGACGCTTTTCGAGGCTCTTGATCAAATCCACCAGCGGCACTTCGATGCGCCGGGTCTTCATGATGAGAATCGACGCACCCCGGCGCCAGGTCCAGATCATCACCGCCATCGCAAACCCGAACAGCAACGGTACCCAGGCGCCCTCGAGCAGTTTCAACAGATTGGCACTGAAGAAAGTCATGTCGACGACGACGAACGGAACGATCACCGCCGCCGCGGTGGCCGCACGCCAATTCCACAGCTTCCAGATCACGACGAAGCCCATGATGCCGTCGACGACCATGGTGGTGGAGACGGCGATGCCATAGGCGGAGGCCAATCCGCTCGAGCTGCGGAACAGCAGCACCAGCAGCAGGACGCCGATCAGCAATAGCCGGTTCACGCGCGGCAGATAGATCTGTCCGGCGTGGGTCTCCGAGGTGTAGCGGACCTCGAAGCGCGGCAACAAACCGAGCTGCACGGCCTGACGGGTCAGCGAATAGGCTCCCGTGATCACCGCCTGGCTCGCGATCACGGTCGCCGCGGTCGCCAGCACGACCAGCGGCAACAGCAGGATCTCCGGAACCATTCGATAGAAGGAATTTTCGATGGCAGAGGGATTGGAAAGCACCAGCGCACCCTGACCGAAATAATTGATCAGCAGCGAAGGCAACACGAAATAAAGCCATCCGGCCTGGATCGGCTTGCGTCCGAAGTGACCCAGATCCGCATACAGCGCCTCGCCGCCGGTCACCGCGAGAAATACCGCGCCCAGCGTCACCAAACCAATGGTCCCGTGAGAGAGCAGGAACTGGATGCCGTACCAGGGATTGATCGCCGCCAGCACGGAGGGATCGTCGCTGATGTGAACAAGGCCCATCACCGCCAGCGTCGCGAACCAGACAATCATGACCGGCCCAAAAGCCGATGCGACGCGCGCCGTGCCGCTGCTCTGAACCGAGAACAGCACGACGAGAATAAAAACCGTCAGTGGCACCACATAATGCTCAAGCGCCGGTGCTGCGAGCTTGAGGCCCTCGACCGCCGACAGCACCGAAATCGCCGGCGTGATCATGGAATCGCCGATGAACATCGAAGCGCCGATGACGCCGAGCGCCAGCAAAGGCCAGCTTCTGCGGCCCAGCGCGCGCTGACCCAGCGCCATCAGCGAGAGCGTCCCGCCCTCGCCATTATTGTCGGCGCGAAGCAGCAACAGAACGTATTTTGCGGTGACGACGATAAAAAGTGCCCACAGGATCAGCGACAGAACCCCGAGCACAATGACGCGTGTGATCGGCTGGCCATGCGCCGCGCCGGCGACCGCTTCGCGAAACGCGTATAACGGCGACGTTCCGATATCGCCAAAGACAACACCGATGCTTCCCAGCGTCAGAGCCCAAAAGCCGGTCGTGACCGGCCCCTCATGGGCTTCGGTTGATGTGACGCTGACAGCCATGATGGGTGGAAAACGCTCTATCGGTTGATTTGATCCGGGCCGCTATCGACGCTTCCGCAAGGCCTGTCAACCGATCAACCTTAGCACCGCCGACGCCGCAGCACTTGCCCACAAAGCGGATTTGTCATAACAAAGTGTGGTATTATAGTAGCGCTATGAAGTTACGGCTTCAGGTCGGGCGGGAACGCCGGATCCTCGCGCATCAGTGTGATGGTCACGCGACGGTTCGCCGACAAGGTGGGATCGTCTGGAAACAGCGGCTGGCCGTCGGCCTTTCCCGAAACTGCGAAAATATGGGCTGGCGGCAGCCCTTCCCGCTCGAGAATCTGGCGCACCGCATTGGCGCGATCCGCGGAAAGATCGAACGCGCCGTAGTCGCTGCGCGCAGGCACGAAGCCTGCCGCGGTGTGGCCGGTGATGGAAACCCGCAGCGGTGTCGCCTTGAGCGGCGCCGCGAGCTTCTCGATCAGCCGTCGGGTGCGATCATACAGCACCTTGGAGCCGTCGGCGAACATCGAGCGGCCATCCTGGTCGACGATTTCCAGGTTGAGGCCCTGATTGGTCTCCTCAAACATCACATGCTTTGAAATTTCGGTCAGCTCCGGCATGTCCTGCAACGCCTGCCGCAATGATGCCGAGGCGAGTGCGAACTCGCGATCGATCTTCAGACGGGCGCCGGCGATGCGGTTCCGCTCCTGTTCGTCAGGGGTCGGCGTATTGGACGCCTCGTCCGGGGAGATGTGCGCGCTGTTTTTCAGCTTTGGCCGTGTCGGCAGGCCATCGGATTCGATGATTCCGGAATAACGCGCCTCGCTGACGCCGAAAGCCTCACGCATCGAGCCGGCAACGATCTTGAGCTTGTTGTTATCCATGCTGGAGAAGGCGACGAGCATCACGAAGAAACTCATCATCAGACCCATCAGGTCGGCAAAGGTCACGAACCAGCCGTGCCCTCCCCCATGTGCGTCGCCGCGTTTCTTCTTGGCCATCGTTGATTTCCCGAACCGGGGTCAGGCGTTTATGCCGGGACCGGCTCGCCCTCTTCATGGCGGTGTTTTTCCGGCAGGTAGGCCAATAACATTTCGCGCACCAGCGTCGGGCTCTTGGAATCCCGGATCATCAGGATGCCGTCGATGATCAGCGTCCGATTGGTCTCCTCGTCGAGCAGCTTGCCATGGAGCTTGTCGGCGATCGGCAGGCAGAACAGGTTTGCCACCAGCGCGCCATAGAGCGTCGCCAGCAGCGCTGTCGCCATGAAAGGACCGAGCTTCGAAGGATCGGTCATGTTGGCGAACATCTGCACCATGCCGATCAGTGTGCCGATCATGCCGAACGCCGGCGCACAGTCGCCGATGGCGCGGTAGATTTTCCCGCCCTCGTCGAGGTGCATCAGGAAGTTGTCGCGATCGCGCTCGAGATTGTCGCGGATGAATTCGAGGTCGTAGCCGTCGGCGACGTAGCGAATGCCCTTGGCAAGGAACGGCTCGTCGGTCTCGACTTTTTCCAGGCCGACCGGGCCTTGCTTGCGGGCGATTTCGGCGATGCGGGCGAGTTCGTCGACCAAATCGCGCGCCGACAGCCGGCTCATCGTGAAGGCAAATTTTGCACCCAGCGGCAGACCATGCAGGATAGCGCTGAGCGGAAACCGGATCATGGTGGCGGCGATCGAGCCGCCGAAGATGATGATGATGGCATGTTCGCTGATGAACATGTGCAGATCGCCGCCCATCAGCACCATCGTCGCAACAACAACGATGCCGGACACGAGCCCAACGCTCGTCATGATATCCATGGGGAACTCCACCGCGTACGCGAACGACCGGCCATCCTGGACGGTGGCGTGACCCATGCCGAGCCGCGCAACCTGACCCTACGTCTCGCCACTTAAAGAGGCGTAAAGGATAAACCGCCGGGCGCCCGTACTTTAGCGCACAGGCCGCTGCTTTAGACGTAAGGCGCGATCAAAGCCGCGAATGCGCCGACAGGTCGGCACCTGAGGCGATCTCAACGTTTTGCTAACCATAATGCGTCGGCTGCTTCCGCAGCCGCTCATGTTCATGGCGAAGCGCCCTCGCCTTCACGGCGCCTGCGCGCCGATACCGGCCGCCTTGATGATCGGCCACCATTTGTCGATCTCGGCTTTCTGGAACGCGGCGAGCCCTTCCGGCGTCTGCTGTTCGCGCGGCGCGACGTCGAGCCCCAATTCCATGAACCGCTTCTGTATGGCCGGATCGGCAAGCGCTTCGACGGTCGCGGCGTTGAGCCTGGCGATGATGTCCTTCGGCGTCCCCTTCGGCGCGAAGAAGCCGAACCAGCCCGACATGTAAAGGCCGGGCACGCCGGTCTCGTCAGCGGTCGGAATGTCCGGCATCGAGGCCGAGCGCTGCGGCGAGAGGTTGGCGAGCGCCTTGATCTTGCCGGCGCGGATTTGCGGCAGCGCCACCGCGCCCTGCACAACCAGCAGGTCCACCGTGCCGGCGACCAGGTCGGTCATGGCCGGGCCCGCGCCGCGATACGGAATGAACTGCACTTTCTGCTTGGTGAGATTCTCGAACAGCACGCCGCTGACATTCGCCGCTGCGTTCTGGTTGACGAAATTGATCTTGCCGGGGTTCGCCTTCATCCAGGTCACGAGCTCGGCAAGGTTATTCGCCGCAAGGTCATTCTTGGCGACCATGAGCTGGGGATTGCTGGAGATCATGCCGATCGGCTCGAAGTCCTTTTCGAGATCGTAATCGAGTTTGTAGATGATGCTGCCGACATGGGTGTCCCATTGTCCGATGTCGATCGTATAGCCATCGGGCGCCCCGCGCGCCACGCGGCCGACCGCGATGCTGCCGCCGGCGCCGCCGACATTTTCAATGACGATCGGCTGCCCGAGCGATGCACGCATGCGCTCGGCCAGGATGCGGGCCGCCGCGTCGGTCGATCCGCCCGGCGGGAACGGAACCACCAGCGTTATCTGGCGCGAGGGATAGGTTTGCGCATGCGCACCAACGGCGCCGGTAAGAGTGCTCAATGCCAGCGCGACCAAAAGCCTTCTCATGACACTCTCCCCCGCGAAGTCGAAGCAGCTCTTTTTGGTCAGTGGATTTCGGCCGACTTGGCCAGCGCCTCTTTCAGCTTCTCGAGTGTGAACGAAGAGCTGCGGGCAATCTCGAGGATCGGCGTCTCGCGACGGCCGCAGAGTTCGGCGGCGTCGGGCAGCTTCGCGGCAATATCGATCGGAATGACGATAGCGCCGTGGCTGTCGGCGTGAATGAGATCATCGGAACGCACGGTCATTCCGGCGACGCGAACCTCGCCGCCAAAGCTTTCGGCATGGACCCAGGCGTGCGACGGTCCGATCGAGCCCGCGAGAGCCTGGAAACCCGGCGCCCATTGCGGAATGTCGCGGATCGATCCGTCGGTCACGACGCCGAGACAGCCGAGCGCCTTGTGGACCGAACTCTGGACCTCGCCCCAGAACGCGCCATACCCGACGTCGGGGCCGTCGATATCCTGGATCACGGAGATACGCGGACCGTGGCCGGTGCCGACATATTCGTAATAGGCGGTGCGCCGTTTCTGCTGCTCGGCGGCCGGAAGGCCGGACGCCACGACCGAGCGGATCGTCACCGTGCGCGCATAGCCCACGATCGGCGGGAGGTTGGGGAACGGACAGACCAGCGGCTTGGTCGTATAACCGATCAGGCGACGCTCCGGCGCGACGATTTCCATCGCATTGCAGATGGTCGGGGTGTCATAGCGCGCCAGCGCTTCAAGCACGGAAGCGGGCAGCGGCGCGGAAGCGGATGTCGTCACGGCGTTCTCTCCTGATTTTTGTGGCCGGCTGTTTTTTGAAAGCCGTGTATCGATCAGCCATATACCTGACTAGAGCGCGATCAGCAAAAGTGGAATCCGGTTTTGCCGGACAAACGGCTTCGTTTGTCCCGAGATCGCGCTCTAAATTATTGGATAAGCGCATGATCTTTTCGCCAAACCGCTCACACTTTGGCGGATCATGCGCTGGGATTGAACCCAACTCGGCGATCGCTCATGGCAGATATTTCGGGGATGTCCGCCGAGCAGGCCGCTCAGTTCAAGCGGGCCGGCCGGTTGTCCTGATCGCCTTCGGGGACCACCGATGCCAGCGGCGGCGCCGGACTGGACGGGGCGACATCGGCTGGCGCTGCTGCTTGCGCCGCGGCGCTACGCTGATGGTCGCGATACGACTTCCATCCGGCCGGCAGGCTCAAGAGATAAAGCACCGAACACGCGGACAGAATATGCCAGGGATAGCCGATCAGCAGCGCCACGAGGAACACCACCGAGACGAACACCGGCAGCACCATTTCCGGCGGTACGCGCATCCGCACGGTCTTGCCTGAAAACACCGGCAGCCGCGACACCATCAGAAACGCGATCAGCAGCGTGTAGAACGCAGTCAGCATGGCCGGAGGCATCGGCAGCCCGAGAAACGCGAGGTAGATCGGGAGCAGCACGGTGATCGCGCCGGCCGGCGCCGGAACGCCGGTGAAATAATTCGCGGCAAATGCCGGCTTGTTCGGATCGTCCATGGTGGCGTTGAAACGCGCCAGCCGCAGGCCGCCGCTGATCGCGAAAACCATCGCGGCGATCCAGCCGCCATTGTTCAGTTCGTGCAACTGCCAGAAGTACAGGATCAGACCCGGCGCGACGCCGAAATTGACGAAATCCGCGAGACTGTCGAGTTCCGCGCCGAATTTCGACTGTCCCTTGATCATGCGCGCGACGCGGCCGTCGAGACCATCAAGCACGGCTGCGAACACGATCGCCGCCACCGCCAATTCCATCCGTCCTTCGGTAGACAGACGGATAGCCGTCAATCCCGCGCAGATCGCCAGCAGGGTGATGACGTTGGGCACCAGCATCCGCACCGGGATCGGGCGAAACCGTCGGCGGCGCAGTTCCGGATATTTTGGATCATCAGGCATCTGCATGGCTCGCTTATATATAGCAAGCGCCGGCCGGCTCCGCCATTGCCGCCGTCAGCCGGCCGGCTTGGCCGCCGGGATAGTTAATCCGCCCGGTAGGTTCGGCCGCCGTCGCCAAGCCTGAAATCGGCCAGAACGGTCTCCCCAGCCACAGCGGTCTGGCCCGCGGAGACCAGCGATTTGGTGCCTTCGGGCAGATACACGTCGAGACGGGAACCAAAGCGGATCAGCCCGAACCGCTCGCCTGCGCTGATCGACTGCCCTTCGCGCACGAATGAGACGATACGCCGCGCCACCAACCCCGCGATCTGGATCACGCCGATACGTCCGTTCGGCGTCGAGATCACCAGCGAGTTGCGCTCGTTGTCCTCGCTCGCCTTGTCCAGCTCGGCATTGATGAAGGTGCCCGGGCGATACGCGATCCGGTCGATCCGCCCTGTCACCGGACTGCGGTTCACATGGCAGTTGAACACGCTCATGAAAATCGAAATGCGCGGCAGCGGCTTGTCGCCGAGACCGAGTTCGGCCGGCGGCAACACCTGGGTCACCATCGAGATGCGCCCATCGGCCGGCGCCACCACAAGCCCCTCCCTCACCGGCGTCACCCGCACCGGATCGCGGAAAAACAGCGCGCACCAGACCGTCAGCAGGGTGCCGATCCAGCCCAGCGGCGTCCAAATCCAGAACAGAATCAGGCTGACAAGCGCAAAACCGCCGATGAACGGATAGCCCTCGGGGTGAATAGGCGGAATTTGCGCACGGATGGAATTGGTGATGGACATCAGAGTTCACTGTTCATTTGATTCCTCTCCCCTTGTGGGGAGAAGGCATTACACGTCGATCATTCCGCAGCGGCGGGAGTCACCAGCGCGTCGTCGATCGGTGGCGGTGTCCGGTTCGGCGCCTCATTGTCGTCGGCAATCCGCGCCAGCCGCTCCCGCGCCTCCTGGGCTTCACGCTGCCTGTTCCACATACTGGCATAAAGTCCGCCCGATGCCAAAAGCTGGGCGTGCGTGCCACGCTCGGCGATACGGCCCTGATCCAGCACGATGATTTCATCGGCGCCGACGATGGTGGACAGCCGATGCGCGATCACCAGCGAGGTGCGGTTGCGCGACACCCGTTCCAGTGCGTCCTGGATTTCCTGCTCGGTATGGCTGTCGAGCGCGGAGGTGGCCTCATCGAGCACCAGGATCGGCGGCGCCTTGAGAACCGTGCGCGCGATCGCGACGCGCTGCTTCTCGCCGCCGGATAATTTCAAGCCGCGCTCGCCCACTTGCGTCTCATAACCCTTCGGTGACATCCGGATGAAGCTGTCGATTTGCGCAAGCTGCGCCGCCTGCTCCACCTCGGCATCATCAGCGTCCCAGCGGCCGTAACGAATGTTGTAGCGGATGGTGTCGTTGAACAGCACGGTATCCTGCGGCACCATGCCGATCGACGCCCGCAGCGACGCCTGCGTGACATTTCGGATATCCTGGCCATCGATCAGGATCTTGCCGCTGGAGACGTCATAGAGGCGAAACAGCAGCCGCGAAATCGTCGATTTGCCGGCGCCGGACGGGCCGACGATTGCAACCGTTTTGCCCGCCGGCACCTCGAAGCTGAGACCCTTGAGAATCGGACGCTCGGAATCATAGGAAAACCGCACATCGTCGAAGCGAACATGGCCCGATGTCACGATCAAAGGCTTGGCGCCCGCAACGTCCTTGATCTCCGGATTGCGCGACAGCACGTTGAACATCTTCTCGATATCGATGACCGCCTGCTTGATCTCGCGATAGACCATGCCCATGAAGTTCAACGGCTGATAAAGCTGGATCATCATGGCGTTGACCATGACAAAGTCGCCGACCGTATTGGTTCCCTTGCGAACGCCGATCGCGCACATCAGCATGGTCGCGGTCAGTCCGGCGGTGAAAATCACCGCCTGCCCGGTATTGAGCACCGCCAGCGAGGTATAGGTTTTCACGCTGGCGCGCTCGTAGCGTTCCATCGAGCGATCGTAG
>Ga0137394_10004982_pt1 | contig 10098 bp, 3 predicted proteins | sample czobulk116metaG_FD_108278 | JGI IMG/M metagenome (GOLD analysis project Ga0137394, IMG submission 108278) | Vadose zone soil microbial communities from Angelo Coast Range Reserve, California, USA - czobulk1.16 metaG | ecosystem: Environmental > Terrestrial > Soil > Vadose zone | place: USA... | reverse complement strand
GTCCGCTTCGACGGCCGATCGCTCGCCGGGCTCAAGCCGCACGCCATCTGCCGGCTCGGCCTGGCCCGCACATTCCAGATCGTGCGCCCCTTTCCGCACCTCTCGGTGCGGGAGAACGTGAGGGTGGGCGCGCTCGCGCGTCGGCCCCAGATGGCGGAGGCGCGCCGGCGAGCGGAGGCGGTGATCGACCAGGTGGGGCTGGGGGCCAAGGCCGGCCACCCGGCGGCCGGGCTCACTCTCTCCGAGCGCAAGCGGCTCGAGCTGGCCCGCGCGCTCGCCACCGAGCCCACCCTGCTGCTGCTCGACGAGGTCATGGCCGGGCTCAACCCGACCGAGATCGAGGCGATCGTGACGCTGGTCCGCGGCATCCACGCCTCCGGCATCTCGATCCTCCTCATCGAGCACAACATGCGCGCGGTCATGAGCCTCTCCCACCGCATCGTGGTCCTGAGCTTCGGCGAGAAGATCGTGGAGGGCCCGCCGGCCGTGGTCGCCAACCACCCGCGCGTCATCGAGGCCTACCTCGGCGAGGAATATGTCCACGCTCCTGCGCGTTGACGGCATCGAGGTCGGCTACGGCGACCTGACCGCGGTCCGCGACGTCTCGCTCGAGGTGCGCGAGGGCGAGGCGGTGGCGCTGATCGGGGCCAACGGCGCGGGCAAGACCACCACGCTCCGCGCGGTCTCCGGGCTCCTCCCGCTCCGCCGGGGCCGGATCGAGTTCGAGGGCCAGCGTCTCGACGGGCTCGGCCCGGCCGAGATCGTGGCCCGCGGCATCGCGCACGTGCCGGAGGGCCGCCAGCTCTTCCCGACCATGACGGTGCGGGAGAACCTGGAGCTGGGCGCGCGCACGCGCGCCGCCCGCGCGGCCCGGGTCGAGACGCTCGAGCGCGTCTTCGAGCTGTTCCCCCGTCTCCGGGAGCGGAGCGTCCAGCTCGCGGGCACGCTCTCGGGCGGGGAGCAGCAGATGTGCGCGATCGGCCGGGGCCTCATGTCCCGCCCCCGCCTGCTCATGCTGGACGAGCCGAGCCTCGGCCTGGCCCCGGTCCTGGTGAAGGCGATCTTCGAGGACCTGGGGCGCATCAACGGGCAGGGGCTCACCGTCCTCCTGGTCGAGCAGAACGTGCTCCGCTCGCTGCATCTGGCCCATCGGGGCTACGTGCTCGAGAACGGGCGGATGACGCTCTCCGGGCCCCGGGACGATCTCCTGGCGAGCGGGCACATCAAGCAGGCCTACCTCGGTCTCTAGAACCTCGAAAAAGCCGTTCATTTAGGCGGCTCGCGGGCCGAGAATAGGCTCGTGGGGCGCTTCATTCGGCACTTCACGGTCCCGTTCCTGGTTCTGGCCATCCCGCTGGGCATCCTGGCCGGCCTCGGATTCGTCAGCGCGGAGCGCCAGCTCGCCCGCACCCGTGAAGGGGCGATCGCGCGGACGGTGGACGCGGTGAGCGCGCTCGTCGGCGACTACCAGGATGCGCTCAAGCGGGAGACGCTGCTCCTCGCCCGCGACCCGGCGATCATCGAGGGCACCGCCAAGGGCGACTGGGCGACGCTCGCGCGCGGCGCCTCACCCCGAGTGCTGGCGGTGACGCAGGACGGCCTAGCCGACTTCATCGCGATCCGCGACGGCCGCGGCGCGCCGCTGGTGCAGGTGCCGGCCGGGCCGCCGCCGAGCCTCCCCGGAATGGCCCCCACCGGCGAGCCGATCACGGCCCTCCGCCTGGCCGGGGGCCGCCCCTATTTCCTGGTCGTGGCTCCCATCAGCGGTGCGACCGAGCGCGCGCCGTTCGGCGCCACCGGCACGGTGGTGGCGGGCCGGCGCCTGGACGGGCTCGCGGCGTCGCTCGCGCGGCTGCCCGCAAGTCCCGCGGTGCTCTTCCTGGTCGGCGACCGGGCACTCGCGACGAGCCGCCCGGACCTGCCCGCCACCGGCTGGACACCCGCGGTGGGATCCGGGATCGCGACGGTGGCCGGCGAGCCGTGGGCCCTCCGGCGCCTCGAGACGGCCGCGGCGTCGTCGCCCGACGGCGCGCTCTGGGTGGCCCTCTCGGTGCGCGAGTTCGCGCAGGCCGAGCGGAGGCTGCTGTTCGAGTTCCTGGCCCTGCTGGCCGGGGGGGCGGTGGTGCTGGTCGGCGTGGTGCTCGCCTTCCTGCCGCCCGCCCATCGGCCGCGCCGGGCGCGTGGGCCCCGGCCCGACAGCCCGCGGGTCGCGCTCGAGCGGCGCAATCGGGAGCTGGAGGCCCTCAACGCGGTCTCGGCGACGATCGGCCGCGGCGCAGACCTGGAGACCACCGCGAGCGAGACCCTCGAGGTCGTGCGCGGGCTCGCGAGCATGGACGTGGGCAGCTTGTACCGCGTCGACGCCACCGGGACCCAGCTGGTCATGGTGGCCCAGAGCGGCTTCGATCCGCGCCACCTGGAGCGCTTCCTGGTCCGGCCGCTCGAGGGCTCCCGCATCGGGGACGCGGTGCGAACCGGCCACATCCTGGTGACCAACCTCGACGTCACGCCGCCGTCCGACCAGGCCCTGCGCCAGATGGCGGCCGAACGGGCCCACCGCACCCAGCTCGCGATCCCGATCCCGGTGGAGAAGCAGACATGGGGCGTGATGGCCCTCGTGTCCCGGGACCAGCGGGAGTTCTCCGCCGAGGAGATGGCGATCCTCTCGAGCGTGGCCCAGCAGGTCGGGCTGGCGGTGGAGCGCGCGCGGCTGCGCGACATGGCGGCGACCCGCCTGAGCCGCCTCGAGGCCCAGCGCGTCATCGAGCGGCACATCTCCGAGCAGCTCGACACCGAGGAGCTGCTGGTGCTCATCGCGCGGTCGGCGCAGCGGCTGATCGGTGGCGGGTACGCCGCCCTCTACATGCTCGAGGGCGATACGCTCCGGCCCCGCGCCTGGTCGGACATCGGCGACTGGATCCGCGACCTGCATGTCAAGACCGGCACCGGCGTGGCGTGCGTCACGATGCTGAGCGGCCGCGGGGTGATGGTCAACGACTACGCGGCTTCGCCGCACGCGATCGCGGAGTTCGTGCCGTTCACGAGCCGCCTGCTCGCTGCGCCCCTGATGGCGGGCGGCCGGGCGCTCGGCGTCATGACCGCGGGCCGCGGACCTGGGGCGCCGCCGTTCAGCGACGAGGACCTCTCAACCCTCACCGACTTCGCCACCCAGGCCGCGGTGGCGCTCGAGCACGCCCGGCTCTTCGACGAGGCCACCCGCAACGCGGCCCAGTACCAGGCGCTCCTCGAGGTGAGCGGCGTGGTCAGCTCGACGCTCGAGGTCGACCGCGTGCTGGATCTGGTCGTGGACCGCTGCCAGGCCCTGCTGGGCGTGGCGGCTCTAGGCGTCTCCCGCCTGGACCGGTCCACCGGCCTCCTCGTCTACGAGCGGGGTCGCGGCCTCTCCACCGAGTTCCTGTCCTCGCTGCAGGTGCGGCTGGGCGAGGGGACGACCGGCCGGGCGGCGCAGCTGCGCGAGCCGACCTGGACCGAGGACGTGCTGAACGACCCGGCGGTCTCGCTGAGCCCGGGCACGCGTGCGCTGGTCGAACGGGAGGGCTATCGCGCGGTGCTGTCGGTGCCGCTTGTGAGCAAGGGTGAGGTGCTCGGCGCCCTCGCGGCCTACTGGTGGGAGCCCCATACCCCGTCGGCGAGCGAGATCTCGGTCATGACCGCGCTGGCCGGCCAGGCCGCGGTTGCCCTCGACAACGCGCGGCTGTTCGCCCAGGAGCGCGATCGCAAGGCCTCGCTGTCCTCGCTGCTCGAGATCAACAAGAAGATCGGGGCGCTCGCCGCCCCCGAAGCCCTGCTCACCTCGATCGCCGAGGAGGCGGCCCGGCTGCTGGAAGTGGACAACGCGGGCTTCCGGCTGCTCGACGGCAACGATCTGGTGGTGGCGGGCCTGTACGGCACCGCGGCCGAGACCATGCGGCGGCCGCGGATCCGGGCGGGGGAGAGCCTGAGCGGCAAGGTGCTCTCGTCGGGCCAGGCGCTCATGTGCGAGCTCGAGGGCTCCGACATACTGCCGGACCACCAGGCGGCCGGGCACCGCCTCGGCTACACGCACTACCTGGGGGTTCCCCTTCTGGTGGGCGAGCGGCCCATCGGGGTGCTCGTCTTCCGCGGGCGCCGGGCCTTCACCGCGCGCGAGCAGGAGCTGGCCGAGACCTTCGCGGGCCAGGCCGCCATCGCGATCGACCACTCGCGCCTGTATCGCGACGCCTCCGAGCAGGCCGAGCGCATGCGGGCGGTGGCCGAGCTGGGCCGCGAGCTCGTCTCGACCCTGGACGAGAAACGGGTGCTGGAGCTGGTGGCCACCCACGCCCGGGAGACGCTGGAGATGCCGGATCTCGCCATCTGGCTCCGGGACGGCGAGAACGATTTCATGCGATTCGTGGTGGGGAAGGGGCAGTTCTCGGGGCCGCTGACGGATCGGGCCCGCCCGCTCCGGATGGACGAGGGAGTGGTGGGACGCGCCCTCCTGGAGCGGAGCCCGGTGTGGACCCCCGACGTGCTCGCGGACCCGCGGATCCACCTGAGCCCGGAGTCGCGCCTCTGGATCGAGGAGGTCGGCGGGCGGGCGATCCTGGCGGTGCCGCTCATCCGCGAGCACCTCGAAGGCGCGCTGGTGGCCTACCGGCAGGCGGGCGAGCGCTTCACCGAGCGCGAGGTCGAGTACCTGTCGGTCTTCGCCAACCAGGTGGCGGCCGCGCTCGAGAACGCACGCCTCTACGAGGCCCTCGACGTGCGCGCGGCGCGCCTGCGCAGCCTCACGCGCCTGGCCCACATCGTGTCGTCCTCGCTCGACATGGACGAGGTGCTCCAGGCGATCGCGGAGGCGGCCGCCGAGCTGATCGCGGTGCCGCTCGCGACCTTCTGGGTCGCCGACGAGGCGGCGCGGAGCCTCACGGTGCGCGCGGTCTCCGATCGGCTCGGCCTGGGCCTGCAGTACCGGGAGCTGCCCTTCGGCGAGGGCGCGACCGGCTGGGTGGCGCTGCACCGCGAGGCGCTCGAGATCGCGGACGTGCAGCAGGACCCGCGCTTCGCAGGCAAGGAGTGGGCGGCGAGCCACGCGCTGCCGAGCCTCCTCGCGGTGCCGATCATCGTCCAGGACTCGCTGCTGGGCGTGCTCACCGCGAACGGCCGCGGGCCGATCCGGCTCGGCCCCGACGACCGGCAGCTCCTCGACACCTTCGTGGCCCAGGCGGGCGTGGCGATCCGCAACGCCGGCCTGTACGGGGAGACGCGGGGTCGCCTCGAGGAGAGCCGCGCGCTCCTGGAGGTCGCCGAGATCCTGAACTCGACCCTGGACTCGAGGCGGCTGCTCCGGGAGGTGGCGATCAAGATCGCGCAGGTGTGCCGGGTGGACCGGTGCTCCATCCAGCGCTGGGTCGACGGTCGGGTCGTGCCTCTGATGTCCCAGTACGCCGACGGGCGGCAGGATGCCGCGCTCTGGGAGCGCTACCGAAACCTGACCTCGGACCTGATCAGGAATCCGCCGTTTCACCTGCGCGCCATCGAGACGCGGCGGCCCGTCATCCTGGACGACGTCTCGGTGAGCGAGCTGACGCCGCCCGAGTGGGTGGAGGCCTTCAACGTCAAGTCGACCATGGCGGTGCCCCTGATCCGGCAGGATCAGGTCATCGGCGTCATGATCGTGGACTACACCGAGCGGGCGACCCCCTTCGAGCCTTGGCAGGTGAATCTCGCGATGGCCATCGCGGGCCAGCTGGCGCTGTCGCTGACCAACGCGGGCCTCTACACCCAGGTGCAGGAGCGGCTGCGGGAGACGACCGCGCTGGTGGCGGTCGGCCGCGCGCTCTCGCAGCCGGACTCGCCCCAGAACGTGATGCGGGCTGTCGCCCGTGCGGTGGGGGCGGCCTTCGGGGCGGACACGGTGGGCATCTACACCCACGACGCCAAGCGCGACGCGCTGATGCCGCTGGCCGGTCACCACGTGCCGAAGGACCTGCTCGAGCGGTTCGTCACGCGACCCTTCGTGCTCTCGCGCTCCCCGGACCTCGTCCACGTCTGGCGGGACGGCCGGGCCGCCTGGACCGGGGATGCGCACGCCGATCCCCGCTTCGACGCCGCATCGCTGGAGGGGATTCCGCCGTGCTCCTGCCTGTTCGCGCCCGCGACCGTCCGCGGCGAGATGGTGGGTGCGATCTTCCTGACGTGGTGGAAGACCGGCCGCGAGTTCAGCGAGTCCGAGGTGCGCCTTGTCGAGGGCGTGGCTGCCCAGGTCGGCCTCGGCATGGAGAACGCCGAGCTGGCGCGGCAGACCGAGCAGAAGCTGCAGGAGACCGAGACGCTCCTGTCGGTGAGCCAGGCCCTGGCCTCCACCCTCGACGTGGACGCGCTCAGCCGTCAGTTCCTGCGTCACGTGGCGCGCGGCCTCGGCGCCGACACCGTCGGGTTGTGGCTCCTCGAGGACAACCGGGAGTGGCTGGTCCCGTTGGCGGGCTATCGCGTGCCCCCCGAGTGGCTGGCCGCGGTCCGCCAAGTGCGCATCCGCCTCACCGGCGACGCCTTCTTCGGCGAGGCGGCCCGCCACCGCCGGTCGGTGGTCTCCACCGACGCGGTCAACGATCCGCGCATCCCCGAGGACATGCGGCGGGCGGTACCGGCGCGCACCCAGCTCTTCGTGCCCATTGTGGCTCAGGAGCAGATGATCGGCGGCTTCGTGGCCTTGTGGGCGACCGAGGCCCGCGAGCTGACCGAGGCCGAGCTGCGGCTGATGGAGGCGGTGGCGAGCCAGGCCGGGGTGGCGCTTCAGAACGCGCGGCTCTTCCAGGACAACCAGCGCCGCGTCCAGGAGCTGTCCGTGCTGCACGAGCTGTCCCGCGCGGTGACCGGTCAGCTCGACCAGAGCGGACTGCTGGACACGGTCTACCAGCAGGTCGCGCGCGTCCTCGAGGTCCGCAGCCTGGCCGTCGTCCTGCTGGACGAGGAGCACAACCGGCTGAACGTGGTGCTGCGGGTGCGCGACGGGCAGCGGTGCGAGGACGAGGAGCCGCACTTCTACCCGCGCGACGGGGCGGGCCTCTCCGGGAGGGTGTTCGAGACCGGGCGTCCGATCCGCACCACCGACTACGCCGCGGACTGCGCCCGCCTCGGGGTCACCCCGCTCCCCGCCGCGGTCGGGATGCCCTACTGCCTGATCGTGCCGATGACCGCGGGCGACCGGGTGCTCGGAGTGCTCTCGCTGCGCAGCCCGGATCACGCGTTCGGCGAGGCCGACGAGCGGCTGCTCGTGAACATCGCCCAGCTCGCGGCCCTCATGCTCCGGAGCGCGCGCCTCTACGAGGAGCGCACGCGGGCCTTCGGGGAGCTGGCCTCGGCGCAGGATCAGCTCGTGCGGACCGAGAAGCTGCGGGCCCTCGGCGAGATGGCCTCCGGGGTGGCCCACGACTTCAACAACGTGCTCGCGTCGATCCTGGGGCGGGCTCAGCTCCTCCTCGAGCGGATCCAGGACGTCAAGCTCCGCCGCTGGCTGCAGGTCATCGAGCGCGCGGCCATGGACGGCGGGCGCACCGTACGCCGGCTCCAGGACTTCACCGGCATCCGGCGGGACCAGCCCGCGGTGGCGGTGGAGCTGAACCAGGTGGTGCAGCAGGTGCTCGAGACCACCGAGTCGACCTGGCGGCAGGACGCGCGTCGCCGCGGGGTCGAGATCGACGTCCTCACCGATCTGGCCGAGCGCCTGCCGAATATCGCGGGCGATCCCGCCGAGCTGCGCGAGGCCTTCACCAACCTGGTGCTCAACGCGGTGGACGCGATGCCCAAGGGCGGGCAGCTCACCCTGCGCACGAGCAGCCCGGAGGGGCAGGTCATGGTCGAGGTGATCGACACCGGCACCGGCATCCCGGAGCCGATCCGGCAGAAGATCTTCGACCCGTTCTTCACCACCAAGGGGCCGAAGGGCACCGGCCTCGGCCTCTCGATGGCGTATGGTATTCTGGCCCGCCACAGCGGGCGCATCACCGTCGAGAGCGAAGAGGGGCGCGGCACGACGTTCCGGCTCATCTTCCCCCCGTCCGACCAGGTCGCGGAGGCCGCCGCCGAGCCCGCGCCGGCGAGCGACTCCTCCGTGGTCCTGCGCTGCCTGGTGGTGGACGACGAGGAAGAGGTGGCCGAGGTGGTGGCGGACATCCTCACCACCGCCGGCCACGTCGCGGTGGTCGCGGGGAGCGGGCAGGCGGCGGTGGATCTCTTCTCCGCCGAGCCATTCGATCTGGTCTTCACCGACCTGGCGATGCCGGGCATGACCGGATGGCAGGTGGCGCGTGCGGTGAAGGCCAGGACGCCGGAGGTGGGCGTGGTGATGATGAGCGGATTCGGGGTGGAGGTCGAGCCGGCGGAGCTGCGCACCAACGGGGTCGACCTCGTCCTGTCGAAGCCGCTCCAGATCAAGGACGTGCTTCGCGCGATGGCGACGATCCAGCGTGCGGGACGGGCGCGCGCGGGCGAAGCGGGGGCCGCGTGACCAGCCCGATCATCACCGAGGCGCTCCGCTCCCTGGTCGACCGGCGCGACCTGAGCCGACTCGAGGCGGCCGCGGCCATGGAAGCGATCATGTCGGGTGCGGCCACCAACGCCCAGATCGCGGCCTTCCTGACCGCGCTCCGCATGAAGGGCGAGACGGTCGAGGAGCTGATCGGCTTCGCCCAGGTGATGCGCGAGAAGGTGACCCGCATCCGGCCGCGCGTGGACGAGGCCCTCACCGGCACCGACCGCGAGATGCTGATCGACACCTGCGGCACCGGCGGCGATGCGTCCGGCACCTTCAACGTCTCCACCGCCACCGCGTTCGTGGTGGCGGGGGCGGGGCTGAAGGTGGCCAAGCACGGCAACCGGTCGGTGTCGTCGCTCTGCGGCTCGGCCGACGTGGTCGAGACGCTCGGGATCAGCATCGAGCTGGCCCCCGCCAAGGTCGCGCGCTGCATCGACGAGCTGGGCATCGGCTTCCTGTACGCCCCGCTGCTCCATACCGCCATGAAGCACGTCATGGCCGCGCGGCGCGAGATGGGGGTCCGGACCGTCTTCAACATGCTGGGCCCGCTCACCAACCCGGCCGGCGCCAACGCCCAGGTGATCGGGGTGTACGCGCCCGGCCTCACCGAGCCGCTCGCCCGGGTGCTGGCCGAGCTGGGGACGATCCGGGCCTTCGTGGTCCACGGGGCCGACGGCCTCGACGAGATCTCCAACACCGGCGAGAGCGACATCGCGGAGGTGCGCGAGGGCGTGGTCCGCACCACGCGGGTGCGCCCGGAGGACTTCGGCATGCCGCGCGCCGCGATCGCCGACCTGCAGGGAGGGGATCGCGAGGAGAACGCCCAGATCATCCGTGGCGTCCTCGCGGGCGAGCCGGGACCGCGCCGCGACATCGTGCTGATGAACGCGGCCGCGGCCCTCGTGGCCGGAGCCAAGGCCCGCGACCTGAAGGAAGGCGTCGGGCTCGCCGCGCAGTCGGTCGATACCGGCGCGGCGGCGGGCAAGCTCGAGGCCCTGATCGGTCTCTCGCGCCGCCTGGCCGCGGAGCCGGCCGCCTGACCTGCGGGCATTGACCCCGGCCGCCCGGGGCGGGTACAATGACGGCGGTCGCGGTAACTGCCCGTCGTGCCTGCATGATTGCCGACCCGAAGCTCGACGAGGGCGTTGAGCGGCCAACCGGAGTTCTAGAACAGTAAGCTCGAGGGGGCGTCGCTTGGCCAGTCGCGTGCCGCGCTATCACCAGATCGCCCAGACGCTTCGCGAGCGCATCGTCGCGGAGGGCCAGGGGCCCGGCCAGCGTCTCGATACCCAGCGCCACCTCGCCCGCGAGTTCGGCGTCACGCTGATGACCCTCCGCCAGGCGCTGGACCTGCTCGAGCGCGACGGGCTGATCGCGCGTCGGCACGGGCTCGGCACGTTCGTCGCGCGACCCGCCATCGACTACGACATCCTCCACCTGCGGGCGCTGGCCGGAGACCTCTCGGCCCTCGGCGAGGACGTGGCGACCCGCTTCCTGCGCAGCTACACCGAGCCCGCGGATCCGCGCGTGGCCGAGCCGCTCGGGCTCGCCGCGCAGTCGGTCGATACCGGCGCGGCGGCGGG
>Ga0137394_10004981_pt1 | contig 10099 bp, 6 predicted proteins | sample czobulk116metaG_FD_108278 | JGI IMG/M metagenome (GOLD analysis project Ga0137394, IMG submission 108278) | Vadose zone soil microbial communities from Angelo Coast Range Reserve, California, USA - czobulk1.16 metaG | ecosystem: Environmental > Terrestrial > Soil > Vadose zone | place: USA... | reverse complement strand
TACTCCTTTTCGGAAATCGCGGACACATCGCGGCCAAAGCCGATGACCTTACGGTGATCAATGGCGAACTCGCGATTGTAGAGGCGCATCAGGCCCGTCTTAACGTTGGGGAACGATGCAGGCTGCATCCCGAAATCAATCGCGATATAAGCATGGCCATTTCTCCAGACCGGCCAAATCGGCGCGGAATATACTCCGGCGGAACCCGCTCCAACGAAAGAAACTCGCGTAGAGGATTCTCCTTTGATAGTCGCCTGTTGTGGGAGTATCACTTGTGAAGCGCCCAGGATGGATCGCGTGAAGCTAATGTGAAGACGCAGGGGTTGCGTTGGGCGAAGGACCTCAAGCATCAGAAACGTTCCTAGTGAGGACATGAAGCTGCCCGGACGATAGGGATCCGGTTCTGGTTGGTAAAAAGACGCGTTGAACCGTCCATCGTAGTAGTCTGGACCGCGGCTCGAAGGAATGAACATGAGCCGATTTCGAATCTCGTCGAACGGAACTAGCTGAAATATCCCGTAGGCGCGAGGGTTTTTTAGTGGAGAAGCTGTGTTGAATAGGAATGCCCTTTTTAGGGTAAGCAATTGAAGAGGGCTGTCGCCATCCGAGAGGTTAGGGGCATATTCCCAAAAGTCGGAGTTCCACAATCGATAAGGGATGTTCGTCCTCTCTTTACGCTGTCGCTCCTGCTTCTCTCCAAGTGCCTTGAATCTTTCGACTGGAAACGTTGCCGCTTGCCTAAGTGCATTCAGAAAGATTTTCAGGTGATCCCGAAAGCGCATATCGGAGATGGCCTCTCCATGAACTGCGTTCAAACAGGTGACTGTTTCCGATAAGCAAGGCGCGGTTGAGCTCAATTCATGCTTCAGTTGTTGATCCGCCACGCGACCTACCGGCTCAGACCCTGGAGACGATACGAACCTTCCGCGGGCGACCGAAGGGTAGAGCACTTGGCTGCCACGGAAGATAATCGCGGCAAGCCCCTGGGCGGGCATGAGAGCTATGTCGGAGATAGCTGTGACTTTTGGAACGGCGAAGTCCAATCCGTAAGCCGATATACCCGGCACCTCGACCACGCCGCCTCCGGTTAGCCCTGCCGACATCAATGTATACCTAGATTGGGAATAGACAGTGCAGGCCAGAGTCATAATCAGGAACGCTTGCGACCACGGCTTGGGCATGCGTATTAATAGCGAAGCCAAGGAGGCGGCTAGTAATGGTTGGCAGAACATCGCGAGCTTGAATAGACCATAGTCATTGACCCCCCAAAAAAACGTAAGCCCGACGAGGAAAGTAAAGGCGAGAAAGTAAGCATGGAAATCACCACGGCGGAGACCGACAGCTGCCTTAACGACAATAACCGTTAATAAGACAAGAGCGACCATGATCAGCGAAGAGAGCACTGGCGCGGCGGGGAGGCGTCCGATCGGCAGAAGGCCGAACAGATTAGTTAGCCCCGACGGTATCAGAAAGTACGGAAAGATGGAGCTTCCAGGAGTCACGCCGGTCAGACCCGCATTTTGAACATTCCCCAATGTGTTGACAATACCTGCCAGGAGAGCCTCACGAATCATCATGCAGACCAAGACTAACGTGCCTGCCATGCACCCGACCCATACCAGAGACATCCTCCTCTCTCGAAGCGCCCGCCTTGCCCGATACAAAATAGCGGACGCCACACTGAACGCAATCACCTCGGGGTAGTGGAGGAAGAGTCCAGACAGTACGACGGCTAAGACCACGCAATAAGCCAGAGCGTGCCTCAGTCTGTCCGGGTCTATTACTAGCAGCAGCGCCAGCACCAGCATGGCTGGTATGCCACCCGATTGCGGCAACAGTTGATACAGCGCTCCCAGAGAGAAGAGCGGACTCAAGCTCAGCATGATCATTGTGAAGAACGCGAACTTACGCAGATACGGCTTGGCAATCACCAAAGCGCCGGCAGCGCACAGTTGCGTCAGTTGAAGCGCCAAGATTAATGCCATGTATGCGCGTACCGGATTCAACCCAATAATACCCGCGCACCAGGCTAGGAGCATTTCCCCACCCGACCTCACTTGCTTCATGACATGGGCGGTCCAAGTGAATTGTGTATAATCCCGGCCGACCAGGTCCTCTAAAGAGGGCATGGCATAGAATGGATGCTCTAACATCCGGACTGCGCCCGCGGAGAAATACGTCATGTCTCCGTTAACGTAACTCAGCCAATCAATCCCTCGGACGAGGGCCGGCCACCCTGTATACAAAAGAGAAAAGCCTAGTACACATCCGAATGGAGCAAGTTGACGGACGGGAAATATTGCTCTCTTCCATCGTAAGATCACCGCCGAACACAGGGTCATCCCCAACAGGGTCCAAACGGCGAATTCCTTGACAGGCAAGTTACACAGCTGATTAAAGAAACAAACCACGATCTCAATCAGCGCGAATCCAACGGTTGGCGCGATCAGCCAACTCCTAAGCACAGGCATCCGGAACTGTACGAGCTCCAGTAATGCTTTACCGAAAAGTGTAAAGAGGGCAAAAAGGACGACCGCCAAATCCAGTGGTAACATTTATACTTTTCGATGGCCAATGATCTGGCCGGGGGCTTAGGTTCCTGCCGCAAACTCCCGTTGATGGCGGACAATTCGCGGACTTGGCAGGGGTACGATATATTGGCCGTGGAATCCTTTCGCTGTGAGCTTAGGAACCAATTCCTCTGCTATATGCCAGGAAAGAAGAAGCGCATACTCAGGTTGGTCCTTGAAGAGCCTCGATTCCTCCATCACCGGAATCACCGTTCCAGGCATGTACTTCCCTACCTTCAACGAACCTTCCACCTCGAGAACACAATCCAGTATTCCATCGTCGATCCCCGCATAGTTGATCAGCGTGCTCGCCCGCGAAGGCGCGCCGATGCCATAGATACTGCCATTGGACTTCTTGATGCTCGCCAAGAGAGCATGGAGTTCGAGCTTGGACAATACAGCTCTGCGCTTGAATTCGCGCAGCCGCTCGGCACCAATGCCGGCTGAGCTTTCCTCCCGAAGGATAGTAGCGACTGAACTCTGTTGTGGGTAGGCTCCGGCTCTAGCGGCGTAGACACGGATCGAGCCTCCGTGCGTGGGAATTCGGCGGGCATGGATTATCTCCAAACCCTCGCTCTTCAAGAGATATTCCAAACTGTGGAGGGAGTAATATCGAAGATGCTCATGATAGATGGTGTCATATTGGAGCGTTTCCAGTAAACTCATCAGGTAATGAGATTCGGAAATAAATATGCCCTTTTCATCCAGCATCAGCTTGATGCTTTCGAGAACCTCATGAACGTTTTCAATATGAGCAAACACGTTCGTCGCCGTGACAATCTTGGCCGGACCTTCCTCATTTCTCGCTCGAGTGGCGATCGATCGCCCAAAAAATGAGATCCATGTTGAAATACCGCGCTCGTTCGCAAGCTTACCCACTAGACTCGGCTCGATTCCGCGAACCCTGTGGCCACCCTTGTGAAAGTTACTCAGAAGGGTTCCGTCATTGGAGCCGACATCCACAATCAGATCCTCGGATGTCAAAGGAAACATCGAGCGCGTTTCCACGTAGAGCTCCGCGAAATTCTCCCTCAAAATCTTCGTGGTCCCGCTTGTGTAGGGATATTCAGGTGGAAACAAGATCTCAGGGTCGACGACGAGGCCAAGCTGCACCAGGTGACATTTGGGACAGTAGAGCAATTCGGCCGGATAGGCGGGCTGTTCCGCTGGCCGCTCACCGATTCGACGCATTTGGTTCACCGGGGGCAGGTAACCTAGGAAGAACACGGACTCCAGCCCGCCGGAATGACAGACCTGACAACTCTCTACGATAACGCTCGATTTGGTGCCCGCTGCTAGGACTTGACGGTGTCGCATCTTAAGCTCTTTTCCTCTGCTGTTACCGTTTGATCCGGCGCCAAGTGATCGTTATCGTCGTACCACTTCGCCGCGATCTGCAGTCCTTGTCGCAGCGTGTATTTCAGGTGAAAACCAAGGGCGGCGAGACGATGAATGTCCGGACAGCGCCTCAAGGGGGCCCCCAGGGCTGGTCCACTCGGAATGACCGCGACATCGCGGTGGAAGTACTCTCCGACCATTCCGGCCAGCGCTTCGATGGTGACTTCTTCCATACTGCCGATATGATAAATCCCCAAGTGCTCACCCTTCTCAATAGTGAGCATCAGCCCATCAGTAAAGTCATCAATGAAGACGAAGGCGCGTGTTTGTTTTCCGGTGCCTTGGATTGGAAAGCGTACGGGATTATCCGTTTGCTGAGAGACCCTCTTCATTCGCAGCACGAACTGGGGGATTACGTGCTCCCATCCCATGTCCGGCCCGTAAACATTGTGTGGCCGAAAAATTACGACCCGCTGAAACCGCTTTCGGCCGTAATTCAGCGCGATCACTTCACTGATCAGCTTACACGCGCCGTAAGAATACCGCGCATTCTTTGGATCCGGGATCGAAAGCGGGACGGATTCGTCCGTTGGCACCATCGCCGCCTCCTGATACACCTCGGAACTTGAAGCGAGAATCAATTCGGGAACATTATGCTTCAAGCATGCGTCAACAACGTTTAGCATGCCTTTCAAGCCGACTTCGAGGACGAGTTCTGGGGACGAGTAGAAGAATTCCGTGCCATTCACAAAGGCCAGATGACAGACACTGTCGACGCCCTGAGTCGCCTTATCGACATCCTCAGGATTTCGCACATCACCTTGGATGAAATCGAAATCACGCTCGAGGCCGGCAAGCCGCCGCAGGTTACCGCGGGAGTTATTGTCGAAGACGCGAACCCGGTGTCCCGCGAGAATAAGCCTTCGAACCAGGGCGCTCCCGAGAAAGCCCGAGCCTCCAGTAACCAAGTAGGTCTTCATTGCCGTTTGACTTGCGCCGCAAGCGGAACGCCTGCCGTCGCCCGGACCGTTACCGCGCTCCTTCGCATCGCCGGCTTTTTTCGCAAGCGCAAAGTGCCCCACCAGAACCAGCGCAGGTATTCGAGTGTCCATTGCCCCGGCCGGAAGCTGGATTCACCACCGTACAAACGGTCTACTGAAATGATAGGCACCTCGCCCAGCTTAAATCCGGCCAGTTGCGCCTTGATGCTCATTTCAAATGCAACGGCCCATCCCACAGGACGCGCCTCAAGGTTCAACTGGCTGTACACGCTCCGCCGCATCAGTTTGATTCCAGTCGTTGCGTCCGTGAGAACACAACCTGAAATCATATGGAATAATCGATTGGCTGTGCGCGACAGGATCTGTCCTATGGCGGATCCGCCTAGTCGGCGGCCACCATAGGCGTAGCGTGTGCAACTTACAAAGTCGCATCCGTCTTCCATCAAAGCAAGCATGTCTTCGATGGCGAGAACCGGTCCAACCTCGTCGGCGGCGAAAATCAGCACGTACTCGCCCACCGCGGCATCGACGCCCGCGCGTATCGCGTTCGTGACGCCGCGACCTATCCGATTGTGTATCAGCCGCAGGTTAGGGTACTCACCCTGTAGTGAGTTGACCACTGGAATACTCGTGTCATCCAAATCATCACAGATGACCAGTACCTCATGGGGGATTTCGAGCACAGCGCGAAGAATCCTAAGCATGATCCTGAGATTGATCCCCTCATTCCTGACGGGCAGCAAAATCGATAGTTGCATCGACGAAGGATTTCTCATGCCACGCCCCAACTTCGCGCCGGGTGAGGCTTCCGGGACGACAAAAAATCTGAGATACAATCGCTCACCGTTGCCACATCCTCATCCGACAGTGTAAACGCGGAAGGCAACCATAGCGCGTGGGGAGCAAGCCGGGAACTGTTCGGAAAAGTGTTGTCTGGCCGCCGATACGGGGCCTGCGTGTGGATCGGATGCCAAAAGTTTCGGCAATGGATGTTCCGCGCCGCAAGAAAGTTCTGCAACTCGTCCCGATGCTCCACGATGGCGTCGGTCCATTGCGGCGACTCGCCGCTGTCGACATCAAACCCGGGCAGGGTTATACCGGGCAAATCCTTTAGCCGGTTGGCGTACCCAAGATAAATTGCCCGCATGCGCTGCAACCGTGGATGCAGGTGCTTTAATTGCGCCAAGCCAATCGCCGCCTGGAGATTCGTGAACTTGAAATTGTACCCGACACTGTGGTGAACGTCGTCACCTCCGGTTCCCCGTGCCGGCCGTCCCTGATCTTTTAGTTCCTTGAGACGTCCGCAAAGGCTATCGTCGTCAGTGACGATGACGCCACCTTGGCCAGTCGTGATTGTCTTATTGGGCGAAAACGAGAAACAACCGGCGCGCCCCAGAGTTCCCAGATATTTTCCGTCTGACCTGGAAAAGAACCCTTCGGCGGCGTCTTCAATCACGACGATTCCCCGATTGTGGGCGATATCAAGGATAGCCTGCATGCTTGCGGCCCGCCCGCTCACGTGTACGGGAACGACAGCCTTCGTATGCTTGGTAATAGCTCGGAGCAGCGCCTCCGGATCGATATTCAGTGTTCGCGGGTCCACATCCACAAGGACCGGCCGCGCTCCTATCATTACAACCGCATTGGCGGTCGCGATGAATGTCATGTCAGGAACAATTACCTCGTCCCCCACGCCGACTCCGGCTCCAGCTAGAGCGAGGGAGATCGCGGCCGTCCCGCTTGTCACCGCGACAGCGTGCCGCGCGCCAACCAGAGCAGCGATTTCACGCTCAAACCGCTCGGTAAACTCTCCCTCATTGATATAGTTGGAATCCAGAACCTGCTTAAGATAGTCGAGCTCTTCGCCGCCCATCTGCGGCATCCACCACGGAATTCTCCCGTTCATGCTCGCCTGGTTCTCTGCCCTAGCTGCTCTTCACACTGTGCTACTTGCTCCAGTACGCTTTGTTTGTTCCTGGAACGTATATACCGGATCGGCACGCCGGCGTAGACGGACCACGGCTGGAATTCATACCCGGCCGGGACAAAGCTCAGGGCCCCAATCACTGTCCCCGCGGGTATCAGATTTCGTGGCATCACAACCGAATTCGAGCCGACGGCCGTGTGGTCGCCCAACTCGACATCGCCAGATATCAAGTGCTTCTTCACCTGCGAGAGGTCTGGGGGGATAATCGTGACCAAGTCGTTCACAAAATCGTCGCTTGTGCACCAGATTTTTACGCCCGAGGATAGGCTGCAGAAGTCTCCGATTGTGAATTGACGTTCAATACCACCCGCGATACTACATCCCGACGCAATGTGTGTGCATCTGCCAATCCGGACTCTAGTCGAGAAATAGCAAAAGTCATCCACGATCGAGTCCTCGCCGACAACGAACTGGTCGGGATAACGAATCCTGCTGTTCGGCGAGATTATCGGCTTCATGGAGGCTAAACAGGGGCTGCAAACGCCTGCTCTTGCGCCCAAAAATTCCAAATATCCACCACGATTTTCCCGGGGAATTTCAAATCTTTGTAGACTGCATGGGGTGTGCACAGGATGATAATATCGCTGTGCACGACCACTTCGTCCAGTGGAAGCAGCGTCGGATCAGTGGTGACGTAAGGATCAGTCGTCAACACACGCTTGGCATGAAATGTTACCAGCTTCTTCAGCTTGTAGCTTAGGGACGAGCGAGAGTCGTCGTTATCCGCTTTGAATGCCATACCCAAAAGCCCCACTGCCATGTCCTCAAGGCGGTAACGCGAAGCGAGGTCTTCCAGAATGAACATGGGCATGCTCTCGTTCACCAGCATCGCGGCATGACCTAGACTGAATCGGTTTTGGAAAAACGCCGCTAACTGCATCGTGTCCTTGAAGAGGCAAGGCCCGGCCGCGAAACCCGCGCGTGGCACGTCACCCATCCGGGGATAATTCCGCTTCATACCGTCAAGAACCCGATAGTAGTCAACACCCGCCGCTTTGGCGATCAGATAAAACTGATTAGTGGTGGCGAACTGGATATATCGATAGGCGTTACTGAGGAGTTTGACCAACTCCGCTTCAATAGGAGACAGTCGGACGATTTCCGGCGCAATCCGGGCAAAGAGCTCCGCCGCCCTTTGTTCGCCTTCGCTGGTGGTCCCGCTAACGATCTGAGGGAGCGTCAGTAGTTCCTCCACCGCTTTGCCCTGCACGATCCGCTCCGGGCAAAACGCTATCATCGGATGTTTCCCTTTGGAGGAAAGATACTTGGAAACCGCTTCCGTCACACCCGGATAGACTGTCGAACGAAGTATCAGCAATTGATCATCGCGCACGTATGGAAGCAAGCCATCAAGGCACCCCAGAATTGCCTTCAGGCTCGGATTCATGAACTCGTCAATCGGTGTCCCGATCACGATCACGAGCGCTGCTGCTTTTTCCACCATCTTGAGATCGGACGTGACTTCGAGGGAGCCGTTTCCAAGAGCTTGTCTCAAGAGCGGTTCAGCTCCGGATTCCATGAACGGCATCTTTCCTTGGCCGATCGCAGCAAGGGACTCTCGATTTATGTCATAAATTAGGACCCGCTGGCCCCGGGAGGCAAAAACAATGGAGAGTGGCAGACCCACGTGGCCGGCGCCGCCTACGACGCAAAGGTCGAATTGACTGTCCATGAATATACTTTCGACCGAAAATAATCGCCAAGTCCGGCGTGCTCAGAGCAAGACTAAATCTTCACTGGGGCATCGAATTCCGGCGCGCCCGGAGTTGGCCGCCGAATCGACTGGAGCGGCCGACGGCGGCAATCGCAAGCAGCAAGTTTACCATAACAACATTGGGCCATCCGGCTCCGGTTGAGGGCCAGAGGCTTGTCGATTTTAATCCTCGCGATGAAAGAAATGAAAGATTTTCAACGGAAAAACGCGACTGCCGATTTCATTCCAACGCGTTGATAGTCGGTGTGTTGTTGTCGTGTCCCTTTCGCGGTCGATGAACTCTCACTCGTGGCGGGCAGCCTCGTAATACACTATCGAGCGGAGGTCCCGTGTTCATCCCTCTGATCCTCGCGCTCCTCATCGCTGTACCCGCCGCTTTCGGTGCCGGTTGCGAAGGCCTGTCCACTCTCTCCCTGCCGGCTACCACTATCAGCAAAGCCGAGGCCGTGGCGGCCGGGGCTTTCACGCTCCCCAATCTCAACCTCGGGCAACAAACCGAGTTCCGGAAACTGCCCGCCTTCTGCCGAGTGGCCGCGATCATCCGGCCCAGCTCCGATTCCGACATCAAGATAGAAGTGTGGATGCCGGCGGAGGGCTGGAACGGTAAGTTCATGGGCGTGGGCAACGGCGGCTGGTCCGGCGCGATCGTTTATCGGGCGCTGGCCACGGCGCTGGGCCGTGGGTACGCCACCGCATCCACGAACACCGGTCACGACGGTGGCGATGCCTCTTTCGTTCCGGGTCATCCGGAGAAACTGGTGGACTTCGCGTATCGCGCCGTGCACGAGATGACGGTAAAGGCCAAAGCGGTGACGGAAGCGTACTACGGCAAGGCAGCGGCTCGTGCCTATTGGAACGGCTGCTCGTCCGGCGGCAAGCAGGGGTTAAAGGAAGCCCAGAAGTTCCCTCGCGACTATGATGGCATCGTAGCCGGCGCACCCGCCAATTACTGGACGCATCTGATGGCGGGCGATCTGTGGCCGGCGGTGGTCACACTCAAGGATCCCGCCGCCTCGCTCCCATCGCCCAAACTTGAGGTGCTGCACAACGCGGCGCTTGCGGCCTGCGACAACCTCGACGGCGTGGAAGACGGGCTGCTGGAGAATCCGGTCCGCTGTTCCTTCGATCCGGCCACGGTGCAGTGCAAGGGCGGCGCGCAGGACAACTGCCTGACCGCGGCGCAAGTGGAAGCCGCGCGAAAAATCTATGCGGGTGCGCGGAACCCCAGAACCGGCAAACAGGTCTTCCCGGGCATGCCGCCGGGCAGTGAACTCGTCTGGAGCGCGCTCGCCGGACCAAAGCCGTTTGGGATTCCGGTTTCACACTTCCAGCACGTGGTTTTCAACAACCCCAACTGGGATTTCCTCTCACTCGACTTCGACAAGGATGTAGCGCTGGCGGACAAGCTCGACAGAGGCCTGATCGGCGCCACCGAACCGGATCTGAAGGAATTCTTCGCGCATGGCGGCAAGCTGATCGTGTACCACGG
>Ga0137394_10004980_pt1 | contig 10101 bp, 8 predicted proteins | sample czobulk116metaG_FD_108278 | JGI IMG/M metagenome (GOLD analysis project Ga0137394, IMG submission 108278) | Vadose zone soil microbial communities from Angelo Coast Range Reserve, California, USA - czobulk1.16 metaG | ecosystem: Environmental > Terrestrial > Soil > Vadose zone | place: USA... | reverse complement strand
CTTTGTCCCACTTCTATACATCGCCGCAGTCTACTATGATGGCATTATCCCAATGGCTGCCATCATCACCGGTTTGCTATTCCTGGGATTGACCGTGACCGCGTTTACCACCCGAAAAGACTTCTCGTTCCTGGGCGGCATACTGACGATCTCCGGGTTCGTGGCGCTTGGCATCATCGTGGCAAGCTGCATCTTCGGGTTTACGCTGGGCGTGGTCTTCTCGGGCGCTATGGTGATCTTCGCTGCCGCAGCGATTCTCTATAGCACCTCGAATATCATTCACCATTACAACACCGATCAGCATGTGGCGGCTTCACTGTCGCTGTTTGCTTCCGTAGCGCTGCTGTTCTGGTACGTGCTCCGAATCCTGATGTCGCTGACATCGCGAAATTAATCAGGTACCAACCTTTCACGAGTGGCAAACAGGTTCGCCTGTTTGCCACTTTTGTTTCCGCATTAATCAATTACTCAAATGGCTATGCAGCCAGCGGATGGTCTCGATTCGCCAGGGGGAGCGTAACTCGTGCCCTCGAAAGCGCCGATTGGTATACAGCCATCACCATCTCGACTGCCTTCATTCCAGCGCGGCCGCTGCAGGCCGGTTCCCGATCAAGCTCGATGGCCTGGAGCCAGTCATTGAGAACTCGGCGGTTGGCCGGCCCAAACGCTCGTTCCGCGGCAGTGGCGTTCACGGTCGGATCGCCATCGATCGGCTTCCATTGATCGGATCGTCCTTTATCGGTCCAGGCTGTGGGACGCATCATCAGGATTCGGGGAAAGACATCGGCCAGGATTCGCACGGCCCCTTTACTGCCGACTAACTCCAATCCCCATTGACCCACCATCTGCCGCAATTTTGCGGTGCTGGTAAATGTGCCGCTGACGCCATTGTTGAACCCAAATTGCGCGTGGACATCATCTCCAGCCACCGGACCAATCCCTTCAGTGGCCTTGTGCGCGTCGGCTTTCGCAATTTCATGATCCTTGCTCAAGACCCGAGCGAAGCACCATTGGGCGTCTCCGGCAAAAAACCGCATCAGATCAAACAAATGCACCCCGAGAACGAGCATGTCTTCGCCGCCGGCTCGGCTATCCTGTTTCCCGAAGGCCCGGAGTTCGATCAAGTCCCCTACCAATCCATTTTTCAACGCCGAGTTGAGATGGAGTATCCCAGGGGCGAGTCGAATTTGATGCGCCACCGCAATCTTTCTCTTTGATTTGGCGGCTAGTTCGAGCAAGTCATCGGCTTCTGCCAATGTCTGAGTGAAAGGCTTCTCAGTAATTACATGAGCCCCTGATTGGAGCGCAGCGCGGATCATGGCGTGGTGACGATCGGTCCAACGCGGGGCCACGCAAACAAGCTCTGGCTTTTCCCGCTCGAGCATCGTTTGGTATTCGGCGTATTGTTTGGGAGCCTTCGCCCGTTCGGCCGCCTTGTTTCGTCCGGCCTCATCCAGATCAGCAACGGCTGCCAACTCAATCCTGGGATGATCGCTGAAGAGGAGGTCCAGTTCGTGTCCATAGTTGCCATGGCCGGTATCACCGATAATGGCCGCGCGATAGCGCTCTGGCCTTTCCGCCTGTGCGAAGGCGGACATGAAAGGAAAGGCGGCGGCCGCAGAGAAGAGTGAAATTGATTCTAGAAATTCTCGGCGCCGGATGCCGCGACGATCACGGAGGGAGCGAGGGTGCATTGAGCCTTCGTACTGTCGTTGGCCTGTCATTGTCAAACCATCCCGGAGCCGGGTCCAGGATGCCTGATCAAATCCCTTTACAAGTGTTGCAAGCTCGTGTAACCCTCGCGCCCATGATGCGAACCATCTCGAAGTTGTTTTTATGGATGCTGGTGCTGCCACTGTTTGTACTGAGTTGCGCTACCAGCCAGATCACCAACTTGACGCCGAGCAGTTACGCGCGGAACCCAAGCGGGCAATACATGATTGAAATGGAAATTGATACGACCCAGCAGACTCTCATCGCCAGTTCAATTGCGCCGGTGGTAGTGGTCGGATTCGAGACTTACCCAATGCGGCCGACAAAGAAGACCGTCAATCGCTGGGAAGCCTCGGTGCCGATTCCGGGGAACAAAGAGTCGATCGTCTACCATTTTAAAGTTAATTACGAGTACCACCGGTTCGGGAAACCAGGCAAAGGCAGTTTGTTGTCGCAGGAGTACAAGCTCACGATCAAGTAGGGCCCTTCGTTTTCTCTCGAGCACCAGGCGGCAATCAGGCGCTGTTCTTTGCGGCTGCAATCATTGCGTCGCCGCGATTTGTTTTGACTTTCAGCAGTTGGCAAATATCATGAAGCCGTTCCACACAATTTTCCCTGCCAACCCGGCCAAACTCACTGAAACGGATTTCAGTGAGTTTACAGGGGGAATTTTCAATAAATTGCTCGGCTAGAACTATTTCCGAAAGCGGCACACATTGTGAGCATTGCTCAAGAGCTGTGACACGCCAATCATTTTCATCGCTATTAGCCGAGCCTTTGCAACAGGTGAATCGAACCTGGGTTCTCTTTCGTGGCAAACAACTTACTTATTTTGGCGGATGCGACTATTTTCGGCTCGCGAGTCACCCAGAAATAATTTCTGCATTCAATGAGGGAGTAAAACGGTTCGGCCTGAATGTGGCCGCGTCGCGTTTCACAACGGGCAACCACCGATTGTATGAACGGCTGGAAGATGAGCTGTGCCGATTTTTCGGCGTTGAGAGCGCGACGCTGGTGTCGAGTGGCTATGCGACAAACCTCGTGCTTGCTCAAGCCCTGGCAGGAGAGTTCTCTCACGCACTCATCGACTCGCGCGCGCATCAGAGCCTTTACGATTGTCTGCCGTTCCTGCAGTGTCCCCATTCGAAGTTCGCGCATGCTCACGTACCTGCGCTTCAGGCGGCAATTCGCAAGCGCAAAGCATCCAGGATCGTTCTTCTCACAGACGGATTGTTTTCCCACGATGGCAGTTTGGCCCCACTGCAAACATATTTGGATGTTCTGCCCGGAGGCAGCAGGATCATCGTGGATGACGCTCACGGAGCCGGAACAATCGGCCAACGTGGCCGCGGTGCCGCGGAGGCCCTTGGAGTATCGTCGAACAAAATCATCCAGACGGTTTCTCTCAGCAAGGCGTTCGGCGTTTATGGCGGGGCGATTTTAGGTGACGATGCTCTACGCCGCAAACTTCTGTGCGGAAGCCGGCTGATGCGTGGCAACACTCCCTTGCCGTTGCCATTGGCACATGCGGCGTTTCGCGCGCTGCAACTCTTAAGAAGCGATCGATCGTTGCGCAAGCGTCTTGAAGATAACACGCGCTCCGTCCAAACTGCGCTGCAGAGAGACGGCCTATCATTTCCGCAGCCTCCGACGCCGATTATCGCGGTCAATCCTTCAAACCCAGCCGCCGCCAGGAGATTCAGCTCGAGATTAATGAGGCACAAAATCTTTCCGACTCAGATCCAGTATGGAAACTCCGCGCCCTACTTTCGGTTTGCGATCTCGAGCGAGCACACGCGCGAACAACTCGACGGGCTGATCAGCGCTTGCTTGTCTGCTTGAGTCTACTGCTTTGGCCGAGCCGCAGCCCGCGCGGCGGCAAACACGGCCATAAAGAGAAGCACGCCTCCGACTGGCACAAGGAGAATACCCAGACCCGGGTCGCCGGAATAGGTAAAGAGGCCGCCGAGAAAAAAGCCGGCCGGCATAAGAATGGTAGCTGCACGGAGGACCACCGACGCGAAGTTGCGCGATTTGTCAGGCCAACGAACGATCGTGCCCAGCGTGTACGCGAAGCCGAGGTTGATTACGCCGAGCAATGTTCCGTGGGCGTGTGCGAGCGTCCACATCAGCCGCCGGGTTTCCTGGTGCACTCCGAGATAACTTTGCACCTTCAGCCCATGCATCCCCTCCAGCACAAGTCCGATCGTCAGAAAGATCAGGATCGTCCACCACCCGAAGGCCAGGTGGCGTCGCAGCAGCTCTGCCGGTTCCACTGCGGGATGGGAGAGCGGCGCCACCGGCTTTTGTGGCGCTCGCGTTGGTTGGGCTTTCACGGCGTTGCTCACTCGAGAAGATCCATTGGCCTTTCGTCTCGTTGCAGCCAGAGTTTGGTGACTTTGTTGGTTTGCCATCTCCCATCGGAATTGATCAAAACCGATGATTTGGTATTGGCGAGCGGCCTGGCGAATGCGAGCTGCAGTGCCTTCTCCTGCACAGCGCGCCGCTCTTCGGCGGTTCCAAGGTAATCGTACTTCAGATTAACAAACGCAGGCTGCCGCTTGAGGGAGTGGTAGGCCACATAACGAACGGCCGAGTAGCGGTCGGTCAGCAACTGGGAAAGGTAAGGGGTTACCCAGTCTCGACCGGAAGTTTCTAAAGCCGGAGTCCAGCCCATGTGCCAGGCCGCCAATGCGCGTTGGTTGGCGTCACCACGAAGCGCCGATAAAACCGCGGCCGAAGTATTTTGGTCGTCTTCGGTGAGGTTGGGCTTGGGCGCTCCGTACCATTGAGTGAGCTGAGTTGCGGTCCAGCCCAACGATTTGTCCAGGTGACAGAGGTTACAGGCATTGGGTCGCCCCGTTTGCAAGGTCGTGGGCACGGAAGGATTGCTGACTTGATGGCTGCGAATCGCCTTCAGAAGCCCATAGGTGGTATGCGGCATATGGCAGTTGTAACACAAGCTGCCTGACGATTTCTCGGGGTGATGGGTATGCTGCGCAAGGGTTTGCCGGTACTTGCCATGACATTGGTAACAGGCCTGGTTTCCTTCCATTTGCGCGGCCAGTTGGTCGTCTGGATCGCTTTTATGCATCGAGTGGCAGGAGAGACAGGACATCTCCCCGCGCTGGTAGCAGGGAGTTTCGAGCAAACCGTTGTATTCACGCCCCGAAACGCGAATCATTCCGTCGGGCCAAAAAGTTCCATGCAAGACCTCCGGCTGCTTCCGTACCTCTTCTGGAAAGCGCGGGTCCGCTGGGACTTTGGCCAGCCTGATCACGACCGGAGCGTCGTCCTCCAGTTTGCCGCCCGGCCGGAAGCGAAAACCATGTGCCATCCAGTCTTCCTGATCGCGGATAAACTTTACGCCATGGCAATTGCCGCAAACTTCAGTGCTTCTCCTGGAGTCCAGCCGCGCCGGGTTGACGATGGTGGGATCAGCATGACCGCGCGCGTGCTGCGCATAACGGCGCAATGGTTGTTGGTTGCTCTTGACGTGTTGATACGCCGGACCGTGACACGCCTCGCAAGCAATTCCCAGTTCGGCTACTTCAGTCTTGAAGATGGAAGTCTTAGGATCTTGCAGTGGTTTGCCGGCAGTGGCGTGGCAACGAATGCAGCTCCCGTTCCAGACCTGAACCAGTTTTGGAGCTTCCGGATCCTTCAAAAAAACTTCGTCACGGGGAGCCCAACGTTGATCCTCGAATATGAAGGTGAATGGAAAACTGAATTGTTGATTCCCAAATTCACCAGCCACCCAATACGCCTGCATGTTGTGCGAGCCGGTCAGCATATCGATCCGCTTCCAGATTCTGGGTCGCTGCACCGGCTCCCTGGGCGGGGCTTTGGCTTTGCCTGTTTCATACGCCTGCTGCTGCAGTGCCCGAACCAGCTTCCAGTCTGGATCGACCATTTCCACCCAGAACTCCTTTCCGCGCCGTTCAAGCCGGTAATCGTCCCCGTCGAACTTGAGCACCACGTTCTTGAAATCGCCCCGAACGGTTTCTGGTGCTGCCAACTGCGTCATGGTCCGATGGAAACTTCGATGCCACGAGGCATATTGATCGGGATGGCAAGCGCGGCAATTGGCCGAGCTGACGTACTCATTCTTTTCGGGATGAGGAACCTTTTCCCGCAGCTCTCGATTGGAAGATTCGGACCGCTGCAGGTGTCGCTGCCAGGTAAAGCCCATTCCGATGAGCAAGAGAGCGGCCCCGCAGAAAACGGCGAGAAACGAAACGCTGCGCCATTGTCGACCTGCAAGCAGCAGCGTCGAAATGAACAGCGCCGCTAAAAGACACCATTCAGTCCACATTGGCATGCGGTCTCCAGGCGCCGCCGCACAACCTCCGGCGCAGTAACCACCGCAGCAAAGCTATTCTTCTTGTAGCCATGTCGCTGGGTTTTTGGGTTGTGCCTTAGAAACACTATTTTGGCGAAAAAATCAAGGAAATACGGCCAGTAAAGCGGTGTCGGTCGGGTGCAGGCCGAGTCAGGTCTCGCGGAAAGGGACGCTCAAATTCCGGTCATTCAGCGGCTTGCAAACCAACGGTTGAGTAATTTTGCGAAAATTGTTCTTGGCAATTGCGAAGTGAAGGCGTAGCATGGAAACGGCTCTTTGAAAGAACTCGGATGTTCAGCATCCGAACGTTGCAGCTAGATGTCCGGGAACCCCGTGAAAATCGGGGACGGTTGCGCCACTGTAACGGGATACAGACTCCCACTGCCACTGAGCCCCTCGATGGGGATTGGGAAGGCGGGAGCGAGGTTAAACCCGAAGTCAGGATACCGATTTAGCTGTGCTCGTCATGCCCCGCCCATCCTAAACTCGCGAAGAACATTGTACTTTCTCTGTGAACTCAGGATAGGCGGGGCAACTTCTCCGTCAAAGAGAAGGATGAGACCAGCTCGCTGAACTGTTTTCAGCGAACTTGTTGAATGCCTTCATTCACCGCTTTGCCGGGGGTTGAAGGCTTTATTTTTTTATAGGACCTCTCAGCTCCCGCACTGGTCTCTCGGTTAACCCAAGCTGCCGTGAATTCGGCGGCCAACAAACGAAAGATCAGTGTATGATAAAGAAGCTGCTAATCCTGCTGGCTTTTGCCGGCCCTGCCTTGATCGTCCGCGGTTCCGAATTCGCGGACGTGCTCGTCAGCTACGATGCGGGCGTTGGATACGCGCCCGCATTCACCAACGCGTTCGCCGCATTGGGTGAACCGTCGCGCCTAAATCCGTTCGGTGAGCCGACTGATCCGTTTGATCCGCCTTACGGCAAAAATCAGATTGTTTCTATTGGCGCGGGCGGATCGCTGGTGGTCTTCTTCCACGAACCGATTTTAAATCACCCGCACAATTTGTATGGCCTGGATTTTACGGTCTTCGGGAATTGCGGATTCATCATTACGAATGACTTCGACCTAACGACCTATGATTGGATCGGCACCCCGGCTACTGACGGATCCCTTTTCGGCCAGAACACAGGAGTAACGCGCGTCTCTGTGAGCCACGATGGATTGAAGTGGTACCCGCTCGATCCAATTCGGGCGGAACCTGTCGATAACCTCTTTCCAACCGATGGCGGCGGCAATTTTCATATTCCAGTCGCGCCCGGCCTGACACAGGGGGATTTCGCCGGACTGACGCTGGAAGGAATTCGCGAGGTTTACAACGGCTCAGCCGGAGGGGCTTCGTTCGACATTTCCTCGGCGCAAGACGAGGAGGGCCAAAGAGTATACCTCCAGGAGATTCGGTTCATACGGATTGACGTCCTGAGCGGCAAGGCAGAGATCGACGGATTCGCGACTGTTGCGCGAGAGCCTCACTTAAGATCGGGAAAGTAAATCCAGATAGGCGAGGCGAGTTCTCAGCCGGGCTGGGACTCGCCGTTCGCCGGCCTCGAATGAAATTCCAAGCTATTGTTTTTGTCCTGGGTGCGCTCTGCGTTGGCAGCGGATTCGGAGCCGTGATCGCAGATGATTTCGCGGAAAACCCCACGGGGAAAGGATGGCGCGCGTTCGGCGAAACATCACTATTCCGGTGGAACGGCAGCAATCAAAACCTCGAAGTGGCGTGGGACTCATCGCGCTCGAATGGGTTCTTTTATTTGCCAGTGGGAACGATTCTGAGCAAAAACGACGATTTCAGCGTCGCGTTCGACGTTCGACTGAAAGACGTCCGGTTGGGCGCAACAGCGAACAAGACGAACACCTTCGAAATTGCCATTGGCTTCTTGAACTCGCGCACAGTTACCAATGCGAATTATTTTCGTGGCGCGGGGCAAAACGCCACCTACGGAGTTCGCAACCTGGTCGAGTTCGACTACTTTCCAGACTCGGGGTTTGGAGCCACGTTCGCAACAACCGTCGTGTCGACGAATAATCGGATTCTGCCCGTCCACAATTTTCCGTTGGAAATGACGCCTGGCGATTTGTTCCGGATTACGCTGGCCTACACTTCAAGCAACAAAACGCTGCGAACCAGCGCGAGAAAGAATGGGACGCCGTTCGGACTCTCGCCGGGCAACACGTTGGGCGACCTGGTTTTGACGAGCCATCCCGATTTTCGCGTGGATGCATTCGGCGTGAGCAGTTACAGCGACGCCATTCAGACCAGCACTCCTGACTACTGGGGTTCGATCCTGGCGCATGGGGTCATAGACAATGTTGTCCTAACCGTGCCGGAGGCGCCTCTTCCCGCAATCGCCTTTGCAATCAGCAACTCCATTCCGCAATTCGCATTTATGAGCCGAACCAACTGGAACTACTCGCTCCAACGCAGCCTCGATGCTATTCAATGGGACGATGTGAGTTTGACGGTTGCAGGAAACGGCGGCTCGATGATCCTGACCGACTCGAATGCATTAGCTGGGCATATGCTTTACCGAGTCCGGCTGGAACGGCCATGATCTCTTTCCACGAAAATACCGATCGGTTCGGGAAGCACCGTTCTCATCCGCAGCAGGGTCCCAGAAACGGCCCGGCATTCTCAAACCATCCATTTTTGGCAATCCCTGGCTTCACGCTGATTGAACTGCTTATTACCGTGGGCATCATCTCCGTCCTATGCGCGCTTTTGCTGCCTGCGCTGGCCTCGAGCAAAGAAAGTGGCCGGAGGACGCGTTGCACAAATAACCTTCGTCAACTCGGACTGGCTGCGCAGATGTACTGGGACGAAAACCAGGGGGAATCGTTTCGCTATTTGGTCGAGGCTACCAATGGCGGGAGAACTTACTGGTTCGGGTGGATCAAGCCAGGGGCTGAAGGGGAGCGTGAGTTCGATCCGCGTTTGGGGGCGCTTTACCCGTATTTGCAAGGGCGCGGTGTGGAAATCTGTCCGTCGCTCGATTATGCAAACACCCTTTACAAGCTCAAAGCCAAGGCCGCTGCCTACGGCTATGGTTATAATCGCGAACTGTCGGGCCGCTTCATGGGATCGGTCCGTGATACGACACAAACCGCTTTGTTCGCGGATTGCGCGCAGGTGAACGACTTTCAGTTACCCGCGTCGCCAGATCACCCCATGCTCGAAGAGTTCTATTACATCGATGATTGGGAAGTGACAGTGCATTTCCGTCACAGAAAAAAGGCCAATGTCAGTTTTTGCGATGGGCACGTTGGCACCGAAGAACCAGCGCCGGGATCGCTCGATTTAAGAATGGCCGGTGAAACAATCGGGCGTTTGCGTAGCGTCCTGCTCAGCCCGTGAAAGCGGCTTATTCCCGGCAAAAGGCAGCGTGTTCCGGGCTCTCAAAACCGCGCCGCAAAGTGGCCAGCACAGTTTTCATGTCGCCGCGCAGCAGGGCCGGAACGTCGAGCCAGAGACCGGGAAAAATGCCGCTCTTGAGCAAGCCGTCGGGCAGAAGCGCAATTTCCTGGTAGTCACCACACCGCAGTTCCCACCAGAGCAGGCGGTTTTCCGTAATAATCCAGGCGAGGTACTCCCGCACAGAGTTCCGACGATAAGCGCCCTTTTTTTGATGCAGGTCGTAGGCGCGCGAACTGCCGACGATTTCCACAACCAACTCGGGCGCGCCTTCAATGTAATCATCTGCCGAAATCCGGGCCTGGCCACCTTTTGCCGGAAGCTTCATGAGAACGAGGTCAGGCTGCGGTTCGTTGTCGAGGTCGAGCCGAACGGTGGCGTTGTCCCCGCACTCCACGCCGGCGGTCTCCGCAGCATAGGTGCCCAGCCAGGTGCCGAGATGGTTGTGGGGGCGGGCGTGTCGTTCAACACGAACGGGTGAGGGCAGATAGACGGTTCCTTCGACTAGCTCAGCCTTCTTGACGTGCGGCATCCGTTCATAGCGGCGCTCGAATTCATCGCGGGTGAGCCGGTCGCCCTGTTCTAAAAGCGGTTCCCTGGGAGCAGCAGTATCCTCCGGCCGAACAG
>Ga0137394_10004979_pt1 | contig 10101 bp, 9 predicted proteins | sample czobulk116metaG_FD_108278 | JGI IMG/M metagenome (GOLD analysis project Ga0137394, IMG submission 108278) | Vadose zone soil microbial communities from Angelo Coast Range Reserve, California, USA - czobulk1.16 metaG | ecosystem: Environmental > Terrestrial > Soil > Vadose zone | place: USA... | reverse complement strand
TATTCGGATTCTAACGAAACGGAGCCACTACGCTGGGTCTGATGAACGCCAAACCTGCCATCGCTGTGAGTAGGATAAGTGTTTTTCCTGGGTCTTTGTTTTGTTTGTTTCTCGCTCCGAACAAAGAGATGGACTCCGTTTTCTCGAAACGGCTGAGGCAAAAAGGTCAGACCAATTGTTAGAAGCAAAGCTTTGAGCGGATTTCTGCCTTCCTTGGATTCTCCTATCGGTGATATTGGAGTTTTTAACACCTTCTCCGCAGTTGACGAGGTGCTTGGTGTTGCGGTCCATTGGAAGGTTGGATTGACTCGACGATCACATCGCGGCAAAATGCTTCGCAATGACAAAAATGTTTTCGCCGAGGGAAAAACCGTGAAAGAAGGATGCGAGGAACAGCACGGTGCGGCGGACCAATCGAGAGGCTCTGCGCCTGCGCTCCAGGTTTTCCGCGCTCCCAATGGGATGGACATCTATCATCACTCCCGCGCAGAAACAAAATTCGTTTACAAAGAGATATTTGAAGATCGTGTCTATTTCCGTCACGGCATAGACCTGGCAAGCGGAGAATCGGTCTTTGATATCGGAGCGAACATCGGTCTGTTCACAATCTTCGCCAAAGAGAATTTCGAAGGCATAAAAGCCTTCGCGTTCGAACCAAGCCCAGTAATCTTTCCACTTCTTGAGGCTAACCTGGCGAAATATGGCAATTCAGCTTTGGCCTACAACTGCGGGCTCGCAAAAAAGCGAGGTGAGGCGACGTTCACCTTTTATCCCGGTTATTCCATAATGAGCGGCTTTCATACCGAACGCGATCAGGACACGAAGACATTGCGCGCCGGAATAAGAAGCTACTTGATAGATGAGGGTATGGCTGCAGCAGAGATCCAGGATAGGTTTGTGAACAAAATGGCTGAAAAAGCATTGGCCCGGGAGCACAGACATGTGTGCGAGTTGCGGACGGTTTCTGGTATCCTCGACCAGGAGGACATCGGGACTGTTGGGCTGATTAAAATCGATGCCGAAGGAAGCGAGTTGGATATCCTGGCCGGCATTCGAAGTGAGCATTGGCAACGCATCCGGCAGATCGTTATGGAAATTCACGACCCGAAAGAAACTGTGTGCCCGCAAATGAGAACAGTTCTGGAAGCGCAAGGGTTCGGATGTGTCTTTGAGCACGAGAAGCACTTGTCGGGTTCAGGCATTCTAAACTGCTACGCGCGGCGAAGTTGACGAGTTTGGCCCTTATCAATGACCCTTGCGAGCGCAAACCCCGACTGCTTTCCAATCTTCGAGATTGACGCCATCACGGCATCGTAGCAATAATTAGGAGAATTTAAGAGACAAAGACAACAGCAAGTCATCATCTGTCGGCCGCCGAACCCGGCAAAGATCAGGTGAGGTATTGAATCAGTATTTTCGTCGGTACAATTGTGAAAAGGACCCCCGCACACCCCATAAATCGCTACATACGAAACGGCTTTGTTGCGGATTTTTATCTGAATATTGTGCGGTCGGGTCGTTTTTATTGGCTCCGGAGGATTCTTGAGCACGTGCTGTGCACGGAAATCAATGGCTCACTTCCAAAGCGACTACACATACCTCATCCGTATGGAATTCTCGTCGGTCCCACATCCAAAATTGGGGAAGACGTTACGCTGATGCAGTTCTCACTGCTTGGCCCAAAGGATCCGTGGTTTCAAGGAAACACGTTGGAGAACGTCTACCCTACACTCGAAGAAGGCGTTTACATTTCAGCCGGGGCAAAAGTGCTGGGCCCAATCACGATTGGTGCCTGGAGCGTTATCGGAGCCAATGCCGTGGTAACCGAAGACGTCCCTCCTTTTGCGACCGTTTTTGGAAACAATCGAATTCTCAGAGCCACAGATGGCGGCCCTCCTCCGGTTAAAAAGTATCTGGAGTCCAGAAAGAAAGCTGGAACGTTATGATAGTCGCTAATTTATGGGGCGCGTCCCTAAACACCAGAGCGGAAATGCCCTTTTCAATTCAGTCGACCATTCATCCTCAATGGCCACCGAACTGACCATACAATTTATTCGCAATTACACCGCTGAGCCGCTCGGAAATGCCATTCAGGAAGCAGCTAAGCAGGTTGGGCTATCCGTAAAAGCAAGCTTCGGAGCTTATGACAACCTGGGTGCCGAAATTGCTTCGCTTGACGCCAATCAGGAAGGACCGTCCTTCGCAGTCATCACGATCAGCCTCGATTATTTTTCTGGCGGGATTTTTTCTCCAAATTGGGATCGCACTGAGGTCATCAATGATTTCAAACGCCTCCTGGATGCGATTGACACATTATCGGGCAAAACATTTGTCCTCGTTTCAACCTTCATACCGCCATTCAGAACTTCGTTGCCTTGGGCTCCAAACCACCTTGTTCTTGGAAGAGACGCCGCCGTATTTGAATTAAATTCGATAATAAGGAACTTCGTCGCTGAACGTTGCAATCGCTGCGGTATCCTTGATTTCGAGCGCATTGCTGCTCGTTTGGGTGAGTCGGCAACTTTCGACAGACGATTCGGTCTGATGATGAAAGCGCCTTTCAAACAGGAATTCGTCACCGCGGCTGCCGAAGAGGCCATGCGATTTCTTCGATGCCGCTTTTTACCTCCTAAGAAAGTCTTGGTTCTGGATTGTGACAACACGCTGTGGGGCGGCGTTATTGGCGAGACTGGTTTGGATGGGATACAACTTGATCCATACGAATATCCAGGCATTGCCTTTTATCGATTTCAATCGGAAGTTCTTTCTATCGCCGAGAAGGGATTCCTAATCTGTCTCTGCAGCAAGAATGACGAGCCATCCGTCTGGCAAGTCCTGGACAAACACCCGCACTGTTTGCTTCGGCGGAATCACATCGCAGCACACCGGATCAATTGGAACGATAAGGCCACAAACATCAAGGAATTGGCCCTCGAACTCAATCTCTCACTCGATTCGTTCGTTTTCGTGGACGATGAACCTGCCGAATGTGCGCTGGTCCGCTCTCAATTTCCCGAAGTTTCGGTAATTCAATTCCCGACAAAGGTATATGAATGCAATGGAATGCTGAGCGCGAGCGGCTTCTTCGACCGAATATCGGTGAGTAAAGAGGACAAAGAACGCACACATTACTATCAAGCAGAGCAGGGTCGTCGCGAACTCGAAAAACGGCATGTTGATGCTCAATCATTTTTGAGGGACCTCAAAATGAAAGCTGCGGTCCGACCTGTGAGCAATGGCGATATATCGCGCGCTTCACAGCTTTGCCAAAGGACCAATCAATTCAATCTGACTTCGAAGCGATACACAGAGGCCGACATTGCTTCATACCTCGATGTTCCGGAAATAAAAATGTTCCTTCTCCAGGCTGAAGACCGATTCGGGCCAATTGGGCTTTCAGGGTTAATTATGTACCGAAAACTAAATGGTGCGGTTGAAGTCGATACGTTTTTGATGAGTTGCCGGATCATTGGTCGCCTTTTTGATCGGGCACTGTTCTCGGAAAGCCTGCGATTGCTTCGCCGGGAGTGGTCTTTTCAAACGATCAGGGCGACTTTCGTCCCAACGCCGAAAAACAAGATCGTTTCCGGCCTTTGGCGAGAATACGGCTTTTCCCCGGAACCCGGAGGCAACGTAGAAAGCTACACCTGCTCGGTCATAGATTTGAATGTCCCGTTTCCTGGGATAATGCAGTTGGCAGAATCATTATGACAAACGATGAAATTAAATCGCGAGCTCGCGCGGCCCTCGCACAGGTATTGAAGGTTCCCGCAGAGAAAATCGCGGACGATGCTTCTCAGATGAACCTTTCAGAATGGGACTCCGTTCGCCATATGAATGTCGTGCTCGCATTGGAAAATGATTTTGGAATCGAATTCGGGGATGGTGAATTGATAAACTTGACCTCGCTGGCTCTGATGGTTGCGTCAATTGAGAAGCATATCGCAGCATAAAAAGGTCGCTACAAAAAGCGCTCCTGTGCTTCGGCATTCGCGGAAATTCTTTCGCACGGCTTGAGAAGTTGCTAAACCTGCTCAAGTACTCGGATGCATCCGACGACTCATCGTGAAAGTCTTGTTTAACTGCCATGTCCCATTTGCATTTGCCCACGGAGGAGGGCAGGTCCAAATTGAGCAAACAAAATCCGCATTGGAAAAAGTCGGCGTGCAGGTTGAACCAGTTCGTTGGTGGGATGAACAGCAAAAGGGAGATTTGCTTCAACACTTTGGAAGAATTCCTACTTACCTGCTGCAAGCAGCTCGCGAAAAAGGTCTCAAGGTGATCCAGGCGGAGTTGCTCACCGAAGCAGGTTCGCGCCCGCCGTTGCGCCTTGCACTCGAGTCGTTGGTTCGGCGGGTAGTGCAGCGTATCTTACCACAAAACATGCTCATGACTTTGTCGTGGGAGTCTTATCGATTGGCTGATGCATGCGTGGCGTTGACTCCGTGGGAGGCCAAGCTGATGCAGCAACTTTTTGATGCGCCCCGGGAGAAAATCCACGTCGTTCCCAACGGAGTTGAAAACGTTTTCCTCGAAAGCAGGCCAGTCCAACGAGGAAAGTGGCTCATCTGTACCGCAACGGTAACAGAACGGAAAAGAGTTGTCGAACTGGCAGAAGCAGCCGTAATTGCAGCGACTCCGCTTTGGATCATTGGCAAGCCTTATTCCGACACGTCCAGCTACGCACAAAGATTCCTTGAGCTGACGCGTAAGCATCCACAATTACTTCGTTATGAAGGTCCCATCGCTGACCGCCCAATACTGGCCCAGGCCTATCGTGAAGCTCGAGGATTTGCTCTCTTAAGTACAATGGAAAGCCTGAGTCTTTCAGCGTTGGAAGCAGCCGCTTGTGGCTGCCCCTTGTTACTCAGTGATCTGCCCTGGGCGCGCACTTCGTTCGACAACGACGCAACTTACTGTCCGATAACTTCGCCTCAGGCAACGGCAAGAGTTCTGAACGATTTTTATCAACACGCACCCAATCTACCTGCTCCCCGGCGGCCTCTATCGTGGGTAGACGTTGCTCAACTCCTGAAAGGAATTTATGAAAAGCTCCTCACGGATGCGAAATGACACTGGATTATAGCCCACGCCTTGGAGCACTTGCCTTCACGACCCTTGCGAATAGCTCGATGCGGTTGAAGAGTTGAGATTGAGCATATCTACGAACGCCTCCCCAGGACTTCCTTATAGATTTCCACGTGCCTGCTCGCAATCGCGTGCGGGTGAAAACGCTCACGCGCCCTTGATTTTGCCGTTTTTGCCATTTCGGACGCCAATGCTGAGTCGGCCAGCATCGTCTCGACAGCATTTCGCATACTCGTCAGATCGAGTGGATCACAGAACAGTCCCGTTTTTCCGTCATCAATCAGGTCCGGTACGCCGCCCACTTTTGCGGCAACCACCGCAACGCCGGCTGCCATGGACTCCAGTACAACCATTGGACAATTGTCTTCAAGCGATGGCAATGCGAGAAACGACGCATGTTGTAGATAGCGCTTCAATGCGTCTCTATCTGCGAAGCCGGCGTGTGTGCACCAGGGCCGAGCATTTGCAAGGCGAAAGAATTCTTCGACATAAGGGGAGCCCTTCTCAGCGTGGCCAAGGAATAGAACTTTCGCCTTTTTCGCCAATGCGCTGTCGTCCAGAGCGCGAATAAATGCATTTTGATTCTTCCGAACACAAACATATCCAACACAAAGGATTGTGCGGCTTTCATCCGGCTTGTTCTCGACTTCGAAAAAGCCTGCATCAACCGCATTCGGAACCACCCAGGTTTGCCGCGCCAGCGAAGCTACTGCGTCGCGCGTGTATTGGGTAATGCATACCACGCCGTCCGAACGAGGGATTGTCAGCCCCTCAAGTCGGGCTGCCAGCCAGGGGAAGGAAAATGGTCTTGCCTTGGTGACTTCAGCAATCAGCCGCTGGTTTCCATGGATAGTGAGGACATTGGGAAAGCCGGAAAAAATAGCGCTGATCGCACAATCCTTCTCCGTTCCTTGCCCGTGGACTATATCAGGCTGAATTACCTGTAGCTTTCTGCGTGTTGCGCGGATGCAGCCCTGATACAGCGTGCGCATCCAACCAATTTTTGGCACCACAAGGCTATGGAACCAAATATTCTCAGCCAACTTTTGCGGCGAGCGCATCTGTTCGCGGGCACAGGAAACTACGTGAACCTCCAAATCTGGCAACTTGCTGAACCCCTGCAACAATGCTTTCGGCGCGGTGCCGAAGTAAGGAGTCGTGCAACCGTAGTCCTTGAAATGTTCCCGATTGTCGGTGGTTAAAATAGCAACGCGCATTCCGGGTCAACGGATCTTCTGGAATACGCGGTTGTGGCCAACCTGCAATATTTCTTTGAACTTGTGGCGGTCCACTTCCTGGGCTACACGCGACGGTCCAGGATGACCTCGCGTCCCGGCGTAAACTGGCGGGTGATATGACGTCGTCAGCGCTGAATCGTCCAGCACGATAATTCCACCCGTTTTCGCGTGGCTTGAACAAACATTCCAGTCCTTCGCTGCCACCTCGTATTCATGATTTCCGTCGATGTAGATCATATCCCATTCCTTTGAGCTGATCAGGTCCACCGCGGCACGATCGGTCGAATATGCCCGCAGTAGATGTGGGTGGCTTAAGCCGAAATAGTCGAAATTAATCAGGGTATTCTTGTAGTAATCAATATCGTCCCGATAGCGGGATACTGAGTCGCCAGCCGCCGAAAACGGTGAAATTCCATAGACTTCGCACGGAGAATCTAGCATTCGCGCGCATAAAGAAGCGAGACTGATCGTCTGACCCTGAAAAATCCCAATCTCAAGAAAAGTAGAAGGTTTGAATTCCTGGAAAAGCAAGTACCACATCACATGAAACGGATTCTCACCATATCCGCGTCGATTACTTGGCACATTGTGGAAGTAGGCTCGATGGAGTCTAAGTTCTTTCGGCAGCCGCTGATAAAAATACCGTAGGCATTCGAAGTAATATTTGGTCGGATTCTTCAAACTCTCCTCCGAGTGGGATACTTCCAGGCTCATTGCAGGGCGTTGGCGGGCGAGCCTCCACTCCAGCCAGAGGCGAGCGGCCCCGTAGTACTGACTTCTGGCAAAACCAGTTATCGATTTCATTTATCTAACTTTTTAAGAGCCATTATCGTACATGCTTCAAACACAATAACCATGATATTAGGCAAATTGTTTAAGACGTATTTCTGCGAAGCCGGAGCTTGAATGCGTTAACGAAATACCGAGAGACATCAAAATCGCGGGTGGTAGTATTCCGAAAGACTGAAATGACAGCAATGATTCTCGCATTCGATCTATCAAGGCATACTGTGATGCTTAATTCTAGTTACCGACATAGCGCCGTTCGCGCCTAGAGTCGATAAGGGCGTTCGGATTTCTGACTATTCCGTTGAACGGGGATGACTGAGCTGCTGCTGAGTTGCAAATAGAGCGCCGAAGAAAGGTCGATATGCCACTTTACTGTGCCGGAATTGATTCGTCTTGTCTTCATCGAAGTCACCGGGAAAAATCATGAACGTGCAGTTACCGCAGATCTCGGTGTTGATGCCGACATGGAACGCCGAGCAATTTCTAGCTGAGGCGGTGGAAAGCGTTCTTGCGCAAACCTTCCGGGATTTCGAGCTCATCATTGTTGACGGTGGTAGCTCCGATCGGACACTGGAAATCTTATCGCACTACAAGGATTCCCGAATTCGGGTACTGCAGGCCCCGGCCGCCGGTATTTTGCCCGCTCTGAACTTTGGGATCGAAGAGGCGCGTGCCCCCTGGATCGCCCGGCAAGATGCTGACGATATCAGTCTCCCGCATCGGTTTGAAATCCAATGGAAGGCGCTAAACCGCAGATCTGGTGCCATTTTCTCCCATACGAATTATGAATTAATCGGAGAAGGAAGCAGCACAGTGGGCCGAAACCAATTCGCGCGATCGCAGGCGTTCATGGCGCTTCGGTTTTGCTTTATGTGCGGAATTGTGCATAGCTCTGTGATGTTTAAGAAAGAGGCGGCCCTCGCTGTCGGCGGCTACCGCGAAAAACAAGCAGAAGACTATGCGTTATGGGGCCGCCTGGTCGAAACCGGGCGCTGCATAGGCATTCCTGAGAAGCTCTTGCAATTCAGAATGCATCCCGTTTCGGCCTCGAATCGTCACCGTAAAATGATGCAGGCGTTCGCCCAAGAGATTGCGATACGCCACTGCCAAAGGTTTATGCAACTCTCAAAGCTCCAGGCGGAGCGAGCCTATCGTGCTCTAGCCGACCGGGGCAGGTCTCGCAAAGAGTGGTTATGGCTCCTAACCCACTGCATCCCCCGCTTTCGGTGGAGGAGCACAGAGATGTATGCCTGGCTCGGTCTGCAAACATTGAAGACGTTCGGTCGAATTTAGAATTGTCCCATCGCAACACCGTTTAGCTCTGGCGCTTTTGAAAGCACCAAAATGGAGGTGGTCGATGAGTTCCAGTTGAAGGGGTGGCTTCGTGCCAGGAGTTTCAGCCAAAGCTCCTCTTGAGCGGGCTCAACTGCGATCATGTTGTGTTCCAGAAAACGGTCGAGCCACCAATGTTTGGGATGCACCGTGACATGAACGTCAGTATAATCGGTCAAGGCGGCCGTGCCGATGAAAAGCGACTCTGGGGTCATGTGCGCCGCTATGGTTTCAAAAAGCGCTGGGAGGCGGTCTTCTCGTATATGCTCCAAAACTTCAAAGGAACAGAGGATGTCGAACTTGGCTCCAAAATCTATCTTTTCCTGCAAGTTCAATAAGCGATATTTGCTCGGCACATCGCGCATGAAAGGGCTATGCGCAAATGGCAATGGATTCGCATCAATTCCCAAATATCCTGTGACCCCAAAGGCTTCCAGGAAAACACGGAAACCGCCCCATCCGCATCCTAATTCCATCACTGTGAAACTGGATCGATTGAGGTGGGTTGCGGCGATTTCTGACACTGCCTTGGCAAGAGGCACGAAACTGAAGTGCCGGTATTCTTCGATCCAGCCGAGAGCGTCGTCCAAGGCTAATCCCTCGAAACCCACTATCCCCGCCGAACGTTTCTCGACATGGGCATATCCGACTTCTGCTATCGCTTCTACATTAAGCCCAGTGACATTAATCGGTATGCCCCCGGAATTGGGCACCCGATTTTTTAAGCTACCAATGTCGGCCTCTGGCCTGTTAATTTTGACTGCATTGGCCCGCTTGACCTGTCGTTTCCACAAACGAACCTGAAATTTTTGCCAGAATCGTTCTACGTGTCCCCACAGAAAACGGCGCACCGCGGCCATCGCATTCCACATCGGAATAGGGATCAAAGACTTGATTAACTGCTTCATGGGTCCTTGGGGCGGCGTTCGCACTTCATCTTACCTACTGAGAGCGAGTCAATTCCTTTGGTGTTTTCGCTTTTCAAGAACGGCACTGCATATTTGAATAACCCGGTCCGCGTAATCTCCCCACGTATTGTCTTTAGCGCCGCGTTCAAAGGCGGCTCGCCCCATCTTTTGGTTGAGATCAGAATCTTTAGCAACCTTTATCATCGCCTCGGCAATGTGGTCCACATCGCGGTTGCGAACGATTAACCCCTCTATGCCATCATTGACCAGCGTTGTTGCCCCACTCTGGTGAGTGGCTATTATTGGCAAGCCGGCACCCATCGCCTCGATAATTGCTTTCGCGAAACCTTCTTCATTCGACGGAAATACAAACGCGGTTGACTCGCGCAAGACCTTCGCCAATTCGGCCACGGGGATATTCTCATAATGTGTGTAGGTGCCCTGCCAGCGCTGGCGCTCCTTTCTAAAATCCGGAAAATGGGTCCCCACCAAAACCAGTTCCGCATCTCTCAAGCGCATCCGCACTTTCTCGAATGCGCGTAATAGGTATTGCTGCCCCTTTCTCAAACAGATACCGCCAACACAGACGAACCTCGCCTTTTTCGGCACAATTGTTCGCGGAGTGAATGTCGAAGTATCAACTCCGTAGGGGTTCAGCGCGCACTTCGATTCGGGAATCCCATTGTAGAGCATCGATTCCTTCACAAATCTCGACGGGCAAAGGATCAAATCAGCGCGCTCCAGTT
>Ga0137394_10004978_pt1 | contig 10101 bp, 9 predicted proteins | sample czobulk116metaG_FD_108278 | JGI IMG/M metagenome (GOLD analysis project Ga0137394, IMG submission 108278) | Vadose zone soil microbial communities from Angelo Coast Range Reserve, California, USA - czobulk1.16 metaG | ecosystem: Environmental > Terrestrial > Soil > Vadose zone | place: USA... | reverse complement strand
ACGTTGCGGACGAACGCGGCGATCTGCGGGCGCTCACGCACGAGGACCGCCAGCGCGAGGCGCGCCCGCTGCTGGACGGGCGTCTCCGGGAGGTCGCCCGGCTGGGTCGCCCTGGCATCGGCACCGGCCTTCCCGGAGAGAATCCGGGAGGTCGTCGCGAGCGCGTCGCGGATTCCTGCGAGCCGGGTGAGCACCGGAATGGGCGTCGCGGGGCTCATGGCCGTCTCGAGTCCGCGCGCCGCATTCTCGAGTGCCAGGGCCTGACGGAAGGCACCCTCCACCGCGCTGCAGGTCTCCTGGTCCGCGACGGGCTCGTGAACGCACCTGCCGAGGCCGCAGACGTCCGCGGTGCAAGCGTCCCCGTCCTCGGCGCACTCCTGAGCGTCCGTCTGGGGAGGTCCGGGCGCGCATCCGGTCGGCTCGTGCGTGGGACGTTCGGGCGCGCACACCGAGGTCGTGCACGCGTCCTCCGGGACGCACCGGCTGTCGACCGGGACGTGAGTGCACCCACCGCCGAGGCAGACGTCGTCGGTGCAGGAGAGGCCGTCGTCGGCGCACGTGACGGGCACGCCGACGCAGGTCCCCGCCGCGCAGCGGTCGTTCTCGGTACAGCCGTCGTGGTCGTTGCACGCAGGGCCGGTGGCCGGTGTGTGGACGCAGGTCAGGTTCACGCAGCGATCGTCGGTGCACGGGTTCCGGTCATCACAGTCGAGGGCCGTGCCCGACACGCACACGCGGCCGCGGGCGGGCGACGGAACGACGACGACGGCGAGCGCCAAGACGAGGGCCACGAGGAGCGATGCCACACCTCAGAGTGGGTCTCCGCACCGGGACACGCCATCCCGCGCGATCCCGCGCCCGCCTCACCCCCCTCCGGTCAGCGCTTCAGCGCCGTCCCTCGATAGACCGGGAGCAGCGTCCACCGCTCGCTCCCGACGCTCGCGACGCCCTCGAGCGCGAGCCCGCTGGCGTCGACCAGGTCCACCGCGGGGCGGTCGAGGTGACACCCGCCGAGCAGGCGCGCCCACACGGGCGTCATCCACCGCTGCACACGCGCGACTCCCGGCTGCTTCGAGCGCGTGTGCTCGATGAAGAGCAGCCGTCCTCCGGGCCTCAGCACTCGGCGCACCTCGGCGAGCGCCGCCGCGGGATCGGGGATCGTGCACAGGGACCACGTGACGACGGCGGTGTCGAAGTGCTCCGCCGGGAACGGCAGCCGCTCCGCGCTCGCCTCGTGCAGCTCGACCGGCAGGCGCACGGCGGCGGCCTTCTCGCGCGCGCGTCGCAGCATGTGCGGATCGGGCTCGACGCCGACGACGCGGCGCACGGCGGCGGGGTCGTAGAGCGCGAGGTTCAACCCGGTGCCGACCCCGATCTCGAGCACCTCGCCGCGGGCCTCGGGGACGACGAGCCGTCGAGCCGGGTACATCGGGCGCATGGCCAGGTCGAGCGTCGCCGCCAGCCAGGGATGACCGATCGACGCCGACCGATCGGCTATCGATACGGGCGAGCGATCAGCGCTCGACACGGGCTAGTGAAGGATGCGGGGGCCGCGGGCGCCGACGCTTGTGCCCCGCGAGCCGCGACGCGTGAAGGAGCTCAGCTCCCAGCGGTCGTGCTCGCGGAGGTACTTGAGCACGTAGAGGTGCCCGTCACGGCCGCGCACCCGGAAGTAGTCGGCGTCGTTGCCGTACCAGCGGTCGAGGAGATCGTCGACCTCGATCGTGTGCTCGCCGAGCACGAAGCGGCGGGGGCCGTCGGCTGCCCGCTCGGCGTGGCACTCGACCTGGATGCGCATGGCGACGGCTTAGCGCCGGCCGGCCCGCCGCGTCAAGGTAGTCTCGCCCGCCGGAGAAACCTCTGGTATCGCGGCGGTCATGGGAGACCTCGATGGCAGCATCGCGCTGGTCACGGGCGCGGGCTCGGGCCTCGGGCGGGAGATCGCCCGGACCTTCGCCCGCGCCGGCGCCCGCGTCGCGGTGAACGACGTGCGGGCGGAAGCCGCCGCGTCCGTGCACGAGGAGCTGGCGGCGCTCGGCGCGGACGCCGCGTGCGGGCCGCTCGTCGGCGACGTCTCGGACTCCGCGCAGGTGCGCGGCTGGTTCGAGGTGCTCGCCCGCGCGACCGGCGGTCGGCTGGACGTGCTCGTCAACAACGCCGGCTACGCCGACAACGACCCGGAGAGCCAGGCGCGTATGGCGCGGCAGGTCGAGGAGCTGATGGCGGGCGGGCGGCCGACGACCGCCCTCGACACCACCCGGCGCATGAGCGACGAGCGCTGGACGCGCATGCTGGCCGTCCATCTCGACGGTACGTTCTTCTGCAGCCGCGAGGCGCTCGGCCTGATGGTCCCGCGCGGCGGAGGGCGGATCATCAACATGGCGAGCATCGCCGGGACGACCGGGATCGCCGGCGCGACGCACTACTCCGCCGCGAAGGGCGGGATCATCGCCTTCACCAAGGCCCTGGCGCGCGAGGTCGGCGGCCAGGGGATCCTGGTGAACGCGATCGCGCCCGGCTACATCGACACCCCGCTGCTCGACGTGCTGGGCGAGCAGCGGGCCGCGCAGACCATGCTGATCGCGATGCAGACGCTGCTCGGCCGCCTCGGCGAGCCGCGTGAGATCGCGGCGACGGCGTTGTTCCTCGCCGGCCCGGGCGGCAGCTACTTCACCGGGCAGGTGCTGTCACCGAACGGCGGCCTGGTCGTGTGAGCCGCCCGCGACCCCGTGGGCGGTAGCGAGGAGATCGATCGGATGCTCGACGGCGACCGGAAGGCCCCGCAGGATCGCGCCGGCCCTGATCTGGAGGATGCACCCGGGGTTTGCCGCGGCGACCACCTCGGCGCCGCTCGCCGCGATGCGGTCGAGCTTCCGGTCGAGGAGACGCCGGGCCATCGTCGGCTCGGTCAGATTGTACGTGCCCGCGCTGCCGCAGCAGGTGTCGGACTCCTCGAGCTCGACCAGCCGGATGCCCGGGATCTCCCCGAGGAGACGGCGAGCCTGGTCCCGCACGCCCTGACCGTGCGCGAGGTGACAGGGATCGTGCACGGCGACGGTACGCCGAAGGGGCCGCACGGCCTCCGGTAGACCGAGCTCGCCGAGCAGCTCGAGCGCGTCGCGGGCGCGCGTGGCGATCCCGGCGGCCGCCGGCTCGCCGGGAAGCAGCTCCCCGTACTCGCGGAGGAGCGCACCGCACCCGGCGGCGTTGGAGACGACCCAGTCGGCGGCGGGCGCGCCGAGCGCCGCCGTCGCGCGCCGCGCGAGCTCGCGGGCGCGCTCCCGGTGTCCGAGGTGCAGGGCCAGGGCGCCGCAGCATCCCGCCGCACGCGGCACGAGGACCCGCACGCCGGCGCGATGGAGGAGGAGAGCCGTCGCCACGTTGGTCTGGCGAAAGAGCGCGTCCGCGACGCAGCCGCCGAGCAGCACGGCGGTGCCGCGCGCGCGGCCAGCCGGCTCGATGACCTCGGGAAGACGACGCGCGACGCCGTCGACGGGGAGCGCCGCGGCGTACGCCAGCCAGGGGCTTCCGAGTCGCCGCGCCAGGGGTCCGAGCCAGGCGCCGCGACCGAGGACCCGGCGGGCGGCGAGCGCGACCGTCCACGGCATCCTCGTCGGGAGGATGGACGAAAGCAGGCGGCGCCCCCACCGCGCGGGCGCCGACCGGAACGGCTCGACGAAGGGGCGCGCCGCCTCGATGAGCGCCCCGTACCGGACACCGGAGGGGCACGCGGTCTCGCACGCCCGGCAGCCGACGCAGAGGTCCAGGTGGCGGATCACGTCGGCCGTCGGCTCGAGCTGCCCCTCCGCGAGCGCGCGCATCAGGTGGATCCGGCCGCGCGGCGAGTCGGCCTCGATCCCGAGCTCCAGGTAGGTCGGGCACGAGGCGAGGCAGAGCCCGCAGTGCACGCACGCCATGAGCTTCTCGCGCTCGACGAAGGCGGAGCCCACTAGAGCCCCCCGACGAAGCGCCCGGGCGCGAAGAGCCCCGCCGGATCGAAGGCCGCCTTCACGCCGCGCATGAGACCCATCGCGGGGCCGACGTCGCCCCACACGTCGACACCCGTCTTCACCGCCGGTGCCGCGCGCTCGACGATCAACGATCCGCCCCGCGCTTCGAGCCCCGGCCGGAGCGCCGCGACGAGCGGGGCGACCGCCTCCGCCTGCGGCACCGCGACGCGCACGACGCCGCTCGCCGCGTGGGCGAGGCACCGGAGCGGGACGCCCGACGCGCTCGCCCGGGCGGTCACGTCGCGGATGAGCGCCGCGACCTCCGCGGGCAGCACGCCGGCGCGGAGCACGGCCGCCGCCGGCAGGGCGGCGAAGTCCGCGAGCCGCGTCCGTAGCCCCGCGCCGTCGGCGACGGCCACCGCGCCCGAGCCCCGCGCGCGGGCGAGGTCCATCGTCCGGGCGCGCGCCTCCTCCACCTCCTCGGCGATCCCGCCGAGGCCGACCACGACGGCCGCGCCGTCGCGGGGTCCCTCGGGAAGGCCACCGGGTCCCGCCACCTCGAGCCAGAGCGGCACGAGCTGCCCCGCCGCCACGGCGAGCGCGGTCTCCCCCGCGGCCTCGACCGACCGGCACGCGATCACGACCGCTTCCTCGCGCGCGGGCCGCGGTCGCACCTTGAAGGTCGCTTCGAGGATGACGCCGACGGTGCCGAGCGCGCCCACGTGGAGCTTCGGCAGGTCGTAGCCGGCAACGTTCTTGACGACGCGCCCCCCGCTCGACACCACCGCGCCGTCCGCACCGACGGTCCGGATGCCGAGCAGGAGGTCACGGACGCGGCCCTGGGAGGCGCGCAGGGGACCGGAGAGGTTCGCCGCGATGAGCCCGCCGACGGTCGTCGACCGCGGGCGCGGCGGGTCGATCGGGAGCCACTGGCCGGCCGCGGCCAGCACGTCGGAGAGGAGGCCGAGCGGGCAGCCCGCCTCGGCAGTCACCGTCATGTCGCCCGCCTGGTGGTCGACGACCCGCGCCAGGCGATCGAGCCCGAGGAGGACGAAGCGCCGCGACGGTGGCGCGCCCACGTCGAGGTGCGCGCCGAGGCCGCTCGCGACGAGCGCCAGCCCCTCGGCCGCGGCCGCGCGGACACACGCCTGGACCTCCGCGGCGCTCGCCGGACGGACCACACACGCCGGCACGAGGCCGTCGACGGCGTCGCCGGCGCCCCCGGTGGCGACGTGCGTGGCGCCGACGATCTCGCTCCAGCGGCTCACATCGCCGCCTGTCGCCGGGGCGAGCGCGTCTCCACGCACACCTTCGCGTCCGGGAAGATCTTGTGCGGGTTGGCGCGCCCCTCGGGATCGAAGACGGCGCGGAGAGCCTTCATCGCGCGAAGGTCGTCCGGGCCGAAGAGGAGCGGCATCTGCGCCATCTTCTCGACGCCGATCCCGTGCTCGCCGGTGAGGCTCCCGCCGAGCGCGACACAGGCCTCGAGTATCTCGCGGCCTGCGGCGAGCACGCGCTCGACCTCATCCCGGTCGCGCTCGTCGAAGAGCAGGATCGGGTGGATGTTCCCGTCGCCGGCGTGGAAGACGTTCGCGATGCGGATCCGGTGCCGCTCGGCGGCGGCCGCGATCCGCCGCACGATGTCCGGGACGCGCGTGCGTGGCACGACGCCGTCCTGCGTGCAGTAGTTCGGCGCCAAACGGCCGACGGCACCGAACGCGCGCTTGCGGCACTTCCAGAGCGCCGCCCGCTCGGTGTCGTCGCGCGCGACGCGGATCTCCCGGACGCCGCTCGCGCGGCAGACGGCCGCGATCCGCTCCGCCTGCGGGTCGAGGCCGACCACGGGCCCGTCGAGCTCCACCAAGAGGACCGCGCCGGCGTCGGTCGGAAGCCCGATCCGGTAGGCGGCCTCGACCGCCTGGATGATCAACCGGTCCATCATCTCGAGCGCCGCCGGGACGATGCCGGCGCCGATGATGCCCGACACCGCCTCGCTCGCCGCGTCGACCGACTCGAAGACGGCGAGGAGGGTCCGGTAGGCCTCGGGCGCTCGCACGAGGCGGAGGGTGGCCCGGGTGACGATGCCGAACGTACCCTCGGCGCCGACGACGAGCCCCACCAGGTCGTAGCCCGGGCGGTCCTCCACCGCGCCGCCGAGCTGGACGAGCTCCCCGGAAGGCAGCGCCAGCTCGACGCCGAGGACGTGGTTGGTCGTGACGCCGTACTTGAGCGTGTGCGGGCCGCCGGAGTTCTCCGCCACGTTGCCGCCGATCGTGCACGCAGGCTGGCTCGACGGATCGGGCGCATAGCAGAGGCCGTGGGCGCGGACGGCGTTCGTCACCCACAGGTTCACGACGCCGGCCTGCACGACGATCCGGCGGTTCGCGACGTCGATCGCCTCGATCGCCTGCATCCGGCTCGTGCACACCATGACGGGCGCGCCCACCGGCAGCGTGCCGCCCGAGAGCCCGGTTCCCGCGCCGCGCGGGACGAAGGCGACACCTTCGGCCGCGAGCAGCCGCAGCACGGATGACACCTCGGCCGGCGTGCGCGGGAGCACCACGGCCTCGGGCGCCGCGCGCTCGAGCGTGTAGCCGTCACACTCGTAGACCAGCAGCGATTCGACGCGGTCGATGACGCCGTCGGCGCCGACCACGGCGCGAAGCCGCGTGACGAGCGCGCGCGACAGCATCGCGGGGCAAGTTTGTAGCGTCGGTCTGCGGTCGTGTACAGTGCGCGATCGTGACCGCGATTCCCGGCGAGTTCGCGCCGCCCGCGCGCCTGCTGCTCGGCCCCGGCCCGTCGGAGGTCCACCCGCGCGTGCTCCGCGCGATGTCCGCACCGCTCATCGGCCACCTCGATCCCGCCTTCATCGCGATGATGGAGGACGTGAAGACGCTCCTCCGCCTCGTGTTCGCGACGACGAACACGCTCACCTTCCCCGTCTCGGGAACCGGCAGCGCTGGCATGGAAGCGTGCATCGTCAACCTGGTCGAGCCCGGCGACGAGGTGGTGGTCGGCGTGAACGGCGTCTTCGGGACGCGCATGGCGGACGTGATCGAGCGCGCGGGCGGAACGGCCATACGCGTCGAGGCTCCGTGGGGACGGGTCGTCCGCGCGGAGCAGGTGGAGGCGGCCCTTCGGAGCTGCAAGCGCCCGAAGCTCGTCGCGCTCGTTCACGCCGAGACGTCGACCGGCGCGTGGCAGCCGCTCCCCGACGCGGCGCGCCTCGCGCACGACCATGGTGCGCTCTTCCTCGCCGACTGCGTGACGTCGCTCGGCGGCGCGCCGGTGGAGATCGACGGGTGGGGCGTCGACGTCGCGTACAGCGGGACGCAGAAGTGTCTCTCGTGCCCGCCCGGCCTCGCGCCGGTGACGTTCGGTCCGCGCGCGCAGGAGGTCCTCCGCCAGCGGAAGACCAAGGTCCGGAGCTGGTACCTCGACGTGACGCTCCTCCAGCAGTACTGGGGCGAGGAGCGCGTCTACCATCACACCGCACCCATCTCGATGAACTACGCGCTCCGTGAGGCGCTCCGACTGGTGGCCGAGGAGGGGCTCGCGGCTCGCTTCGCGCGCCATCGCCGGAACCACGAGGCGCTCGCCGCGGGGCTCGCAGCGATCGGGCTCGCGCTGGCGGCCGAGGAGGGGCACCGGCTGCCGATGCTGAACGCGGTGACGGTGCCGGACGGCGTCGACGAGGCGAAGGTGCGGGGCCGGCTTCTGAAGGAGCACGGCATCGAGATCGGCGGCGGCCTCGGGCCCATGAAGGGGAAGGTGTGGCGGATCGGGCTGATGGGGGAGTCGAGCCGGCGCGGGCACGTGCTGAGGGTGCTCGCGGCGCTCGAGGAGGCGGTTCGCGCCGAGGGACGCCGCGTGGCGCCCGGCGCGGCGCTCGCGGCCGCGCAGGCCGTCTACGCGGCGTGAGCCGGCGGGCGCCGGCACTCGCCCTCGCCTGCCTGCTCGCGGCGGGGTGCGCGCCGTTCTTGCGCCTGCGAGCCGGCCTCCCGCCGCTGGAGGACGACCTCGACGCCGCATCGCTGCGCACTGCGATCGAGCGCACGCGTCCGGCCTGGGCGCGCGGCGGCGACGCGGCGACCGCGGCCGCGGCCGAGCGGCTGCTCACCATCCTCGACACGATTCCGGACCCCCGCCACCGCCGGGCGGAGGCCGCCCGGGCGTTCCGCACCGTGCGCGTGGGCGGACCGCTTCTCCTGACCGCGTACTACGAGCCCGAGCTCGCCGGGCGTCTCGTCGCCGGCCCCGGGTTCCCGCATCCCCTCTACGCGCGGCCTCGGGACCTCGTCGACGTGGAGCCGCGCGGCATGGACGGGAAGTGTGCGTGCGGGCGGCTGGTCGGGCGGGTCGAGGACGGCCGTTTGAGACCGTACCCGACGCGCGGCGACATCGATGCCGGGGCCCTCGCCGGGCGCGGGCTCGAGATCGCGTGGGCGGCAGACCCGATCGACCTGTTCGTCCTCCACGTCCAGGGCTCCGGCCTGCTCCGGCTCGAGGACGGCACGCTGGTCGGCGTCCGGTTCGCCGGCTCGAACGGCCGGCCGTACCGCAGCATCGTGCACGCGCTCGTGGCGCGCGGGCTGGTCGCGAAGAACGACGCGACGCTCCCCGAGATCCGGCGCGCTCTCGGCGGGCTGTCCGACGTGGAGCGCGCGGAGGTCATGGCGACGGACGAGCGCTACACGTTCTTCCGCCTCGCCGCGGGCGGCCCCATCGGGAGCCTCGGCGTCGAGCTGACGCCGGGACGGTCGGTCGCGACCGACCCGCGGGTCGTCCCGCCGGGCGCCCTCGCCTATCTCGCGACGCCGTCCGTCCGCCGGTTGGTCGTGAGCCAGGATGCCGGCGCCGCGGTCACGGGCGCACACGCCGACCTGTTCCTCGGACGGGGCGCCGACGCCGAGGCGCGCGCCGGCGCGATGCGCGAACGCGGCGCGCTGTACGTGCTGCTCCCGCGGTAGCAAGATCCGATTTCCCTTGCCTGGCCGTGCGCGACGGAGTAGCTACCGTCGTCCTCGGGAGGCGCTAGCGTGCGACCGCGACCGCGACGGGCGTGAGCTCGACCGGGCGCCCGCGGCCGATCGAGGAGCCGAAGAACGAGAGCAACCAGGCGCTCGTGTACTTGTCGAGGAACATCCGGTGGATCGCCTCGGCGCGCGCGGGGTCGGTCACCGGCTTCGCACGCACCCGGAAGAGATAGCCGTCCCGGCGGACGAGCGCCGCCGGCGTCTTCAGCAGGTTCTGGTACCAGTCGGCCTTCCCGTCCTTCCCGGCCTGGACGATGATCTTTCCGTCGGAGACGACGAACCAGATCGGCTTCGTGTGCTCCTTCGCGGTCTTGCGGCCGGTGGTCGTGAGGTCGATGGTGGACCGGTCCTGGATGCGGGCGAGCGCGGCGGCGACCTCCGGCAGCGGTGGCTCGTCCGCGGACGCGAGGCCGGCCAGGGCCGCCACCAGGAGCGGCGCCACGAGGGCGCGCATCACGCCTCCTTCGGCTTCAGGAACGCGGCGACCACGCGAGCCGTGAGTCCGCGGGGAACGAACCGGATGGTGCTCGCCATGACGCTGTTCATGACACCGTTCACCAGGACCGGCCCGTGGCCGATGGCACGCACCGCCTGATCGGCGACCTGCTCGGCCGACATCCAGGCGAAGGACGGGATGCCGGTCACGTCCACCTCCGCCTTCTCCTGGAACTCCGTCCGCGTGAAGCCGGGGCAGACGCAGAGCACCTGCACGCCGGTGCCACGCAGCTCGGCCGCGATCCCCTCGGTGAAGCTCAGCACGAAGGCCTTGGTGGCGGCGTAGGTCGACATGTAGGGGCCGGGGGCGAAGCCGCCGAGCGAGGCGACATTCATCACGGCGCCGCTCCGTCGCGCCACCATGCCCGGGATGCAGCGCCCGCACAGCTCGACGAGCGCCTCGACGTTCAGCCGGATCTCCTCGAGCTCGCGCTCGACCGGCAGCCGGTCGAAGCGCCCCGCCGTTCCGAAGCCGGCGTTGTTCACGAGCCAGTCGACGGTGAGGCCGCGGCGCTCGAGCTCGTCGAGCAGCTGCGCGACCGCCCCGGGTCGCACCAGGTCGCTCGTGACGACGTGTGCCTTCACCCCGTGCTTCTGCTCGAGCTCGGCGAGCTCGT
>Ga0137394_10004974_pt1 | contig 10106 bp, 10 predicted proteins | sample czobulk116metaG_FD_108278 | JGI IMG/M metagenome (GOLD analysis project Ga0137394, IMG submission 108278) | Vadose zone soil microbial communities from Angelo Coast Range Reserve, California, USA - czobulk1.16 metaG | ecosystem: Environmental > Terrestrial > Soil > Vadose zone | place: USA... | reverse complement strand
CTCAACCCTGGCGGGAACCGGGGCCCCGGGATACTCAGGGGACGGGGGCGCCGCCACATCGGCGCTCCTACGTCATCCGGAAGGCGTGGCCGTCGCGCCCAACGGCGACGTCTACTTCGCGGACACGGACAACGACGTCGTCCGCAAGGTGGCGTTCGCGACCGGGCTCATCACGACCGTCGCCGGGAACGGGCTCCCGGGGTCGACCGGCGATGGCGGACCCGCGACATCCGCGAGGCTCAAGGCTCCCGAAGACGTGTTCGTGGCCGCGAGCGGAGACCTCTACATCGCCGACACGGGAAACCACGAGATCCGCAAGGTCGCCGCCGCGACCGGAGTCATCACCACGGTCGCCGGGAACGGGAGCCCAGGCTCGACCGGCGATCTCGGCCTGGCCACCGCTGCGCGGCTGAACTCTCCGAGGGGCATCACGGTCGCGTCGAACGGGGATTTCTACATCGGCGACCGCTCGAACAACAAGGTCCGCAAGGTAATCGCGTTGACCGGGCTCATCATGACCTACGCCGGGACCGGGACGGCAGGGTATTCCGGTGACGGAGCGCTCGCGACCCTGGCGCGGCTGAACCGACCGCAGGGGATCCATCTTGCGTCGAACGGGGATCTTTACATCGCGGATGCCTTGAACAGCGCGATCCGAAAGGTCGCGGCGGTGACCGGGATCATCACCACCTACGCGGGCACCGGGACGGCAGGCTTTTCTGGTGATGGCGGGGCCGCGACCTCGGCGCAGCTCAACGCGCCCGAGGCGATGCACCTGAACTCGGTCGGGGATCTCTACATCGCGGACACCGTCAACAACCGGATCCGCCGCGTCTCCTCCGGCGGGACGATCACGACGGTCGCCGGGACGGGAACCGCGGGCTCGGCGGGAGACGGCGGCTCGGCCACGGCTGCCCAGCTCGATACGCCGCGCGGAATCGCCATCGGCTCCAACGGTGCCTATTACATCGGAGACCGAAACAATAACAAGATTCGCAAGGTCGTGAACTTCGCGGTGGTTGCCTGGGTCGAGACGCGGACCTAGAAGGGGGCCTCGATGAGCGACGCTGAAAGAGGATCGTTGTGGACCGCGCTCTCGCGCCTTCTCCCGGGCCCGGGTTCGCGTGCCGGCTCGGGCATTCCGTCGCGGCTCCGATCGTTCCTTGCCACGCCCTGGCCCGATCTCGTGGGCGTTGACTTGAGCGACCGCGCGGCGCGCGTGGTGCGTGTGGTGAGGCGGGGATCCCACGTGACCCGCATCGAGAGCGCCGAGCGTGCCCTCCCCACGGGGGACCTGAAGCCGGCCGAGCGCCGGGCGGCCCTGCGGACCGCGCTCCGCGATCTGGTCCGCCAGCTGGGGCTCCGGGGAAAGCACGCCGCGGCCGCCGTATCGGGGAGCGACGTCGTGATCCGGCGCATGTCGCTGCCGGACATGAGCCGGTCGGACCTCCTGGCCGCGCTCGCTCTCGAGTGCCGCAAGCACGTCAACTTCCCGATCGAAGACGCGGAGATCCGCTACGAGGTCGTGGGTCGCGAGGTTCGCCCCGAGCGCACCGAGCTTCTCCTCAACGTTTGTGTCGCGCTCAGGCGGCGGCTGACCGAGATCCGCGAGGCGGTCGAGGAGTCCGGGCTTCGCGCCTCGGTCCTCACGATCCATCCGGTCGCGCTTCGCGCGCTCCTCCGCGCGACCGCCTCGACCGCGCCGGACGAGGTCGTGGCCTATCTCGACATGGGCGCGGTCGACACGCACATCACGGTGCTCAAGGGGGATGACGTCCGCTTCTCGCGCGAATTCGGGGTCGGCGGCGCGACTCTGACGGAGGCGCTCCGTGCCATCGTCGTGCCGGGGCAGGGAACGATCGAGCTCTCCTTCGAGGAGGCGGAGACCCTGAAGCAGGCGCACGGGATCCCCTTCGGTCAGGAAGAGTCGCGGCAGGCGGGCCGTATCCCGCTCTCCGCGGTCTCGATCATGCTCCGACCCATCCTCGAGCGGCTCGTGCGGGAGCTCTGGAATTCCTTCGACTACTGCAACGAGCAGTTCCAGGGCGAGACGGTGACCCGCCTGGTGCTCCTGGGCGCGGGCTCCCGGGTCAAGAACCTCCCCGACTACCTGACCGGCGTCCTCAAGATACCGGTCGCCAGGGCCGATCTTGCAGAAAGCATGGTGGATGTCGCGTCGCGGCCTGCGCGCGGGGCGGCGGCCGGTGCAGGCTCGCCCTCCGAGGCGGGGCTCGGGCTCGCGCTGACCGAGAGGGGTGCGCTCAATTTCGCGACCCCGGCCGGCGCGGGGGTGCCCTACCGGCTGGCGGAGGCGATTCCGCAGCGGGTTGCGGCTGCGGCCGCTGCCGTGCTCCTGGTTTCGGTGGCCCTTCCGTCGCACATGACGGTCGTGAGCGAGCGTCGCCGGATCGAGGTGCTCAAACAGAGTCTCACGGAGCTCTCGCCGCGCGTCGATGCGGTGAGGCGGTTCCGCGCGGCGCGTGAGGAGGAGACCAGGCTCCACGATCTGCTCGCGCATTTGACAGGAGGTCAGGTGCTCTGGTCGTACGCTCTGCGCGATTTGAGCCACCGGATCGGACCTGACGTGAGGCTGACCTCGATGGAGGTCATCGAGCCGCAACCGGGCAGCGGGACCGCTGCCGCGACCGCGGCTCAAGCGGCGGGACCTCCCTCGAGGCAGATCCGCCTCATGGGGCTTCTTCGGACGCAGAACCGCAGACCGGAAGAGGTGGTTGGGGAGCTGATGCAATCGCTCGAACGGTCGCCGATCTTCGGACAGGTCCGGCTCGAGGGATGTCAAGCGGTGACGGGTTCGGTGAGCAGCTTCACCCTCACGGCCGGAATCGCGGAATAGCGGGAGTTCCATGGCCGTGTCACTTCGACATCCGCTGCTGGGGCACGCGGCGATCTTCGCCTCGCTGGTGCTCTCGGTCGGGGTCGTGCGAACGGTTTACGTTGAGCCGAGGGTGCGCGAAGCGAAGGCGCTCCGTTCGGGAGAGCAGCGTCTCCAGACGGAGCTGGTGGACTTGCAATCCGGCATTCAGGAAATGGAGGGTTGGGCGAAGGCACACCCCGGGCAGGACCTCTGGACGTTCCACGTGCGGAAGGCCCTTCCGTCGGGCGACATGGTCGCGGGGTTCCTGCGCTCCATCGTGCCGCTCGCGAACCGACACAAGGTCAAGACCGAGCTGATTCAGCCGGCGGGATCGCTGATGGATGAGACGGTGAGCGATGCCGCGGGGAATCCCATGACGTATCGCCGCGCGGAGCTTCGATTTCGCATCCACGCGAAGTACCAGGATCTGGGCGAATACCTGGGCGACATCGAAGCCTTAGACCAGCTCGTGGTGGTGCGGTCGATAGCCTTGCAAAGCGGCACGCCCCAACCCGAGCTGGCCGCTGACGTGACGATCTGGCTCTATGGAACGCTCTGAGGGACGAGATGGATTGGTTCCGCGATCAGATGAAAAGGGGAATGAACCCGAGGACGTATGTCCTGGTGGCGTTCCTTGTCGGGGTGCTCCTTTGGATCCAGGTTCTCGATCAGAAGCAGAAAGCGCTCCGGGCCAAGAACCCCGCCGTGACCTTGGCGCCTGCCCCAGCGATCCCAGCCGTTCGGCACGAAGAGCGCGACGCGGCGCATGCTTCGATGACGCCCCCGGGATGGGGAGGCGATCCATTCCAGAGGCGGCTCGCAGACGTCGGGGAATCCCCCGGCGCCGCGGGACCGGTGGCGCGGGCCACGCCGTCGCCGGTGGGGAGCGGGCTCTACCTGCAGGGGATCATGGACGGTCCGCTGGGGAAAACAGCCCTCATCAACGGCGATATCTATCGCGAGGGACAGCGCATCGGCTCACGGGAGGTAATCCAAATCGGTCGGAAGTCCGTGATGCTCCTCGACCATGGGAACGTCACAACGCTCATGCTCAAAGGAGACGGATCATGAAACGGCTGGCCGTCGTGCTGGGACTGATCGCCTCGTTGGCCTTCGGTCCCACGAGCGTCGCATCCGGGCAGGACGCCCGCGCGTCGTTCAATTTCAAGGAAGCGCGCGTCCAGGACGCGATCCGTCTCATCGCGGGCCAGTTCGGCTTGAGCGTGGTCGTCGGCAAGGATGCCGGCGGCACGCTCACCGCGAGCCTGAACAACGTGACGTTGGAGCAGGCGATGGCTTACGTGGCCGATGCGACCGGATGCGAGTACACGCTCCGGGACAAGGTTCTCGTCGTGAACCCGGCGGGAATCCAGTCGCAGGTCTTCCCGCTCCGCTATCTCGATCCGGCCGCCGCGGCCGAAGCCGTACAGAAAGTCCTGGGCCCGCACGGGCAGGCGCAGCCCTTCTCCGGGCGGTCGAAAGAGGGTCTGGCTCAGCGCTCGAGCGCCTTCTCGAACGCGCTCATCGTCACGGACACGAGTGCCCGCTTGGCGCAGGTGGCGCGCGTGATTTCGGAGATGGATGTGAGGCCCAAGCTGATCGCCATCGAGGCGAAGCTCGTCGAGACCACCCTGGGACGGGACGAGAAGCTCGGCGTGGATTGGCAGATCCGGGCGAGCGCGAACGGGGCCACGCTGCCCACCACCTTCCCGTTCCCGAAATCGGCGGGGTCGGGAGACTTCACCGCCACCCCGAATCCGAATAATCAGGTCGGCGGCATCGGCCCCGCGTTCCCGCCGGGCCAGACCTTTCCGTTCGCGATTCCCGCGGACTACGTGTTCGGGAAGCTCTCGTTCGAGGAGTTCAGCGTCGCCCTCGATATCTTGAAACAGTCCTCCAGCACCAACCTGGTTTCCGCGCCCAAGATCACCACGCTCGACAACCAGGAGGCGGAGATCATCGTCGGGACCGTCGTTCCGATCGCTCGATACGAGCACGCGGAGCAGACCGGGGCGCTCCAGGTCTCCGGCTATGACGAGAAGAAGGTCGGCGTCCGGCTCCTGGTGACGCCCCACGTGGGGCCGGACAGCACGATGATTCTCGCCGTCAATCCGGAAATCAGCGAAATCGTGGAATACCGCGGCCAGTTCAACGAGCGCCCGGTCACCTCGACTCGTTCCGCAACGACGCAGGTGGAAGTGAAGAGCGGCGAGACGGTCATGATCGGAGGACTCATCCGATCGGTAGACATGTCGATCGAGCGGAAGGTTCCGTTCCTCGGAGACATTCCGATCCTCAAAGTTCTGTTCCGCCACAAGACCACCACGAAGCAAAAGGTGGATCTCATGATCTTCATCACGCCGCACTTGCTCGAGCCGTAGGGAGGAGAATGGTCATGAATCAGACTCAGCCGCGCGCGCGTGTGCTGGTGGTGGACGATGAAGCGGACCTCGTCCGGATCTTGCAGTTCGGGCTTGAGGCGATCGGGTACCACGTGGATACGGCATCCGACGGACAGGAGGGGCTGAAGAAGGCCCGCGAGCTCAAGCCGGACATTATTCTCCTCGATCTCATGCTCCCGAAGCTCGACGGGTACAAGGTCTGCCGGCTTCTCAAGTTCGACGAGCGGTACAAGAACATTCCCATCATCATTCTCTCCGCGCGGACACAAGAGGGCGACCAGCTGCTCGCGATGGAGATGGGCGCGAATCGGTTCATCACCAAGCCGTACGACTTCGCCGAGGTGTTGAGCCACATCGAGACGCTCTTGAAATCCGTGCCCACGAGCTCCTAGCGTCCGGGAATTCCCCGCTTGACCTCGGGCGGCCGGGGAACGTAGCGTTGTCTCACGTTCGCATCGCTCAATCCCCAGCCCCTGAGATGACTCCGAAAAACACGACCGAAACTGCATCCGAACCCGTGCGCGAGACACGGACCGCTCCCGGGCCTCCCCCGATCGTCGAGACCATCCTCGAAACCGTCGGGAACACCCCGATGGTGCGGCTGCGTCACGTCGCGGCCGAGTGCCCGGCGACGGTGCTGGCGAAGTTGGAATCCTTCAATCCCGGCGGCTCGGTCAAGGACCGGATCGCGGTCGCGATCGTCCAGGAAGCCGAAGCGAAGGGGCTCTTGAAGCCGGGGGGCACCATCGTTGAGGCGACGTCCGGAAACACGGGGATGGGGCTCGCGCTGGTCGCCTCGGTGAAGGGATACCGCGCGATCTTCGTGATGCCGGACAAGGTGAGCAAGGAGAAGATCAATCTTTTGAAATCCTTCGGCGCCGAGGTCGTGATCACGCCGACGGCGCTCCCGCCCGATTCGCCCGAATCGTATTACGAGGTCGCCAAGCGGATCGGGCGTGAGTTGCCGGGCGCCTACCTCGCGAATCAGTACTACAACCCCACGAACCCGGAGGCTCATTTCCGAACCACCGGTCCGGAGATCTGGAAGCAGACCGAAGGGAAGTTGGACTACTTCGTCGCGGGGCTGGGAACAGGCGGGACCATCAGCGGCACGGCGCGATACCTGAAACAGCAGAATCCAAACATCAAGGTGATTGGGGCGGACCCCATCGGCTCGATCTTGAAAGACTACTTCTATACGAAGAAGATGGTTCCGGCCAAGACCTACAAGGTGGAAGGGATCGGCGAGGATTTCCTTCCCGGCACGCTCGACTTCTCCATGATCGACGAGGTCATCCCGGTGAACGACGCGCAGTCGCTCAACCTCGCGCGGCGGCTCGCGCGCGAGGAGGGGATTCTCGCGGGCGGCTCGAGCGGCACCGCCCTCTTCGCGGCGCTCCAGGTGGCGCGTCAGGCGAAGCCGGGACAGGTGGTGGTCGTCCTGATTCCCGACACGGGGGAGCGTTATCTCTCGAAGGTCCATTCCGACGAGTGGATGCGCGACAATCGTCTTCTCGATTCAAGCATGATCACGGTCGCGGACGTCATGACCGGAAAACGAAACCACATCCCGCCGCTCGTATCGATCAACTACGACGACACGGTCGATCGTGCGCTCTCCCTGATCCGCGAGTTCAACATTTCCCAGCTTCCGGTGCTCAAGGAGGGGAACGTCGTGGGCTCGGTGAGCGAAGGAGTCCTGCTCCAAAAGGTGCTGGACGGCTCGGCGCACGGGGACACGCGGGTCGAGTACCTGCTCGAGAAGCCGCTTCCTCTCGTGCCGCTCGACGCGCATCTGCCACGCGTGATGAAAGTCCTGGCCGCGAGCAACGCGGCGGTCGCCGTGGACCAGCACGGGAAGCCCGCCGGCATCCTCACCCGCTTTGACCTCCTGGAGTACATCAATCTCTAGGCCCGTGGGGTTCTCCACCGACGCCGTACACGCGGGGCAGGAGCCCGATCCGGTCACGGGGTCCGTCACGGTCCCGATCTACCAGACCTCGACCTACGTGCAGGAGGAGCTGGGCAAGCACAAGGGATTCGAGTATGCCCGCACTCAAAACCCGACCCGCTTCGCGCTCGAGAAAAACGTGGCCACCCTGGAGCGCGGCGCGCGCGGGTTCGCTTTCGCTTCGGGAATGGCGGCCATCACCGCGGTCACCTACCTCCTGAAATCGGGAGATCACGTGATCGCCTCGAACAACATGTATGGGGGGACCTACCGACTCTTCGAGAAGGTGCTTACCTCGTACGGGCTCACGTTCACCTACGTGAACACGGGCGATCTCAAGGCAACCGAGGCGGCATTCCGGCCGACCACCCGGATGCTCTTTGTGGAAACCCCCACCAACCCCTCGATGATCGTGTCGGACCTGCGCGCCCTCGCAGAGCTGGCGCGCTCGAGGAATGCCCTTTTGGTGGTCGACAACACCTTCATGACGCCCTATTTCCAGCGACCCATCGAGCTGGGCGCCCACCTGGTCGTGCACAGCACGACGAAGTACTTGAACGGTCACAGCGACATGGTCGGCGGCATCGTGATCTCGAGCGATCCGGCCGCCTCCGAGCGGCTCCAATTCGTCCAGAACGCCGCCGGAGCCGTGCCGGGGCCGTTCGACTGCTGGCTGTGCCTGCGCGGAATCAAGACGCTCCCTCTCCGCATGGAGCGGCACAACCAGAGCGCCCTGGCGATCGCCGAATGGCTCGCCGGGCAATCCAAGTTGAAGAAGGTTTTCTACCCGGGGTTGAAGAATCATCCCGGCCACGAGCTGCACAAGCGCCAGGCGTCCGGATTCGGCGGCATGATCGCCTTCGAGACCGGATCGATCGAGCGCGGCGCCGCGTTCCTCCGGGCCACGCGGCTCTTCGCGCTTGCCGAGAGCCTGGGGGGTGTCGAAAGCCTCATATCGCATCCCGCGACCATGACCCACGCTTCGGTCCCCAAATCGGAGCGAGAAAGCGTTGGCTTAACTGACGGTCTTGTAAGGATTTCTGTGGGCATCGAGGACCTCGACGATTTGATCCGGGATCTCGAGGGGGCGCTGGCTGCCTTATAATCCCCAGCCTGATCAATTGAGTCTTGACACTCCCGGACCGGCCGCGTACTGTGCGGCCGTCTTTTGCCGCCCCATCTTGTTGAGGCGGATCGATATGACCGCGATGGGCACGAAAGCAAGACTGTTCCCCGAGGCACCGCTGCGAGCAGTGGTGTTTTGCTTTATTCGCCTCAGCCGTTTCGATCACGTTCAGGACTGAAGAACGCCCGAAATCGGATTGCCGAAGGAGGTGATTGAGGAATGAAGAAGATTTTAGCGGTCACGCTGGTTCTCGTGTTCACGTGCGCACTTCTCTTCGCGCTCGGCTGCACCAAGAAGCCGGAGACGGGGACGGAGGGTGAGCAGGGCATGGAGCAGGGCACGACACCGCCGGCCGGCACCATGGCGGACTCTACCGGCACGATGTCCGATACGACCCACACGATGGGCCACTAATTCTCGCCTCGTGCGGCACGGCCCTGCGGGGCCGGGCGCTACTTGGGCTCGACCGGAACTCAGGCAATTTGCATAGAGTAGCGTTGTTTCAGACGGGGAAGCGCGCTTGCCAGCGTTGCTTCCCCGTCTTCTTGTGCGGCAAGCCGCTCGCGTGGAGGAGGAGATCGGATGGCGGGTTCGAACTCGTTCGACGTGGTCTCCGAGGTGGACATGATGGAGGCGTCGAACGCGGTGCAGCAGGCGATGAAGGAGATCCGCCAGCGCTTCGACTTCAAGGGAAGCGTGAGCGAGATCACGCTGGACGGAGAGACGTTGACGCTTCATTCGGACGACGAATCGCGCCTCAAGGCCGTGATCGACGTCCTGACGACGAAGTTGGTGAAGCGCGGCGTCTCGCTGAAGGCGCTCGAATATGGGAAGATCGAGCCCGCGGCCAAAGGGACCGTGCGACAGGTCGTGACGGTCCAGCGGGGCATCCCCGTCGAGCGCGCGAAGGAAATCGTGAAGTTCATCAAGGCGACCGGGATCAGGGTCCAGGCCCAGATCCAAGAAAATCAGGTCCGAGTTACCGGGAAGAACCGCGACGACCTCCAAGCCGTGATCGCGTCGCTCAAGGCACAGGATTTCGGCCTTGATCTACAGTTCACGAACTATCGCTCGAGCTAGGCCGGTCCTCCTCGCGATCCTGGTCCTGGGATCGCTCGCGTTCGCCAGCGACGCGTTCGCCCGCGCGTGGCCCAAGCCCGAGGGCTACGTCAGCGATTTCGCCCGGATCGTTGATCCGGCGTCACGCAATTCGATCGAAGCGCTCGGGCGGGAGCTTCGCGAGAAGACCGGCGCGGAGCTCGCGGTCGTGACGCTCCCGGACCTGGGCGGTGAGGAAGTCGAGCCCGTCGCGGTCGATCTCTTCCAAGCTTGGGGAATCGGGAAGAAGGGAACGGATGAGGGGGTCCTAATCCTCCTCGCGTCCAAGGAACGCCGGGTTCGGATCGAAGGGGCTATGGGCTCGAGGGCATCCTGCCCGACGGCCTTTGCGGCTCCATCATCCGGCGTGTGATGGCGCCGAACCTGGCCGCCGGTCGCATCGGCCAAGGCCTCTTGCGCGGCGCGGCCGCCGTTGCGGGGGTGATCGCCAAAGACCGCGGGGTGACGATCACGGGAGCGGTCGCTCCGGCGCCCGAGGAGGAAGAGGGCGGCCGGCAAGGGGTTTTCCTTGCCGCGATGTTCGTAGCCCTGATCGTGAGCGTGATCTCCCGCATGGCGTTTCGGCGGCGCGGCTGGACCTGGACCGGGCGCGGATGGTGGGACGGGCCCGGGCCCGGCGGCTATGGAGGAATG
>Ga0137394_10004973_pt1 | contig 10106 bp, 9 predicted proteins | sample czobulk116metaG_FD_108278 | JGI IMG/M metagenome (GOLD analysis project Ga0137394, IMG submission 108278) | Vadose zone soil microbial communities from Angelo Coast Range Reserve, California, USA - czobulk1.16 metaG | ecosystem: Environmental > Terrestrial > Soil > Vadose zone | place: USA... | reverse complement strand
CTCCCAGGAATCGAATCCTTTGAGCGAGAGACATTGCCGTAAAGGCACAGGGCGGCTCTTCGGCTTACGTCGAAAATATGCAATAGCGATATTGAGAATTTCATTTAGCTCCTCCGTACTTCTTTCAACGTTGTTTAGGATATATTCATGCGCTTCTTCATGAGGTTCGCCGTGGATTTCCCTATAATACGCCACGTCCCTGACTTCGTCCCCAGTCTCTTGGGATCCAAATTGAGCGAAACTCGTTATCGTTTAACATACTTAGCCTTTCACTTTAGTTTTTTACATTTTTCTTCCGGTCCGCGTAGCACCGGCTGACGTTGAGGCATGAGAACACAATCCTGAAGGTTTCGATGGAGCGTTTCTGCGTCTATATCGAAATATTCGGAAGACTGCTCAATGAACATTGCAACAGGATTGGTCTGGCGGGAGTTCCTGTTCGCGAACCCCCATTGATTTAAACCCGCGCACGCTTTTCCCTTCCCGTTTCAGGGAATGGCATTTTTTTATTCCATAAACATGCTCCATGGCGGCGGGAAGTCGCCCCAGAAAATCCGACTTTGGTAGAAGCTCCAAATCGCCTGCATTGCCGATTTCAAGGAAAAATTCCCACAATTCCTGGCTGCTCATGTCCTGTGTGACGTCCCTGGTGAGATAACGCCGCACGTATTGGTATACGGGACTCCGGATCGACTGAGAGCCGGTTGAGTCTGCGTCTTCGTGCGGGACCAACTGCTGCAGTAGCCGAATCGAATTACGGACTAATTCAATTTCAGATGTAGTCATCATCCTATATACCAATGTCCTTACCAAAAGTATTCAAAACACCACCTACCTCGTCCAAGGACGGATTCGGTTTTGTATACTTTTTGGCGATCGAAGGCGGCTTTTCGACCACGCTTATCAGCGGACTAATTCACATGTATGTGAGTATTTATGGCATGATAACCGTATTCGTTGCACCAGAATCAGCACCCCAAACTCCCTTAGCAAAAGCCTTTGAAGAGCCAAAAGCTTATCTCGATTGGCTAGACCGGAGGATTCTCGAAATGATTCGCGAAGCGGAACCGGTGAATACCTGGCGAGTGCTGAACGCCGTGGCATCGGAAGCGCCCTCACGTAGTCGGGCAGATGGCCGCGCGCTGCGTCTCAGGCTCCTTTCAAGAATCGCTTGGCTCAAGCGCCATGGACTCGTTTTTGACCGTGGGCGCAATGAGGTTACGACTAACAAATCCAGGATTCAGTTGTCGGCACGGCGAATTCGGCGACGTCGTCGAACTGTCGTCAAATCTCTCGGCGCAGCGGCTGTCAGTGCTGCGGGTGGAAAGACTTGTGGTTTCCCGCCTAACACTACCTATCATTCTGAATATCAATCCGTTAGGAAAGTTGTTCCACCCGGCAAGAGAATGCAACCGCGAGAAAAAACCCAAAGCGCAATAACATCGGATGAGGCATCTGAAGCAGGCCGCGTTTTGGCCAAATTACCCCGCAAGCAATACCGCAAGTGGACCGGCTGGCTCCATCGACGGCACCATTGGCGTGGCAAGCTAGTCGTATTGCCTGACAACTCCACTGCACCCATAATTTGGTGTAGCCGTGGGCGCGTTCTGCTTCAAAACATTCACGATTTTTCGGTGTCTGATTGGTTACGTTGGGGCGCCTTGCGAAAGTCCGACGTTAAACTGTGGAAAAATCCTGCCGCAGTACGCCTCGGCGCTTTCAAAAGGGGGACCAGGGAAAAACCAAGCCACCGCAAGGCGACAGCCTCGCGAAAGAACGGCGGGATGCCGCCGAGACCAGGCAGCCGTCCGCGAGGACGCCCTAAAAAACATAGCGTGGCGATTTGAAATAGCTCCATAATCTGCTGACAATTTTTTCGTTCACCAAGGCACACCCCGCTACTAGTAGGGTGTTTTGCACTAATTTGGCGGAAACGTTGGTTCAAGACGGGCTATTCGATATCGTCTTCAGGAGCGATTACCTGCGGCCGGTACTCGCTTTCATACGGGGAAATTGGCGCAAAAGGATTTCGAAATGCCCAACGGACATCTGAAATTTCGTGTTCGAGCTCACCGATTGCACTTTTATAGGAACGAAGCCTTTCATCGATTTCATTCGCCCGTTCCAAGTCCTTTTTTCGCAGTTTCTCGATCCTGGATATCTCTTTTTCAATCGCGATTTCTCTCCTTCTAACTGCATCGATAGCCACCGCTTTCACGGCGTCGATGAGCAAGGGCTTCAAACTTTCCTGTGAATTGGCACTGAGCGCTTCATCTTCGAGGCGCAAGACAGCGATAGGGTCCTTGCCTCCTTTGTTAGGCGGACTTGAGTCAGTTCGAATAGGCTGCGTAATTTGATAACCCCATGCCGATGCGCCGTCCGCCCGGAACATCAAGCCTTGATTCATAAGACTTTCCAAACAGCGAAAAATCTCCTTTTGACCGATTAATTTCGATATATCTCGACGGGACAGCAACCTATAGCCTCTCCGAGACAAATATTCCAAGCCGGTTAGCACGCAGGCGCACTTTCGGTTTCCGCCACAGAGGCGTTTGGATTCTTGGAATATTGAGCATATTTCCGCCACGATTTTCCTTGTATCAACTTCGCTAACTCCCTGTGCAATCAGCTCGCAGATGACATCATCAACAGGCGGCATTCGCTGAAAGCGACGGAGCTTCCGGAAAAGGCCATGAAGATTTGGAAGGCCTTCGTTCGGACGCCTAGGCGTGAACCCACCCGTTCGCCGTTCGACATCCTCCTCCAATTCCGCTTGCTCAATCGGAATGGCATCCCATCCAAGTTCGGCCTTAGTTTCGAAGGTTTTTTCATCGGGGTTTGGCGAGCATTGGTTTCCCGATTCTGGAATTCCAGGGGCGGGCATGACCGAGTTGTCAACTTTAGTGACATCGTTGTGATTTTCAATCGAAGCGGTTTGCATATTCATAGTCATAAGAACTGAATCGAAACAATTTGGGTGGTGGAATTCGCAAAAGGATTATTTTTTTCAGATCAGGGCGGACGAGCCGTTACTCATTCGCCGAGCCTGATTACATGATCGGGCCTTTCTCTTCCCGTTCAGCAGCAGCAATCGCACTCTTAATCTCCCGGGATTATGCATTGTTAAGGGCTGGGTTAGTAGCGCGCGCGAACCGCCGCAACCAGCGCTGGGGAATTTTTTCGGGCAGTTCTCCCGAGAGCACAAATCTTCGATAATAGACCCGCATCAGAAAGGCGTCTTTGCGCTCTTGTTCAGAGGGCCGGCGTCTATGTGGTCGATATTCCGGGAACATCTTCCTGATACCTTTGCGCTCTTTGCGCTCCTGCTTGCGGCGTTCTCTATCCTTTTTGCGTCGGCCTTTTCGCTGCGGCGTTACGTTTCCGATGTAATGTTTGCTTACGGGACTGCAAATGCCAAAACGGCTCATCCGATGAATTCCCCAAAAGGCATAAGTCGCATTCTCCAAGAATGTATTCACCTGGTTGTTTAGCCTGCTCATGGCCTTTGGGTCGCATACTAATTTCTTAGCCGTCAGCGCGTATGGGGTGGTGAAATCAATTGGTTTGAATATGTACTTAATTACCGATCGCAAATCCGCTGACGATAGAATTCTATAAACAGCCACTTTCGGATAAACACCTGGTGTGATCCTCCTGCATGCGCGCATTTTTTGTCGAATGATCCGGCGCAATTCTCGAACATCAGCGGCACACAGGTGTTGCGACCAGGCGATGTAGTTAGCGTGCGGCAGCGCGCCGACAGGATAGTAACGTGCCGACAGTTCCGGCCCGCCAAAAGCTCCGGAGAAGGGTTTATTGCGACCAATAAATCCGCGCATCGCACCGCCGAATAACTCCCAATAGACCTGCGCCTCGTAAACCTCCTCGAGCTCTTCGAACTTGATGCCGTAATTATCTAAAGGCCCCTGCTCAAGAGTGCCGTTAATCTTTATCTGCTCAATTTCGGACTTTGTCAGGTCCGTGAAGATGAGTCGCGCTGTCTCATCGCGCCGTCGACTTAGGCTGAGGACAACAAAATAAACCTCATTGTCCTTCGAAAACGAGTTACCGAATTCGGCCAAGGCGGGTTCGGCCAAAAGATTGAAGCAGCACCGGAGACAAAAGGAGCGATTTCCGCATGAAAATCCGTTCAAACCACAGCCCGCAAATTCGCGCTGCTTTTCATACCTCGAGCAGGCGATGATGCTGGCGGTTGAATCGTAATTCTTCCACAGGGTCTGGTTTTTCCAATACCCACGTTCTCCATCTTCCAAATCATAATTCACTTTACGGTACACTGTTTCGAGCAAGTGCCGTTTTTCTTCCGAGAAGCATCGAAAATGATTGAGTTGTAGGTCGAGATCAGACCAAACGTCATGTGATAATTTACAATCAGAATCGCCATAAAATCGGGCGGCAGGAAAGCGCTTGTGAAAGAGGAGCTTGGATTCTTTAAGCACGGCGAGTCGGCGTCGATGAAGGGCTTTTTCGTAGCATTCTTCGCAGTTGCAGCAGGCGCCGTGTTCGAAAACGGGATCAGGCTCATGTTCACAAGGCGTTTCTATATCGGGTTCATCAATGAACTGAGGAGTTACCTCGAGATTCTCTCCATCGAATCCACTTTGATGGATTTGGATTTCTGAAGGGCTGCCCTGGACAGGTGCCGCACCCCCCTGGGTAGCCAAATTCTCGCCTAAATCAGGCACGCTTTCACGTGCCGTAAGGCTTGGCGCATGCCGTGCACCTCCATTGTTACGACTTATGCAGATGTTGCTTTCGAGTGTTGCGTTCATACAGGTATTTCGAATTGAAGTGAGGGGTGTGGGCGAAACGTCGTGGCGGTGGGAAAACGGCCTGAACGCGCGGGCCACCGCTGACGCGGCACCGCCACGACCAAAACAACTTTGCCATTGCGTTCATATTTTGCCGAAGTTTTCATGTTCGGCCTCGCTCTAACTACGAAGCTCGATTCTCGGCACTCACTTGGAAGCCGAATTCAGCAAAGAACACAAAATTCCCAGGGTTGATGGCTCAGAAGGATTTTAGACCGAACACGCGTGCCAGTTTGTGCCACACACTCAAGAGAAGGATGTCGAGGTCTTTGTCGGATTTAACTGAAAGCGCTGGGTTGCGTTTAGAGTGTCAACTCAAGTTTACAACGACCATTCGATTTCCACTTGGATTTACCCTTCGCTGGCGAGCCCTCTAATGATTCCGATGAGTTCTTCGACAGATATATCGGTCAGGTATCGAAAAATAAAAATCCCGGGACAATTGCGTTCTTATCGAGTGCGAAAAGCGATCTTCCCACGGTTCGGAAGGTTTTTCGGCTTTTCAAGGCAAGAAGTATTTGTCAACTTTAGTTTACATGTTACAACAACTTGAGAAACAAATTGAGGCCGCGGAAGGGAATCCCTGGCAAAAGGCCAAGAATCTCGAAATCATTCACGACGAAAAGTTCTATGAGCCAAAATACCGGAGTTTTGCTGCCTACTGTCGTAAAAGATGGCGTTATTCACGTCAGAGCGCTTACAACTACATTTCAGCCATGCAAGTGGCGAAGACTTGTGGGATCAGGATCTCGCGGGAACTCAAAATCACACCCCTCCGACCACTTTTTAAATTGGATCCCGCAAGGCAACAAAAGGCCTGGGCTGCCGCAACAAAGAACGCGGAGAATTCGATACCGACAGGCGCAGAGATCAAGTTCGCAGCCACAGCATTAACCGAGGATTCAGTCGTCCTGTCTTGGGATGAGCGAGTTGCGTTTTCAACTATTCAGGAGAGCCTCAAACGGGCGATAAGGGCTGCATGCGAAAAGGCGGATGATCGGCAGAGGCGTGAATTACTGCAGAAGTTGCCCCACAAGGTAAATGAGGCGTTGCAATCCATCGGCGCGACCACTTTTGAAGGCAGCATCCTTGGTATGGCAACAGCATTGGAAAGGCGTTACAATCAAAGCCACGGCACATAGCGCGAATTTCGACCAATTGTCCAAAAGTTTCGGCGGCCGATAGCATGCCCTCGCCCAATTGGATCGATGCCAAGGGCACTTCCATAGGCTTAAGAGACCTCTTTCCTGGGGCCGAACAAAGGAAATCATACCAACCCTGAAGAAAGTTGCTGAAGCCCCAATGCTTTTTATGAGGGCACCTTACTCAACATTTTGAGTATTCAGTTCTTCAAGGTATGCGTATTCGTAAGTCGATCGTATACAGTGATGAAGGCAAGGTGCGGACCAATTTGCCCGCTCGATTGAATGCAGAAACCGCGGCAGCCATACTTGGCTTTGCGCTGCACGATATTCAAATCCTATGCAGAGCAAAACTTTTGACTCCGTTAGGGCGACCGGCCGCAAATGCTCCAAAATATTTTGCTCGGGTCGAGATTGAGCAATTAGCAATCGACATCGAATGGTTAAATCGGGCGAGCATTGAAACCTCGAAATATTGGCGACGTAAACGAGAAACCTCCAAAGAAAGTCAACTGCCAGACGCGGACATTGAGCGCTGATCAAGCTCTTCGCGCCGAAGGCAGTGTACTCGCGAGCGGTTACAATGAACTGGGACGTCCAGCCTTCGCCAACCTTCCTACCCGGCGGCCGTTCGGTCGGTTTTTGAATTTGTGTCGTGGGGAATTTCCAACTGAATTACCTTTCCGGAAGGGGCCTGTTCATATTCTTCCAAGCTTGGAATTCTTACCTGTCCATTCTTTGAATAGGCACGATGAACCGCCGCGCTCTTGTGCCCCAGCGCCTCTTGGGCGAATCGCTCCGGATACCCTGCGCTTCTGGCGCGCTCCGCCCAAGCATAACGATAACTATGCAACGAAACACCTGAAACGCCTACCAATCTACATCGACGCATGAATGCCTTCGCTCGGTCCGTTTCTCTCCATTTTGCCACGCGCGGAAAGAGATTTCCCTTCCCGGGTCGCTGTTCGAGAATCCTTCGAACGCATTCGCCGAACCTGATGACGACCGGACTCCTCGTCTTCATGCGGGAATAGGTTATGGAGGAGTTCTTCCAATCGACGTTCTCGCTGCCAAGATTTGCTGTATCGGATTGAGAGCCCCCAAGCTGCCACAACAATTCGTAAAACGCACGCAGTTCCAAATTTGATTCTCCAGCTATGATCTTCTGATGTTCTTCGGCGGTGATCGCCCGCTTTATTTTGAAATGAATTGCCGGCCATTTGCGCCTGGGAATGATCGGCGCCAAAAGCCAGCCCATGTCCAACGCAAAATTGTGCAGACGACGCAGATAAATATTCGTTGAGACAGTTCCAACGTTCATAGTCTCGAGAAACTGTTCTGGCCGGGTTTCCACCAGAGATTGATTCCGGATTGAATCGAACGACTTTTCTTTGACGCCTCGCAGCCATCGCTCCCTGGTAACCCCTTGCTTGCCTTTCGCCATCTCGTCCATCACAAATTGCCACGTCCGCGAACGGACGGCTGGGTCGGAGGCCGCCATGTAGGCCCGGGCGATTTGGAGGTTCATCAACGGTTGATAATGGGCTTCGTTTTTGGCCGCTATGATTCGGATGGCCTCAGCCTTCACTTTCGTTTTGAGACTCTCCTGTTTGCCGGTTTCTGCATCTTCACAATAATAGGTTCCCCATCCTCGACGGAACAATCGGTATCTCTGCTTCATTTCTATGCTCACTGGTTGTGAGCCTAAAGCAGCTTCCGTATCGAAAGTTAGCGAGCAGTGAGCGAACCATCAGAGAGCAACAACGAATCCTGACGGAGCGACCAAAGCACTGGAACTTTCACTGAAGGTGGGAACCGTCCCGCTCCGTAAGTCATTGATATTGCGGCATCAAGGACTGGAGCCAATGGCCGGGATTGAACCGGCGACCGACGGTTTACGAAACCGTTGCTCTACCGCTGAGCTACATTGGCACCATGGTTCGAAACGTCAAAGTTTCCGCGAGGCCATGCCTTGTATGGCGCCGAACACTTTATCCTGCCCCCATCCGCGGCGCAAGCGTAAGCGAAGCAGTACAACTGTGACGATTTCAGCAGCGCATTCCGTTGAAGGGCAGTTCCGACGGGACTCTTGCTCTCTGAGTTATATCGTGTTAACAACGCTCTCAGGCCAAACCTTTATGCAAAAGTTCATGCAGCCATTTTGGCGTGTGGTGCTCTGTTTGATGCCGTTTTGTGTCTTGCCCGCACAAGCGCGGGCAGGGGATATTCAATATTTTCGAGCTGATAAAGGAGTTGGACATGCTGTTGGAAGATTGCCCGAAGACTTCAGTGCACCGAAATCGCTGAATTGGCGCGTCCCGCTGGATGGAGGGCATTCGACGCCTATTGTGGAGGGCGGAAAGATTTTCGTGACGACATATCGCGCGGATTCAAAGGAACTGGCCACGGTGGCTTTGGATCAGGCGAGCGGGAAGATGCTTTGGCGAAATCCAATCGTGCCGGAACGCGTTGAAGAAACGCATCCCATTGGCAGCCCGGCTACGGCGACGGTGGCGTGTGATGGCAAACGAGTGTATGCGTTTTTCGGGAGCGCCGGACTGTTTTGTTATGGTTTGGATGGGAAGAAGATTTGGGAGCAGCGGATGGGGCCGTTTCGGGATGAATATGGCGCGGGCAGTTCGCCGATACTTTTTGACGGGAAGATTATCCTTAATCAGGACCATGACGTCGACAGTTTCCTGATTGCTTATGATTGCGCGACGGGGCGCCAGGTGTGGACGACGGCGAGGCCGGACGCAGTGAGAAGTTATTCGACGCCAGGTATCTGGACGAATAATGGCAAACCTGAACTGCTTGTGGCAGGCGCGTTGCAATTGACGGCCTACGATCCCACCAATGGAGAGAAAAATTGGGGGATAAATGGGCTCGCCCGCATTGTCATACCGACACCGGTTGCTTCTGGAGGCATGATCTATATGGCATCGTGGGCGCCGGGTGGAGACCCAGGGAAACGCATTGCGCTGCCGACGTGGGCTGATGCTCTGAACAAATGGGACAGCGATCATGACGGCAAACTTGCCAAGGCAGAGATTGACGATCGAGATGTGCTGGAGCGTTTCTTTCGGATGGACCTGAACCAGGACGGATTTTTGAGTCAACAGGAATGGGAGCGTCATGCCGCGGTATTTAAGCGGGCGGAGAATGCCGTGCTCGCGATTAAACCGAATGGGCGTGGCGAATTGCCGGAATCGGCTGTGGTTTGGAAGCATGGGCGAGGTGTGCCGTATGTCGCGACGCCGGTGCTGGATCACGGCAATCTTTGGATGGTTAAGGATGGTGGCATTGTCACAAAGTTGGATGCGGCTACGGGGAATTTATTGCAAGAGGAACGAGTGCCGGCGGTTGGGAATTATTTCGCTTCGCCTGTGGCAGGCGATGGCAAGGTTTATTTTGCCAGTGAACCGGGCACAATGAGTGTGGTGTCGGCGGAAAAGGAGTGGCGTGTGATTTCTTCGCGCGATTTTCATGAGAAGATTTACGCAACACCTGCGCTCGTGGGGAATCACGTCTATTTGCGGACGGAAGAAGCGCTCTATTGTTTTGAAGGAACGCGGCCTAAGATTACGAATGCCAGGCGGAACTAGTCTGAACTCATCAGATGGAGCAGCGAGTTCTTGATCGTGAGGGCCAGCAAATCGTTGATGACGTCAAGGACGATGAACTTTCGGACCTGTCCCCAGATTTCAGTTTCGTAAGCGGTGCCGATGTGCAGGAGGAGGGAGTCGAGCATTTCGCGAGTGTCGTCACGCGCGAGAATGCGTTCGAAGCCGCGAGAGATCGCATCGAAGGAGACGTGCATGATGTTCGTGTGTCCCATGGTAGCTTCGAAGGCGAGTCGAAGGAGCGAACGGATTTCTTCAGAAGTCAAACCGCCTTCGCCCGCCGTTGTGCGGGTGGTTGCGCGTTTCGAGAGAAGCAGGTGAAGGGCGCGAAAACGAAGCCGCTGTGCCGGCGCTTCAAGCCAGGGTTCGGGACGCAACTGCTCCAGCACATGCCGGGCAGGGTCGGCGTCCGTCCCTTGAGGACTCAACCGATCCAGAAGTGGTGTTCCGTCAATGCGTTCGTCATCCCACCAGCCGGGAATTTCTTCCAGTTTACGATGCGATTCGCG
>Ga0137394_10004967_pt1 | contig 10110 bp, 9 predicted proteins | sample czobulk116metaG_FD_108278 | JGI IMG/M metagenome (GOLD analysis project Ga0137394, IMG submission 108278) | Vadose zone soil microbial communities from Angelo Coast Range Reserve, California, USA - czobulk1.16 metaG | ecosystem: Environmental > Terrestrial > Soil > Vadose zone | place: USA... | reverse complement strand
ATCAAGCCGAACGCCAACGCGTGGGCCAACAACATCGTCTGGGGCACGGCGAAAACCATGGGCCTCTCGGGCGACAACATCGTGTGGGGCACGATGGCCCTCGGCGACAACATCCTGTGGGGCACCGCCGCCGGCGACAACATCGTGTGGGGCACCACGCTCGTCGGCGACAACATCGTGTGGGGCACCGTCGCCAATGGTGACAACATCGTGTGGGGCACCGACTGCGGTGGCGCCGATTGCGACGACGTCATCTGGGGCACGGCCTCGCTCGGCGACAACATCCTGTGGGGCACCGCCGCCGCCGGCGACAACATCGTCTGGGGCACGTCCCTGGGCGACAACATCGTCTGGGGCACGGCGGACGAGACCGAAGCGATCGTGTTCTCGGACGGCGTCGGGGAGCCGCTCCCGAGCGTAGCGCTCGAGTTCGGCGATATCCTGCCGGTTCCCGTTACACCACCCGCGGTGCCGCCGGTTGCGCTTCCGCCGGTTTCCGTCCCCCTGCTTCCGATCGGAGGCTTTTAACATGGAAAAGATGCCTTACCGACCGGAACTGGAGAACATCCGGTTCGTCCAGCCGCCGGTCGAGCATGTAGTCAGCTCGGATTGGCGAGAAGGGCTGCCGGTGCTCACCTCGCACCACGTCACCATGCGGGAGCTGCGGGCGTCGGATGCGCCGTCGCTCTTCGCGCTGCTGACCGCCGAAGAAGTGTCCCGCTTCATCTCGCCGCCGCCGAGCACGGTCGAGGGGTTCGAGCGCTTCATCGCGTGGACGCAGCGTCAGCGCCGCGCGGGATCGTATGCGTGTTTCGCCGTCACACTCGACGGGTCGGACACGGCCATCGGGATCTTCCAGCTGCGCGAGCTGGAGCCCGGATTCGGAACTGCGGAATGGGGGTTCGCGATCGGCTCGCCCTACTGGGGGTCCGGCGCGTTTCAGGAAGCGGGTGAACTGATGCTCGACTTCGCGTTCGAAACGGTCGGCGTGCATCGGCTCGAAGCGCGCGCCGCAGTTCGCAACGGCCGTGGCAACGGTGCGCTGCGCAAGATGGGCGCCGTGCAGGAAGGACGGCTGCGGAAGTCGTTTCTGAAGAACGGCGAGTATCTCGATCAGATGCTGTGGACGATTCTCGACGAGGACCGGAAAGCCAAGAAAATCTGGGAACTGGAGGGAGGCACGATTCACTGAAGACACGACGACAAAGCATGGCAGGCAAGGGCAGGATCGGCCGCAGGGCTGCTCCTGCCCTTCGCCTTTTTCGGGCGTCCTCGGAGCGCGAGCCCCTCAGCTGAGCGTGCTACCATCCGCGGCATGACTTTCCTCTCGCTGGCGGCGCCCGCGATGCTCGCGGCGGGCCTCACGTTCACCACTCCGGAGGGCTGGCGCCAGTCGGCGCCGGCCTCGTCGATGCGCGTCGCGGAGTTCACGCTGCCGCGCGCGGCGGGCGACGCCGAGGATGCGATCCTCATCGTCTACTACTTCGGCGGGCAGGGCGGCGGCGTCGACGCCAACATGCAGCGCTGGATCGGCCAGATGCAGCAGGCGAACGGCCAGCCCTCGAGCGCGTCGGCGCGCAAGGAGTCGCGGAAGGTGAACGGCCTCGCGGTGACGCTGGTCGACGTCAGCGGCACGTACGTCGCCGAGATGTCTCCGGGCGCGGCGAACCGGAACAACAAGCCGCACTTCCGCCTCCGCGCGGGCGTCGTCGAGACGCCGAAGGGGCCCTATTTCATCAAGCTCACTGGTCCGGAGAAGACGGTCACGAAATGGGATCGCGCGTTCGATCAATTCGTCAGCAGCTTCAAAGTCCAATGAGGCACAACACAACGATCAACGCAGAGACCTCAGAGTCGGCAGAGAGAAGAGTTGCTCTGCGAGTACTCCGATCTCTGCGTTCGACGTACGTGATCGCTGCCCTGGCTGTTTCGACCGGGCTTGCGCGCGCCGAGGTCACGCGCGTCGACATTGCGAAGCGCGCCGACGTCGGCGCGTCCGGCTACGAGAAAATCGTCGGGACGATTCATTTCGCCGTCGACCCGAGAGATCCGCGCAACGGCGTCGTCGTCGATCTCGACAAGGCGCCGGTGAACGGCGCGGGGTTGGTCGAGTTCTCGTCCGACCTCTACATCCTGAAGCCGAAGGCGACGCCGGGCAACGGCGTGGCGCTGGTCGACATCCTCAACCGCGGGAACAAGGTCGTGCTGAACGGCTTCAACCGCGGCGGGTCGCCCGATCCCATGACCGAGAACGATCTGGGTGATCGCTTCCTGATGCGCTTCGGCTACACGATCGTCTGGGTCGGGTGGGAATTCGACGTCGCCGACCGGCCGATGGCGATGCGGATCCATGTGCCAGTCGCCACTGATCACGGCAAGCCCATTACCGGTATCGTGCGCGCCGCGTGGACCGCGAACGCGCGCGCCCAGGAATTCGCGGTCACCGATCTCGCCATGTACGACGCGATCGATCCGGCCGGCGCCGAGAGCTCGCTGTCGGCTTGTGCGACAAACCTCGCCCACATCTGCGAGGCGTTGCCTCGCAACACCTGGCGCGTCAGCGGTCACACGATCACGCTCGACACAGGCTTCGAGCCCGGCAAGACGTATCGAATCAGCTATCGCGCCGCGAATCCACCGGTTGCCGGTCTCGGTTTCGTGGCCATCCGCGATACGGCGGCGTGGCTGAAACATCAGCCCGACGCGCTCGCGCCGGTACGATACGCGTACGGTTACGGCTCGTCGCAGAGCGGACGGTTTCTGCGCAGCTTCATGTACGAGGGCTTCAACATCGACGAGCGAAACCGTCAGGTCTTCGACGGCGTGATGGCGCATATCGCGGGCGCCGCGCGCATCGATCTGAACGCGCGGTGGTCGACGCCGACCGGCCTCGGCGTCCACAATGCGACATCATTTCCATTCGCCGATGCGTCCCTGCGCGACCCGCTGACCGGCGCACAGGACGGCGAGCTCGACAACGCGCGGATGGCCGGACACGCGCCGAGGGTGTTTTACACGAACACGCCGGTCGAGTACTGGGGCACGGGCCGTGTGGCCGCGCTCGTGCACACGACGCCGGACGGCACCGCCGACCTGACGCTGCCGGAGAACGTTCGGTTCTACTTCATCGCGGGCACGCAACATGGTCCCAGCCGGTTTCCGCCGGCCGTGACCAATGGTCAGCAGACCGACAACGCCGTCGACTATTGGTGGACGATGCGCGCGCTCCTGCTGGCGATGAACCGGTGGGTGAAGGAAGGCGTCGCGCCGCCGGCGAGCCAGTATCCGCGGCTGAAGGACGGCACGCTCGTGCCGGCCGCATCGGTGAACTTTCCGGCAATCCCGTCAGTTGCCTCGCCGCGGCGTCTGTCGGCCGGCTCGCGAGCGCCAAACCCGCTCCGTCCGAACGCACGCGAATTTCGTCCGGACACTGGCGCGCCGATGCCGCTGCTTGTGCCGCAGGTCGACGAGGATGGCAACGAGCGGGCAGGCATCCACCTGCCCGACGTCGCTGTGCCGCTGGCCACTTACACCGGGTGGAATTTCCGCAAGCCGGAAATCGGCGCGCCTGACGAGCTCGTGTCACTGCTCGGCGCGTCGATCCTGTTTCCGGCGACCCGCGCCGCACGGGAGGCCACCCGCGATCCGCGCCGATCGATCGAGGAGCGATACCGCTCGCGCGACGAGTACCTCGAGCACGCCGAGCAGGCCGCCGACGCCCTGGTGAAGGCCGGCTACCTGCTCGTCGACGATGAACCGCGCATCCTGCAACGCGCGGGGGATCAGTGGGATCTCGCGGTCGACGTTACTGCGCGATCGCCTGCACCGAAACGCTGATTTTCACCTCGTCGCCGACGAGGAAGCCGCCGGTTTCGAGCGCCGTGTTCCACGTCAGCCCGTAGTCTTTCCGGTTGATCGTGAGCTCGGTCTCGAACCCCACCCTCGCGTTGCCCCACGGATCCTTGGCCTCGCCGAGGTAGCTGACCGGCAGCGTCACTTCTTTGGCGGTGCCGCGAATGGTCAGCGTGCCAGCGACGTCGAACTGATCGTCGCTCTTCCTGGTGACGCGCGAGCTGACGAAGGTGAGAGTCGGGAATTTTTCGACGGCAAAGAAATCGTCGGAGCGCAGGTGCTGATCGCGATCCGTGGTGTCCGTGTCGATGCTGGCGGCGTTGATCGTGAATTGCAGCGACGACCGATCGGGCTGGGCCGGGTCGAACTGGATCGTGCCGGCAAAGTCGGTGAACCGGCCCTGGATCTTCGTCAGCAGGTGCCGCACCCGGAAGGCGACTTCGGAATGTGCTTTGTCGATTGCGAAAGTGCGGACGGCGGTGGCGGATGTGGTGGCGACAGTCATTTGATACCTCGATAGTGAATAGGTGAACGATTGGGTCAAAAAACTACTGATGCGCGGCGCGAATCGCGTCCAGCAGCCGGACGAACGTCACACGATCTCTTGCACGCAATCCTTTCATCGTTTCCTCGTGCGCGCGCACGGTGGCGGCGTCCAGCTTCTGCAGCACCGCGAGCCCCTTCGGCGCGATCCAGCAGAGATGCTGCCGCCGATCCTTGGGGCAGCGCTGGCGACGGACGAGCTCTTTGGCTTCGAGGCGATCGAGCAGCCGCGTGACGCCGGGCGTCTGCTCGATCATCCGGGCGGCGACCTCGAGCGTCGGCATGCCGTCGGCGCCGGCGCCGCGAAGGATGCGGAGCACGTTGAACTGCTGCGGCGTGATGCCGTAGGGCTCGACGAGGTCGGCGATCTGCCGGCGCACCAGGTCGGCCGTGCGCATCAGCGCAACGACCGCTTCGTGGGCGAGCGACTGAAAGGGCCGTCGCTGCCGGAGTTCCTGCTGGAGTGCGCCGGTCGCCATTGCCGAGAGGTATATTACACGTCAATAGTTGACATGTCAAGCATTGATAGGATCGGCCCCATGAACCGCCAAATCCACCTCACCTCGCGGCCGGTCGGCATGCCGGGCGCCGCCAACTTCGACGCCGCGGACGCGCCCATGCCGGCGCTCCAGGACGGATACGTCCTCCGGCGCACCCTTTACCTGTCGCTCGATCCCTACATGCGGGGTCGCATGAGCGACGGCCCGTCCTACGCCGCGCCCGTGAACATCGGCGACGTCATGTGCGGGCACACCGTGAGCGAAGTGGTCGAGTCACGGCATCCCGGCTTTCGCGCCGGCGACATCGTGGCGGGGTACGACGGATGGCAGCAGTACGCCGCGTCGAACCCCAAGGATCTGCGCAAGCTGGACGCGGGGCTCGTCCCGATTTCGACGGCGATCGGCGTCCTGGGCATGCCCGGTTTCACGGCGTTTGTCGGCCTGCTCGACATCGGCCAGCCGAAGCCAGGCGAGACGGTCGTCGTTTCCGCCGCGTCCGGCGCGGTCGGATCGATCGTGGGCCAGCTGGCGAGGATCAAAGGGTGCCGCGCGGTCGGCGTTGCCGGCTCGCCCGACAAGTGCCGGTACGTCGTCGACGAGCTCGGCTTCGACGCGTGCATCAACTACAAGACCGGCGACCTGGCGTCGGCGCTGCCCGCCGCGTGTCCCGGCGGCGTGGACGTGTACTTCGACAACGTCGGCGGCGACGTCCTCGCGGGCGTGCTGCGCGTCATCAATCGCGGCGCGCGCATTCCGCTGTGCGGGATGATCTCTGAATACAATGCGACGGCGATTCCGGGCGGCCCGAACCTGCGGCCGCTCCTCGTCCATCGGGCGATGATCAAGGGTTTCATCGTCAGCGATCACTACGATCGGTTCGCGGCGTTTCTGTCCGAGTGCGTGCCGCTCGTGCGCGACGGGCGGATCAAGTATCGCGAGGACATTGTCGAGGGCCTCGATGCGGCGCCGTCGGCGCTCATCGGCCTGTTCGAAGGGCGCAATTTCGGCAAGATGCTGGTGCGCGTGTCGGCGGATCCGACACGGCGTTAACCGCGGAGAACGCAGAGATCGCAGAGGGTCTTCGTTCCTGGCGGTGCTCTTCGTTCTCTGCGGGTTCAACGTGGGTATGTCCGCATTCGAAGACGCCCCACGACCGCGCTGGCGCGGGCTTTCAACCAAGCCGGCGCGTCAGGAGTCAAATGCTTACGGCCGAATCGCGGGCCCGGAACGTGTAGCGCCTGGTGATCTCGCCCTCGGCCGACGGGAGGTCCGATGGACACCTTGTTGCGGGATCTGATTTACGCGGCGCGCGGCCTGCGGAAGAACCCGGGCTTCGCCGCCGTGACGACCATCACGATCGCGCTCGGCATCGGCGCCTGCACGTCGATCTTCAGCGTCGTGAACGCGGTGCTGCTGCGCCCGCTGCCGTACGCGGATTCGCCGCGCCTGGTCCTGCTGTGGGGCGAGCTGCGGGCGCGCAGCGTCAGAGACTGGCCGTTCTCGCCGCCGGACTTCCGCGATCTGAAGCAGCAGTCGACCGACGTCTTCGCAGACATCGCCGGGATGATCCCGGCCGGTCGCGTGCCCTTGGCAGAGGCGGGCGGCGAGCCGGAGCAGATTCGGGCGGGTGGCGCCACGCCGAATCTGTTCCGGGTGCTGGGCGCGCGCATCCAGGTCGGGCGGGATTTCACGGACGAGGACGCCACGCCGCAGCCCCGGGCGCGGCAGGGACAGCCGGCGCCGGCGCCGTTGCCGCTGGTCGGCATCATCAGCCACGGTTTCTGGATGCGCCGCTACGGCGGCGACGCTTCGGTCGTCGGCAAGGACATCGATTTGGGCGGCGGCCGCGCGCGCATCGTCGGCGTGCTGTCGCCGGACTTCGAGATGCTGTTTCCGCCGCGCGCGAACGTCGAGCGCGTCCCCGACATGTGGACGGCGACGCGGATCGACTACGAGACCGCGAACCGCAACAACGTCGCGTTCCGCGGGATCGGCCGTCTGAAGCCTGGCGTGACCGTGCAGCAGGCGCAGGTGCAGGTCGATTCTGTGGCCGCCGATCTGCGGCAGCATTTCCCGATCAAGGAGACGGCCGGCTTGCATTTCCACGCCGTCCCCATGTTCGACGATCTGGTCGCCGACGTGCGGCCTGCCATTCTGTCGCTGATGGGCGCGGTCGCGTTCGTGCTCCTGATTGCGTGCGCGAACGTCGCGAACCTGCTGGTGGTGCGCGCGTCGGCGCGAAGCCGTGAGCTCGCGGTCCGTGCGGCGATCGGCGCGAGCCGCATGCAGCTGATTCGGCAGATGCTCGCCGAAAGCCTGGTGATCGCCGGGCTGGGCACCGCGCTCGGCGTGCTGCTCGCGCGTGGCGGCATTCAGACGCTGCTCGCGATCGGGCCAAAGGATCTGCCGCGGCTCGACGCGGTCGCGATAGATCCCATCGTCATGACCTTTGCCATCGTCGCCGGCGTGACGACGGCCGTGCTGTGCGGGATTGTGCCGGCCCTGCGCGCGTCGCGGACCGACGTGATCGAGGTGCTGCGCACGGTCGGCAGCCGCGCCGGCGGGCTCCGCGGCGGGCGCCGGCTGCGCAGCGGCGTCGTCGTCACGGAGGTCGCCCTGTCGTTCGTGCTGCTGGTCGGCGCCGGCCTGATGCTGCGCAGCTTCGTCGCGCTCGGGCGCGTCGATCCCGGGTTCGACCCGAACCACGTCCTGACTTTCTTTCTGCAGCCTCGCGCGCAGGAGGCGGAGGAGCGCGCGGCGTTCATGCAACAGGTGCGCGCGCGGCTGCTCGCGATCCCGGGCGTGATCGGCGTCACGGCCGCGGCGCCGCTGCCGCTCGACGGGCAGCCGATCAGCGCGCGATGGGGAACAGAGGCGGCCGTGTCGGACCCCAGCACGTTCCGGCAGGCGAACTTTCACGTGGTGCTGCCCGGATATTTCGAGACGATGCGCACGCGCCTCGTCGCCGGGCGGACGTTCACCGAGGCCGACAACAACATCGATCAGAAAACCGATACGCCGAAGCAGATGATCATCGACGACAGCATGGCGGCGCTGGCGTTCAGGGGCGAACCGGCCGTCGGCAAGCGCCTGCTGATCCGTGTCAATTCGCCTGAGCCGGAATGGTACGAGGTGATCGGAGTGGTCGCGCATCAGCGGCATCGTTCGCTGGCGGTGCCGGGTCCGGAGGCGATGTTCATTCCCAACGGCCATTTCGGTCATGGCTTCGCCGGGCGCTGGGCGGTGCGGACGGGCGGCGATCCGAATCAGGTGGTGTCGGCCGTGCGCGCGGCGGTGGCGCAAATCGACCCGCGCGCGCCGCTCGCCGAGGTGCAGCCGATGGCGGCGTTCGTCGACAAGGCGATGGCGCCGTTGCGCTTCACGGCAGCGCTCATCGGCATTTTCGCGGCGGTGGCCGTGCTGCTGGCGGCCGTCGGCCTGTATGGCGTGCTGTCGACGATCGTGCGCCAGCGGACCGCGGAGATCGGGATGCGGATGGTGTTCGGCGCGCCGCGCGCGAGCATCCTCAATCTGGTGGTCGGCGAAGGGCTGCGGCTGAGCGCCGCAGGCATGGTGGCCGGCATCGCCGGCGCGCTGGCCGCCACGCGCGTGATGGCCAGCCTCCTGGTCGGCGTGAACCCGACCGATCCGATCACCTTTGCCGCCATCGCGCTGCTGTTCGCGGCGATCGCAGTCACTGCGTCATGGCTGCCTGCGCACCGCGCATCCCGGCTGGATCCGATGGTCGCGATTCGAGAGGAGTGAAACGCACCATGAACGCCGATCAGGTGTTCCGTGTGGCGCTGCTCGTGGCCGTGCTGGTGATGTTTCCGGTCGCGCTCTACCACCGGCTTCAGGCGCGGACAGGCGAAAAACTCGATCGGCGGAAGGAGGGGCTGTTCATCCTGCTGACGCTGCGGCCGATCGGCATTCCGCTGATGCTGGGGGTCTTGGCGTTCCTCATCAATCCCGCTTCGATGGCGTGGTCCTCCATGCCGCTGCCCGCGTGGCTGCGGTGGATTGGCGTCAGCCTCTGTGCCCTCGCCGATGTTCTCCTGATCTGGACCTTCCGTCGCCTCGGGAAGAACCTGACGGACACGGTCGTCACGCGGCGCGAGCACACGCTCGTTACGCAAGGGCCGTATCGCTGGGTCCGGCATCCGTTTTACGACTCTGTCGGGTTGTTCGCGGTGGGCGCGTCGCTTGCGGCGGCGAACTGGCTCATGCTAGCGAGCGGAGTCCTCGTGATGGCGCTGCTCGTCGTCCGGACGCGGACGGAAGAGGCGCAGCTGCTCGCCCGATTCGGCGAGCCGTACCAGGCGTACCTCGATCGGACCGGTCGTTTCCTGCCGAGAGTGCTGTAGCGTGCTCTCATGCGACGGCGAGTTGTTGCAGCCAGGCGTGGCGTTACTTTGGAAAGTCTTTGCCGACCGCCGTCGCCTCGATCCAGACCGGCCCCTTGTGGATCTCCGGGCAGCGAACCGGCGGCGCCCAGTGCCATAGCGCGTCGAGCACCGTGACCTGAATCAGCCCGCCCTCGGTCCGCAGCGGCTCGCTGACCGGCGTGCCGATCGGGATCGCGCCGCGGCTCGCGCACACGGGCGCGCGGCTCGTGTTCGCGTACGGCTTGGTATCCGCGGCGACGACCACGGGCCGGTAGAAGGCATCGTCGCTTTCGATCGCCTTGAAGAAGCTGTCGAGATATTCTCGGGCCTTCTGCTTTCCCGCCGTATCGAGCACGGCGCTGTCGAGCGCCTGATAGGCTTCTGGTCTGCGCTTCACGAACTCGCGTCGAGCGGCGTCGAGCTCACTGCGGGTGAACAGCGACCGGGTGCGCTGGACCTGCGCGAGCACCTCGGCGTCCACCTGCGAGTGCGACGGGACGAATTCGGCGCTGAACACATCCGTGAACCACGGATGACGTCCCGCGACCATGCCGGACACGTCGAAGTCATAGAGCAGCGGCCGCGCCCGGCCGCCCGCGCCCGCCCCCGCTCCCGCGACGATGTTCCAGAGCGGATGCCAGGCGTCGCAGCGGTACGCGTCGTCTGGCGTCATCAACGGTGGCGGCAAGATCATTCGCGACTCTCGCCCTTTGTCGCGTGGTGATCGAGATGATCGGCGTGATCGGAGTGAACACCGTGCCGGTCGGGCTGGATGAGAACGTCGTCGAGATGGACACCGAGGTGAAGTCCCGGCTGACACGCATGAACGT